>Ga0209724_1000816_pt1 | contig 29398 bp, 17 predicted proteins | sample grotaG_FD_184143 | JGI IMG/M metagenome (GOLD analysis project Ga0209724, IMG submission 184143) | Glacier valley bacterial and archeal communities from Borup Fiord, Nunavut, Canada, to study Microbial Dark Matter (Phase II) -... | ecosystem: Environmental > Aquatic > Freshwater > Ice > Glacier ...
TTATAGGAACAACAGACGTGGAAATATGGGGGGTATATTTGATAACCTCATAAAAAGGATGGTAAAATATAAGCCAATCAGGCTGAATACAGTAGATTAGACAGTGCGACCTAAGCGCTTATACCTAAACGGAAATTCAAAATGCCGATAAAGCTTCATGGATTTGCAAGAATGATAAGGGCGATATTCAAACGCTATTATGGGATTTTACCCTTACTGCACCATTAGATAGCGTAAGCAATCAGGTGTACTACAAACGCGACCTTCCGGCCAAAGTCAAAGGGATGGTTCAGTTAAAACTGACCAATGTGCCCGAAGGAAACTACTTGTTGAAAATTACCAAAGTGGGGTACCAAAGCAACGATGCCTACGCTACTTATCTGAAATTGGGTTCGCCGTCGCAATTGACCAAAGCACAAGAACAAACCATTAAAACAAATAACTCGGGGGCGCCAATCGTTAACCAAGTGGTCCAAATTAAAACCGATAAGTTGTTTACCTATGACCTGCCCCTACGAGAGAACGACGTTTACTTGGTAGAATTGTTGAAGAACTAACACACTAACATTCATGCCAAAAAGCTTCAACATTTGGAATCGTTACATCAATTAATATTAAAAAATCACATTTATGAAAAAAATAATTTTAATAACAGCCAGTTCTAGTGACTGTGTTCAGTACATTTGCTTCTGCTCTTGGAACCAAAACTGGTGGATGGCAGATTAATTTTAACGATGGTTGGTACAGTCAAGGCTGGTGTCAAGATCCTAACAAGCCCTCTGCTGTCCGAACTTGGTCTGGTACGAATAGTTCATTTAGTGGGCAGGGAGGGTCTTTTTCGGCGTCTTGGACTGCTGCTGGCTATAACTGGATTCCCGATATTTCCAAAGGAGGGGCAGGTTTTGGGCGTATCAATACAATGGTGAAAAACTGGAATGTGCAATGGAATGGAACAGGTAATATTCAAGGAAATGGAACAACTTATACCTTTGGTTTAAAGTTTAATACAGCAAATATTAATGCCTACAAAGATTATGATATGACCACAGCTTATGAATGTTATATTATTACCAATACAAATGCAACTTCACACGCTGATAAAACTTATATTGGAGATGTTTATCCAGATGGTGATCCTGTGGGCTATACCTTGTATAAGTATGTTGCGACCTGGTCCTCACCATATTTTATTCAGCTATGGGCATACAGAAAACAAAACACCTTTAGTGGTCCGGTTAATGTTCAGGCAATTGTAAAAGCGTGGTCGGATAAATCGGGTACTTCATTCAATTACGATACCTGGTATATGCCAACCGGTATTTCTATTATGAATGAATGTTTTGGTTCATCGGGTCGTTTCGACTTAACAAATATTCAAATACCAGCTTTTAACACCTACCTTCCTTTGCCTCATACAGAAGTGGTTACAAGTAGAGGTGAAACTTTGCCAAACAATGGAAGTACCAAAGCTAACGATGGATTGCCTGCTACAACCTGGATAGATCCTTCAACAAGCACTTGGTTGCAATATGGCTACATTACGGCTTCGAAGTTCAATACCTATACCTTAACCACTGGAACGAACGCTACCAAAGATCCGAAAAGTTGGATTATACAGGCATCAACAGACGGTACAACCTGGGTAACATTGGATACGCAAACCAATCAAGCCTTTGCCGCCCGGAGTACCGCAAATAAGTATTCGTTTGCAAACGAAACAGGATACACGTATTATAAAATTGATATTACGGCCAATAACGGAAATGCAAGTACAGAAATCGCAGAATTTAGTTATTCGTATGTTGATGAGATTAAGCCATCTACTCCAACAAATGTGACATTTTCAAACGCTACTTTTACAATGTCTTGGACAGCTTCGACTGATAATCATGGCATGGTTACTTACGAAATTTTCGACAACGGAATATCCATCGGAAATTCTTTAAGCAATTCATTTGTTGTGTCGGGTATTAAACCCGAAACCGAATATAATTTCACCGTAAAGGCTGGCGATGATGCACAAAACTGGTCAGATTTTAGTACCACATTAACTACGACAACCGGAATATTCACGCAATTCGAGGCAGAGAATGCCATTACGAGCGGTGGTGGTTTGAATACCAATCACCCGGGATATTCAGGAACTGGTTTTTGGGACAATGTTGGCACAGCAGGAAATTACATTGAATTTACAGTTAATTCTAAATCAGTTGGTAATACCGATATTACCTGCCGTTACAGCAGTGGCGACAGCAACAAAACAATGACCATGTATGTAAATGGTGTGAAATATAAAGTTCTGACATTTCCATCGACCAAGGGCTGGGACAACTGGGCCAGTTCGGTTGAAAATGTAAACCTGAATGCAGGGAACAACACCATTAAATACCAGTACGATAAAGGTAATACCGGATATATTAATGTGGATTATATCCAGATTGCCACTACAACAGGTATTTCAACCAGCGAACAGGTCAATGAACCGATTGTATTTCCAAATCCTGCTTCTGGCCAAATTACCATTCGAAATATACCAAAGAATTCGGTTATTACCATTTCTTGCAGCGACGGAAAATTAATGAATCAATCGCTATCGAAATCCGGTGAGCTATCCATAGTTACTTCAGGATGGAGTAAGGGTTTGTACTTTGTTTCCGTTAAAAATGAGAATACTTTTAATACCCTAAAGTTTGTTGTAAAGTAATAATAATTGTTTTAGTTTAAGTTAGTTTAAGTTAGTTGTAAAAGGTGCCTCAGTAAATGGGGCACCTTTATTATTTTGGCCAAAACCGAAATTGGACTAATTCACCTACAAATATGTAAATTGCTGATTTGGAATTGTTTTGCAAGATTTTTAAAGGTTTTAACAAGATTTTCAAACTTAGTTAAGTGCATTTATAGCTTATTTTACATCTTTGAAATAAACCAACTATGAAACGAAATTTATTTACGCAAGGACTAAAATCGTTATTTGTTTTGACTTTGATGATACTGTATTTTCATCAGGGAAACTTATTTGCTCAGTCAGTTTCATTACCAACCGACCGTGGACGGTTGAAAATTGTCAAAATTAAGGATATCCGCGGCGGAGATTCTTTGCTCGTTGTTAGAACCGATGCTAATACCCAAATAAGAGGCATTTCACCTGGTATTGAGAAAAAACAAACTCAGCTTTCTTCCATTCGTGAAGGTTTTATCAAAGATCAGAGTAATGCCGGAATGAATGCCATTCGGCTGATTTGGTTTGAGGCATGGCAAAAAGGCGCCGGATATGCTGCGTTTACTGACTTTAGTAACCCAACCGAAGTTGCACACTGCCTGGCAATGATTGAAACCTATGTGAACCTGTGTTCGAAATACGGAATGTATTGCATTATCAATTTTCACAGCGGTTTTGGTTTTATTTATGATGAAACGTACGCAACCCAAATGTGGACTATCGTTGCGGCTCATTTCAAAAACCGCACGCATGTTGCTTTTGAAATTGCCAATGAACCCAGTAACGATTTCAATGCCTGGATGGGAAATGCCGAAATGCAAAAATATGCGAATATATATAACTTGGTGAAATCGTTGGCTCCAAACACGTTGCAAATTGTTTTAACTCCAAACCGATTACCCGATTCGTCCCCAACGGCAGTCGATTTAGCCACAAAATTGGCGAGTTTAACAACTATTGACTGGAGTAATACCGTTGTTGGTTACCATCTTTATGCCGGAACACTTACAAGTATCCGGAATTTACACAAAAAATTTCCGGCACTGCCAACCGAAAATAATTTTCCTGTGAATTCCGGCGCTCTTAAAGATCAATGGACTGGTGTAAGTTTGGATGGCGACTATTATACCTCACAAACCTGCGAAAAATTTGGACTTGGTTGGCTTCATTGGGCAATGAACAATGATAACAGTGGAGACCAAAGTTGGTATTACAACTGGCCTTTTATGCTGAAAGATGCTTTAACAAAAGGCTGGTATTGGTCAAAAGATCAGTTGGGAAATCTGGATACAACCCCACCCACAACGCCGACAGGCGAAAAAGCAGCAAATATTACCGGGTATGGTTGCAAACTCACCTGGAATGCTTCAACCGATGATAACGGCGTGAGTTTTTACGGAATTTTTAACGGTTCGGCTTATTTGGGAGTTGCATTAACTAATTCTTGTACTTTATCGAATTTAACTCCAAATACTTCCTATTCCATAACCATAAAAGCCCGCGATGCTGCCGGAAACTGGAGCAATGCCAGTTCTGAACTTACAGTTAAAACATTGGAAAATGTTGCCTTAAACAAAACAGTCGAGGCAAGTTCTGTATTTTCCTCTGGTTATTCGGCTTCAAAAGCCGTCGATGGGAATGCCTCTACTCAGTGGCGTAGTGCTGCAACCGATGCAAACCCATATATAAGCATTGATTTGGGCGATTTTTATACCTTTAACAATATTAAGTTAACATGGTCAACACCTTATGCAACAAGTTATTTGATTGAAACTTCAGCCGATGGCATTATTTATAAAACGTTAAAAAGCTTAACAGGCCAAAATGGCGCTGATGACGAACTTACTGGTTTAAATACAACTGCCAGATTTGTGCGACTTTCAGCGAAAGCACTTTCCGCCGCAACCGGCGTTTCCCTAATTAGTTTTGAAGTTTATGGGACATTTGCCTGGCCAACGATTACTGAAACAAAAAAAAACGCTGAATTGATCGTGTATCCAAATCCGGTTAAGGATATACTCTATATTGAAAATGCCACAGCGAGGTCGGAAATTCAGATTTACGACTTAAACGGTAATGTGATTTTGAATCAACCTTTGATTGGAAATAAATTGAATGTCAATCAATTGAGCGCCGGAATCTATTTTATCCGGATTGAAGATGCAGATCATCAACTACAAACAATGAAAATCGTTAAACTATGAATTTGAAAAATGCTGTAATTGCCTTTTACGTTTATCTACTATTGCTATTGTCTTTCAATGCTTTTGCCCAATCAGAAAAGAAGTTCTTTGAATCGGGCAAAGTTTGGCTCGATACCGATGGAAAACCCATTGAAGCTCATGGCGGCGGCATTTTAAAGCATGGCAAAATCTATTTCTGGTATGGCGAAAACCATTCTTTGGGTGAAGGAAACAAAACTGGAATCTCCTGCTATACATCAAATGACTTGTTGAATTGGAAAAACGAAGGAGTTGTTCTACCCAAAGAAAAGCTTCCGGAAATGTTTCGCGACAAGGGGGTTTGCGAACGACCCAAAGTAATTTACAACCCCAAAACCGGGAAGTTCGTAATGTGGATGCATCTGGATGCCAATACCTATTCGGAAGCCATGGCAGGCGTTGCAATAGCAGACAAACCCAACGGGCCATTTGAATTTCAGGGTTATAAGCGACCAATTGGATATGATTACGGCTATCGGCTAGACCGGGTTCCTGGTATCAATCCCCGCGAAAAAGAACTGGGGAATGCTTACCGCGACATGAATCTTTTTGTGGATGCCGACGGAAAAGCTTATGTGATTTACTCTTCGGAAGAACTTGCAACCTTATATTGTTCAAGATTAAACGACGAATTTACAGATATTGAACTACCAGCAATTCAGGGAAAAACATGGGAACGGATCATGCCAGGCCAGTTTCGCGAAGCACCGGTCTTATTTAAACATCAGGGTAAATATTATATTTTAAGCTCCGGAACCTCAGGTTGGGATCCAAACCCTGCTGATTTAGCTGTGGCCGAAACCCTGTTTGGACCGTATAAAAAGCTGGGAAATCCATGCTTTGGCAGCGATTCTGAAACCACTTTCAGGTCGCAAAGCACTTGCATCATTCCGTTACCTGAAAAAGGAACTGGTTCTTTCATTTACATGGGCGACCGATGGAATGGAGCTGCTCTGGAGAAATCGACCTACGTGTGGTTGCCATTTTACATGAGTCCATACGAAAATATAAAATTGGTTTCGTTTGATCAATGGGATCTATCTATTTTTGGATCATTGAATCAGCCGCTGATTTCGCCTTTAATCAAAGAGAATCCTGACAATTCTATTACCTGGAAATTGGTTGAAAATGCTCAGGCATACAAAATATTTAAGAACGGAAAGTTTTATTCCATCACTGATTCATTAAAATTTACTTTACCTGTGGGTTTTTCTGGTGTTACCGATGATTATACCGTACAGGCCTGGAATATCATAGGAGTAAATTCGCGTCCCTCAAATCATATCGTAAAAAAATGGTCCGATACCGGTGCTATATTTTTGAGCGATAGGATTCCTGAATCGAGCAAACAAGGTTGGGGAACTTTGAGAAAAGACAAATCAATTCAACTCACTACTTTAAATATTGCCGGAAAAGAGTTTAAAAAAGGGTTGGGGACACATTCGTATAGTGAAGTGATTTACCGTATTGGCGGCAACTACCGGAAGTTCTCGTCGTGGATAGGAGTTGATAATTTCGCTAAAATTAAAACGGTTTCCAGTTTGCAGTTTGAGGTTTGGTCGGATGGCGATTTACTGTTTCGGAGCAAGGTAATGCGCGTAAACGATGCTGCCGAATTTGTTGAATTGGATATTACCGGCACCAACGAATTAAAGCTGGTGGTGACCGATGCCGGAGATGGAACAGAATGGGATCATTCTGACTGGGCTGATGCAAAAATTGAACCATAAATTACTAAAAATGAAAAAAACAATTTTATTATTCCTGCTCATATCAGCATCTGCTTATGCACAAAAAACAGTTAATTGGGTTAGTAGTTCGCCAGAAAAACAGTGGAAAATTGAACCAGCTAATTTAATTGCAAAAAATACAAGCAATAAGGTTGATGTTGTGGTAAATCTTGACCAAGTTCAACAGACCATTGAAGGGTTTGGAGCTTGTTTTAATGAGGCAGGATGGGTTTCATTAAGCTATTTGAGCTTAGATGACCGTGAAAGTGTTATTCAAGAACTTTTTGCTCCAAATAAAGGAGCAAACTTCAGCATATGTCGAATGCCCCTTGGAGCTAACGATTTTTCACGCCAATGGTATTCCTATAATGAAACCGAAGGTGATTTCGCTATGAATAATTTTAGCATTTCCAACGACTATCAAACGCTAGTGCCATTTATCAAAAATGCTCAAAAATACAATCCATCGTTAAAGTTATGGGCATCGCCCTGGTCTCCACCCACATGGATGAAATATAACAAACACTATGCATCCAAACCTGTTCCTGATATTTCTACCTGGTCTGAAGAGTCCCTTCAAAGTATGAGAAATGATTGGGGAATGGATTTTAGAGGTATTAACAATGGGATGAAGCCCGAACAAGAAATGCATGAAGGTTCAGACATGTTTGTTCAGGACGAAAAGTATTTTAAAGCGTATAGCCTCTATTTTTCAAAATTTATTGACGCTTATAGAGAAGAAGGGATAAACATTGGTATGGTGATGCCACAAAACGAGTTCAATTCAGCTCAGGTTTTTCCTAGTTGTACTTGGCGTGCTTCAGGTTTGGTGAAATTTGTTTCTTTTTTAGGTCCAGAAATGCAAAAAAAAGGTGTGGATGTATATTTGGGAACCATGGAACGTGGCAATGCAAAATTGGTTGATACATTATTAAGCGACCCATTAAGCAAAGACCATATAAAGGGAGTCGGTTTTCAATGGGGAGGTAAAGATGCTATTGCCACCATTCACAAACAGTATCCCAAAATGAACCTGTATCAAACAGAGCAAGAGTGTGGCAATGGATATAATGATTGGAAATATTGTAAATACGCATGGAGTTTAATGAAGCATTATCTCAATAATGGTGTTTGCACCTATCAGTATTGGAATATTTCACTCAGTGATGGAGGAGTGAGTACTTGGGGTTGGCACCAAAACTCACTGGTGGTAGTGGATACCCTTCAGAAAACGTATAGATATACTTACGAATATTATTTAATGAAGCATTTGAGTCATTACGTAAAACCAAACGCGAAAAAAGTAGCTACAAGTGGTGAATTTAATGATCTGTTGGCATTTGTAAATCCAGATAAGAGTGTTGTTGTATTAATAAATAATGCTGAAAACACTGAAAAAACAGTAAATATCAAAATAAACGGAAAAGTATTAAATCCAACTTTAAAACCCAATACAATAAATACCCTTTTGGTAAGATTTTAATTAGTTTCAGTTTTTATTGATAGTTTTCATTTATCAAACTGATAGTAGCGACAGCCCCTAATAAATAGTTCAAACCCAATTGTGGATGATGTGGTTTCGGAGTTGGCTCAAGAATAAATACGTTAAAATAAATAAAATGAAAAAAACACTACTGTTTTTAATTGCAACTGCAATTTCAGGAATACTTGCCCATGCACAGGTTAACTATGCCAAATTGGTTGATCCGCGAATAGGCACTGAAATACAAGAAAACGGGAATGGCTTGGCAAGTGGTTATACCTATGTTGGTACAACCTATCCCTTTGGGATGATTCAATTTACACCCACCTATTTTTCGCCCAATAAAGGTTTTGTCGTGAATCAGTTGAGCGGTGCAGGTTGCGGTCATTTAGGAAACTTCCCCACATTGGCCTTTGCTGGTGAATTAAAAAAATCGCCCTACGATATGAGGGGTTTTCAAAAATACAAAACTTTAAAAGAGTGTTATGCCGGTTATTTTTCGGCTGAAATGGTCGATGGCCTTATTTGCAACGCCACGGTTACCAAGCGCACCGCAATTGCACAGTTTGTTTTTCCAAAAACAGATAAAAAGGGAACTGTGATTATTGGAACCGGTATAAACGATTCGGAAAATCTGTACAATAGCCATGTTACCATTACTTCGCCAAGTACATGTGAAGGTTTTGCTGAAGGTGGTCAGTTTTGTGGCAATTATGCAGATACTAAATATCGTGTCTTTTTTGCTGCCGAGTTTAATCAAAAAGCATCGAAATGTGGTACCTGGTTCGAAAATGATATCGTTGAAAACCAGATGACTGTTGGTGGAGCGTTATCAGGTGCATACTTTACTTTCGATACCGATCTGGGAAATAAAGTAGAATATCGAATTGCCATTTCCTACGTTTCTGTTGAAAATGCCCGCGACAACCTTTTAAAAGATAACAACAAAGGTGAATTTACAAGCTTAAAACAATCGAATGAAAACGAATGGAACAAAAGGTTGGCAATTGCTGAAGTAAAATCAGAAAATACCGATCGGATGGTTCAGTTTTATACGCATTTATATCACGTTTTAATCCATCCAAATGTTTTCAACGACCTAAACGGCGAATACATGGGGGCTGATTTTAAGGTGCATAAGGTAGAACCAAACCGTGAATATTATACTTCATTTAGTGGTTGGGATACCTATCGTACTCAAAGTCAGCTCCTGGCAATTCTTTACCCCAAAGAAGCGTCCGACATGATGCAGTCGGCGGTTGAATTTGCGCAGCAAGGGGGTGGATTTGGAAAATGGGTGCTGGCAAACATCGAAACCGGCATTATGCAAGGCGATGCCATGTCGATAATTATTGCCAATAGTTTTGCCTTTGGCGCTAAAGAATTCGATCTAAAAGAAGCTTTCAAATACATGAAATATGGGGCAACCATTCCGGGTTTGCGATCACAAAAATTACTTGTACGGTCCGATTTGGGCGATTACATGCAAAAAGGATTTGCAGAATCGCCTTCTTTAACGTTAGAATATGCCTCAGCCGATTTCGCCATTGGACAATTTGCCTTGCAGGCACTAAATGACAAAAAAGAAGCTACCTATTTTATCAACCGGGCTCAAAACTGGAAAAACCTTTATGATCCTTCTACCAAATGGCTTCGTTCTAGAAATCCTAAAGATGGAACATGGATTGTTGAATCGAATAATCCTCATGGTCAACATGCATACTGGATGGAAGCAACCAAGAAAAATTATTTCTGGATGGTCCCATTTAATCTCAAAGCATTGATCGATACCATTGGACAAGATTATGCAGCAAAAAGACTTGATACTTTATTTGTCCGTTTAGACGCTACTTATGAACAAGATTGGTTTGCTGGTGGTAATGAACCTGATTTTCAATTGCCATGGTCTTATAACTGGGTGGGAAAGCCTTATAAAACAACGGAGGTAATGAACCGTCTTTTTAGTGAATTGTACAGCAGCGCTCCAAATGGACTTCCTGGAAATGACGATTTAGGCGCCATGGGCTCATTTTATGTGTTTGGTTCACTGGGTTTATTTCCAATGATACCGGGCGTTGGAGGTTTTGCCATCAATAAACCACATTTTGAGCACATTACATTGCATCTTTCAAAAGGCAATTTAGTTATCAATGGTGGAGATACGAAATCATACATCAATGCGATGAAATTGAATGGAAAAAAATACAATTCGTCTTGGTTAAATTGGTCGGATATTGAAAATGGTGGTCAAATAGACTATGAATTAACCACCAATCCAAAACCTAAATGGGCTGTTGATGCTGAATTGCCATCATTTGACAATTACAAATAACAAATTAGAAATCACATAAATAAAATGAAATTTAAAATTTTAATGCTCTTTCTATTAACAAGTTTTGTTGTTACAGCTCAGTATAAACGTCCGTTTAATGAACCGCTGCCTTCGCGGCAAGTACATCTCGATTTCCATACTTCGGAATTCATACCCGGAATTGGTGAGAAATTCAACAAAAAACAGTTTCAGGAAGCATTGAAAATTGGTCATTTGAACCAGATCAATATTTTTGCCAAGTGCCATCACAGCTGGAGTTATTACCCGACAAAAATCGGCAACCAACATCCTAATTTAAAGTTCGATCTCCTGGGTGCAGAGATTGAAGCCTGCCACGAAATAGGCGTGAAATGTCCGATTTATTTTACCGTTGGCTGGTCAGCCCACGATGCTGAGACACATCCCGAATGGTGTGCCCGCCAGAAAGATGGCAAGTATTTGGCTTTCCTCTACGATTTCGATGCTAAACCAGCCGATGTGAAAACCGAAAATTCATGGAAATGGCTTTGTCCCGCTGCCGGTGGTGCCTACAACGAGATGATTAAAAAACAGGTAGAAGAAATTTGTCAAAACTATCCGGTTGATGGTTTTTGGTTCGACATTTACCATGTGGCCGATTTAGGTTGTTATTGCGAAAACTGCACCAGGCGAATGCGGGCTGAAGGCGTTGACATGAATAACCATGAAGCGGTGGTGAAAAGTACGGCCCTGGCCATTAAAAAACATCAGACTGAACTAAGGGCCGTAATTACCAAATATTTCCCTACGGCAACTGTGTACTTTAATGCCACACCGCATGTGCGCAATAACGGAAGTTTTAACAATCAGCTTTACGACCTGAATACCCATCAGGAACTCGAAGATTTGCCTTCTACCTGGGGCGGATATGATAAATTACCGCTGGAGGCGAAATACCATTTACAAAACGGTAGTCCGATTGTGGCCATGAGCGGGAAGTTCCATAAATCGTGGGGTGAATTTGGAGGTTTCAAACATGCCGATGCCATTAAATACGAAGCTGCTGCCATGATTTCCAATGGAGCGGCCTGTAATTTTGGCGATCAGTTGCATCCATCAGGCATTATGGATCTGGAAACTTACCGCAACATTGGAAAAGCCTACGAATACGTTGAGAAAATCGAAAAATACGGCTTGGGCGGAATGCCTGTTTCGCGCCTTGGTTTGTGGCTTTCGCTTAATAATAAAGCCGATTACGGCATGGTGAATATTTTGCTCGAAACCCACAACGATTTCATCATAGCCAATGAAAAAAACCTCGGTCAGCTTGAACTGGTAATTCTTCCAAGTGCCAGTCATTTAAGCGATGCGCAAGCTCAGCAAATCAACAACTGGGTTCAAAAGGGGGGGAAACTGATTGCCTTTGGCGAAGGAGCATTAAACAAAACACGCGACAAATTTCTGATCAATGTTGGGGCTGATTATATAGGCAAATCGCCTTTCAATTTCGATTTTACGGTTATTGAGAAAGAAATCGGTAAGGATGTAGTAAGCTCTCCATTTCTGAATTATGAGTCCGCATTGAGGTGCAAACCCACTTCAGGAACAGTATTGGCCACCATTCGTGAACCCTATTTTAACCGGACCATGGAAAAATATTCGGGGCACAGAGCCACTCCATACAAACTGGAGAATTCAGAATATCCTGCCATTGTGAAAAACGGGAATGTCATTTATTTTGCACATCAACTCGATCAGTTGTATTACAACTCTGCGGTTCGCCTGCACCGTCAACTGGTTGCAAATGCCATCAATCTGTTGTACGAAAAACCAATGCTGGCGGTCCAAAATCTGCCCAGTTGCGGAAGGGTAAGTTTCCTGAAACAAGAGAAAGAAAACCGTTATGTGGCTCATTTACTTTACGCTCCTGCCTTGCAGCGTGGCGAGGTGATGGTAATCGAAGATTTTTTACCGGTTCCGGGAGTGGAAATTGAAGTGAATGTTCCTGAGAAAGTGAAAAAGGTGGTTCAGATCCCGGATGGAAAAAAGCTTGATTTCTGGCGAAAAGGTAATCAACTGATCGTAAAAGTTCCGACATTTACCATGCACACCGGAATTGTGCTGGAGTATTAATTAGTTATTGAATCAACTGCTAAAAATGCGAACCTATGAAATTTAATTATAGTTTACAAAAGTTAATGATTAAACAAAGTTTTAAAGTTTTTATCTGTCTTGCTGTACTATTTTTCTCCACTTTTAGTCAGGCACAGGAATCAAAGAATTCCTTTGTTTTCCAGCTCAAAAATAGTAAATACCTAAGTGTTCAAATCTGTTCCGATCAGATTATCCGTGTTCGGTTAGCTGCAAAGAATGAATTTACGCCCACCTTAATGGAAAAGTACGGTATTCTGAAAACCGATTGGATGCCAGTAAAAGCCACTTCCAAAAAGGAAAAGGGAATACGAATTTTTCAAACAGCAAAATTTCAGTTCAACCTGAATGTAGATAACGGTGAATTATCGGTAACAGATGCCAGTGGAAAAGTTATCATTCAAAAAGTTCAACTGTTCCATCAGGAAAATCAACAAGTTTGCAAAGATGTGGGCCAATCGTTGGAACAATATTTTGGTAAAGAAAAACATGGTGGCGGCATTATTGGCGATGCGAATTATACAGGTGTTAAAACAGAATCGGACAAATCGGACCCCTCAGGTTCTTCTGTTTTACAGATTTCATTGGCACCCGATGAACGTTTTAACGTTGGTGGAAGTACAAGTAGGGCAAATATACAACACAGAGGAGAAGCTTTGCGAATTTGGGCAACTTACCAAAAAACCGAAATTCCGATGCCATTTTTAATGAGTTCAAACGGATGGGGTATTTATAACAACACTACCGCACTGAATTTTTTCGATATTGGCCGTTTTCAAAATGACAAACTCTTTGTTTATAATACCAATGGCGACATAGATTTTTACCTGATGATTGGAAATTCGATGAATGAAGTGATCAATGAATTTGTCACCATCACTGGAAAACCTTACCTGCTGCCGAAATGGGCTTATGGGCTGGCATTTGGCGGTAATACCATGGAAAATCTGATGGATATCATGAACGATGCAGTGCAGTTCAGGGATGAAAATATCCCCTGCGATATTTTCTGGATTGAGCCTCAGTGGATGGCTAAAAATTACGACTTTTCTGCTTCCAAAAAATGGAATCTTGAAAAATTTCCCGCTGAACCCTTTTGGGAAGCCAATAATCCAAATAAATATGAGGCGAAAACATTATTTATTTCGAAGTTGCATGGAATGGGTTTTAAGCTGGCATTGTGGTTATGCATCGACCATGATCTGAGTATTGAAGAAGAAGACCATCTGGCTTTAAAAGCAGGAAACCCGCAATCAGGTCAGGAGCATTGGTTTCCACATCTGACTAAATTCATGGATCAGGGAGTTGATGGTTTCAAGCTCGATCCGGGGCGAACACTGGACGAACATCCTGACCGGAAATATTTCAACGGATCGACTGATAAAGAGATGCACAACCTGAATCAAGTGCTTCTTCCAAAGCAGATGTACGAAACTTTTCGCGAACACAGGGGCATACGTTCGTTTCATCATTATTGTGGTGGATATGCCGGTACACAGCATTGGGGAGCATCGAACAGTGGCGATAATGGAGGAGGAAAAGACGCTTTATATGACCAGTTAAATCTTGGTTTAAGCGGATTTGTAAATACCTCGGCCGATGTGCTGGAAAATGTAACCGACAACAAAGCCGGAATGCATTTGGGCTTTTTCCTTCCCTGGGTTCAGATTAATAGTTGGTATAGTTTGCATCATCCGTGGTTTATGAAACCCTATGAAAAAGAGACCTTCCGTTTTTATGCCCAATTGCGCTATAGTTTAGCGCCCTATATTTATTCCGCAGCATTGGAAGGAAGCCAAACTGGTATGCCAATACTTCGGGCAATGCCACTTGTTTTCCCCAACGATCGGAAGTTGGATAACAAGATTTACCAGTATATGTTTGGTGAAAGTCTTTTGGTAGGCGTATTCTCCGACTCCATTTACCTGCCAGATGGGAACTGGATTGACTATTGGACTGGTAAGAAATTTTCAGGCCAGAAAACGGTTTATTGTAAAGCGCCTGAAAACAGGGGAGGTCCACTATTTATTAAGGACGGAGCCATTATTCCTTACCAAAAGCCGATGCAATTCATTGGCGAACATCCGGTCGATACATTAATTGTCAGGGTGTTTCCTGAAAAACAAAGTTCATATACTTTGCTAGAGGACGATGGGAAAACCTTTGATTTTGAGAAAGGAATTATAGCCAAAACCCGGTTTGAGTGTAATTCGACTGATAAGCAAACCGAATTTGTCATTCAACCAACTCAGGGTTCTTATTCCGGAATGTCAGGTTCGCGTACTTATCAGCTTGAAATTGAGTTTTCAATAAAACCCGCACAGGTTATGGTAAATGGCAGCAAAATTGAAAAATGGCGCTACTCAAATTCTGGAAAAGTAATTCTGATGGTGAGTCAAAAGAGTATTTTAGACAAGATGGTTGTGACAATTAAATAAATGAAATGAAATATTGATATTTAAAACAAAGTAAAGTATATGAAGTACCTCATTATTATCTTAATCAGTATTTTCTTTTTGAATAGCTCAAGTGCAATAAGTAAAAATAGTCCTGTCGACGAATATGCCGCTGTTCAGCGAAAGCTTGCAAAAGGTTGGGGAACTTTCGATCACAGAAGTGTTTTTAACCACGTGCTGTTACCCGATGGATTGTCGTTAAATGTTTGTTTTTCAAGAAGAACACATGGAGACCAGGAAAATTACCTCAAAGAGGCTTTTATATCTTCAAGAGGAGGCGGTCGTGCTGAAAAAATTACTCCTGGCATGCATGCTTATGATGCCAGTTATACCGGGTTGACTTGCGAATGGCAAGGGTCAGTATTTAAAATCGAATCCGCGATTGAAAATAGCAATCTGTTTCTAATGGTTTCACCCATCAAAGTTGGTGAAGTGATACCCGGAGTAGTTTTAGAAGTTGGAATGCTATGGAACAAGGATGGAAATGTAAAATTAGCGGATGAGTCAATCAGGGTTAAACTTCGATCGAAAGAAATTATTATAAGGAGTTGCAACCCACTCATCAAAGATCAACTTCCTACCACTTCAAAATACATGGTCGCTTTAATGGATCAGCCTGTTGCGTATTATACCGGGGGGGAAAAGAAAAATATGGATGAAGTTAAAGCGATTATTGCCCGCAACCGTGAAAAACTAATACTTTCATTTGCAAAATATGCCTCATTTTCTGAGACTTACAAAGCCATGCAATCGGTACTGGCATGGAACATTATTTACGACGCATCGAATCATCGCGTTATTTATCCAGTTAGTCGTATCTGGAACCAAAATTTTGGCGGACACTGTGTTTTGTTCGATTGGGATACCTATTTTGCATCCTACATGGTTTCTATGGAAAATAAAGAATTAGCCTATGCCAATGCCGTGGAAATTACCAAAGCCATCACCCCGGGAGGTTTTATTCCCAATTTTGCCGGCTCCTACGGCGAAACATCTTATGATCGATCACAACCGCCCGTTGGAAGTTTTGTTTTTAAAGAATTGTACAGAAAATATCATGACAAATGGTTATTGGAATACGTATTTGATGATTTGATTAGATGGAATCGCTGGTGGCCAAAAAATCGCGACAACAAAGGGTTACTTTGTTATGGTTCAAACCCTGTAGCCCCTCCCTTGAAATCTGATTTCGCTACACATGAATATCAGGGGGCATTATACGAAAGTCTCGACAACTCTCCAATGTACGATAGCATCCCCTTTAATAAACAAACCAATATGCTTGAACTGGCCGATGTCGGACTGATGGGCTATTATGTAATGGATTGCGAGTCACTTGCCACCATAGCTCACATTCTTGGGAAAACACAACAAGCTGATGAGTTAAAGGAGCGAGGTAATTATTATCGGAAAAATCTAAGCCAGCTTTGGGACGAAAAGTCTGGTATATATAAAAACAAGCGGACTGATACAGGGAAGTTCTCCGAACGAATTTCTCCAAATAATTTTTATCCCATGCTTGCCAGGGTGCCTACACAAGTAATGGCAGAGCGAATGGTCAAAGAACATTTAATGAATCCTGACGAGTTTTATGGTCAATGGATGCTTCCTTCGATAGCCAAAAACGACCCGGCCTTTAAAGATCAGGATTACTGGCGCGGACGAATTTGGGCACCGATGAATTTCCTGGTTTATCTTGGATTGAAGAATTACGAACTTCCGGAAGCAAGAAAAGTATTGGCCGAAAAATCGAACCGGTTAATGATGGAAAATGTAAAACTAAATGGTTACATCTACGAAAATTACAATGCAATGACAGGCAATATAACCAATCCCGATGAAGGTCGTCAAAAGGGTGATAACTATTACCATTGGGGTGCATTGCTTGGATTTAGTTCGTTTATCGAGAACGGAACTGTGGAAAATCCGATGGACCCCATTAATTAAAAATGAAATTTCAATGAGAAACCTAAAGTTTGATGCTAAAGCAGAGTCGTTTTCTTTGAAATATTTGATAGAAATAGTTTAAAGATTATCTTATTTGGTAACTATTCAGTCCCTTTTTTAATATAATTAGGCATTTGATTTAACATAGCCAAAATTGATTGTTGATAACTTTCTATTTTTTAAATCTGAAAGCCTCTGAGCTTGTCATGGAGGGTATTTTTATTAACTCGAATATCATTTTCGCGATTCTAGAGGGCTCAATAACTTTTTTTCTTTGTTATTTATTGTATTGCTTTACAGGGTGTTAATAACTTTATGCCCATTTATTTCCTTTCTATGTATGTTTCATTCAATTTTGCACAAAAATAGAGTTGGATGGATAACGGACAACAATTAAATGAATTATATGCGGTTGTTTACAAACTGATCAACGAGCTTGCGGGCTTGAAGAAAGCCAATGCCCAGCTCCAAAACGAGAATATCAGGTTAAGTCAAGATAATCAGTTATTAAAAGAGAAACTTGAAAAATACCAGACAAAGAAAAACAGCAGCAACAGTAGCAAACCACCATCAAGTGACTTTCCCAAACAGCAACGGACACAGAGTCTAAGAGAACCATCAGGTAAGAAACCAGGTGGCCAAATCGGACATGAAGGGACAACATTAAGAATGGTCGCAACTCCTGATTTAATTGAAGAACATTCGCCATTCTATTGCTCTTGTTGTGGTGAGGATTTGTCTGCACTACCGGGATCTTTTGCAGGTAAACGGCAGGTAATCGACATACCGCCCATAATGCCCATTGTTACAGAACATCAGTTGTTTGATAAGCGCTGCAAATGTGGTCACATGAATCGGGCTTCGTTTCCAGCAGGAGTTACAGCACCTGTCAGCTATGGAGAAAACGTACAGGCATTAACAGCCTATCTAAGTACCCGGCAGTATCTTCCCTTCAAGCGTTTATCAGAGCTTCTGTCTGATGTGTTTGGACTTTCGGTAAGTACAGGCGGCATTGATTATTTGCTGCATAAAATGAAAAGCAAAGCTTCGGCTGTTTATGAAAGTATCAGACAAAACGTATTGAAAAATAACATTATAGGTGCTGATGAAACGGGAGTAAGCATCAATGGCAAAAACAATTGGGCCTGGACATTTCAACATGATAATGCAACTTTTATAGCCATCCATCCACATCGTGGATATAAAGCCATTGATGCAATAATGCCGGAAGGGCTGCAAAATAATATTTTGGTTACTGATTGCTGGTCTTCATATTTCAAGACAAATGCATCTTCCCATCAGCTTTGTACAGCCCACTTACTCAGGGAACTTACCTTTCTGAAAGAAAAGTACAAATACGATACCTGGGCAACCCGAATGGCACAATTAATTACCAAAGCACTGGATTTGCGAAGAGAAAATAATACGATAAAGATTAAGGTAGATCAAATCATGAACTCATTTTCGGATTTAATTATTGAACCGCTAAACAAAGATATGAAAGAGGTAATTACTTTCCAAAAAAGAATGGTCAAATACTCAGCATATGTCTTTAATTTTCTACAGAACCCAGATATTCCTCCTGATAACAATGGCTCAGAAAGGGCTATCCGAAATTTCAAAATCAAACTAAAAATCAGTGGATTTTTTAAATCCATTGAAGGTGCAAGAGTATATGCAACCATAAGGTCTGTAATCGACACGGCCATTAAAAACAACAAGAATCCTTTAGAGATTATCAAACTAATCGCTCAATGTCAAGTCGCGACTGAATAGTTACCTTATTTGGAATGAAAGAAAAGTGATAAATGAAGAATATAATTAAATATCAGATTATTGCGAGCATTCTTTTTATTTAGCTACTACAACGATGGTAGCTAAAAATTCATTCGCTACAAGTCCAAATACACAGAAGTATTCCGGAAAGGAGTATCAAAAGCTGAAGGAGGAGGTTGCTGTAGGACGGACAGGCGGGTATGTGGCATTAAAGGCAAATTATTAGAGTATGTGAAACAAATGAATATGAAACAAATTGTACTATTGATTTTAATTTTCTGCATGTATACATCAGCCCTGTATGCGCAGAAACAGGAGACCAGAAACTCAAATTTCTATCTCAATCCAAACGATCGGGTTTGCTATATAGGAAATAGTATTACTGCCGGAGGTGAATATTGTTTTTTTATTGATTTATACGCCCACACGCGTTATCCAAATTTGAAATTCGAGAGTTTCAATTGTGGAATTTCAGGAAACTCAGCACAAGAAGTGCTTGATCGCCTGAACAGTGATATTTTGGTTCATCATCCAACCATCGCAACCATTAAACTAGGCATGAACGATGTTCATCGTGATCTTTATTCATCGCAAAAGGCAAGTCCTGAAATTGAAAAACAACAGGAAGATGCTTTGGCCGATTATGCTGTTAAAATGTCAAAAGTTGCCGAAGAGTTATCAGCTCAAAAATGTAAACTGATCTTTATAACTCCTTCAATTTATGATCAGACATCAAAAATTGCAACACCAAACAACTTCGGAGTTAATGATGCACTGGCAAAATGTGCTGAGATTGTAAAAGGGCTCGCCAATAAATACCAGGCTCCTGTTGTCGATTTTTATTCTGCGATGAACAAAATCAATCGGATCAAGCAATTAAAGGATTCTACTTACACGCTAATCGGGAACGATCGTGTTCATCCCGGAATGCCTGGTCATTTGGTCATGGCTTATACATTTTTGACTGCTCTTCATTTCGATTCACTGGTTTCAAAAGTAGTTCTAGATGCCCGAAAGACAACAGTAAATGAGACGATTAACTGCGCAGTCAGTCATATAAAATCAGATAAAAAAGCTGTCTCATTTGATTTACTTTCCTATTCGCTGCCTTTCCCTGTTTTTGATGATTCAAAACCTGCGCTGGAATTGGTGCCATTCATTCAACGACTGAATCAGGAAATTTTAAAGGTGGATAATCTGTCAAAAGGGAACTACCTATTAACCATCGACAAGGATACCATTGGCGTTTTTTTAGACTCTGATTTGACGGGGGGAATCAACCTGGCTCTGTATCCCCAAACGCCACAATACAAACAAGCTTTACGGGTAATGGATGTTTTGTGGAAAAGGCACCAACTCATCAGCAATAAAATACGAATCATGGCCATGATTGAGCTGTCGGCCCTACGTGGATTGAAAAACTTTGATGATTTGCAAGAGATAAAAAAAGTTCTTGATGCTGATCTCTCCAAAATGGCAGGCAAGGATTATTATGGCTGGGTGCGCGACCGCTATGCAGATTACCTTCAAATGAGCCCAAATAAGAAGCAGATTGAAAAAGAAATTTTAGCCCTGGAGAAAGAGATTAACCAAATGAACCAACCAATAAGTCATCATTACCAACTACTAACTAAAAAATGAAAATAAACGGTAAATATTATTTCATTCTGTTGCCTTTTTTGATTTTTTCTTTCCTGACTCTGGAACGTGAAAAGTCATTCGCTACGAATCCAAATGCTCAGCGTTTTTCCGGGAAAGAGTATCAAAAGCTTAAAGATGAGTTCGCTGTAGGGTGGAACACCTGGAACACCAAAAGTGTGCTTTCGCATGTATTGTTGCCTGAATGTTTTGCACTGAATCTTCAATTACACCATGCACAATCAGGAAAAACGCTTGAAAATGCTTTAATCGGCCGGCAGGGAGACAAAGCTTTAATTGAAAAGATAGACCAGGGAATTCGGACCTACGATGGAAGCTATACCGACTTGACTATTGAATGGCAAGGAATTAAAGTTCGTATTCAAAGCGCCGCCAAAGGAAATTCATTGAATTTGTTGATTAGCCCGATAAATGCTGTTGAACATTCATTCCTGAAGGTGAACCCTGAAATGTTGTGGGGAAAGAAAGGTGCGATTAAAATTTCAGGCCAGACCATTGATGCCAGATTACCAGCTCTAAAACTGAAAATTTACACCGTTGGGCAACTGGCTTCAATCAATGATTCATGCCTCACTTTTTCGTTGTCAGGCAAAATTGGAATAACCACCAATAGAAAAGCGAAAATTGAAAGGATTGAACACGAAATTGATGAGGCTAGAAAGAAGTGCGAAAACGGTAAAAAGCAACATCAAGCCTACACCAATCTATATGATCCGATGCAAAATGTGTTGGCCTGGAATACTGTTTACGAACCAAAAGGACATCGAGTAATCTCGTTGGTTTCGCAAGCATGGAGCGAAATTTGGGGCGGTTTTATGATTCCGGTTTGGGATACTTATCTGGCAGCTTATATGCTCTCGTTTGACAACAAAGAACTGGCATATTCCAACGCGTTGGCCGTTACAAATAACCTTACGGAAAGTGGTTTCGTCCCCAATGTGGCCACTGGCTTTGGTAAAACAGAAGATAGATCGCAGCCGCCAATTGGTTCATTTGTGATCAAAGAACTTTATAAACGATACCGCGAAGAATGGATACTTCATGAAACCTTCGATAAACTGCTTTCATGGAACCGATGGTGGGATAAAAACCGCAATTACAATGGATTTCTATGCTGGGGCTCTTCGCCATATCCCGACTATCAGGGAAATAAGTCGCTGGCTTATGGTGTGAATGAATTGCAGGGTGCACTTTACGAATCGGGGCTTGACAATTCGGCGATGTACGACAACATTCCTTTTGATAAGGAAAAGCATCTGATGTTGTTAGCCGATGTTGGTCTGATGAGTTTTTATGTGTTGGATTGCAATTCACTGGCCGAAATTGCCGACGTAATAAATAAACCGGAAATAGCCATAGAACTCAGGAATAGGGCTGAAAAATATGCTGCAAATCTTCAGAAATTATGGAATGAAAAGGAAGGAATATTCCTGAATAAGAACCTTGAAACTGATAGTGTAAACCACCATCTGTCTCCCACCCTTTTTTATCCATTAATGGCCGAAGTGGCTACTCCGGCGCAGGCTGAACGGATGATCAATGAACATTTCTACAACCCCAATGAGTTCTGGGGCGAATACATTATGCCATCAACTGCACGAAACGAATCGGCGTTCAAGGACAATCACTATTTCCGCGGTCGGATTTGGGGTCCAATGAATTTTCTGGTTTACATTGGATTGAGAAAGTACAATGTCGGTCATTCGAGAGAAGATATGGTCGAGAAATCGAAAAACATCGTGCTTAAAACCTGGGATTTAAAGCACGCTGTTTATGAAAATTACAGTGCCACCACGGGCGAAGGTTTCGATGTTGGCAGCAGCCAGAAATCATACTATTGGGGCGCATTGCTCGGGTTTATGTCGATCCTCGAAAATGGACTTCTGGAAGCTCCGGAAAATCCAATCAATACTATTAAAATCAAGAAATAATGAAAAACCAGACAGTCAAAATATTTCTATTATTACTTTTTTTTCAGGCATTTATGTGTACCATTCCTTTGCATGGCCGGTCGAAAGCATCCAATACAATCATAGCCATTTCCAAAACGCCAAGCTTACAGGAATCCTACGCTGCAAAGGAAGTTCGCAGATACCTGTATTTAAGAACTGGTAAAATCCTTCCGATTCAGGAATTGGAAGGAAGCAAGCTACCCACATCAGGAAATATCATCGCAATTGGATCAGCGTATTCACCAATTATAGAATACTTTGCTAAATCTTTAAAAATTCAAAATCCCGAATTGAAGTTAAAATCCAAAGAATATTGGCTGAAAACTTTCAATCAAAAGGACCGGAAAATCCTAATGGTTATCGGGAAAGATGCTGTTTCGACGCTATATGCCGCTTATAAATTGATGGAAAGTTATGGAATCAGATATACGCTGGCCGGCGATGTAATTCCTGACGGACAAATTGCTTTAAATCTTCCTGAAATTGATAAGGTATTTAGCCCGCAATTTGCTGTTCGGGGAATGCTTCCTTACCACAGTTGGAATCCCGAAGGTCCTGAAAACTGGGATGAAGATTCCTATAAGTCATTTTTAACCCAGCAGGTAAAGATGGGCTTGAATTTTATGGGCTTTATTTACGATTTTGAAAATAGCGACCGAAGAACTTATGTATTTCCTCCTGAAAAGCAGCATTGGGGCGCTGGCGATTACTTTATTGACACACCTGTCTGTGGAGCTGATCAGGCCATGAAAAGCAACCTATACGGTAATGATAGATGGCTGGAAGCCCGCAAATTAGCCACACCTGAAGAGCAATCGGCTTACATGAAGCAGGCCAATATGAAATTCATGGGTGAAGTCTTTTCGTATGCTCATTTATTCAACATTCAAGGTGCCATCGGTGCAGAAAATCGTGGTGATCAAACCTATTTTACCACACTTTTCAATGAAATCAGCAAAACGGTAAAGCCTGACTATTTCTGGATTAGTTCGCCCGAAACATGGTCATATTCTTCACCGCCGCAAAATGCAACCGATGAGCTTATAAGTACATACAAAGCTGCCTTAACTGCCCAAAAAGCAACAAACGCACCTTTTGAAATTGCCTCAATGGGCTGGGCTTTGGGACCGCAAAATGACCCGTTGGTAATGGATCGAAACCTGCCAAAAGAGCTAATTATGAGCACCCAGAATTTGAATGTCGGGAAAGGAGCAGTCCAGCCCGAATGGGAGCAAATTAAGGGACGCAGAAAATGGGACATACCCTGGATGGAAGATGACTTCAATCTGCTATCGCCGCAATTGTGGGTGAAACGTACCATCCAAAATGCCACGGATGCAAAACAATATGGTTGCGAAGGCCTCATTGGAGTTCACTGGCGAACCAAAACTACAACTCCGCAAATGATGGCACTGGCGGCGATGGGTTGGGATAACCAGATGGATGTAAAATCATTCTATGACGATTTTGTCAAAACTAACTTTGGAAATGAAGCTGCCAATGAAATATCAGCAATTTTTCAAAGCATAGACGGCCAGGTTCCCGAAGTATCACAATGGTTAGACATGTGGCCGGGTGGACTTAAAAAAGATTCTACCTACTGGACTATCAATCAGGGAAAATTCACTTTCGTCAATCAACTGGAAAATCTCAGGCCTCGAATCAAAGGAATCGGGAATCAGGAACGATTTGATTATTACCTCAATCAGTATAAATATTTAAGAGGTATGGCCAAATTAAGGACGAATATCGGAACTTCCAAACAATCCGAAAGTCTGCATGAAACCATGAATGCACTTATCCAATCGGCATCAACAATTGGCGAAATTGGCAACATGGTTTGTATTAGTCGTCAATTGGGGAAAAATGCGGACACCAATTATACCGGGCAGCCAAAATTGATTGTTCTCACGCCCCGAACCAGTCTATTGCCCGAAGAAGACCTGAAACTCGATGTATTTTTCATCGATAATGGAAATCCTCAGAAAGTGGAATTTTTCTGGAAGCCTCTGGGTGAAAAGAAATTCAGGAAAATGGAAGCACAAAGGCAACTACGAAATCATTTTACAATCAAGTTAGCAGCTGAGAAAATGAAAGGTCAGGATATTGAATATTTTGTGAAAGGTACTACAAGAAACGGGAGCGAATTAAATTTCCCGGCAACAGCTCCTGAACGTTGCCAAACTGTTGTCAAACTCACAAACGAAATACGTTAAAAACAATTTATATAGCCATTCACAAATTATATTTAAAAATTCAATTTATGAAAACGTACATTCTGCTACTCTTGTTTTCTTTCTTCACAATCATGTCTGCTCAGGCAAAAGATATTTTTGTAGCAACAACTGGTGATATTGCAACCGGTACAGGCACAATTGATTCACCTTATCAAACCATTCAAAAGGCATCAAATGTGGCTGTAAGCGGCGATATTATTCAGGTTCGAGCTGGTATTTATCGCGAAATGGTGGACATTAAAGCCAATGGAGTTACTTTCCAACCTTATAACGGTGAAGCTGTAACAATTAATGGAATGGATTTGCTAACTTCGTGGACATTAACTTCCGGAACAACCTACCAAACAACCATGAGTTGGAATGTAACTGCACAATGGGGTTCCAATCAATTATTTTCGGATGGTAAAATGATTGAACTGGCTCGCTGGCCCGACCAAACTTCTGCTAATATTGTAAAACCTACCCTGGCAATTGCCGATGCAGTTACCGCTTCCGGAACCAAATGCACCATTACCGATGCTTCATTCAACGAGCCTGATGGTCGGTGGGCTGGCGCTAAAATCTGGATAAACTTATCCAATATGGAGAATGACGGCCAGGGTTGGACAGGTACTGTTATTTCAACAAATGCAAGTGCCCATACCATAACTCTCGATTTCCGAGGTGATGTTCCTTTAGGTTCAAAACCCTGGGGAATGAATAATAAAACTGAATTCTTTTTATTTAACCCCACTGCAGCGGGTGTAAATTCCACCGGTGGCATAGATGCATTATTAAGCAATGGCGAATGGTGGAAAAACGGCAATACCTTATATGTGAAAACGCCAAATGGTGATGTTCCAAGCGCAAGCGAATCAGGCACAAACGTAATTGAAGCAAAGCGACGACATTTTGCTTTTTTTCCTTCGGTTACAAAATATGGCTATACCATTAAAGGCTTTAACCTCTTTGGTTGCGCTATTACTACTGACAATAATCCCTGGACAAATGCAAATGTAATTCTCGAAGCAGCCCATGATATTATTATTGATGGAATTGCAGCTAAATATGTGTCGCACCAAACTATTATGGAAGGCAATTGGCAGAATGAATTCTGTTATGGTGCCGGAATAGTACTTCGAGGTAGAAATAATATAATTCGCAACTGTACAATACAATATTCAGCAACGGCAGCTATACATGTATCCGGTTTTGGCAACAAAGTGCTTAACAATATCATTTCAAATACCAATTACATGTGCGCAAATTCAGGAGCAGTTAATACCGGTTTTATTTGCCAGGATGTTGAAATTGCAAATAATACTATTAATAATACTACTATAATGGCTATTAGTTTTGGTTGTGTGATTAATAGCAATATAAATACTCCCGATCAAGCTAGAATACACCATAACACTATTTACAACTTTATGCTGCGAAGCGGTGATAGTGGTGCTATTGATGGTTTTGGCTATAATAGACAATATTTTCGTGTTGACCATAACGTGATATATAATACTGTTCCAACATCAGGCAGCTCTATGGTGCATGGTATATATTTTGATTATGGTGGCGATGACCAAATAAGTAACTCCACCATTGATCATAACATCATAACGGATGTACCAGTTCCAATTCTAATAAACTCGGTGCGGTTCATGAATGTTTTTAATAATGTTGCTTTGTCAAACAACGGTGGTTTCTCCATACTTAATGGAAATGGCTACACAAAAGGTGTGGACGTTAAAATATATAATAACATTTTAAGTAATCGTCCAAATAATAATCCTACAGACGGTTGGAGTACGTAAGTAGTAAGAATAATATAATGTCGTATTTAGTTGTTTGTATGCAATAATATGCGTATATTTGTCTCATTATGAGATATATAATACTTAATATAGAGGAGTTTGAAGCCCTTGAAAAGCTTCATAAAAACAGTAAAGACAGTAGGGTAAGGAAACATAGTCAATGCCTTCTTTTATCTCATCAAGGACGAACGATCATTGATTTGGCGAACATTTTTGATGTCAGCCGAAGAACTATCGAACGTTGGTTTGATAGTTGGGTTAAAAGCAGGGTCGATTCTCTTTCCATAATGTCAGGAAGAGGGGCTAAGACTAAGTTAAAAGACTATGGCAAAGAGGTTTCAGAACAATTAGAGCTTCATAACCGCAACTTAAAAAATGTATTGATTTACTTTAAAGAGCAACACAATATTACCATCTGCAAAAAGACTTTGCAGAATTTTTTAAAAGATACTGGGCTATAAATGGAAAAGGGTCCGACTATCTTTAAAAGGCAAGCGCAATCAGGATCTATTTGAACATCAACAAGCACAAATAGAAAATCTTAAAGCATTGGAGGATAGCGGATATCTTGATATTTATTTTGGTGATGAAAGCCATTTTGGGCTTACCCCCAATGTACCATATGCCTGGCAACTCAAAGGAAATCCGATATTATTACCAGCTTCTAAAGGCAAATATCTAAATGTTGTTGGTTTAATGAGTCGCAAAAACGACCTGTTCTTTGATGTTCTTGAAACAACATTTAACTCTGACAAGGCTATTCTTTTTATGGATAGATTTGTTGCACAGACAGTTAAAAAGACAATCGTGATACTAGATAATTCACCAATTCATAAATCCAGAAAGTTCTTGGCTAAAGTTGAAGAATGGAAAGAAGATGATGTGTGGATTTATTTTTTGCCTCCATATTATCCAGAATTAAATCTGATAGAAATTCTATGGAGAAGAATCAAATATCAATGGCTACCTTTTGATGCCTACCTAGGTTTTCAGAATCTCAAAGAACGATTGTCGTTTGTGTTGGATAACTTTGGCAAAATATACGACATTATATTTTTACCATTACTTATAACTTGTCACTGGCTGATATTCAAAATAATATAATCAATGCTACCGGTACAGTTTTAACTGATTTATTTGTAAACCCTGCCGGAAGGGATTATCACTTAAAACCAACAGCTACCAATGCTATTGACAAAGGTTTAAGCGTAGGTGTTTACGATGACAATGTTATTGCACTTCCCGATCTTGGAGCATTTGAGCAAGGAACTATTTTTGATAATACTGCCCCGTCAATTCCATTGGGAGTGAATGCCAACACCATTTCAAATAATGGTTTTACATTAAATTGGAAAGCTTCAACTGATAATATTCAGGTTACAGGTTATAATATCTATATTAATGACGCAATATATGATTCCACTACCAATAAAACGTCCAAAATCATAACTAGATTGAGCCCTTCTACAACTTATACCGTAACAGTTAAGGTCAGAGATTATTACAACAACATTTCAGGTGCAAGCACTGGAATAAGTGTTTCTACTTTAGCCTATCCGGGAAGAACCATTCACCTGGAAGCTGAAAATAACAACTTCAAAAGCAATGGATCAATTGCAAGTGGTGCGTGGGTATCCTATAATACCAATTCATACCTTCAGTTCAACTCTGTGAGTTTATCAAATCAGAATTTCTTTACTGCGAATATTTCGGCTACTGCCGGAGCTATTCTTGAAGTGCGGCTAAACAGTTCAACTGGTCCATTATTAGGAACTTTAACTGTAAGTTCAACAGGAAATTTAGCAACATTTCAACAACAAACCGGTACGTTGAATTCTGTGCCAACAGGTGTATTTGATTTATTTATTGTTGCAAAAAACACAACAATTAATAAATGTAAACTTGATTGGGTTGAAGTGTCAGGTGGCGATGTTATTGGTCAAATTCCATCCATTCCGCAGAATTTATCTATAAATTTTTTGGGTTCCACCCAATTAGGTTTAAAGTGGAATGCTTCGATAGATGATGTGGCTGTTACCGGTTATGAGGTGTTTAAAAATGGTGCTTCTATTGGAATAACTCCTACAAATTATATGGTGTTGGATGGTTTAACGACTTTAACCAATTATACTTTTGCAGTGCGGGCTAGGGATGCTGCTGGTAATTGGTCTGCACAAAGTACCGTTTTAAATACGGCAACAAATGGTCCAAAATTAACCGGTGCAATTATAGGAACTCCAGGAATCTGGTCAACCTCTAACGATCACCCAAAAGCTTTTGATGGAAATATAAATACTTATTTTGCCTCAACAACTTCTGATTACGCCTGGGTGGGACTGGATTTAGGTACACCTAAAGTGATTACCAGTATATTGTTTTACCCACTTTCAGGTTGGTCATCCGCAATGACTCTTGGAATATTTCAAGGATCAAATACAGCGGATTTCTCAACAGGAGTTGTAACATTTTATACAATTAATGTCAGACCTGCTGAAGCATCTTGGAGTGGCTTTTTTGTAAATAGTTCAACTGCATTCAGATATGTTCGTTACAAAGCACCTGCTGCCAGTTATTGCAAAATAGCTGAAGCAGAATTTTATGGTACAGGTTCTACCGGTATTTCGAACCTACAATCTGCGACAGAAGTTCAAATTTTCCCGAATCCTGCAACTGATCAGATAACGATTCGGAATTTAGGAAAGAACTCACTGATCACAATTTCATCAGTTGATGGTAAAGACGTTTTCAAAAAAAATGTTTCAGATAATCGACAATTTACCTTAAATGTTTCAGGTTGGACAGGGGGAATATATTTTGTGAATGTTCTTTCCAATAATGAAATTTTTACTAAGAAATTAATAGTAAAGTAAAAAAATTATAGGTATAAGCGCTTAGGTCGCACTGTCTAATCTACTGTATTCAGCCTGATTGGCTTATATTTTACCATCCTTTTTATGAGGTTATCAAATATACCCCCCATATTTCC
>Ga0209724_1000818_pt1 | contig 29338 bp, 27 predicted proteins | sample grotaG_FD_184143 | JGI IMG/M metagenome (GOLD analysis project Ga0209724, IMG submission 184143) | Glacier valley bacterial and archeal communities from Borup Fiord, Nunavut, Canada, to study Microbial Dark Matter (Phase II) -... | ecosystem: Environmental > Aquatic > Freshwater > Ice > Glacier ...
GGGCGAGCGCCGGCGACGGCGTGCATTGCTACGCGCCCGAAGGTCAGCTTCTGGGCAAGATCCGGGTGCCGGAGACGGTGGCCAACGTGTGCTTCGGAGGGCCCAAGCTGAACCGGCTTTTCGTCTGTGCCACGACTTCGCTCTACTCGGTCTACCTGAATGCCCGCGCTGCGGCGCGGCCGGTTGTCTGCTGAGGAGCGGATCGGGGCCGAAAGTACGGGCGCCGGAACCGGACGCTCAGGAGCCTCCGCTTCTGGCCGGTAGTGATGATTAACGGATGCACTGGGAAGCGGACCTTCTGAAACGCGTTCGGCCCACGTCGTAAGGTCGACAGGGCTGTCGCCGATACACCGTCCGGGCGCATTCCTCTGGACCCTCAACTTGATGGGAGTCCGTCATGGGATCCAACGTCAACATCGGTCATCGCCAGCCATGGAACAAGGGCAAGATCGTCGGTCAGAAGGCAACGTTCAAGCTCAAAGAAATCTGGGCGCTTCGTGTCCTCCTGCAGATGGAGAGCCGGGTGCGCGAGCTCGCTCTCTTCAACTTGGGAATCGACAGCACGTTGCGCGGCTGCGATCTTGTCAGCCTCAGACTGCGGGACATTTGCCACGGCGACCAAGTGGCATCGCAGGCCGTGGTGATGCAGCACAAGACTCAGCGCCCGGTTCAGTTCGAACTGACGCCCGCGACCCAAGACGCCGTTCAAAAGTGGATCAAACAAGCCGGACTGAGGTCTGACGACCTCGTGTTTCCGAGTCGCATCCACGACTCGCCACATCTGGGGACGCGGCAGTACGCTCGGATCCTCGAGGGCTGGGTTGAGGAACTGGGCCTCGACCCAGCCGACTACGGCACGCACTCGATGCGCCGTACCAAGGCAACGTTGATCTACAAGCGAACCAAGAACCTGCGCGCTGTGCAACTGCTGCTCGGACATTCCAAGCTGGAATCGACCGTTCGCTATCTTGGCATCGAGGTCGACGGCGCCCTTGAGATTTCGGAGCAGACCGAGATCTGACGAGCATGAGCCCGCCCGGTCGGTTCCGTCAGCGAACTGGCTGGGCGGCCAGCGGTCACGGGCAGCTTTCGGGCACACCCGGCAATGGCGCGTCTCGGCCATGAGCGGCCGTTTGCGAACGTCGGCTTGTCGGAGGCGCAAGGCTTCGTTGCTGTCTCGTCGCGAGCAAAGTCGCGATCGACACCGGGCTTAGAAAGCAGGAGCTTGCTCATCGCCCGAATCACTGACTTTCCTCTTCCTTTCGTGTGTGAAGCAGTCGAATGCGGTTGAGCTCGACGAAGCCTCCCGCCAAGCCGATTGACGATCCCATAAAACTCACCGCCGACCCGTGCGAAAGAATCGGTTGGGTGGCGTGATTCGCTCCGGTGTTGAAGGCTTGGTCCCTCTTCCATGAGTGCGTACGCGGAGAATTGATGCGCTCGCGTCTCGCTACGCATAACCAACCGGAGATAAATTGACCTCAAATTCGTGAACTATGCTCGCCACCCATGACACCGCTACCGGGGAGTCTGTTCTCACATGAATCTCTCTTTCCAGTTGGTAGATACCGCATCGCCGCGTCTCCTTTCGGTGGAACTTGATTCGCTGGTGATCGCCGGCTGGGCCGGGCGCGATCTCGGCGCCATCGAGCACCACGTGGCCGAGCTCGCGGCGCTGGGCGTCGGGCGGCCGAGCGCCATACCGCTGTACTACCGCGTCGCCGTCACCCAGCTCACCCAGGCGCAATCGATCCAGGTGCTCGGCCCGCACACGTCGGGCGAGGCCGAGGTCTTCGTGTTCCCGGCGGCAGGCGAGCTGTTCGTGAGCCTGGTCTCCGACCACACCGACCGGCAGCTCGAAGCGCAAGGCGTCGCCCTGTCCAAGCAGGCGTGTGCCAAGCCGCTGGCATCGCACGCTTGGCGCTACGCCGATGTTGAGGCGCACTGGGACGACCTGATCCTGCGCTCTTCGATCGAGGAGAACGACGCGACGGCCGTCTACCAGGAAGGCAGCCTCGCCGAGTTGCGCCCAGCATCGGACTTGCTCGCCGGGTACGGGCGCAGCGTCGGCTCCGTCGGCGCCGGCCTGCCGGATCGCACGGCGATGAGTTGCGGCACGCTGTCGGCGATCGGCGGCATTCGGCCGACCCGGTCGTTTGCGATGGAATTGTTCGATCCGCACCGGCGCTGCAGCCTGCGGCATCGCTATGAGATCGAGGTGCTGCCCGTCGTCGCCTGAGTCCGCCCCGTCAGCCGATTTCTGCACGGACCGATGCCATGAACGTTCGCTTTCTCGAGACCTTCGTCTGGCTCGCGCAGCTGCGCAACTTCCGCATGACGGCGGAGAAGCTTCACACGACCCAGGCCGCGGTGTCGAGTCGAATCGCGACGCTCGAGCAAGAGCTCGGCGTGCGTCTGTTCGAGCGCGGCGTGCGCGACGTCGCGCTGACGCTCGACGGCAGCAAGGCGCTCGTCTACGCCGAACGGCTGGTGCGGGCGGTGCGGGAAATGAGAGAGGGCATGGCCGACCGCAGCCTGTACGCCGGCGTTGTCCGAATCGGCGTCATCGAGTCGATCATCCATTCCTGGTTTCCGCAGTTCATCGCCAGCCTGCATCGGGTTTACCCGCGGCTGGAGATCGAACTGACCGGGGACACGACGATCCACCTGATCGACCAGTTCTCGCGCGGCAACCTGGATCTCGTGCTGCAGACCGACCCGATCGTCGGCCCGATGGTGCAGAACCTGCCGTTGTGCGAATTCCCGCTGCGCTGGGTCGGTGCCAGCAGCCTCGACCTGCACAACGACGGGCTGACGCTCACCGATCTGGCAGCGTTTCCGATCCTCAGCTTTTCGCGCAATTCGGGCCCGCACAAGTTCATCGAGCGGCTCTACGCCCACCATGTCGACCGGCCGATCCGAGTGAACTGCATGACTTCTGCGTCGGCACTCGTCCAGCTCGTCGTCGACGCCTTCGGCGTCGCCTTGCTGCCACCGGCGATCATCTCCCGCGAGCTCCGCGAGGAGACGGTGCGCCTCCTGAACGTCGACGTCGAGATGCCGGTACTGCCGCTGGTCGGATCGTTCCGGAGCAGCCCCGACAGCCCGTTGTTCGAGCAGGTGGCGCGGCTCGCTCAGGAGTCCGCGCAGGCCTTTGCGCGAACGGTGCCCGACGAGATCGCTCGCGTTCCACTCGCGCGACCCGAGGCCGCGGCGTGGAATCTGGCGCACGGGGCCAGCGCCGAAAAAGAGCGCTGAACCACCGGCTCTGGTGCATCCACGCACCGACCCGCCTCATCAGCGGAGGTGATTGCGGCCCACACTTTTTTCTTGTTGGACAGGGCGCGCCGCTTTGCCGAGACTGCACCGCATCGACCCGTCGCGTCCGCCGCGACGGCAGCCTCGAATCGGGAAGGATCACCGCATGCCGAAGACGACCGACTGGCACTACCTCGAACTCCTGGACATCGGCCGCCGCATCCAGGCGCGGGAGATCTCGAGCGTCGAGGCCACCCGCGCGCAGCTTGCCCGGATCGACCGGCTCGACGGTGAGCTGAAGAGCTACGCCCGGGTGATGCCGGAGAGCGCACTCGCCGAGGCCGAGCGCGCCGACGCCGAGATTGCCCGGGGCGAGATGCGCGGGCCGCTGCACGGCGTTCCGATCGCGGTCAAGGACCTGTGCTGGACCCAGGGGGTCGCAACGGCGGCAGGCATGACGATCCAGGCCAATTTCGTCCCCGACCGCGACGGCACGCTCGTCAGCCGCCTGCGCGCGGCGGGGTCGGTGATCCTAGGCAAGCTGCAACTCACCGAAGGCGCTTACGCCGATCACCACCCGGCGATCACGCCGCCCGTGAACCCGTGGAACGCGGCGCACTGGCCGGGTGTTTCCTCGAGCGGCTCCGGAGTCGCCACCGCCGCCGGCCTCTGCTACGGCTCGATCGGTTCCGACACCGGCGGCTCGATCCGCTTCCCGTCGGCAGCGAACGGCCTGACCGGCATCAAGCCGACCTGGGGTCGAGTGAGCCGCTACGGCGCCTTCGAGCTCGCCGCCACTCTCGATCACCTCGGCCCCATGGCCCGCAGCGCCGCCGACGCCGGCGCCATCCTCGGAGCGATCGCCGGGCTCGACGCCAACGACCCGACCACCAGCCCGCTGCCGGTCCCGAACTACCTCGCCGGGATGACGCGCAGCCTGCGCGGGTTGCGCATCGGCATCGACGAGCGATGGAACAACGACCGCGTCGACGAGCCGACGCGCGCCGTCGTCGCAGAAGCGATCCGCGTCGTCGCAGAGCTCGGTGGCGACCTTCGAGCGGTGACCTTCCCTGATCCAGAGCAGGTCATCGCCGACTGGTTCCCGCTTTGCGGCATGGAAACCGCCGTCGCCCACGAGGCCACCTACCCGTCGCGCAAGAGCGAGTACGGCCCGGGTCTGGCGGGGCTGATAGAACTCGGCCTGGCCCAACGCGGCGTCGACTACCAGAAGATCGTGCTCCACCGGACGGCGTTCTCGGGTCGCGTGGCGACGCTGTTCCAGGACATCGACCTGCTGCTGATCCCGACCACCGCCGTCGCCTCGCCGACCAACGCCCAGCTCGCGGGGTTGGCCGAAGACGCAGAGCTGATCTCCGGCCTGCTGCGCTACACCTGCCCCTTCGACATGACGGGCAGCCCGACGATCACCCTGCCGGGCGGATTCACCGCCAAGGACACGCCCGTCGCCTTCCAGCTGGTCTCGCGCCACTTCGAGGAGGACCTCCTGGTGCGCGCCGGCTGGCAGTTCCAGCAGGCGACCGACTGGCACCGCCGACATCCGGCAATCTGATCGTCATTGCCGTCGAAGACGCCATTACGCGCCAAGGCCGTCCCCCGCCTCGCTCTTGCACCCAAGGGCCGGGCTCTGTGTTCACAACCGGAGATCTGATCGTATGAAACAGCATTGCAAACTCGTGCGTGGCCTGGCGGCGGGGGTCGTCCTTGCCGCGGCCTCGATGGGCGCAGCCCTCGCAGCCGACCCGATCAAGGTCGGCCTGCTCGAGGACATCTCGGGCGACCTGGCGCTCATCGGCAAACCCAAGCTCAACGGCTCGCTGCTTGCCGTGGAAGAGATCAACAAGGCGGGCGGCATCCTCGGCCGCAAGATCGAGCTGATCCACCTGGATCCGCAGGGCGACAACGCCCGCTATCAGGAGTTCGCCCGACGCCTGATCAGCAAGGACAAGGTCGACGTGCTGATCGGCGGCATCACCTCCGCCTCGCGCGAGGCCGTGCGCCCGATCATCGATCGCACCGACATTCCCTACTTCTACACGAACCAGTACGAAGGCGGCGTTTGCGACGCCAACATGATCAGCAACGGTGCGATCCCCGAGCAGCAGTTCTCGACCCTTATTCCCTACATGGTCGAGACCTTCGGCAAGAAGGTCTACGTGATCGCGGCCGACTACAACTTCGGCCAGCTCTCCGCCGAATGGAACCGCACGATCCTGAAGAAGCTGGGCGGCACAGTGGTGGGCGAGGAATTCATCCCTCTCGGCGTCTCGCAGTTCGCCCAGACGATCCAGAACATCCAGAAGGCCAAGCCGGACTGGATCCTGACGATCAACGTCGGCGCCGCGCAGGACTCGTTCTTCGAGCAGGCCGCGGCGGCGAAGCTGAATCTGCCCATGGGCTCGTCGATCAAGATCATGCTCGGCTTCGAGCACAAGCGGTTCGCACCGCCGGCGCTGAACAGGATGCATGCGGCAGCCAACTGGTTCGAGGAGATCGACACGCCCGAGGCCAATGACTTCAAGAAGCGCTGGCACGCCAAGTTCCCGAACGAGACCTACATCAACGACATGGGCTACAACGCCTACACGGCGCTGTACATGTATAAGCAGATGGTCGAGGCCGCGAAATCGACCAAGCTTGCCGACCTGCGCAAGTTCATCGCCACCGGCAACGCCTGCATCGAGGCCCCGGAAGGCAAGATCTGCATCGACCCGAAGAGCCAGCATACGTCGCACCGCATGCGCCTGATCGCCGTCGACGACAAGCACCAGGTCAAGGTCATCAAGGACTACGGCACGATCCAGCCCTACTGGCTCGGCGAGATCGGCTGCGACCTGACGAAGCACAACGACAAGAAGCAGTACTCGCCCACCGATCTTCCCAAGAAGAAGACCTGAGGCGAAGGGGCCGGACTCGTTTCGGCCCCGATCTTGCTCTAGGCATATGCAGGGAGCCTGACCGATGTTCGCGGAGATCTTCTCGATCCTGTACCAGTTCGCGGACGTGTTCGCGTTCCTGATCCTGTCGGCCGCCGGTCTGGCAATCATCTTCGGGATGATGGGCGTCATCAACATGGCGCACGGCGAGCTCATCATGTGCGGGGCGTACGTGACGGTCGGCCTGGTCCACGGCGGCTTCCCGCTGCCGCTGGCGCAGCTGTGCGGCACCTTGTCCGCCGGCCTGATCGGCGTCGTCATCGAGGTCGCGCTGGTGCGCAAGCTCTACAAGCGCCCGCTCGACTCGCTGCTCGCGACCTGGGGCCTGAGCCTCGTCGTCACGCAAGGCATGCTGATCATCTTCGGCTCCTCGCTCGCCGGGATCGGCACGCCGGAAGGCAGCTTCTCGGTTGGCCCCTATTCCTTCTCTACCTATCGCCTGGTCTTGTTCGGCGGCTCCATCGCCGCACTCGCCGTGATCTATGTCATCTTCATGCGGACGCGCTTCGGCATCCATGCTCGCGCCACCATGCAGAACGCGGCCATCGCCCAGGCGCTCGGCGTCAAGGTCGGCAACATCTATGCGCTCAGCTTCGGCATCGGGGCCGCGCTCGCCGGCTTTTGCGGCGCGCTCTATGCACCGACCATGACGCTGATCCCGACGATGGGCGCGACCTTCATCGTCGAAAGCTTTGTCACGGTCGTGGTCGGCGGTGCCAACGTGCTCCTCGGCACGGCGCCCGCCGGCGTGCTGCTCGCCGCGGTGCGCACGCTGCTGAACGCTACCCAGGGACAAATCGTCGGCCAGATCGGCATGCTGCTCGCGGTGATCGTGATCATCCGGCTGCTGCCCGAGGGCATCTCCGGCCTCATTGCGCGTCGCTCCCGCTAGGGGCGGCTGCAAAACTTGATTTGACGGAGCGCAGGGCAGCTTTCATGAACCGACTTCGTGCCCTCAACGGACCGCAGACGCTGGGCAATGGCCGCGCCTTCTGGATCTCGTTCGTCGTCGTCGTCGCCTTGGCGTTGGTCTACCCGCTCGCGAGCGACTCGTACACCGTCGGCAACATCGCCTACATGCTGCTCTGGGTCTTCATGGCGCTCGGGCTGTCGCTGATGTGGGGCTACGGCGGCATCCTGTCGTTCGGGCAGACCTTTTTCTTCGGCGTGGCCGGGTACGCCTACGGCGTGATGGCGATCGACTTCGGAGGCGGCGGCACGACCATCGTCGCTCTGGTCCTGGCGATCGCACTGGCCGCAATCGCCGCGAGCGCGCTCGGCTACTTCATGATCTGGGGCGGCGTCGCCGGTGTCTTCTTTGGCATCGTCACGCTCTCGGCGACGCTGGTGCTCGCGTTCTTCTTCGGCCAGACCGCCGGGCCCGAGTGGCACATCGGACCGGCCCGCCTCAACGGCTTCAACGGCATGAAGGACATGGAGTCGCTGAACATCCCATGGGGCGGCGAGAGCAACTTCACGTTCGAGGGCGTCAGTCTCTACTACCTCGTCGTCGGTCTGCTGCTGGCCGTCTACCTCGGCCTGCGCGTGCTGGTGAACTCACGCTTCGGCAACGTCATTGTCGCCATTCGCGAGGACCCGCAACGCGCCGAGCTGCTTGGCTACGACATCCGCAAGTACCAGCTCGTCGTCTTCGTTGTCGGCTCGGCGCTCGCAGGCCTCTCGGGCGTGCTCTATACCTCGTGGGGCCAGTTCATCACCCCAGCCAGCATCGGCCTGCCGGCTGCCGCGATGCCGATCGTCTGGGTCGCGTTCTCAGGTCGAGGCGACATTACCGCGACGCTCGTGGGTTCCTTCCTGATCCTGCTCGGTTTCCAGACCCTGACCGTGTACAGCCAGCAAGCCGCTCTGGTGCTCATGGGAGCGATGCTTCTGGTCACCGTGCTGGTCGCGCCCCAGGGCTTCGTGATCGGTGTCGTGCGCCTCGTCGCTCGCTTGTGGCGGCGCGGCCGCGGCGGCCCGCCCGGCGGGAACTCCTCGATCGACGCCAACGCGCAAGGAGCGCGCGCGTGAGCGAGATATTGCGCACCGAGGGACTGTCGAAGCACTTCGGCGGACTCGCCGCGGTGTCCGACGTCGACCTCGTCGTCAATCGCGGCGAGATCCATTGCCTGATCGGCCCGAACGGGGCCGGCAAGAGCACTCTCTTCAAGCTCATCGTCGGCATGCACGCCCCGAGTGCCGGCAAGGTCGACTTCGAAGGCCACGACGTCACGGCGCAGCGTCCCTACCAGCGCGTCAAGCGCGGCATGAGCATCAAGATGCAGGCGCCGAGCGTCTTCCGAGAGCTTCCCGTGCGCCAGAACGTGCACATTGCCCTGCAGCACCACGTGGCACGAGGCCTGCTGGCCGAGGAGGAAGACCGGCTGCTCGAGATGCTCGAGCTCAGAGCCGAAGCGGGCAAGCTCGCCGGCGAGTTGTCTCACGGTCAGCAGCAGTGGCTCGAGATCGGCATGGCGCTCGCCCTCAAGCCGACCCTGATGCTGATGGACGAGCCGACGGCCGGCATGTCGCCGGACGAGACCTTTCGCACCGGCGAGCTGATCCAGCGTTTCAATGCCGACGGCATGACCGTTGTCGTCGTCGAGCACGACATGGCTTTCATCCGCCAGATCGCCAAGCAGGTCACCGTCCTGCATTACGGCCGGGTCTTCGCGCGCGGGCCGATCGGCGAAATCATCCGCGACCCGCGCGTCGCCGAGATCTACCTGGGGAAGACGCATGACTGAGGCCGTCCTCGAGGTCTGCGGTCTCGGCGCAAGCTATGGCGCTACGCCGATCCTGCAGGGCGTCGACATCAGCGTGGCGAAGGGCGAGATCGTCGGCCTGATCGGACGCAACGGCGTCGGCAAGACGACGACGATGCGCTGCCTGATGGGGCTGCTTCGCGCCACGCGCGGTTCCATCGCGCTGAAGGGCCAGGACGTGACGGGCCTGGCGAGCGATGCGCGCGCGCGGCTCGGCATCGGCTACGTGCCGCAGGGTCGCGAGGTCTTCCCGCGCATGACGGTGGCCGAGAACCTCGCCGTCGGCGAGCTGATCGGCGGCCCCCGGGGCAAGAAGCTGCCGGACCTCGTCTACCAGTACTTTCCGCGCCTCGCCGATCGACGCAGCCAGCTCGCGGGGACGATGTCGGGGGGCGAGCAGCAGCAACTGGCGATCGGGCGCGTCCTGATCGGCAACCCGGTGCTGATGCTCCTCGACGAGCCTTCGGAGGGCATCCAGCCTTCGATCGTGCAGTTGATCTGCGACGCGCTCCAGTCGGTGCGCAAGGAGCTCGGCACGACGATCGTTTTCGTCGAGCAGAACCTCGACACGATCCTGGCGATCAGCGAGCGCTGTTACGTGATGGAAAAAGGTCGCATCGTCTCGTCCATCGGCCCGGGAGAAGTCACCGCCGAGAACGTGCGCCAGCATCTGCTGATCTGAGCGCGTCGCCGTATCCCCAAGTCTTCAGGAGACGAGATTCATGAGCTGGCTCAACGCATCGATCATGCGCACTCGCGGGGTCGCGCAAGGCCGCGACCCGGTGACGCATTCCCTCACCGAGGCGCTGCAGGGCAAGTACCACTACACGATCGGCCCTTACACCGACCCCGTGCTGACCATCAAGCCGGGCGATCGAGTCGTCGTCGAGACCCGCGATGCGTTCGAAGGCAAGATCAGGACGCCGCAGGACCTTCCTTCGAAGGTGCTGACGCTGCCCTTCGTCAATCCGCAGAACGGTCCGATCATGGTCGAAGGCGCCTGCCCCGGCGACGTGGTCGCGGTGTACATCGAATCAATGCTCCCGCGTGGCGAGAACCCGCGCGGCACCTGCTGCATGATCCCGCAGTTCGGCGCGCTCAGCGGGACCAGCTTCACTGCGCTGCTCGCCGATTCGCTGCCCGAGATCGTGCGCAAGATCGACGTCGACGAGGACGGCGTCTACTGGAGCCCGCGCGTGACACTGCCGTACCGCCCGCACATCGGCACGCTCAGCTGCTCGCCGCAAATTGACTCGATCAGCACCCTGACGCCCGACGCGCATGGCGGCAACATGGATCTTCCGGACATGGGCCCGGGAAGTATCACTTACTTGCCGGTGCGCACCGATGGCGCGCGCGTCTTCATCGGCGATGCCCATGCTTGTCAGGGCGACGGCGAGGTCTGCGGGACCGCTGTCGAGTATGCGAGCACCACGACCATCGAGGTCGACCTGATCAAGAACTGGGCGATCGACTGGCCGCGGCTCGAGACGGAGCAGATGATCATGGCGATCGGCAGCGCCCGACCGCTCGAGGATGCCGCCCGGATCGCCTACAAGGACCTGGTCCTCTGGATGGAGCAGGACTACGGCTACGATCGTTGGGACGCCTACATGATGCTGAGCCAGTGCGGCAAGGTTCGCCTCGGCAACTTCGTCGACCCGAAGTACACCGTGGGCGCGGGCATCACCAAGGACTACCTCGCGATGCCCTGAGCGGGCGACAGGAGACACCATGGATCTCGAGCTCAAGGGCCTGAAGGCGCTGGTCACCGGCGGGACCAAGGGCATCGGCGCCGCGATCGCGCAGACGCTCGCGCGCGAAGGCGCCGACGTGGCCATCTGCGCGCGACGTGGCGACGAGGTGGCACAGAGCGTGACGGCGCTGCGGGCTTACGGCGTGAACGCCTACGGCGCTGCGGCCGACGTCGGCGACGGCGCGGCGCTGAAGGCCTGGGTCGCGGCCGCGGGCGCAGCGCTCGGCGGCATCGATATCGTCGTCGCCAACGTCAGCGCGCTGGCGATCCCGAGCACCGAGGAAAGCTGGCAGCGCGGCTTCGAGGTCGACATGATGGGCACGGTGCGGCTCGTCGAAGCTGCGATGCCGAGCTTGGAGCGGAGCGCCCACGCTGCCATCGTGACGATCTCGAGCGTGTCCGGCCGCGAGATCGACTTCGCCTCCGGGCCTTACGGCGCTTTCAAGGCCGCCATCGTCCACTACACGCAAGGCCTGGCGTACCACCTCGCGGGCAAGCGGATCCGCGCGAACAGCGTCTCTCCCGGCAACACCTATTTCGAGGGCGGTGTCTGGAACCAGATCGAGCAGGGCAACCCCGAATTCTTCGGTCAGGCCCTGGCGCTGAATCCGACCGGCCGGATGGGAACCCCCCAGGAGATGGCCAACGCGGCGGTGTTTCTCGCCAGCCCGCAGCCAGCTTCATCACCGGAACCAACCTGGTGGTCGACGGTGCGCTCACCAAGGGCGTCCAGCTGTGAGGCCAGCACCTTCTGCACCGAGAAGCTGCCGATGAGCGGATCGGATGACCGCGGCGAGGCGCGCGCGCTCTCTCTGTCACGCTACGCGGCGCTGACGCTCGCACCGGGGCGCGTCGCCGGCGTCGCGGCGATCCTCGACGCCTGGCTTCCTGCCGCCGACGATCTCAGTCGCAAGATGAGCGCCGCCAGCCACCAGACGCTGCTGCCGATCACGGTGCTGACGCCTCCCGGCGATCCCGCCGAAGCGGGAGACGATGCGCGATGAGTGGCCACGACGAACTGCTGAACCTCAGTCTCGCCGAGGCTGCGCGCCGCGTGCGCGCCGGTCGGGTCTCGCCCGTCGAGCTGGTGGAGGCTGCACTGGCGCGCATTCGTGCGACCGACGGCCGGCTGCATTCCTACATCACGGTGTTCGAGGAGCAGGCGCCCCAGGTCGCCAAGGCGGCCGAGATGATGATCGCCGCCGGGCACGACCTCGGGCCGCGGCACGGAATCCCGATCGCGCTGAAGGACAACATCGCCTTGCGTGGCTTGCGAACGACCGCGGGCAGCAAAGTGCTCGGCGACTGGTTGCCGGACGCCGACGCGACGATCGCGGCCCGTCTGCGCCGGGCGGGGCGATCTTCATCGGCAAGACCAACATGCACGAATTCGCCTGGGGCGGCACCTCGGCGAATCCGCACTACGGCGCGGTCCGAAATCCCTGGAACACGGAGCGCTTCCCGGCCGGCTCGAGCGGCGGTTCGGGGGTGGCGGTGGCCGCACGCAGCTGCTTCGCGGCGATCGGCACCGACACCGGTGGCTCGATCCGGCTGCCCTCGGCGATCAACGGCGTGGCAGGCATCCGGCCGACGTACGGTCGCGTCAGCAATCACGGCATCGTCCCGCTCGCGTGGAGCATGGACACCGCCGGGCCGATGGCACGCACGGTCGAGGACTGCGCGCTGCTGTTCGGCGCGATGGCGGGCCACGACCCAAGGGATCCGACGACGGCGGCGCGTCCTTGCGGGGACTATCTCGCCACGCTCCGCGACGGCGTGCGCGGCTTGCGGATCGGCGTCGTGACGGGCTACTTCTTCCACCACCTCCAGCCGCCCGTCCACGACGCCGTGCAGGCCGTGCTCGTCCGGTTCGAGGAGCTCGGCGCCCAGCTCGTCGAGGTCGAAATCGAGAACATTCACGGCAACATCTCGGCGCAGCTGACGATCGAATCGGCGGAGCCGAGCACCTACCACCAGCGCTGGCTGCGCGAGCGACCGCAGGACTACGGCGATGACGTGCGCACGCTGCTGGAAGTCGGCGAGTTGCTGCTCGCGACGCACTACCTGCAGGCGCAGCGCTACCGAACCCTGTTGCGCAACGAATTCATGGACGCGTTCCGCAAGGTCGACGTCTTTGTCTGCCCGACGCTGCCGTTCACCGCGACGCCGATCGGCGCGACGACGGTCGTGATCGACCACGGGGTCGAGGAAGACATGCTCTCGGCCATCATGCAGTTCACCGGCGTCTCCAGCCTGACCGGGCTGCCTGCACTGAACGTTCCCTGCGGGTTCGACGAGGAAGGCCTGCCGATCGGCATGCAACTGATCGGCAGGCCCTTCGACGAGGCGACGCTGTTCCGCATGGGCCATGCCTACCAGGGATCGACGGACTTCCATACCCGCGCTTCGAGCCTGTAGGCGCGGGCGGGAGCGCGCCGGCGTCAGGCGGCCGCAAGCACCTTTTCGATCGCGGCCCCCAGGCTCAGTAAGAGTCGATTCTGGTCACGCGTTCCGGCGACCATCAGGCCGACCGGGGCCTCGCCTTGCGAATGGCACGGGAGGCTCAGCGCGCAGCCATCGAGGAAGTTGATGAAGGTCGGATTTCGAAGAATCAGGAGATTCGCACTGGCGTAGGCCTCGTCGCTCGCGTCGACGTCGGCGATACGGGGAGCGACGATCGGAACGGTGGGCATGAGGAGCGCGTCGACGTCGCGCAATCGCTCGCCGACAGCGGCGATCCACCTGCGCCTGTCTGCCTGCAGCGCGATGTACTCGGCGGCGGTCATCGCCGCGCCGCGGCGAATGCGCGACGCGACGCGCGGGTCGTAGTCATGCTCTCGCTGGGCCAGCAAGGGGGCGTGCCAGGCCCAAGCCTCCGCCGCGACGAAGCCTCCTGATCGGTTGATGCGGCCGAGTTCATCGAATTCGCGGATGTCTAGATCGACGAAGATCGCGCCTGCGGCCTCCATGCGCCGCCGCGCCCGGTCGAAGGCAGTGGCCACGACCCCGTCGATGCCGTCGAAGGCCTGCGACCGGGGGAGGGCGAATCGCCGTCCTTCGAGTTGCGCAGCGAGAACCGGCTCGAAGGCCTCGCCGGCCAGCACGGCATCGAGCTCGGCACAGCAGGCGACGCTGCGTGCAAGCGGACCGATCGAGTCGAGGCTCGACGACAGCGGCAGACAGCCGAGCTGAGACACTCGGGCCGCGGTCGGCTTGAAGCCAGTCAACCCGCAAAGCGCGGACGGGATTCGCACCGAGCCGCCGGTGTCGGTGCCGATGGCCGCGACCGCCATGCCGTCGGTCACGGAAATCGCGGCGCCGGAAGACGAGCCGCCCGGAATGCGGCCTTCGGCGCGGTGCCAGGGGTTGCGGGGCGTGCCGTAGTGCGGGTTCAGGCCGAGCCCGGAATAGGCGAACTCGACCATGTTTGTCCGGCCGACGACGACCGCGCCGGCGGCGCGCAGCCGGCTCACGATCGTCGCATCGGCCGGGCTCCGCGGCGCGTCTGCAAGCACCCGCGAACCTGCCTGGGTCACTTGCCCGGCCTCGTCGAAAAGATCCTTGATCGAGATCGGAATTCCGGCGAGCGAAGGGAGCGGTACGCCGGCCATTCGCTGCAGGTCGATGGCCTCGGCAGTGGCCCGCGCCGCCTCCTGGTGGACGGCGAGGAAGGTTGTCTTGGCCTCGCTGCCGTGGAGCGCGGCAGCGAGCGCCTGGTCGACCAGCTCGCGTGCGCTGCAATGGCCCGCGACGAGCTCCTCACGCCAGTGGGCAATCGTTCCGGCAGGCAGGGACATGGTCCGGTCCTTATACAGAGTCATGAAGCGACGCCGCCGCAACGGCGCTTCATGGGCCAAGCCGCCAGAGCGAACGGAACAGGTGGATGCCGCCGCCTTGCAGGTCGAGAGACCATTGTCGGGCCAGGTTCCCCGCCGCTTCGAACGCGGTGTCGGCGTCGGTCGCCTCGACCATTGCGACCCGGTCGGGGCGGGCCGGCGCCGCACCCGCCGACAAGGGTGCCGACAGGTCGACATCCGTCTCCAGCAGCGAAGCGCGGACCACATGATCTCGTTCGACGGTGTCTCGCAAGCTCGGCGCAAGCTGCGCCGTGGGGAGATCCGGGTCCGCGAACACGAACAGGGCCATCGCCGCCCCCTCGCCCTGTCCCTCGTCGACGGTCAATTCGCCCACTCGGCGCTGGGTGTTGCTCATCCGTGCGAAGTTGCGCCGGGACCAGTCGGTCTGCTGGGCGAATGCCTTCTGGTAGTCGCCGCCCCGGAACACTGCAAGGCTCTCGGTGTCGTACAGGGCGAGATAGCGGCGCTGGCGATTGGCGAGGGAGCGGAAACGCCGGGCGCGTAGGAAACCCTCAATGCCGATGCGCTCATGCATGTGCTCGCGGTCATACCAGCGATTGAAATCCGCTTCGTGGGCGGGATCGACGTCCGTCCAGATGAACAACTGGCCGCGAAAAGCAGGCGCAATACTGACCATGGAAGAGCTTGAAGGATGGTGGCAGGATCGTCACACTCTCGTTCATAGCGGGCGCCCCGTCCATCAAGAAATAGGCGCTGTCGGTGATCGGATTCGCTTATGGGTGTGCCGGCGCATGCTGCGGCAAAGACCTTCGCGCCTTCTGGGTGTTTTGCCAACCGAGGCCGACAAGATTCGGGTGAGACATCACCGATGCCGAAGGGTTGGTGGTGCCGCACCGCGCTTTTAAGCGAACCGAATTGGCGAAGACACCAAAACAGGCAACCTTCCCATCCGGGCAGTGACTGACGACCCTGTGACGCCGATTCGCGTCTCCCCCATCCGTCGGCCGTGGGTCAGCTCTTGTCTCTTAACGATCTCTATGGACGGGTCATGTCATGACCCACTACATCGGGTTATTTAACCCGGCGGGTACGTGCGACTACGGAGACCTAAGCGCGCCCGCCTGATGTTCGCTCAGGTGCCCGCCGGGCTCCCGCTCGGAGACCAGGGGACGTGCGAGATGGCGCACGGCGTCGGCAATTGGCCAGTAGCGGTCTGCCTCGATCGGCTGCTTTTCGCAGTCTCGTGGCTCCGCCTCGTCGCTACCGGCGACCGGCTGCAAGCATGAGAAAAGCGCAAAACTGTCTGACGCTATTTGCTGAAAAAATCTCGGGCCAGTCTTCGGGAAGTCATCACAGACAAATGGTATCGGCGCCGCTTGGCATGCCCTCAGCCACATCGTCAACGAGGTGTCGTGCTGCAGATGCTCATCGATGCTTGAGCGCTCGATGCAATGCGTCAGTCCGGCGCTGCAGAAGACGCGACCGTCGGCGAGTGCGCGAAGCTCATCGGCGTAGCGTTCGGTCGCCAGACCGACAACCTCCCATAACGCCTGCGCGAAGGGCGCACTGCCGTGCCGAGGGTTCGCACCGCATGCCAACGATGCAGTCGCTCGAGCAGCAACTGAATTTCCTCAAGTTCTGTTTTGCTAAAGGTGAAGTGCACGAAGTCCTGGTAGATGAAGGGCGTGAGCTCCGGATACTCCGCGATGGAGGCTTCCTCCATCTGGAGCGACGTCAGCGAGAAGTCGTCGCGGAGGAAGTTGCTCGCGAAGTTCACGACGCAATACGTCGACTCCCGCGGGTGGTACATGTGATGCACCCGATACGGCAGCACGAAGACCCGTGGTCGCGGGCCGCACTCAAAGCGACGGCCGCCGCTCACATTCAGGACCGGCGCGAGCACTCCGGTTCAGCCGCCGAAGCGCTGAGGCTCGCACCCGACCGGGTTGACCGGAGGCAGCTAAACGTCGGCGTGCTGATCCTGTTCGCTACGGCGGCGCGCCGGCTCGCCCGCCGGCGTCGCGCGATCGCTCCGCCGCACCGCCATCGGCACCGCGTTGCTGCGCGCGTCTTCGAGGATCATGTCAGCTGCCTTCTCGCCGATCATGATCGCGCCAGCGTTAGTGTTGCCCGAGACGAGCAACGGAATGATCGAAGCGTCGACCACGCGTAGTCCTACGGTGCCGTAGACGCGCAGGCGCTCGTCAACCACGGCGTTCGCGTCGCAACCCATCGTGCAGGTGCCGACCGGGTGAAAGATGGTGGTCGCGTCGTGGCGCACGTAGTCGAGCACGTCGGCGTCGGTCGCGAGCGGCTTCGCGGGCTTGTACGGGCCGGCGATCAGCGGCTTCATCGACGGCGTTTCCATCAGCCGCTCGCTGAGCTTGGTGCCGGCGACCATCACCTCGCGGTCGTGCTCGGTCGAGAGGTAGTGCGGCTGGATCGCGGGCGGCTGCATGGCATCGGTCGACGTGACGCGCACGTGGCCGCGGCTCGTCGGCCGCAGCTGGCACATCGACAGCGTGAAGCCCGAGAAGCCGTGCGGCTTGCCGGCGACGATGTCAGCGCTGATGGTGCCGAAGTGGAACTGCACGTCGGGCGTGGCCGCGCCCGGCAAGGCGCGCGCGAACAGGCCGCCGAGCTGGATGCCGATCGCGAGCGGGCCGCTGCGGCCGAGCACGTACTGCAGGCCGATGCGGCCGCGCCGCCAGAGCGAGTTGAGGTCGTCGTTGGTGGTGATCTTCTGCGAGCACTTGTAGATGAGGCGCACCTGCAGGTGGTCCTGCAGGTTCTCGCCGACACCGGGCGACTCGACGACCACCGGAATGCCGTGTTCGCGCAGCAGGCCCGATGGCCCGACGCCCGACAGCTGCAGCAATTGGGGCGACTGGATCGCGCCGGCCGCGAGCAGCACCTCGCGCCCGGCCCGCACCTCGATCTCGGCGCCGCTGCTACGGTACATCACGCCGACCGCGCGCGTGCCCTCGAACACGATGCGGGTCGCGTGCGCATCGGTGCGCACCTCGAGGTTGGGGCGATGCCGCGCGGCGCGCAGGTAGGTGCGCGCGGTGGACGCGCGCCGGCCCTTGTGGGTTGTGAGCTGATAGTAGCCGGCGCCTTCCTGCGTCGCGCCGTTGAAGTCATCATTGCGCGGAATGCCGAGGTCGCGCGACGCGCCGATGAAGGCCTCGACCAGCGCGTGCTTCGGCCGGATGTCGGACACGTTCAGCGGCCCGCGGTCGCCGTGCCACGGGTTGGCGCCGCGCTCGTTGGTCTCCGACTTGATGAAGTAAGGCAGCACGTCCTTCCAGCCCCAGCCCGGGTTGCCGAGCGCGGCCCAGGCGTCGTAGTCTTCCGCCTGGCCTCGGATGTAGATTAGGCCGTTGATCGAGCTCGAGCCGCCGAGCGTGCGGCCGCGGGGGCAGTACACCTTGCGGTCGGCGAGCTCGCTCTGCGGCTCGGTCTCGAAGCGCCAGTTGACCTGGTCGTTCACCATCGTCTTGCCGTAGCCGATCGGGATGTGGATCCAGAGGTTGGTGTCCTTCGGGCCGGCCTCGAGCAGCAGCACCGAATGCTTGCCGCCGTCGGTGAGGCGGTTGGCGAGCACGCAACCGGCCGAGCCGGCACCGACGATGACGTAGTCGAACGTGTTCATGCGTGCGCCTTTCAGGTGGCGTTCAGGTGAAGGCCTGGTCGTGGCTGAGGAAGCGGATCTGCTGGTACGCGTCGAGCCCTTCGGGGCCGCCTTCGTAGCCGACGCCGCTCGCCTTCATGCCGCCGAGCGGCGCGTCCGGCATCGCCGGCGTGAAGCTGTTGATGCCGATCCAGCCGGCCTCGAAGCGCTCGACGAGCTCGGCCGCGCGCGCGGCCGAGCGCGTGAACGCGTACGCGGCGAGCCCGAAGTCGACGTCGTTGGCAAGGCGCACCGCGTGGTCGAGGTCGGTGAAGGGCACGATCGGTGCTACCGGGCAGAACGGTTCTTCCGCGAGGATGGTGGCGCCCGGGTCGAGGTCGGTGAGCACGGTCGGCGCAAAGAAGTGGCCCGTGGTGCCGATGCGCTGGCCGCCGCAACGTACCTCGGCGCCGTGGTCGCGCGCGTCGGCGACGAAGCGCTCGGCGGCGTCGAGCCGGCGCGCGTTGTTGAGCGGGCCCATCTGCACACCGGCCTCCATGCCGTGGCCGACGACGATCGCCTTGGCGGCCTCGACGAAGCGGTCGACGAAGCGGCCGTACACCGACTCGTGCACGAAGAAGCGGTTTGGCGACAGGCAGACCTGGCCGGCGTTGCGATACTTGAAGGCGGCGCAGGCGCGCGCGACGCGGTCGACGTCGACGTCATCGAACACCACCACCGGCGAGTGGCCGCCGAGCTCCATCGTCACCGCCTTCAGCTGCTGTGCAGCGAGGCCGTAGAGCAGGCGGCCGACCGGCACCGAGCCGGTGAACGACACCTTGCGGATGACCGGTGACGCGATCAGGTGCGACGAGACCGCCGCCGGGTCGCCGAACACCAGGTTCAGCACGCCGCGCGGCACGCCGCCATCGGCGAACGCGGCGACGAGGCCAATGCAGACGGCCGGCGTCTCCTCGGCCGGCTTGATTACGACTGTGCAGCCGGCGGCGAGCGCGGCCGCGATCTTGCGCACCGCGAGCACGGCCGGGAAGTTCCACGGCGCGAACGCGGCGACCGGACCAATCGGCCGCTTGAAGGTGCTCTGCTGCAGGCCGCGCACGCGCGGCGGCAGCAGCCGGCCATGGGTGCGCGTCGCTTCCTCGGCGCACCACGCGATGGTCTCGATCACGCGGTCGATCTCGGCTTCGGCATCGCCCAGCGGCTTGCCGTTCTCGAGCACCAGCATGCGGGCGAGCGCCGGCTTGCGCTCGAGAACGAGTTGCGCCGTGCGGCGCAGGATCGCGGCACGCTCCCAGGCCGACACGCGGGCCCAGCCGTAGCTCACGGCATCGGCGGCGGCGAGCGCGGTGCCGAGGTCGGCGGCGTTGCAGAGCGGCAGCAGGCCGATCGTCTCGCCGGTGGCCGGGTTCACGACCGGCCGCACGTCGCGCGAGCCGCGGCCGAGCCACTCGCCGCCGACGAAGGCCGAGAGCTCGGCCGGATAAGGCGACGCGCTCGACGGTGACGACGACGGCGACGACATGGCCACGCTCAGCGCCCCTTCCAGTGCACGAGCCGTGCTTCGATCAGGGACAGCAGCAGGTTGAGCAGCAGCCCGATGACGCCGATCAGCGCGATGCCGATGAAGACCACCGGGATGCGGAAGAGCTGTGCCGCGTCCGAGATCATGAAGCCGAGGCCGCGCTGCGCGCCGACCAGCTCGGCCGCGACGACGACCGCCCAGCTGAGCGCCATCGCGACCTTGAGGCCGGTGAAGATGGTCGGGATCGCGGCCGGCAGCACGACCCGGAAGAAGGTCTGCACCCGCGTGAGGCCGATCGACTCGGCCGCGCGGTAGTAGGCGATCGGCACGTTGACCGCACCGGCATGCGAATTGACGTGCGCGTAGTTAAACGCGGTGAAGAAGATGAGCGCGATCTTGCCGACTTCGCCGAGGCCGAAGTAGAGCACTGCCATCGGGATGAAGGCGATCGGCGGGATCGGCCGGATGAAGGCCATCAGCGGCGAGACCATCGCGCTGCCGACACGGCTGTAGCCGGTCATCAGGCCCGTCGGCACGCCTACGATCACGCCGAGCACGAAGCCCGTGAGCGTGCGGAAGAGGCTCGCGAAGATGTGCTGCCAGAGCGGGATGCCGCGGTAGCCGTTCTCCACCAGGCCGACGAACTCGCCGAACAGCGCCTGCGGGGTCGGCAGGTAGTCGGGGCCGACCAGACCGCTGGTGGTGACGGCCCACCACACGAGGAAGATGGAACCAATGGACAACGCGGACCACACGGCATCGGGCACGCGGCGGCGCGGCGGCGGCAGCTCGACGACCGGTTGCGAAGGCACTTCCTGAAGGGCGGGAAAGGCGGACATGACGGAACCTCTTTCAGCTCGAAGCGGCTGCGCGCTCAAGGGACCGACCCATTGGCGCTCACCTCTTCCTGCACCGCCTGCAGCAGCTGCTTCTGCAGCGCGATGAACTCCGGCGTGCCGAGGAAGTCGGCGTTGCGCGGCTTCAGCGCGTGCACATCGACCGAGAGCTTGACGCGGCCTGGCCGGCGGCTCATCACGAGCACGCGGTCGGAGATGAAGATCGCCTCGGCGACGTCGTGCGTGATGAAGAACACCGTCGGCCGGTACTCGACCCAGAGCCGCAGCAGCAGCTCCTGCATAAAGATGCGGGTCTGGTAGTCGAGCGCGCCGAACGGCTCGTCCATCAGCAGCACCTTGGGCGACGAGATCAGCGCACGCGCTATCTGCACGCGCTGCTGCATGCCGCCCGACAGCTGGTACGGGAAGTGGCGCTCGAAGGTCTCGAGGCCCACCTCCTCGAGCAGCCGATGGGCCCGCGGCTCGTAGTCCGACGCCGGTACGCCGCGACACTTCACGCCGAGCGTCACGTTCTCGTAGACGGTGAGCCACGGGAAGAGCGCGGCCTGCTGGAACACCACGGCGCGGTCGGGCCCGGGGCCTTCGACGCGCTTGTCGTCGAGGAACACCGCGCCGGTCGTCGGCGTCTCGAAGCCCGCGATCAGGTTAAGCGCCGACGACTTGCCGCAGCCCGTGGGCCCGAGCACCGAGACGATCTCCGCGGTGCGGATGTCGACGTCGAGCCGCTCGAGCGCGACCGTCGCGCGCTGCGTCGAGCGCTTCGCGGGATACGACTTGGCGACGCCGCGAAAGGCGATCTTGGTGGTGCTGGGCGATTCGGCGACGTGCATGGTGGCGTTGGCTCGGTCTGGCGTGGCGCCGTTACTTCTTCTGGCTCTCGACGTACTTGCGCACGTAGCTCGGGTCGATCGCCGCGTTGATGGTCTCGAGCGTGAGCGGCGCCGGAATGCTGCCGGCCGCGAACAGCATCTCGCTGGCGATTAGGAGCTTCTTGGCGACGCCGCCGTCCTTCGAGACAATCGAGTACGGCGAGTTCGGGTCGAGCTGCTGCGCGAAGGTGGGCTTGCGCGCGCAGCAGAGGCGCTCGTAGGTGGCCTTGGCGAGCGCGGGCGAGAGCGACAGGTACTTGGCCAGGCCGTCGATGCCGAGCTGCGGGTTCTTCGCGACCGCCTCCTGCGCCTCGGCATGGATCTGCACGAGCCTGCTGCCAACCTCCGGATGCTGCTCGAGGAACTTGGTGCGCGCGCCGGTCATCACCGGGCAGATGCCGTTGTCGATGCCGTAGTCGGCGTCCCAGTTGACGAGCTTGTGGCCGCCCTGGTCGGCGAGGCCGATGCTGTACGGCGCCCAGCCGATGGCGGCGTCGATCGAGCCGCTCGTGAACGCGTTCGCGTAGAGCGGCGGCGGGATGTTGACGACGTTCAGGTCCGACACCTTGATGCCGAGCTTCTTCGCGATCAGGCCGACCGCGACCTGGGCGCAGGTGCCCGACGCAGCGCCGATCGCCTTCGCCTTCTGCAGCTCCTTGTAGCTCGTGATGCCCGACTTTTGCGAGACCACCAGCGCTTCGCCCGCGGCGTCGTCGACCTCCCAGAACAGCAGCTTCAGCGGGATCTTCTGGCCGAGCGCGAACGCGCTCGCGAGGCCGGTCGAGATCACGTCAATGCTCTCGCTCTTCAGGCCGGCGAGCAGCGGCGCGCCCGACGCGAACCAGTAGAAGTTCGGCTCGAGGCCGTACTTCTTGAAGAGGCCGAGCTCGATCGCCGCGTAGAGCACGTAATAGTCGGCCGTCGGCGCGCCGTAGTTGAACTTCAGCGGGGCCTGCGCGGCGGGCGCGGGTGCGGGGGCTGGTGTCTGGGCCACGGCCGGGCCGGCCGCGCACGCGGCCAGGGCCAGTGCGAGCAAGGCGTTCTCGATGCGGTTCATGGGTCGTCTCCGTTCGTCGTTGTTGGGGTGTGCGATCAGCGCGGGCCGCGGCGGACGAGCTCGACGACGCGGCGCGCCGGGTCGACGCGAACCCAGTCGCCGGTGCGGAACACGCTCGCCGGCGCGTGCGACCAGCCTTCGGTGATGGTGATGCCGGCGAACACCGCGCCCTGCACCATCACCGGATTGGTCACGCCGAACACGAAGGCCGCCGGCGCGAGGCCCTTGGCCTTGATGTCGTGGAAGGCCCAGCCCGCCGCGATGCCGCCCTTGGCGGTCGGGAAGAAGCAGACCTTGCCGCCGATGTGCGTGCCTTCGAGCTTGTGGCCGGGCTTGGTGATCACGCCGGTCCAGCGGTCGAGGTCGTAGCGCGGCGAGAAGCCTTCTTCGGAGATCACGGCCTCGCCCTCGACGACCGGGCCGAAGGCGCGCGCGAGCTCGATGCGGTCGGTGGTATCGGCGTGATCCGTCATGGCATCGGCCTTCACGCGAGCTCGCCGGTGCAGGCGATGTCGACGCAGTCCTGCGTGCGCCGCAGGATGGTGTTGAACCGGTGCGCGCCGATGATGTTCACGATCTTCGCGGAGTTGGAGACCATGTTGGTCCAGCCGTTCGCGACCCGCATGCCCGAGAGGTTCTGCAGGATGTAGAAGCACACGCCCTCGAGCACCGTGCAGCCCGCGGCCTCGAGCGGCGCGAGATAACCGAGCTGCTCTGCCGAGTGCTTGACGCTGCCCGCGGTGGTGATGAAGACGCGGCTGCCCGGCTTGACCTGGCGGCCCTCGAAGCGCTCGGCCAGGTCCTTCATCTCGAAGATCGAGAGCTGCGGGCCGGAGAACACGACCAGGCGCGCGCTCATGTCGCCGAGCTGGTAGCCGGCATAGACCGCCTGCAGGTCGGCGTCGGTGATCACCATCTCGTCTTTCGGCGCGAGCGAGCCGAGCGCTTCGTCGAGCGTGCGCGCCTCGGGCGTCACGCCGACCATGTGGAACATCGCCATCGAGCCGTAGCTCGCGAGCGCGCAGCCGAGGTGCTTCAGCTCGTCGGAGCCCGGCGCGCGCATGCCGTGGAACACCGGCACCGCGTAGTAGTTCTGGTGGCGCTCGCCGACGATCTTGCCGATCGCGCCCCAGTCGGCGAGGTCGTTGAGCGTCGCGTCGATGCGCACGCTGATCGTGCCGCGCCGCTTGGCGTCGAGGTGGAAGCCGTATTCCGGCGTGCGGCCGGTCAGCGCAGCGGCGAGCGCCGACGGGCCACCTTCGAAGTTGGAGCGCGCGCCGAACACCGAGTTCGCGTAGATCACGGTGCCGGTGTCACCCCACGCCACGTGCTCGCCGAGGTGCGGCTGGTAGAGCGTCTGGTAGTTGATGCAGGTGTCGCTCGTGACGACGTTCATCTTCCGCATCGAGTCGATGATGCGGATCTCCTTGCGCGCTTCGCCCGCGTCCTGCCCGAGCTCTTCGACGTGGGCGAAGTCCATGCAGCGCGCATTGGTGGTGATGGGCACGCTGCAGCGCGCGTTCTGCGCCGCGGCGCGCTCGAGGAAGGAGAGGCCGGCGTCGCCCATCACCTCGATGTCGCCCATCATGTGGGCGTTGGTGATGGGCACGAAGCGCTCGGCGCTCCAGAAGCGGCCGACCTCGATCTGGTACGCGATCGCCTCCTGCACCGCAGGTCCTCGCTTGCCGTCGAGCATGTCCTGCTCGTCCTGTTTCAGTTGCACGCGCACCTCGCAATGTCTGCAGTTATATGCATACAATAGCGTACATTTGAACCTCGGCCATTGGCGCTTACCCGGCATCAGGGTCGCCGGCAGCCGGGTTCACTCCCAAGACCGCCACAACAATCGACCCATGAGTTCTCCTTCCGAGCCGGCGACGGCGACCCGCGCGCCGCGTGGCCGCGCCGACCCGCGCGCGTTGCAGCGCTCCGGCGCGCACGCGCTCTACGAGCAGATCGCCGACCGGCTGCGCCACCACATCCTTACGAAGCCCGGCACCGGCGCGCAATTGCCGACCGAAAACGCGCTGATGCGCACCTACGCGGTCAGCCGCTCGACGGTGCGAAAGGCGATCCAGCAACTCGCCGACGAAGGCGTGCTGCTGCGCCGCCGCGGCAAGGGCACCTTCGTCGCGACGCCGATGCCGCAGATCGTGCACGCGCTCGATCGCTTCGCGCCGTTCTTCGAGACCTTCAAGCGCGCTGGCGAGGCCCTCGAGACCTCCATTATCGACGCCTCGTGGAACGACGCACCCGACCTGCCGGCCGCGCTCGACGCCTGGCCGCGGCCGGTGTTCTCGTACCTGCGCCTCTACCGTTCGCAGGGCGTGCCGCACGCCGTCACGCGGGTCTGGCTGCCGCCGGTGCTCGGCCGCCGCGTGAGCCGCGACGACTTCGAGAACACGCCGATCTACGAGGTGCTGCGCAAGAAGCTGAAGGTCAAGCTCTCGCGATCGGAGACGGTGGTGAGCGGGCGTCAGCCGACGTCCGAGATCGGCCACCTGCTCGGCGTGTCGCAGAGCAGCTTCCTGCTCGTCATCGACCGCATCTCGTACGACACCAACGACGCACCGGTCGAGCTCACCACGCACTACCTGCGGCCCGACGTGTACCAGCTGAGCCTCACGCTGGTGGCACCGGCGGGGCCCGGCACCTAGCGGCCTGTCACAGCAGGCGCGCGACCGCCGACAGTCAATCCGAGAAGCGGATGTTGTTGTCTTTCGCGACCCGGTCGTAGCGCTTGCGCTCGTCGGTAAGGAAGGCGGTGAGCTCGGCACCACCGAGCCCCATCGGCTCGACGCCCGCACCGAGCAGGCGTTCGCGTGTCTGCGGCTCGGCGACGATCGCGGCGAGCTCGCGGCGCAGACGCTCGATGGTCTCGGGCGGCGTCTTCGCGGGCGCGAGGACCATCATCCAGTTGCTGAAGCGGTAGTCCTTGAGACCCGGCAGTTCGGCCACGGCCGGCACCTCGGGCATCAGCGACGAACGCTTCGCGGTGGTGACGACCAGCACGCGCAGCTTGCCGCTCTTCGCGTGCGGCACCACCGGCGGCATGCCGACGATGACCATCGGCACCTGGTTGCCGAGCACGTCGTTGAGGGCCGGCGCCGCGCCGCGATACGGCACGTGCTGGATCGACGCGCCGGTCGAGGCCTTGAAGGCCTCGCCAGCGAAGTTCATCGAGCTGCCGGTGCCGGGCGTGCCGTAGCTGAATTTGTTGGGCGCGGCCTTGGCGAGCGCGACCAGCGCGGCGAGGTCCTTCGCGTCGACCGACGGGTGCACCGCGAACACGAGCGGCGTCTCGCCGACGAGCAGCACCGGCACCAGGTCGGTTTCGAGCTTGTACGGCGTCTTCTGGCCGGCCGCGGGGCCGACCACGATCTCGGCCGGCGACGCCATCAGCAACGTGTAGCCGTCAGCGGGCGACTTGGCGACTGCGTCGGTACCGATCGAGCCGCTCGCGCCGCTACGGTTGTCGACGATGACCTGCTGCTTCAGCCGCTCGGCCAAGCGCTGCGCGACCGTGCGCGTCACGAAGTCGAGGCCGCCGCCGGGTGGGTAGGCGACGATCATGTGGAGCGGCTTGCTCGGCCACTCTTCGGCATGGGCCAGCGACATGGCGGCGAGGCCGATGGCCCAGATCATCGAACGGATGACGTGCTTCACGGTGAGCTTTCGAAGTGGACGCGCGACCGCCGCGGCGGCGGCCGTGCGTCGGGCCGGTGGCTACTGGAACGTGGCGACCACGCCGGGGGCTGGCGTGAAGCCGAGGTCGCCGCGCGCGATCACCGCGTTGCGGCCGCCGTTGGCGGCGAGGATCTCGCTCTGGCGGGCCTTGGCGCGCCGGTCGACGTCGACCGGGTCGAGCATCGCCTCGAGCTTGGCGCGGCACTCCTGCAGCACGCTGGCCATCGCCGGGTCGCCGGCGAGGTCGGTGATCTCTTCGGGGTCGGCCTCGAGATCGAAGAGCTGCGGCGCGTACTTCACGTAGTGCACGTACTTGTATTGGCCGACCCGGACCATGTAGGCGCCGGTGCTCGAGCCCATGCCGTGGTACTCGCTCAGCACCGTGCGGTGGGGCGTCGCGCCGTTGGCGAGCGCGACCAGCGAGACGCCGGGCTGGCCGTCGCGCACCGCCTCGAAGCTTTCGCCCGCGGCCTCAATGATGGTCGGGTAGCAGTCGACATGGCTCACCGGCGTGGTGACGACGCGGCCCTTCGGGAAGCTCGGCCCCGCCGCGATCAGCGGCACGCCAGCGATCTCCTCGTACATCGTCGACTTGCCCCAGAGGCCGCGCGCGCCGAGGTTGTCGCCGTGGTCGCTGGTGTAGATCACGTCGGTGCTGCCTTCGAGGCCCATCTCCGAAACGACCTTCATGATCTTGCCGACGTGCTCGTCGAAGAAGCTCACGAGGCCGAAGTAGCCCGACAGCGCGCGGTGCACGTCGGCCTCGCTCTCAAAGTAGTCGTCGTAGCAGAAGCTGTTGCGGTAGTCGTCGAGGTAGGGGTGACGCGTGCGCTGCTCGCGCTGGTAGAGCTTGGGCATCGGCAGCGTCTGGTTGAAGTACCGGTAGTAGTGCTCGGGCGGCGCGGTGAGCGGGAAGTGCGGCGCCACGAACGACACGAACAGCACCCACGGCTTGGCGCGCGGCGCGGCCGCGTTCTCGCGCAGCCAGACCTGGGCGCGCGCGCAGATGTCGCGGTCGTAGAGCGTGTAGGTCGACTCGCCGGGACCGGCCATCGCGGCCATCTTCTTCGCGCCGCCGCGGCGCGGCAGGTCTTCGCGCACGAGGCCCATCAGGTCACCCTTGCCCTCGAGGATGTGCATCGGGATCTGCTCTTCGCTGAAGCCGTGGTCCTCACCCGCGCGGTTGAAATGCAGCTTGCCGATCGAGACCACCTCGTGGCCGAGGCCGCGCAGCGCGTGATGCCAGCTCGGCAGCGAGCCGTCGTACGCGTCGGCGTTGTCCCAGAAGCCGATCTGATGGATGTACTTGCCGAGCGCGAAGGCGGCGCGCGCTGGCACGCAGACCGGGCTCGTGGTGTAGGCCGAACTGAAGCGGGTGCCGCGAGCGGCGAGCGCGTCGAGGTTCGGGGTGTCGATCACCGGGTGGCCGGCGCAGCCCATCACGCGGGGGCTGTGCTCGTCGGACATGATGACGATGACGTTGGACGGGTTCGCGGCTGCGGGCATGGCGCTGGTTCTCCGATGAAGCTTCGATACTCTAACGCTATATAGTAATTTGAGCGGCATGGGGCAAAAGCGGAGCCGCGCGCCGACCCGCCCGGCAGAATGCAGACATGGATGCCGAGGCGCTGTCACGACTGCTGGACCGTTTCAGCCGACCTGGCCTGCCGAAGTACGCAGCCCTGCGCGACGCGGTGATGCACGCGGTAGCGAGCGGCCAGATGCGGCCGGGCGACCGCGTGCCGAACGAGCAGGAGCTCGCCCGCGTGCTGCCCTTGAGTCTCGGCACGATCCAGCGCGCGCTACGCCAGCTGGTCGAGGAGCGCGTGGTGCAGCGCCGACCCGGCCTCGGCTCGTTCGTCGCTGATCGCGCCGGTGGCGGCCAGATGGAGCGGCCCTTCCACTGCCGCTTCGTCGACGACGCCGGCACCGGCTATCTGCCGGTCTTCCCCGAGGTGCTGTCACGCGAGAAGATCGCTGGGCCGGGGCCGTGGACCCCGCACCTGCGCTGCGAGGAGGCGCTCTGCATCACGCGGCGCATTCGCATCGGCGACGAGTTCTTCGTGCACAGCACGTTCGTCGTCGACCCAATGCGGCTGCCGGTGTTCACGTCACGGCCTATAGCCCGCCTCAACCATGAGAACTTCAAGCAGATCATCTTCCAAGCCACCGGGCAGGCGATTCACAAGGTCGACCTCTACCTACGCCAGGAAGTCGCGCCGCTTGCCATCGGCACGCTGCTCGGCATCGACGCACGGCAGCTGTGCTCGTCGATCCGTGCACTCGCATTCCTCGGCACCAGCGACCCGATCTACTACCAGGTGATCTTCACGCCGGCTACCTTGCGCGAGCTGCACATCGTCTGCGACAGCAGGGCAGCCGGCTTCGTGCCGTGATGGCCAGGCTACGGAGAAATGGTCGATACCGCTGCCCCCATGGCCGTACCGACCACGAATTCGCCGCCGCGCCGATGTGCACGATTAGCGGGAACACGAAACTCATCGAGCTCACCGGCCGTTGCGACGCAGCCACGCTGGCGACCGACAATCACTTCGTCGCCGACGAGCTGTCGTTGCCCACGGATGAAAGGCGTCCAGCCCAGCATCGTGACCAGGTCGATTGCGCTGTGACCGGCCGGGCGAGCCCCGAAGGCGGGCACGGCCAGCGTGGGCGTGACGAGGAGGTCGAAGCGCTGCATGAATTGGCGCAGGTGCGAGCCCAAGGCGCCGCGCCGCAGGTGCAGGCGCTGCAGTTCCAGCATAGAGATGGGCTCGCCCAGCAGGGCTTCGCTGGCGAAGTCGGGGTCGGTGACAGCCTGTTGCTCGGGCGTCAAGCCGTTCCATAACGTCAAGCACCGGCAAATCACGGCCCGGTGCCGCGGTTGCCGCCGTCCGCGCCTTGTATCCGAGCCGCCCGACTGTGAGCTTGCCGCAGTGATCAAGCGACAGCTTCCAGGCGACAAATTGCGAGATATGGAGGTCGGCTTCGGGTCCAGGCTGTGTGAAAACGCGTTGATGACTTGAGGTTGCTCGCCTAAATTGTGGCAACGTCACCTCGGGCCACGACATGAAGCGATTCGTCGAAGGCGAGGATCGAACCCAGATCACGTTGCTGCCCGAGTGCCTGGACGACTACGTTGGTGAGGACAACCCGGTCCGTGT
>Ga0209724_1000819_pt1 | contig 29295 bp, 26 predicted proteins | sample grotaG_FD_184143 | JGI IMG/M metagenome (GOLD analysis project Ga0209724, IMG submission 184143) | Glacier valley bacterial and archeal communities from Borup Fiord, Nunavut, Canada, to study Microbial Dark Matter (Phase II) -... | ecosystem: Environmental > Aquatic > Freshwater > Ice > Glacier ...
CGAGATCTTCTATGCGCAGACCGGCGCCAGCTTACCGTCTCGGTCCGGATCGATCGCGACAAGCTCCGCGCGCGGCTCGACGAGCTCAAGATCGCGACGAAGGGCGGGGGCGGCGATGTGGGCGCGCCAGGTACCAACGACGGGTCGGGACAGAAGACCGTCACGATCCTCCTGCGCACGAGATCGTCGAAGGGCTCGTTCGCGAGCTATGGCAAGGGCGCCGATCGTGACACGTTCGGGCTCGCGGGCTTGACCACACTCCTGCGCACGAACGGGATGGCGGTGCGTCGCGCACCCGAGAGCGGCAATATCGGCGATGGTGACCTTCCGATCAGCGACGCCGATGCCGATGGCGTCGCCGAAGCGGCGAAAGCTGACTTCATCGCGATCGCGGGTGTGACCGTCGGTGATGCGGTGCCGGTGCGAGGCAAGCCCAGCGACGCGGTGCTCGTGACCGCGCATCTGCGGCTCGTCGATCGCAAGGCGCATCAGATGCTGGGGCAGGGCATGGCGATCACCGCGGCGCCCGCCGATGATCGCAAGTACGCGATCGATCGCGCGCTCGCCGCCGCCGCCGCCGACGTGCTGCCACCGCAACCGACCAAGCTCGCGCAAGCGGGCGCGTTCACCGGCGACGATACGCCGCTCGCCGAGCCCGGCGTCGTGCTCGTGCGGTTGAGCCCCAAGACTCCGTACCCGATGGTCGCCGCCGAGCAGCGCTACCTCGCCGGCGCGAAGGGCGTGCGCGCCGCGAGTCTGCGGCGGCTCTCGCCGAGTGGTTGGGTGATCGGCGTGACCACCGCGGAGTCGATCGAGCGGATCGCGCAGATCGCGAAAAGGCCGCCCGCGATCGACACCGCTTCCAGCGTCAAGATCGTCGACTCGGTCGTCGAAGTCGTGCTCACGGGGTCCGGGATATGAAGGGTCTGTTGTCAGTGACGTTCACGGCGTGTGTCGGCGCGGCCTGTCTCGGCGTGGCCTGTGTCGGCGCGCAGGATCCTGCGCACAAGACCGCGAACAGCGCGATCGTGACCGTGACCTCGAACCTGCCCGATGCGCAGGTCTACGTCGATGGTCGGTTCGTCGGCGCGATCAGCTTCATCAAAGCCGGCATGGCGCTCGATCCGGGCACGCATCGCCTGGAGCTCCGTCACGACGACTACTTCTCGCGCTTCGCGGAGCTCGATCTCCACAAGGCGGAGAAGAAGCAGCTCGACCTCGATCTGGCGCCAGTCCTCCCGTAGCCCGTGCCGGCCGCAGGCAATCACTCGGCAGGCGCGGCGGGCTCGGCCTTCACCAGCTTCGCGTAACAATCGACCATGTCTCGCGCGATGCCTTGCTCGCGATGACTCGCCTTCGCATCAGGCGTTGGCAGCAGCTTCATCGCGGCCTCGGCACAAGCGACGTCTTTGCACGTGCAGACCTGCTTCTTCACGACCTCGAGCCTGCCAACCTCTGTCTCCCCGCACGCGACAACGGTACCCAGTAACAGCAGTGTGGGGAGCCTGCGCATCAGAACAGCGAGCCGAGCTTGTCGCCGAGACCACCCGGCAGCTTGTCTCTGAGCGCCGAGCTCTCGAGCGCCTTGAGCGCGTCTTCTTTGTGATCCTTGAGGAACGAAAAGATTTTTTCGGCCGTCGCCTTATCGATCCCAACGTGCGCCGCCATCTTGTCGATGAACTCTTCCATCGCCGCACTATACGGCAACCGCGCTAGCAGCCGACACGTTCGAGCGTGGTTTGGCGAGCCGCTGCGCTGCGGACAACCTTCAACATCTCGTCTCCGTCGACCTCGGTCAGAATTCGCTGCAACACGGTGCCGTCGTTCGGATCCATGAAGATGACGGAGGGCAGGGTCAACGAGTCGTACTTGAGCTTGAGCGCATCGTTGATGTCGCTCTGCTTGGTGACTTCGAACTTGAGCGGCACGAAATCGTGCGTGATCGCGGCGTAGACGTCGTCGGTGCCGAACGTGCGCTCCATCGCGTGACACGGGTTGCACCAGCTCGCCGAGAAATCGATCATCAACAGCTTGTGCTCGCTGCGCGCCTTCGCGATCGCGCCGGCTTCGTCGACCTGCCAATCGACCTGATGCTTTGGCGCCTGGCGCCACAGCCAGATCGTGACCGCGCCGGCGACGACGAGGGCGACCGCGACTCCCTTGCGAACGCGCTCGCTCCACGGCCCGTGAAAGGATTTTTGGATCGCGCCGAGTCCGAGCCCGATCACGATCGAGGCGGCGGCACCGACGAGCACGAGCGTGGTCGGCTGGACGAGGTCGCGCAGCCACGGCAAGAACGGCATCAGGTAGTAGATCGCTGCGAACAACAGGCCAATGCCGCCGATCGACTTGACCGCATCCATCCACGCACCGCTCTTGGGCAGCGCGACCGCGAACGCGGCGAGGATGAAGAACAAGACGCCCATGCCGAGGCCGTAGACGAACAACAGGCCGCCACCACCGACCGCGTTACCGCTGGTCGAGACGTACAGGAGGAGGCTCGCGAGGAACGGGCCGGTGCACGGTGCGGCGATCAACCCGCCGACGAGCCCCATCGCGAACGCGCCGCCGAAGCCCTTGCCACCGATCCGGTTGAGCCGCGCCTGGACCCCGGCGGGCAAGTTGAGATCGAACGCGCCGAACATCGAGGCGGCGAGCGTGAGGAACAGAATCACGAGCGGGAACACGACGTACGGGCTCGCGAGTTGCGTGCCGAACGCGCCGGCCTTGCCGATCATCGCGAACGTGACGCCGAGCGCCGCGTACATCACGCACATGCCGCCGACGTAGGCGATCGCGAGCGTGATCGCGCGGCCGCGCGGAACGTCCTTACCTCGCGCGCCAAAGATCGCGAGCGTGATCGGAATCATCGGATATACGCACGGCGTCAGCGAGGTCAGGAACCCCGCGCCGAAGGCGCCGAACACGACGAAGACCCAGCCGTGAGCCTGCGCCTGTTCGAGGCAGTGGCTCTGGCACCCTGTGACGAACAAGAGTGCGATGCAAAGTACTGGAAGCAACGGCAGACGACGCATGCGTGTTCAATATAGACCCATCGACCTCGATCGGGCATTCCCCTGATCGCGGGCCTCGGTGTACGGTCCTGCCCGCCGCCATGGACCCCACCGCCTTCGCGCCCGCGCACGTCCGCAACCTCGACGTGTACCAGCCCGGCAAGCCGATCGAAGAGCTCGAGCGCGAGCTCGGGATTTCGGGCGCCATCAAGGTCGCATCGAACGAGAACCCGCTCGGCCCATCACCGAAGGCCCTTGCCGCGATTCCGGCAGCCCTGAACCAACTCCATCTCTACCCCGATGCGGGTGGGTTCCAGCTCCGCGGCGCACTTGGCGCCAAGCTCGGGGTCTCGATCGACGAGCTGTCGCTCGGCAACGGCTCGAACGACATGCTCTACCAGCTCGTCCTCGCGACCTGCGAGCCGAGCGATGAAGTGCTCGCCCACAAGTACGGCTTCTTGTCGTACCGGCTGTCCGCGCAGGTCGCGGGTCGCCCGTTCGTCGCCGCGCCCGTGACCACGGAGCTCGCGATCGATGTCGATGCCTTGATCGCGGCGATCACGCCGCACACGAAGCTCGTGGTGCTCGGGACGCCGAACAATCCGACCGGCTCGGTGATCACGACCGCGCAAGCAAACCGGGTCCTCGCCGCGCTGCCGGCGCGCGCGCTGCTCGTGATCGACGAGGCGTATGCCGAGTACGCGGCCGCATGGCCCGAAGTCGATCACGTCGATGGCCTGGCCCTGCGCGCGCAGGATCCGCGCGTGATCGTGCTGCGCACGTTCTCGAAGATCTATGGCCTCGCGGGGTTGCGCGTCGGATACGCCGTCGCCGACAAGGCGGTGTGCGACCTGCTCGGTCGCGTCACGCGCACGTTCCACGTCTCGAGCCTCGCGCTCGTCGGTGCGATGGCCGCGCTCGACGATGTGGACCACGTCGCGATCAGCGCTCGTCACGCGCGCAGCGTGATCGAGCAGATGCGTGCCGAGATCAAAGGCCCGGGCGTGAAGGTCTATCCGTCGCTCACGAACTTCGTGCTGATCGAGACCGGTCGCACGGCCGCGCCGATCTACGACAAGCTGCTGCGCAACGGCGTGATCGTGCGCCCGATGGCAGCGTGGGGCTTGCCGACCTGCATTCGCGTCTCGGTCGGCTCGGCGCAAGAGATGCCGCGCGTGATCGAAGCACTCAACGACGCGCTCGCATGAAGCTCCTCTTGGTCGTCGCGCTGGTCGCGTGTGGCGGTGGCCACGCAGCGGTCTCGCCGACCACGCTGAAGCCACCGTCCGCAGACGAGCAACTGGTCGCGCTCCTGCCCGACGGCGCGCAGATCGTCGTCGAGATCGATCTCGCACGGCTGCGCGCGAATGCGATGGTCGGCGAGACCGCGAAGCAGATCCTCGGCTCGCTCGGTGCCGATAGCCACGTCCCGGGGTTGCCGGTCTCCGTGCTCGGTTCGCCGCTCGCGAAGGCCGATCGCGTGGTGCTCGCCGCGTACGGCGTCGGCACGGCCCAGGCCGCGACGGTCACGCTGCTCGTGACCGAGGGCCCCGTTCCTGGTGGGGTCCGGATCTCGCCGACGGTCGTGGCGCTCGGCAGCGAGGATTGGACCGGTCAACTGCAGACCCGTGCCGCGCTCGCCGCCGAGCATCCGCTCGCCCTGCCCGCGCCGGTGCTCGCGCTCCGCGATCATGCGATGCCGAAAGGTTCGACCGGGGCGGTCGTGCGGATCACGGCGCGGCTGTCGTTCGATGCGCGGATCGCGCTCGCGCGGATGACCGGGCTCACCGCCGCGCCGGCCGAGCTGTCACTGTGGTGCGATATCGCGGACGACCTCGCCATCGTCGTCGATGCCGATGCGAACGATCCGGGCGATCGCAACGTGAAGGCGAAGAAGAACTCCGCGCGCTCGCTCGCGCACATGCTGCGCGGCGTGCTGACCACGCTCGCCGACACGCAGCTGATTCGCTCGCTCGGCGTACCGACGAGCCTGGTCGATGCGCGGCTCGTCACCGAGGGCACGTGGGTGCGCGCGATCGTCGATGTCGGTCCGCGCCACCTCGCGCGCGTCGCCGAGCGCGCTCGTGCGATGCTCGCGCCGCCTCCATGAAGCTCGTCTCGCACCCCGCTACTCGCCCGCTGTCCGGCACGGTCACCATCCCCGGCGACAAATCGATCGGTCATCGCGCGCTGTTGTTCTCGTTGCTCTCGGAGACCCCGGTCCGCGTGCTCGGCCTCGGCGACGGTGCCGACAACGGACGCTCGGCAAAGGCTGTCACGCAGCTCGGTGCGGTGGTCGCGCGCGACGGTAAGGCTCTCGTGATCCAGGGCACCGGGCTGCGCGGCATGCGCGCAACGGAAGGTGCGGTCGATTGCGGAAACTCCGGCACCACGATCCGCCTGTTGTGCGGCTTGCTCGCGGGTCAGCGCTTCGCCACCGGCCTCGTCGGCGACGAATCCCTCTCGAGCCGGCCGATGGCGCGCGTGATCGATCCGTTGCGCACGATGGGCGCGACCATCACGGGCGTGCCGCGCGGCTTGGATATCGTGCCGCCGCTGACTGTCGGCCCCGCGATCGGCGCGCTCGCGCCGCTCGAGATCGCGCTCGAGATGGCCTCGGCGCAGGTCAAGACCGCGATCCTGCTCGCGGGTCTCTACGCCGATGGCGCGACGCGCGTCACGGAGCCTGGTCCGAGCCGCGATCACACCGAGCGGATGCTCGCGTACCTCGGCGCACCGCTGACCATCGCGGGCCGCACGACCACGATCACCACGACCGGATGGAACGGTCGGCTCGCCGGCGAAGGCTTCACGGTGCCGAGCGATCCTTCGTCGTCGGCCTTCCTTGTCGCGGCGGCGCTGCTCGCGGGAGCCGGTGAAGTCCGGCTCCCAAACATCTGCGTGAACCCCACGCGCACCGGCTTTCTCGACGCGATCGCCGCGATGGGTGGCGTGGTCACGCTGGAGGACCGCGACGATAGCGGGCCCGAACCGATCGCGACGCTCGTCGTGCGTGGCGCACCGCAGGAGCTCCGCGCCACGACGATCGCCGGCGACCTCGCGGTTCGCTCGATCGACGAGCTGCCGGTGCTCGCGGTGATCGCGGCGCGCGCGCGTGGCACCACGATCGTGCGGGATGCCAGCGAGCTTCGGGTCAAAGAATCCGACCGCATCGCGACCACTTGCGCGATGTTGCGCGGTTTCGGCATCGCGTGCGAAGCGTCGCCTGATGGCTTCACGGTGGAGGGCCGCCCCGATCATCCGCTCGATCCCGCGCACGTCCATACCGGGGGCGATCATCGGATCGCGATGGCTGCCGCGGTCGGTGGCCTCGTCGCCACGGGGCCGACTCACATCGACGACGCCGACAACGTCACGACCTCGTATCCAGGGTTTGCGGCCGCGCTCGTTGCCCTCGGGGCGAGCGTCACGGCGAGCACGTAAACGTCCTGGTGGCGGCGTCGCGCGTATGCGATACCCCAGCCCAATGCGGACGGCTCTCGTAGTTTTAGCCCTGTTGATCGCGAGCTCGGCGCACGCGGATCCCGCGCCGAAGCCCACGTCGAGTGGCACGGACTACGGCCCGCAGGTGCGCGCGATGTTCCGCGTCGCGGCGTGCGGCAGCGACGATGCGGTGCCCGAGCGATTCTCGGTGCGCACGGTCGATGCGCACTGCAAGGACATGCAAGAGGTCTACAAGTCCTACAAGCGCGCGTGGGCCGACAAGGCCCAGGCGTTCGTGGCGGAGCTCCGGCCGAAAGATCTCCCGCACACGGTGATCTATCCGTTCGGCGGCGGCGATCTGTCCTCTGCGCTCGCGGTGTACCCGGATGCCGAAGAGCTCACCACGATCTCGCTCGAGGCCGCGGGAGATCTACGCGTGATCGATACGATCACCAAGGCGCAACTAGCGACCGACCTCGACAAGATCACGACCGATCTTCGCCGGCTCTATCACGCGGCGCACTCGACGACCCAGAGCTTGCAAGAGGCCTCGCACTCGCAGCTGCCGGGCACGATCATGATGGCGCTCGCGGGCCTCGCGGTGCACGGCATGGAACCGGTCGCGCTGCGCTACTTCGATATCGAATCCGACGGCACGCTGCGCTACCTCTCGAACGACGAGCTCGACGCGCGCGCCGCGGAGTTCGTCGCGCAGAAGCGCGGCGACAAGAAGCCAAAGAAGATCACCCACTACTGGTTCGAGCAAGAGTCGGCGTTCCCGAACGTCGAGATCCAGTTCCGGCCGCGCGGCGACCCCAAGGCGAACCTCCGCACCTATCGCCACATCGTCGCGAACCTCGACGACACGCACATGGCGAAGGACGACCGCGTGCTCAAGCACCTGACCGCGAAGGGCAAGGTCGCCGTGATCACGAAGGCCGCGACGTTCCTGCTCTGGTACGACGACTTCAAACAGGTCCGCGATTACTTGCTCAAGAACATGGTGTGGATGATCTCGGATGCCTCGGGCATCCCGCCGAGCTACGCCGGTCCCGCAGGCTTCGAGCAGATCACGTACGGCGAGTTCACGGGCCCGTACTTCGTGATCGACAACAAAAATACCCGCGCGGAGTTCGTGAAGCTGTGGAAGACCAACCCTCACCACGATCTGCCGTTCCGCTTCGGTTATCCCGATGCGGAGAAGCACAACCACCTGATGATCACGCGACCCACGTCGAGTGCCACGAAGTGACCTGCTAGCGACGCCACACGGTCGCGCCGCGATCGTGGTGCTCGAGGAGGGTGAGCTCGAGGACGCGCTCGCCGCGCTCCCGGAGGCGGAGCGCCGGGCCGCCGAGTGGCTCTCGGGGGCACGCCGACGCGAGCTAATCGCGGGGCGCACGGCGATGCACGTCCTGGTCGAGCGCGAGTACGCCGTGCTGTCGAACGAGCGCGGCGCGCCGGTCGTGCCGGCTGGTTACTCGGGTTCGATCTCGCACAAGCTCGCGTGCGCCGCGGCGCTGCTCGCCGATGCGGCGGCCGGTCACATCGGCATCGACCTCGAGCGCATGGCGCCGACCAAGATCGACATCGCGAAGCGGATCCTGACGCGGAACGAGAAGGCCGTTGCCGGCGCCGAATTGCTGCGCGTGTTCGCGATCAAAGAAGCAATCTACAAGGCGATCGACCCGATCGTGCAGCGCTACGTCGGTTTTCAAGAGGTCGAGCTCGTTGTCGGCAGCGATGGCAGCGTCGAGGTCAGCGTCGTCGATGCCGCGCGCTTACCGGTCATCATCGAAGCGTGGTGGACCGAAGCCGACAACTACTGGCTCGCGACTGCACGCGCTCGTCGCCGCTGATCCGTTGCGCGCCGGTCCGCGCCCGGAGGCAGATCCACCACAGAGACACCGAGAACACGGTCGGGGGCGTACGCACGTGCGGTCCCGGTGGTCTTTTCGCCTTTGTGGCGAATCCGTTCCGCGGAGCATCTAGCGGCGCGGTGGGCGAGGCACGTCGCGCTCGAGCACGGTCTTGCGCTCGGCACGTCCCGCGGCGCGAATCGATTCGTCACAGATCGCGCGCAGGTGCTCCGAGAGCACATCTCCGACGGCGTCGGCGCAGCTCATGCCGGATCGGTCCTTGATGTACTTCTTCATCTTCGACATGACCACGAGCATGTCGCGGTCGATCACCTCGGCAAGGTTCGTCGCGCCCGCGCTCGAACCCGAAACCGCGGCAGGCGCCGGCAGATCGCCGACGATGCGACGCACTACTGGCGCGCTCGGCACGGCTGTCATCACCGGCGACGGATGACTCGCGTGATCGGCCTGCCACGCGGCCTTGCTCGGCGCAAGCGCTTCGACAGCCCACGCTTCGCGATGGCGCGCGTCGGCGACGTGGCTATCCCAGCAGCTCACCGTGCAGAACACCATCGGGTTACGCGGGCGGTTGCAGGTCGACACGCTGCACACCTGGTGCGTCGCGCCGAACGGGATCGGGTTCTTACAGGCGGTGCACTTCAGCCAGGTCTCGGCCACGTCGAGACGGTACTACGAGCGGCGCAGGTGATCTGGCCTGCGGCGACGCAACATGACGAGAACGCCGAGACCGAGCGGCAACGAGCCGCCAGCGCTGCGACCCGCACCGCAGCAACCACCTTCGCTCGACCCGTCGAACGCGTTCGCATCGCAACTGGTCGGCGCGCTGCCGCTCGTCGACGTGATCGGCAGGGTCCACGCGAGCTTGCGCGTGGGGTCGGTGGTGTCGGTGATCGTCACGGTCAGGCTATCGGTCGAGGCCGTGCCGAGGCAGACCCGGATCTCGCCATCGGCGCGGATCGAGGCGGTGCCGGAGGTCGGAGGCGTGGTGAGCTCGAACGTGTGCGAGGTCGACAATGGATCGTTTGCTTCGAGCTTCACTTCGACTGGCGCTTGCGCGATGCCGGTGAGCGGATCGCTCGTCGGCTCGGGGCCGCGCGCCATCGTGATGCCGGTCTGATGTTCGGCCCAGGCGACGATCTTGTCAGGGCGCTCGTAGATGCCGCCTTCGCCGCAGGCCTTCGTCGCGTTGTCGTACGAGCGCGAGGTCACGCCGGCGAGGAAGTTGCCGTAACTGGTGAGCAGGTACAGCGGGCCACCGGAATCGCCGGGACAGGTGTCGATGCCACCCCCGCCCGCGCCGAGCTCGCCATCGGGCATCGCCGCGGCGTTGCAGCCGTTGCCCTTCGAGCAATCGAAGTCGGTGATCGTCGACATCACCTCCTGCAGGTCGTCGATGTAGACATTGCCGTTCGCATCGGTCGCGCCGTAACCGACGAACTGCACCGGAGCGCCATTCTTGATGTCGACCTTCGCCCAGCCGGTCGCGATCTTGCGCGGCTCTTCGACCGCATCACGACCCAGGACGAGGATGGTGACGTCCTCACTCGTTTGCGACGCGGGATATTCGAATCGGGTCATCACTGGCACGATCTCGCCAGCCGCCGGGCGCGCGAGCGAGTTTGTTCCGATCAACACGTTGTCGAGTGCCGGATCGTTGCAATGGCCCGCGGTGATCACGACGTTCTTCGCGATCAGCGTGCCCGTGCACTCCTGCTGATCCGTGCCCTGGGTCTTGAAGAAAACCGCGGCAACATCCGGCCACTTGGCTTGGGGCGCATTCGTCCCGCCGATGACCGGCGCGTGGCCCGCGCCCGCGATCGCGGACGCGGAGGCATAGAGCAACATGCAAAGCGAGGCGGGGGCCGCGAACTTGAACCGCATGCCCGAGACTCTCGCACGAACCCGGCTCCGACCGGTGTGAGCCGTTTTACAGCTGCTGGCGCCGTTGCACACTGCACGCATCCCCGTCAGGCTACGGCGCGATGCGCCTGCCGACTGTTTCGTCGCTCGTCGTTGTTGGCGTCCTGGTTGGCGTGCTGGCTGCCGCCGTCGTGGGCACTCTCGGATGCGGTGGGTCGCCTCGCAGGGTCCCGACCGTGAACCCTACGGGCGACACGTCAAGCGCACATCGCGACGCGGTCAAGGCGCTGGTTCAGCCGCTGATCGACGCCGAGATCACGACGGGCATCGTGGTCGGCCTCTACGACGGCGGCAAGACCGAGATCTACGGCTTTGGCACCGGTCCCGACGGCAAGCCACCGAACGGCACCACGCTGTTCGAGCTCGGCTCGGTCACGCAGGTCTACACCGCGCTTTTGTTCGCCGATGCGATCCAGAAGCGTGAGGTCTCGCTGGAGACCAGCCTGAGCGATCTGGTGCCGCCCGGAGTCACCGTGCCGGCCGATCAAGGCGTGAAGGTCTCGCTCGGGATGCTCGCGACCCACACCTCTGGCTTTCCACAGCTTCCGCCGTCGCTGACCCGGCGGATCAACGGACTCGATCCGTACAAGGGCTACAACGAGGAGCTGCTCTATCGCGACCTCGTCGCGACGTCGTCCGTGTCGCCGCCGGGCACCCAGGTCAGCTTCTCGCCGTACGGCGTCGGCGTCTTGGGGTTCGTGCTCGGCAAGAAGCTCGGCGGCTCGTACGAGGCCGCGCTCGCCTCGCGCGTGCTCACGCCGCTAGGGCTCGCGAGCACGTTCTTCGCCGTGCCGCACCCGGCGCAAGCCCGGCGCATGGTCGGTCACAACGCCGACCTCGTGCCGACCCCGTTCTGGACCTGGGATGCGATGTCGGCAGGTGGTGGTTTGATCTCGAGCGCGCACGATCAACTCACGCTGATCGATGCCGAGCTCGACGCAGCGTCGGGTTCGAAGCTCGCACTCCGCACCGCGATGCGCTTCACGCAAGAAGAGCAGGTCCCGAACCGCAATGGACCGAATGAAGGCCTCGGGTGGGAGATCGACGCCGAGGGCAAGTACTGGCACAACGGCAGCACCGGGGGCTTTCGCTCGTTCGTCGGCTTCGATCCGAAAACCCGTCGCGGTCTCGTGATCCTGTCGGCGAGCGCGGTGTCACTCGTCGATCACATCGCGCTCGATCTCTACAAGGTGCTCTCGAACACCGAAGTCAAGCCGGTCAATCCGCCGCCGGTCGACAAGCTCGCGCAGTTCGCGGGCACGTATCTGCTTGGCGAGTTCAAGCTCGCCGTCGTGGTCAAGGACAGGCGGGTCACGATCACCGGGCAGGGCGAGCAGCCGCTGCGGCTCATCCCGATCAGCGATCACGAGATGTGGTTCGAAGCGCAGCAGGCGGTCGTGGTGTTCGAGCGCGACGGCGACAAGGTCGCGCGTGCGGTGTTCGTCGTCGGCGGGCAGAAGCTCGCCGCGCAGCGCATCTCGGACTGAGGGACTACGGGCAGGCGCCGGGCACGGGCGGCGTGGTGCTCGATCGATCGAGTAGCCAGGTCTGCGCGCACGCGGTCGGGTCATAGCCCGTGACGGTCTGGATCGTCGTCAGCATGTCGGCCATGTGCCCAGTGTCGCCGTGATGGGCGGCGTAAAACGCCGCGAGCGCTTGGTCGAGCTTGTCCGCGCCGATCTTGTCGGCGATGCCTTTGTAAAAGAACTCGCCTCGATCGTAGACCGCGCGCGTGAACAGCTTGTCCTTGAGGACATCGATCGTGCCGCACGTCTGCGGCCACACCGGATCGGTGCCGTCGCGCGTCGCGAGCTCGGCCGCATCCGCGCTCCACGTCGCGGTGCCCGGTGCGACGACATCGAGCGCGCGGTTCGCGAGGTACGAGACGGTACCCTCCGAGAGCACGAAGTCCTCCCAGCACTGCAACCGGATGCCGTCGCCGAACCAGCCATGCGACGCCTCGTGGACCTGCGTGTTCTCGTCGCCGATCGCGGGCGAGGCGATGTGGATGAACGGGTGGTGCTCCATGCCGCCGATCGCGCCGGGCCCCCACTTCACCGAGACCGAGCCGTAATGGTTGCCGAACGTGTACGCGCCGAGCGTGGTCTCGAGCCAGTCGAAGGCGGCGACCAGGTGCTGCGTGCCCGCCATTGCCTTGGTCATCTCGTTCGAACCGGCAGGGCGCCACCACGTCGAGATCATCGTGCCGGCCGTCGTCGTACCGAGTTCGATCTCGGTGTAGTCGTCGATCGACCACGCGAGCTGATACGCGGGCGCGGGCGACGCGATCGTCGCCGGGAACACCGCGGTCTTGCCCGCAGGCACGTTCTGGAGCGCGAGCTCGAACGTGGTGCCGTCGCTCGGCTGCGAGTGACACGGGAACATGTTGCCGCAGTAGTACGGCCAGTTCAGCGTCCAGCCGTGCGCGGAGACGCCCTCGAAGTTCTCGTGCGTGATGTACGAGTAGGCGATCGTGACGGTCGAGGGCTTCGTGCTCGCATCGAGCCCGAAATCACCGGCCGGCGTGAACAGGATCTCGGTGCCGTCCTCCGCGGTCACTTGCGTGATCGTGAGGCCCTCGACCTCGAGCGACGCGCCGATGTCGGTCGAGGGACCAAACGTGATCGTCGCGAGCCCGGTCTCGGCGGCCACGTCGAACGACAGGTTCGTGTCGACCACGTCGCGCGCCGCATTCGCCGTCGCGGGCACGGGATCGCGGTTGGGGTTACTACCGCACGCAGCGACGAGCACAACCCAGGCACCCGCTCCAGTCGAAACGCGCATGCCTCAGCGTATCAGTAACGCTTGATCGCGGGGTCGACTTGCTGCGACCACGCGTCGATGCCGCCGGCCATGTTGTAGACGGTCTTGAAGCCCGACTTGAGGAAGTGATCCGCCGCACCACGGCTGCGACCGCCGTGATGGCAGTGGAACGCAAGCGGGGTCTCTTTCGGAAGGAGCTCGATCGCGGCCATCGCGGCGTCGTCGAGGATCACGGTGCCCACGATCTGCGCGGTCGCGCGCTCGCCAGGCGTGCGCACGTCGTACACGTGCTTGACCTTGCCGGCTTCCATCAGGCCCTTGAATTCGGGCGGGCTGATCTCTCGCACCATCGTGGGGCGATTCGGGTTCTCGATCTTGAAGCCAGCGCCGGTTGCGTCTTCGGCAAAATCGACCGTGACGCCATCGGCCTTCGCGGCGCTCGCGCGATCTAGCTGCACGGTCACGCCGTTGGTCTCGACCGTGACGTGGCCCGACTCTTTCGCGCCAATATCGAGCTGGTGCTCCCAGCCACCGGTGATCGTGAGGTGGATGACATCGCCGGGCGAACCATCCTTGAGTGCCGCACCGAGCTCCTGCGCCGCACGCAGCGAGACGGTCAGCTTCACGGCTTTCGGCGCCGCCACGAGCGTGCCGAGGGCCTTCTCGAGGTCGCCGCTCTCGAACATCTGCTTGACGATATCCGCGCCGCCGACAAACTCGCCGTTGATGAACAGCTGCGGGAAGGTCGGCCAATCCGAGAACTCCTTCATGCCACCACGAACATCTGGATCCGTCAGCACGTTGACGGTCTGATACTTCGGGATCAAGCTGTTAAGGATGTTGATGAGTGACGCCGAGAATCCGCACTGCGGGAAGCTCCGCGTGCCCTTCATGAACAGAACGACAGGGTCAGCGGTAACCAGGCCTTGGAGCTTCTGGCGAACTTGCGGATCGAGCGTCATACCCGGCCTGATAGCATGAAGTCCCCGCTCGGAAAACTCGCAATCAGGATTGTTGGCTCGATCGCGGATATCGACGCGGCGGCCTGGAACTCACTCGACCACGGACCGTCGCCGTTTCTGCGCCACGGTTTTCTGCGCGCCCTCGAGGAATCAGGCTCGACCGACGCAGCGACCCAGAACAAGCCCACGCGCCGCGGCCCGACGAGCGGCTGGACCTCCGTGTACATCGTTGCCGAGCGTGGCAAGCAGCTGGTCGGCGGGATCGCCGCGTTCATCAAGAGCCACAGTTACGGCGAGTACATCTTCGACTGGGGCTGGGCAAACGCGGCCCAGCGCGCCGGCATCGAGTACTACCCCAAGCTCGTGATCGCGGCGCCGAACACCCCGGCGACCGGGACCCGGATCCTCCTGGCCGCCGGCGAGGGCAACGAGAGCGGCGAGAGCGGCGAGGGCGGCGACGGTAGTGAAACCGTGAAGGCATTGCTCGCGGGCGTGCGTGCCCTCGCCGACGATGCGAAGTGCAGCTCGATCCACTTTCTGTTCTGCAGCGCGGCCGAGAAGGCGCTGCTCGCCCAGCACGGCTTCTTCGGCCGCACGACGATGCAGTACCACTGGCACAACCGGAGCTACGAATCGTTCGATGGCTTCCTCGGTGCGTTGAAGAGCCGCAAGCGAAAGCAGCTGCGCAAGGAGCACGAGCGAGCGCGCGCCGCGGTCGATGCGATCGAGTGGCGGCGCGGCGACGAGCTCTCCACGGAGCAGCTCGATGACCTCGACAAGTTCTATCGCACCACCACCGACAACCACGGCGGTCGCGACTACCTGCGGCCTTCCTTCTTTCACCTGTGCGCGAAGTACCTCCCGGATGCGATGCGCTTCGTCGAGGTGCTCGCCGGTGGCAAGCGGATCGCGGGCGCGTTGTTCTTCGAGACCGACAAGGCGCTCTACGGTCGCTACTGGGGAGCGGCGCCCGGCACGCACGTCGATCTGCTCCACTTCGAGACGGCCTACTACGCGGGGATCGAGCGCGCGATCGCGAAACAGCTGCCGTTGTTCGAGGCCGGCGCGCAGGGCGAGCACAAGCTGGTCCGTGGCTTCGAGCCTGCCGCGACTCACTCGGCGCACTGGATCCGCCACCCGGGACTGTCCGCCGCCATTGCCGATCACTGCGAGCGCGAGGCTAGCGCGATAAATCACGAGCTGGTCGAGCTTGCGAAGGCCGGCCCGTATCGAGACGAGCAGGGTGACGACTGATAGTTTCCGTGGGTGGTTCGGTTCAGCGCTCGCCAGCTCGTCGGCGCCGCCCTCGTGGCGTGGCTGCTGGTCGGCATGCTCGCGCTGATCAGCGGGCCTCCGCTCGGCCACGATGAAGCGGCGTACGCGGTCGCGGCCCGTGGCGATATGCCGACCTGGTACTATCGCAGCTCGGGGATGATAGAGATCGCCCGGATCGGGCTCGCCCTCGGTGGCAGCGAAGCGGCGCTCCGCGGCGTGATCCTGATCGTTACGACCGGCCTCGTTCTGGGAGCGTTCGCGCTCGGGCGTGCGGCCTTCGATCCGCGGACCGGTGCGTGGGCCGCGCTCGTCCTGGTCGGCGCGCATCCGATGGCCGCGCGGAGTGCCGAGCTGATCGGCGATCTCTCAGCCTCGGGGTTCTTGCTCGGTGGTGTGGCCGTGCTGATCGGCGAGCTCGAGCGCGACAAGCCTCGCTGGTGGTTGCTGCTCGTCGCACCGCTGTTCGCGGCGGCGTTCTACGTGCGTTACGGGAGTGCGCCGGTGATCGCGATGATCGGAGTGCTCTCGCTGCTCCTGTACGCGAAGAAGCTCGCCTCGGTGCAGATGGTCGCGACGGTGGTGCTCTCGGCCGTGCTGCTCGTGCCGCATGTCTTGCACTCGATCGACGCGACCGGTTCGGCGCTCGGCATCTTGAACGTCAGCGCGCACATGCCGCGTCGCGAATACATCGGCCAAGGCCTCGTCACGTACCTGACCTCCAATCCGTTCCGGTTCTACGGCGCGCTCGTCACGCCGGTGATGCTCGCGGGGGTCGCGAGTCTCGCACATCGCGCGCCGCGCTGGCGGCCGCAGATCTTCATCATCCTGCTCGCGCTCGCGCAGATCATCTCGCTCGGGATCCAGAGCCACGGGCAGCCTCGCTACGTGTTCTTCGCGACCGCGTTGCTCGTGATCGCGGGGGTCGATGCAGTTCGCCGTTACTTCGCCGCGCGACCGGTCGCGCGTGCGCCGCAGCTCGCGCTCGGCCTGGTCGCGGCCGCGTGGGTGATCCTCGCGATCATGATCGTGCCGTTTCACCACGAGATCGCGGCGCTACGCGCACCGCTCTACGCCGCCGCCGCCACCGTGCGCGACGATGCGAAGGGTCGGCCGTGCGCGATCGCGGCGAACGTGGTGCCGCAGCTGATCTGGGCGACGCACTGCATGACCATCGTCGCGCTCGTCGCGCCGAAGCCGCCGCATCCGTGGCCGCGAGCGGAGCTCCACTACATCGTCTCCGTGCCGCACGCGCTGCTCGGTCCCCAGGCGGTCAGCGATGTCGCGGCGACCTTACCGGGCACGGCGCGCGAGCTCTTCGTCGACAATCCGAGCTCGCAGGTCTGGCGCGTCGAGTAGCATCGCCGGATGTCCGATACGGACTGCCGTGCAGGCCCGCCCGCGCAGCGTGCGGTCCGATCTGCGTGCCGAAGCCCGATGGTCTCGTCATCGGGATCAAGAGGTGAGACGCTGAGCAGATGCGTTCGCTCGCTCTGGTCTTGCTCGCGACTTGTTGGGCGTGCGGTGCAAAGCCACCCACCGTGGACGAACCGGATCACGAGATCGGCACGCCCTCGACGCGCGGCTCGGGTGCTCCGATGCCGGAGGCCGAGTCCAAGGCCATCTCCGATGCGATCGTGCATGTCTACGAAGCGCTGACCGTCAAGACCGTCGCACCGGGAGATCCGGTGCCGATTCGCGAAGCCGCCGTGTTCTCGCTCGGCTGGACCGCCCCGATTCCATGGACCACCGATCCCGAGAAGGATCGCGGCCTGTTGCGTGGGGTCGTGCGCGCCCTCGTGCAGACCAACAAGTTGCCGAAGGACGCGGTGTTGCGTGCCGCGCGCGCGATGGGCGTGTGGTCCGGCGATCTGCAAACCTATGGCGTCGACCCACCGGGCTTCGCCGCGTTGTTCGGCTTGATCGGCGGGCAAGCGACCACGCAGGTCGGCATGACCTATCACAAGCTCGATGCGACACAGTGGGCGGTCTCCGACGTGGTCACTGGTGGTGCCGCGGCACGCGCCGGCGTGACTCGCGGTGACGTGCTCGTCTCGATCGATGGCCAGCAGGTCTGGAAAGATTTTCAGTATCTGCTCGGCGCACGCACGGGCACGACCGCGACGCTCGTCGTGCGCCACGGGGCGGCCGAGCGGTCGCTCGCGCTCAGCATGTCGGTCGTGGTGGCGCCGATCGTCGAGTCGAAGATGATCGGCAACGTCGGCTACCTGCGCGTGTGGACGTGCACGCACTCCGATAACGCGAAGCTCGATGCTGCGGCGCTCGCGCAGAAGGCGCTCGGCGAGCTCGATCGCAAGGGTGCGAAGAAGCTCGTGCTCGATCTCCGCGGCAATGCGGGCGGGTTCCCGTTCGATCTCGTGTCGCTGTTCACCGATGTCGAGACGCTGATGTATGCGCTGCCGGATCACGGCGACGAACAGGCGATCGCGCGCACGAAGATCGCAGCGTGGAAGACCAAGCGCCCCATCGTTATCCTCGTCGATGAAGGCACGGCCTCGGGCGCCGAGATGATCGCGCTGGCGCTGCGCGAGCACGTGGCTGCGGTGATCGTCGGCAGGCCGACCGCCGGCGGGCTGACGTTTCCCACGACCGAGCAGCTGGTCGGCAACGTGACGCTGTCGTATCCGACGACGCGCGTCACGACCGTGAAGGACAGGCAGGTTCAACCGGGCAATCGCATCGTCCCCGAGCTCGATGCGGCAAACCCGACCGCGGAGGACTACGCTGCGAAGCGCGATCCTCAGCTCGAGGCGGCGATCGCGGCGTTCAAAAGATAGGTCTCAGTCGAACTTGGCCCCGATGTCGATCGAACCGGTCGGCGTCACGGTGCAGGGATTGGTCATGTCCGAACACTCGCCAGACCAGTCCTTGAAAGGTTTACTGGACGTTTGGGTCGCGGTCAGCGTGAGCGCGACGCCCGCAGTCGCCTTGAACGTGCAAGTCAGCACGGGATTCGCGATGTTGTTGCAGGTGTCGCCATGGCTCGTTGTCACCTTGCCGACACCGTTGACGCTGATGCGAACATCGACTTGCGTCGCGCCGGAGCCTGCGTCGATGTCCGTCTCACCGCCATCGGTCAGCGCTTGCGCACCGCAAGTGGTCACGCCCGACGATGCGCACAGATGATCGGTCGTGCATGCCTGGCCGCCGATGCAATCGCTATTGGCGGTGCATGCGAGCACGCAACCGGGTGCCTCCGGCGAATAGCAGCTTGCGATACACAGCATGAAGACGAGTCTTAGAATTGCCATGCGACCCTCACCAAGCCACCGTCGCGACGAGGCTCGAAGGCGAGATGCTGCGCTTGCTCGCGCTTGCCCAGGCCATACAACACGGCACCGCCGATCAAGGCGGCGCTGGCCGTGATGCCGGCAATGGCCGTGATCGTGTCGTCGCGACGACCTCGATCGTCGAGGCTTTGGAGGTCGGGATGCCGCACCCGGCCGGCGTACGCGTCGGCGACCTCGTTCGCGGCCATGTGACCGTCGATCGCGAAGATCATCGCGACCGTGAGGCTGAGGCCGCCGCCGATCATCAAGAACGTTCCGGACCGGCGTTTGCCGTGACCTTCGTCGTCCGATGATTCGTGCGCAGCGAACGTCGAAGTTGGCGAACTTGGCATCGACTGCTCGGTGCGCTTTGCGGGCGTTGCCGCCGCACCTGCCATCGCACCGGCGTGGGTGCACGAGCTCAGCTTCTCGAGGTGATCGGTTGCCAGGGCGCGAAGGTCGCCGCGGGGGTCGGTCGCAAGAAACCGGCGGTACATCCATGCTGCGTCGTCGCAGTTACCGTTCAGGCGATAGACCTGCGCGATGTTGAACAGCAACCCGGGGCTCGGCGCGAGCACGTACGCAGCCTTGTACGCCTCGAGAGCTTCGCCGTACTTGCCCTCTCGCTGGAGCTGGCGACCGCGATCCGAGAGCAGTCGCGCCTTGTCTGGCACGGCGAGCCCGGTGTCGTCCGCGGGGTCAGCGTGCGCGCGCGCGGGCATGAGCATCGTGCTCGCGAACAGTAAGCCGGCGGCGAGGACCCGGGTCAACATCAGTAGGAGGGGACAGAGCCATCGGGATCGAAGGCCGCCGTGCGGTGCGCAGGCGACGATGCTGCGTGATGTGGCCGGTGGGCGGACCAGGAACCGAGCGCGCCCGGGTCGGGTTTGGCCGCGACAACGTTCGGCTTCACGCTCGGTTTGGGCGCGATCGTGGCGCGAGCCGGGACGGTGATCTCGTGGGCCACCTCGGCTGCTCCCGAGCTCGGGACCTCGGGAGCGTGAACGAGGGGTCCTCCGACGAGTGCTACTGGCGCGCCCGCGGCGAGGCTTCGCGAGTCCCGCGCGACGAGGAACAACATGCCACTGGCGACGATTGCGAACGCGCCGAGCGCGAACTGCCAGCGCTTCTTGCCACGCCGTTTCACGGGCACGAGTGGTGGCGCCGACGCGAAGCGCTCGTGACGGCGCGGCGGCTGCGGCCTGGGCTCGCTACGTCGGCCATCGAGCTCGTCGCGCACCAGCAACAGCGTGCCGGCCACGGTCTCGAGGCTCGGGCGCTTTTCCGGTTGCTTCGCGAGCATCGCGAGCAGCAGCTCTTCGAGCGCCTTCGGGACGTCCGGCCACAACTCACTCGGCATCGGCGGCGTCGAGCGCAGGTGCATCGTCATCACCTCGACCGCGGTCTCGGCTTCGAACGGGAGCTGCTCGAGGAACAGCTCGAACGCCATCACGCCTAGCGAGTAGACGTCGGTCGCCGGCGTGAGCTCCGCGCCGCGCGCTTGCTCCGGCGAGAGATATTGCGGCGTGCCGACGAGCTGGCCATCGATCGTGCAATGCGCGTCACTCGCGACGTCCTTGGCGATCCCCCAGTCGAGCAACTTGACGCGCTCGACGCCGCCCTCATCGCCGGGGATCAAGAACACGTTGTCGAGCTTGAGATCGCGGTGGATGACGCCGGCGCCGTGTGCTGCGATCAGGGCGTGGCAGATCTGGATCAGGAGCTCGACCACACGATCCGGCATGACCTTGCTCTCGTAGGCGAGCTGGCCGAGACACACGCCGTCGAGGCGCTCCATCACGATGTACGGCCGACCGTCTTCAAGCGAGCCGGTCTCGAAGATGTCCACGATATTCGGGTGGTTGACGCGGTTGACCACGCGTGCCTCGAGCTTGATTCGCTCGACGGTCGCGCCGGTCGCCAAGAAGTCATGGAGCACCTTGAGGGCCGCGCGCTTGCCGATCTCCTCGTGCGTGACCGCGTAGACGGTGCCCATCCCACCACGGCCCAGGCGCTCGCCCACGATCCACGGGCCGGCCTTCGCTCCGGCCGGGAGTACATCCGGCGCGCCAGCAGGTCCGGGCGTGGCCACGGATCCTTCGGTGGAGAGCATCGTCCGCATGACCTATTGCTGTGCAGTGCGTGTGCCGATAAAAGACATGGCGCATTACGTAGTTCGGCACTCACGAAGTGCACCTGCCGAGCGGCGTGGCGCGCCTGTGTCAGCCGCGCACGGCGCGGTGCTAGGGTCGTGTCCCACGGCATGATCGTCACGCATGAAGACCTGGAGGGATCGCTCGCTTCGCTTGTACGAAACGTGCGCGAACCGAGCGCGGGGATCTTCGGTCCGGACTCGCTCGCGTGGCGACTTGGAGGCGATCTCGCGGTGTTCCTCGGCGGCGGTCGGGCAGCGTTACTGCAGCTCGCTCATCCGCTGGTCGCACACGCGATCGATCATCACTCGCGCACACGCGCGGATGTCATCGGTCGCTTTGAGCGTACGTTTCGTCACGTTTTCGCGATGACGTTCGGTCCGCTCGACGATGCGATCCGGGCCGCTCGTCGCGTTCACCAGATCCACACGCGCGTGCACGGCGAGATCTCTGAAACGGTCGGGGGCGTCGCCGCGGGCACGCGCTATCACGCGAACGACGCGGAGGCGCTGCTCTGGGTCCACGCGACGCTCGTCGATACGACGATCCTCGTGCGCCAGCGGCTCGGAGCGCGCGTCTCGCGCCACGATCTCGATCGCTACGCCCAGGAGATGAACCGGTTCGCGGCGCTGTTCGGGATCCCCGAAGCGCTGTTGCCCGCGACGTGGCGCGATCACGAGGCATACATGGCGCGCATGATTCCGATGCTCGCGGTGGCGCCCTGCGCGCGCGAGATGGCGACGTTCCTGTTCGGCCGCGCGAGTCGCGTCCAGCCGCCGCTCGGCCGGATCACCGAGGCGGTCGCCGCCGCGATGCTTCCGGATCGCTTGGTCGAGCAATTCGGATTACAGCGCTCTCGCGTGATCGTCGACGCTGCCTTCGCGCTCGGAGCGCCGATCTACAAGTGCCTCCCAGCCCGCATGACCGCGATCCCCGCGCACGCGGCTGCGATTCGGCGGCTCGCGGGAAAGCCGCCGAGCGCGTTCTCGGCCTGGGCCGAACGCAAGCTGTTCGCCCTCACCGAGCGGATGGCCGGAGATCAAAACCGTACACGACGCGGATGAACCAGTGCGATTTTGCCGAAAGCGGGAGGCTCGTCCGCGTCATGTGCAGTGAATCAGTAAGAGCACGGAACAGCCCAAACGGTTGCTCGCGCAATACGCTGCGACGGTTACCGCTGGGGTACTCGTTTCGTATCCTTCGTATCGCGCGGCGTATCGCCCGCTGTATCGGCTAACGATACGTCGACGGGTCGAGCGCGAAGCGTTTGATCCAGCGCTGGATCTGCTTGCGATCCTTGTCGAGAGCGCGCGCGACCGCTGAAACATTACCCTGATGCTCGCGCAGCGCCGCGACGACCTGATCGCGGACCTTCTGATCCATCTCGGAGAGCACCACGGGACGGGGTGCACCCGGCGGCCGACCCGAGCGCACCGTATCGGGCAGATGCTCCGCGCGTACCGGCTCCGCGCCTGCGAGCACCTGGGCGGTCGCGAGCGCTTGCTCGAGCTCGCGAATGTTGAGGGGCCACGGATAGCGCAACAGCAGCCGCGCGGCATCGACCTCGAAGCCCGGATGGTCGGCCGGAAAGATCCGCGTGTGGAGCGCGCCGATCAGCACGCCGAGGTCCGCGCGACGGTCGTTGAGCGGGGGCACCGAGATCCGGAACCCGGCGAGGCGCGCGAACAGATCGTGACGGAACGATTGATCTGCGACCATGTCATCGAGATCGCGATGGGTCGCGGCGACCACGCGCAGATCGATCGGCACCGCGCGCGTGCCGCCGACAGGCATGACCTCGCGCTCCTGCAGCACGCGCAACAGCGCTGCCTGCGACGACGGCGGCAGATCTCCAATCTCGTCGAGGAACAGCGTGCCGCCATCCGCCGAACGGACGAGGCCGGGATGGTCACTCTGCGCGCCGGAGAACGCACCCTTCTTGTAGCCGAACAGCTCGCTCTCCACGAGGTTCTCCGCGATCGCACCGCAGTTGACGGGTACGAACTCGCCCTTGCGATCCGAGAGCATGTGGATCGCGCGCGCGACCACTTCCTTGCCGCTGCCGCTCTCGCCTTCGACCAGCATCGGAATCTCGGACGACGCGATCTGCCGGATCCGATCGAGCTCGTGATGCCAGCTCGGATCGAGCGAGGCCAGCCCGCGCACGCCGTCGGTCGGCGTGAGCTCGAGCATCGCCGGCGCTTCTTCCAAGACCGGCATGCGTTCGAAGAAGATGAACAGCGTGTGGCCGAGCTCGATGATCGAGCCATCGGTAAGGACCGCGCGCTTGGTCGTGTGGCCATCGACGATCGAGCCGTTCTTCGATTCGGTATCGACCAGCATCCAGCGCCCGAACGAAGGTTCGATCCGCGCGTGCTTGGACGACATCCACTTGTCCGGTACGCGGACGGTGAGCTCGGTGCCGGCCTTCTCGGCGCGGCGCTCGGTGCCACGACCGAGTGACACGACGGTCAGATCGGAGAGCCGATAACGGACCGAACCGGCACGTGGGCGACCGCATTCGAGCACCAAGACGAGCACGGGCTCCGGGCGAGGCCCGGTCCGTCCGGTCTTACCATCCGCGTGAATACTGAGGGTCGTCCCGTGCGACTCGCCCGACACGCCCGCATCCTAACACCGCTGTCGCAGGGGGGGCGAGTAGGGTGTTGTCAGACCCGACGGGTACCGTCCAAACCGTGGGCGATCTCGTATCTCTGACCGCGAAGCTCGAAGCCCGGCGCGGATGCATCCGTGCAACCCCCGCCGTCGACCACTACGAGCGTGGCCTCGCGCACGAGGTCGCCGCTCAGCCGGACGCCGCGATGGCCGCCTATCGGCGCGCCCTGGCGGGTCGGCCAGACCTCGCCGACGCTCTCAATAACCTCGGCAGGCTTCACCACGATCGCGACCAGCTCGGCGATGCCGAGTCGCTCTATCGGCTTGCCATCTGCGCGGCGCCTTCGAGCTACGGCGGTGTCGCGCTGTACTGGTTCAACCTCGGCGTCGTGCTCGAGGACACCGGGCGCAACGCCGAAGCCACTGGTTGCTACGAGCGCGCGATCGGTCTCGATGCATCGCTCGCCGATGCGCACTTCAACCTTTCGCGCCAGCTCGAGCAGGTGGGTCGCCGCGGCGATGACGAGCTCGTCATGCGCCGCGCCGTGCGCCACTTGAAGCGCTATCGCGACCTCGTGCGCTCGACCGGCAACGGCTAGCCACCGCGCGCTCCGGTTTTCGGCAATAAGGCGTCGTTCGGAGCGCAAAACCGCGGGCAGCAGTGCCACCACGAGCAACGAAGCTGTCCAGCTCGAGGCGATGGCTAGCACACCCGACCGACAACGATTTCGGGACCTCGACCCGGCGAGCTCGCTGCGCTGGTGCGGCGACTGTAAGCGACGATGCACCTCGCTAAATAACCAGCACGTCGCCGAGTGCTAGCTGCGGCGCCAGAGTGCGATCTTGAGGTAGTCGGCCTGCGGAAAGCCGACCGGATGATCGGCCTCGGGCGGGACGTCGCGCTCGAGGTGGAAGCCGGCGCCGAGGGCCTCGCGCACGGTGCGCTTGAACAGCTCGCGATCGATCCGGCTCGTGCAACACGCGGCGACGATCGCGCCGCCCGGCACCACGTGACGCGCGGCCGCACGATAGAGCTTGCGATACGCGGCGAGCACCGCAGGAATCTGGGTTTGCTTGCTCGCCATCGCGGGCGGATCGACGATCACGAGCTCGAACTGCTCGGTCTCGGCGAGGCTCGGTAACCACTCGAAGACATCGGCGACCGTGAACGTGTGATGGCTCGCGGCACCGACGTGATGCGTGGCGGCAAAGGCGAGGGCGCGTGCGGATTGATCGACGTGCTGGATCTGTTTCGCGCCCGCGAGCTCTGCCGCCCGACCGAGCATGCCGGTGTACGCGAACAAATTCAGCACGCGCGCACCCGCGAGCCGCGACGCGACCAAAGCGCGCCGCAGGCCGCGAAGATCGAGGTAGGTGCCGGTCTTGTGGCCCCCTGCTAGATCGACGGCCATCGTCCGACCGTCCTCGTGAAATTCGACAGTCGGCGGTGCGGTGCCGCGCAGGGTTCGCTGTGACGTAGGTGGCCCCCGACGTCGGCGAGCGGGGCGAAGGATCACGTTCGTCGCACGGCCGATGATCGCGGTCATGTCGGCGGGCGTGCACGGCGTGGGCGGCGCGGGCGGCGTGGACGTGGACGGCGTGGACTGGGCCAGCTGGGCCGCCGTCGCGTCGCACATGACGCCGATCGGCATCGTCAGCCCGGACTCGAGCTCGCTCTCTGGCTCGAAATGCTCGCCGATGATCTCGATCGGTTGGGTCACGGCGGAGTCGCCCTCGGCCTCGGGTGCAGCAGTGACCGCAAGCGTGAGCGTGCCGCGCGCGGCCGCGGCGAGCACCATCGCGACGTAGCGCGCGAGGGCATCGGCGCCGGGTGCGTAGCTCGCGACGACGAGCGTGTCGGCGAACCGATCGACGACGACCGCGGCGAGCCCATCGCTCTCGCCATTGATCAAGCGAATCGCATCGGTCTGGTGCGCGAGTGAAGCGCGCTTGCCGAGCGCGGTCGCGACCTGGCCTCGCACCCACGCGGCATCGGGACGCGCCGCGCCGGCGCGCAGCATGCGGACCGCGATCGCGCCCTCTGCTTCGTAGATGCCGTGGCCGATCACGCGGTTCGTACCATCGACCAGACGCAGCCACGCACCATCCTCGAACACCTGCGCCGCAGTCGACATTTGCTCGCGGAACAGCCACGGGTGACCGCGCTCGATGATCGTGGCGGCTTCCTTCTTGACCTGATAGCGACGAGGAATCACGTGCGCCGCGCAAATCCGCCAGGCAGCTGGCTCGTGACGACGAGATCCGCACGACCCGCCGCGATCGCGGCATCGAGATCGGAAAGCGAGGCGATCGAATCCGCGATGACCGCGGTCGCGACGTGGAGCTCGTTGCGCAAGCGGTCCGCGAGCGGCGCGGCGGGCAAGCGCGCGCCCGCCATCTGCGCATCACCCGAGCTCGAGACCCAGAGTTGGCTGGCACCCGCGCGCACGAGCTGCGCAGCGTGTACGACGATCGAGGCGCGCGTGGCCGGGCGATCGTGAATCCATGCCGCGATCGCACGCGTCTCCGGCCAGATCGCGCGGGCGGCCTGCACCATCCCGGGCAGGTGCTCGACCGCGACATCGTTCGGTGCCGCGCCCGGATCCAGCAACAACAGATCGAACCCCGCAAAGGCCGCGCGCTGGACCGCGGCCTCGAGCGCACGTGGCACCGCACCCGAGGTCGCGATCCGCGCCACGACGAGCGCGCCTTTGGCGTGAACGAATTCGACGACGCGTCGCCACGCGACGGCTTGCTCGTCGGTGTTGATCCGCGGCCCGGAGATGGGTGTGGCGGCGGAGGCTGCGCCGGGCGAAGCAGCGGCGCCGCCGGGCATCGCGGTGTCGATCGAGATCGCCGGGGTGACGACGAGGCCGGCGATCGCCGCAACACTTCCCATCGCGACGAGGTCGTCGTCGCTTGCGAGCTCGCCGGTGTGCGTGGGCTTGCACGCGATCGCGATCCGGTTGGGGGCGCGCGTCTTGTGTGCACCGAAAACGTAGGGCAGCGCGGTCGGCGGCAGGGGCGGCTCGCACGTGACCCCGACCTTGGCCGCGAGCAGTTGTTCGACGCCGCGCGCGAGGTGCGGATCGCGCTTCGCGACCGAGGCATGCGAGACGCGCAAGCTGCGCGTCATCAAGCTGTACGTGAACTGGACCGGCGCCATCTGCGCGTAGCGCTCCGTGCCTTCGAACCATTCGAGGCTCGCCTGCGCGGCGGCCTGCAAGGCTTCGACCTCGGGCCGGCGCTTTGCTTCGTAGGCGGCCAGGGCGCTCGGCAGGTCGTGGCCTTCACGCAGCAGCTCGTCGCGCAGGACGATCGCATCTTCCATCGCGAGCTTGGTGCCCGAGCCGATCGAGAAGTGCGCGGTGTGCGCGGCATCGCCGAGTAGCACGACCGGCGTCGAGCCAGTCGTATCACTCGGGGCGCTCCACGTCGCGCAGCGCACGGTCGGGAAGCTGCGCCAGATCGATCGGTTCTTGATCAACCGATGCTCGCCGAGATGCTCGCGGAAGATGTCGCCGATGATCTCGAGCGTGCGATCTTCGTCGGCATCGGCGAGCCCCGCAGCGCGCCAGGTCTCCTCGCGACATTCGACGATGAACGTCGAGGCGCCGGCTTGAAACGGATACGCGTGGACGCGGAACATGCCGTGCGGCGTGTCCCGAAACAGAAAGGTGAACGCGCGATAGGGCACGGTGCAGCCGAGCCACACGAACTTGTTCGACCGGACATCGACCAACGGCTGCAGCGCCGGCGCGAGCGCATCGCGGACCCAGCTCGCGACGCCATCGCTCGCGACGATCAGGTCCGCGTCGATGCTATCCAGCGCTTCGAGGTCGTGTTCGTACTCGACCTGCACGCCGAGCCCTGCGGCGCGCGTCTGGAGGATCTGGAGCAACGCCTTGCGCTCGAGCCCGCAGAACCCGTGGCCGGTCGAGCGCAGCACTTCACCTTTGAAGTGGATCTCGATGTCGTCCCAACGCTCGAACCGCTCGGTGATCTGCGCGCTGGTCTCGGGATCCGCCGCCTTCAAATGACCGAGCGTGGCATCGCTGAACACCACGCCGAACCCGAACGTCTCGGCAGCGCGATTACGCTCGTAGATCACGACCTCGTGCTCGGGCGCGACGCGCTTCACGAGGATGCCCAGATACAACCCGGCGGGGCCTCCTCCGATGCACGCGATCTTCACGCCGCGACGCTACCAGATCACTGGTGCTGGATCGTGCCCCAGGTCCCAAACGCGGGCTGGCATCCACCGTCTGGGACGATCCCGCGAATGTGTCGAATCGGAGCAAGCCGCCACCGCCACCACCACCCGCCGGACCGATGGGAACTCAGGTGCCTTTTCTCATCATGACGGACGGAGAACGACATCCTGACCCGGGTGAACCGCTCGAAGCCCGGCGCTCTGGTGGGTTGCCCAACCGTGAAGATGGGCGGAAAACAGGTGGTCTTCGTGGGCAGTCCCGAGCTCGGGAATGTGAGCTGACGCAGGTCAGCTTGTGCTCGGCTGCGTCACGGTCGATCCGCGAATGACCAGCCGACGAGATGGGTGCCGAAGCGCGTGTCGGGCAGCGCCGCCCGGGCGAGATCGAGATCCGACGCCTGCACGGCATGGATGTCTTTCGTCTCGAGCTCCAGAATTGAGAGTTGCGCGAGCCCTTCGAGCTGCTCGGCCACCGCGGGGCTCAGCGCGTCGAGGCCAAGGGCAGTCCCGAAGAACGCCTCGCGCAAAGATGGCACCGAGCGCACCCATGCGACCGCGCCGTCGAGACCTGCGCGCTCGAGTGCATTGCCGCCCAGCCCCACCGTACGCAGATGTGCAAGCCGTGAGAGCCAGCGCGGCATGCTCTCCAGACCGACCTCCATCAAGCCCAGCGTCTCGAGCGTTTCGGGGAGGCCATCGAGCGCTTCGAGAGCAGGGCCCAGCTTCGAATTGCGGCTCAAATCCAGGCTCCGCAACCTTGGCAACGTGCTCAACGTGGGCGCGATGGTGACGAGCTGGTTGTAGTTGAGCTCCAGCTCCTCGAGCTGCTCCAGCGTGCCAATGCCTTCGTGCGCGGTGGCCAACCCGTCGCGTACGTTGCGACCTGCGTGCGTAGTGTTCGAGTCGCCGATCGCACTTCGAACTCAACTCCGGATTCGATGGCCTGAGTTTCTGCCACGGTTTTGCCACGGATCCCGAGCATCGAGAGGACCCGGCGATCCGTCGATCCGGCGATCCGGCGATCCGGCGATCCGGCGATCCGGCGATCCGGCGATCCGGATCGATCTCGCTGCTGGCGGTATCACGCACGTGATCGGCGCGGGTTCGCTTCTGCCACGTGCACGTAGAGACGTAGAGCATTGTCTCGTCGATTCGTTTGTGTCCGAGCCAGGGACTACCGGCGCCATGGATTCAGTGCGGCGTGCGTCTCGAACGTGTGGTGCAGCGTGCGGAGCAAGACCTATCGCTGGCCAGGAAACGCGCGCGAGCTGCGAAACGTCGTCGACCGCATCGCCCTTCTGATCGACGGTGATTGCCGCGTAACATCCAGCCGTCGAGCAAGATGTTCGGCCGCGCGCGAGCTCCCTACCGTACGAGCGTCAAGTGGTGCGTGCGGGCGCGCCAACAGCGACGCGAGCGCGTGGACCACCGCGCCCTCCTTCGGTGCGCCCGGCATCACGCCCACCGGGCCCGACGAGCGTGAGCGATGCGATGCCATGAACCGCCGACCAGGAAATCAGCACGATCGGTTAGTTAGTTCGGATCCCAGATCGGCGTTTCTCGTCGAGGATTCGGGCTCCCACACGTGATTTCGCGCGCTTCCCCGGAGCACTCGCCAGGCTGGGAGGCGCTGGTTCAGCAAAAAAATTCGACTTCGACCACGCCGCAAGCGACGAGCCACGAGGACCTCGGCCACTGCATAGAGCTGCACGCGTAGGTCAGGATGTGGCGAGCGAGCATCACGAGATTGGCCGCGATCACCGATCCC
>Ga0209724_1000820_pt1 | contig 29281 bp, 27 predicted proteins | sample grotaG_FD_184143 | JGI IMG/M metagenome (GOLD analysis project Ga0209724, IMG submission 184143) | Glacier valley bacterial and archeal communities from Borup Fiord, Nunavut, Canada, to study Microbial Dark Matter (Phase II) -... | ecosystem: Environmental > Aquatic > Freshwater > Ice > Glacier ...
AACCGCGGGCGTCATATCGGCGGTTTGTTTATCCGGCACCGAACGCATGCTGGAAGTTGGATGGAACCGAATATGTTCTGACCGGTGGTCGCAAATGTGTGATCTTCCAACTCATCGATGACCACGCCCGCCTCGCGGTCGCCTCTCATGTTGCGTGGGGTGAGACTTCGGCCGGGGCGATCGCGGTCGTGTCTAAGGGCATCGCCGCTCACGGTGTTCCCCAGCGATTACTGAGCGATAACGGGGCGGCGCTGAACCCGTCCCGCCGCCGTGTCCTGGGTCAGCTCGTCGCCTATGTCACCTCGCTCGGGGTGGAGCCGATCACCGGCAAACCCTATAAACCCACCACGCAGGGCAAGAACGAACGCTTCCACCAGACCGTCTTCCGGTTCCTCGACAAGCAGCCCCTCGCGGCGTCGTTGGAGGAGTTGCAGGAACAGGTCGACCGGTTCGACCAGATCTATAACACCGAGCGTCCGCACCAGGCGCTCCCGGGCCGGGTCACCCCGCAGCGGGCATGGGATGCGACTGCGAAGGCCGAGGCGCCCCGTCCGGCAGGCCGGAATGGTTCGTTACTTCCCGACGGTGTTCGCCTGACCCCCATCCGTGACAACGGGACCGTATTCGCCAGAGGAACCCGTTTCCACGTCAACCGCACCCTCTTCGGCGACGTCGTCTCACTCGTCGAGAACCAGGCCTCACTTCAGGTCTTCGATGAATCAGGCACCCTCCTCATCGAGCAACCCTGGCCGACGCCCGGCACAAAGCATGTCGGCAGCGGCCGGCCGAAAGGACCCCGCCGACCACGCCCAGCAGGCGAAGTGTCACCGATGTCCTGAGACATGAAGTGTTACCGATGTCCTGAGACATCACACTTAAGTCGATATTTGCTCGATAAATCCCTGCCCACACTTTGCCCACACTTGAGGAACATCGTGGTCATCCAGTGGCGTTCAAGCCTCCGGCAACTACCCAGTGTTTTGGCGGATTTTCAGCCATTGCCGCAGAATCCGGCGGAGCGCGATTCCGACTACGGATCAATAGGCCGGGGGTTCAAATCCCTCCGGGCGCACGAAAAAACAACAGCCTGACCAGCATTTTTCCAGAATGCGGGTCGGGCCGTTTGTGTCTCTGCCCACATTTTGCCCACACTTTTTGCGGGGGCACGGTCATTCTCGGCGCCGAGTGGGGTGGCCCATTGACCTCTGGACAAGGTCGCAGCGCAACATCACCTTGATCGAGGCGAGGCAGTCACCTCAATAATTCAGTGCTCTTCAACTTCGCCCGCGGGGAGGAACGGCGGCGGTTTTTCAAGCGAGCCTCGCCCTTGGGCTGGCCCCAAAGCTCGATTGTTTGGTATTGCACAGCCCACCCTATCCGTGGCATCGGGGCATCTAGCGATGATTTCACACGGTCAGGAGCTCTCTCAAATACTCAACAACTTCCTCGCCGCACTCTGAGACGAAGTGGCCCGAGGCCAACGGGAACGTCTCGAAGCGTCGATCGCCGATTCTCACCGCGGATATAGTCGCGGTATGCGAGTCGTCTTCGACCTCGATGGAGTGATCGCGAGCCACGACACCATGGCGGCGCTCGTGCAGCGCCAGTTGCTGTCGAATCCGGTGCGGGCGGTCTTCGGGGCGTTCCCTGCTGTGGCGTGGACCGTACTACGTAACTTTCCCAATACCCGCGTGTGGATGTCGCGGGCTCTTGGCAGCATCGCTCTGTCGGGCTTGACGCGCGACCGCTACCGTGGGCTCGCGCTCGAGGTCGGACTCAATCTCGCAGCCGATCCGGCCTGGGTCCTCCTCGAGGGGCTCGCTGCGATAAGGGGCCACCTGGAGGCAGGGGATGACGTGGTGGTAACTACAGGGACAGAGGAGTTTCTGTCGCGCGCATTCCTCGACGGCCTGTGCTTACCGGGTGTCGCCCTCATCGCGACGAGCGCACACTTCGGCCGCGTATTCGCCTACTACGACAACCACAACCTCGGTCCACGAAAGGCACACAACCTTGCTGGTCGCGAAATTGACCTGTTCTACACAGACTCGGATCTCGACCTCGATGTCGCTCGGCTTTCCGCCCGCACAGTGCTCGTCAATCCGAGCGCTCGCCTCGAGCGTCGGTTCCGCGCCGATATTGCCGACCTTACTGTTGTGCGCTGGGCGTAGACTTGTCTGACGTCTGACATCCACTTATGATGTAGGCAAATGACCTCCGCCACATCCTTCATTACGGGCAGTTCGAACGCAGGCCAGTTGAACACCTCCCAGAGGGATGCTGCGCTGGACACACTGCGCGCGCAGACCCTTGACGTGGTCGTCATCGGCGGAGGGGTCGTCGGTGCCGGTGCGGCGGTGGATGCAGCATCCCGCGGCCTCACCATCGGAATCATCGAAGCCAACGACTGGGCCAGTGGTACGTCGAGCCGGTCGTCCAAGCTCGTGCACGGGGGCATCCGATACCTTGAGCAACTCGACTTCAAGCTCGTGCGCGAGGCCTTCGTCGAACGTGGGCTACTGTTGCGCACGATCGCGCCGCACCTGGTGCACCCAGTGCCGTTCCTCTTCCCCCTGACCAAGCCCGGGTTGGAGCGTCTCTATGTTGGCGCTGGCATGCTGCTGTACGACATCTTCAGCTACACGGGCGGCCGCCGTCCAGGCGTGCCGCTGCGCCAGCACATCAGTCGCACGACCATGTTGGAGAAGACCCCCAGCCTGCGCCCACGTGCATTCCGCGGGGGGCTGCGCTACTTCGACGCGCAGGTCGACGACGCCCGCTTGGTGGTGACCCTTATTCGAACAGCGGTCGACGCCGGCGCGGCCGCGGCCACACACGTGGTCGCTGTGGACATCACTCTGGGCACAATAAACACCGTCACCGCTCGCGATGAAGAGACAGGCCAGCAATTCGAAATCCACGCTCGTGCCGTCCTTAATGCGACGGGAGTGTGGACCGAGGAGTCGCAAGCGATGGTCGGTGGCCCCTGCGGCCTTGGCGTCACGATGTCCAAGGGCGTGGACATTGTCGTGGACCGTGAGCGTCTGCGGTTCGAGTTCGGCATGATCCTGCGCGCGGGAGAGAGTGTGCTGCTTGTTATTGCGTGGGGACAGTCTTGGTTGATCGGAACCACTGACACGCCGTGGGATTTCGACAAGACCAACCCGATCGCAACATCCACTGACATTCAGTACCTGCTTGACCAGATAAATCGAGTTCTCGGGGAGCCTCTGACGCGTGCGGACGTGCGGGCGGTCTGGTCGGGACTGCGCCCACTAGTTAGGGGAAAGGCTCACTCGACGGCCAAGTTGAGTCGCGAGCATGTGGTCGACGTACCGTGCGAGGGTATCGCGGTCATCGCGGGTGGCAAGCTGACAACTTACCGTGTGGTGGCAAGGGATGCGGTCAACGCGGCCCTCGAGGGTCGCGTTCACGCGGCCGCGTCGTGCACTCGCGACCTCCCGCTCATCGGGGCTAGCGATCTCGGTGAGATTAAAGCGGGGCTGCCCGATCTGCTGCACCGATACCAGTTATCGGAGGCAACAGGCGGCCGATTGTTGAGACGGTACGGCGACCGGCTTGCCGAGGTGCTTGAACCCTCGCGGGACGATCCGAGTCTCGCGGGCAGTATGCCCGACTCGGGAGGCGCAATTGGCGCGGAGGTTCGTTACGCAGTGACCCATGAGGGCGCGTCGCATCTCGAAGATGTGCTCGAGAGGCGCCTTCGTATCACCATGGAGTCCTCGGACTTCGGGCTCGCCGCTGCCCCAGTCGCGGCGGGGATCATGGCGGGCTTGCTCGGCTGGGGTGCCGATCACACAACTGACGAGGTGTCGCGGTACAACGCGTTTGTCGACCTCCAACGCAGTGCTATGACACTCCCCGACGACGCGTCGGCGAGTGCGGCGATGACAGCTGAAGACGCTCGACTGCGCTGGCAAGGGAATCGTTCATGACCCGCAAGGTCGCGGTGCGTGAACGGGACCGCGCCGCCATCGCTCCCTTGTACCGCGGCTACGCATTCGACCTCGACGGCACCCTCTATCTGGGCGATCATCTCATTGAAGGGGCAGCTGCCGTCGTCGCGGGTCTGCGAGCCACGGGAGCACGGGTCGTCTTCGTCACCAACAAACCTCTCGAAACGACGCTCGACTACGCGCGCAAGCTGACGAAGCTCGGGATCCCAGCCGAGCCATCAGATGTCATCTCGGCGATTGATGCACTGGTGTTGTACCTCATCGAGAAGCATCCGGGCGCACGGCTGATGGCGGTCGCAGAGCCCGTACTCATTCACGAGCTGGAATTTGCCGGATTCACAGTGACCGACGATCCCGCTCAGACGGATGTCATCGTTGTGTCGTTCGACCGCACTTTCGACTACGACAAGCTGACGCGTGCGTATCAAGCCGTCAACGCTGGCGGCGTCATCATCGCGACCAACCCCGACCCTTACTGCCCAACCCCCGATGGTGGACTGCCTGATTGTGCGGCAATGCTGGCGGCGATCGAGGCCTGCACGGGCGCGCGCGCCGAGGCCATCGTCGGCAAGCCCAGCATCCACATGGCGAATGCTTTCCTCGAAAGACTCGGAGTGCCAGCTCGCGACGCAGTCATGGTGGGCGATCGCCTCTTGACGGACGTGACAATGGGACTAAATGCGGGGATGGCATCGGTGCTGGTGATGTCCGGAGCAACGACCGAACAGCAGCTCGCCGACTCTTTTGTATCTCCGACCTTCGTTATCGATGACGTGCGCGGTCTTATCGCACTTTAACCACCACCATGCTCTGACCACTAGAAAAGAGGAACCAAATGTCTGAATTCATTTTCATGCTTACTCATAACGACAGCACTGTCGACAACGCCCTTGAGGTACTCGAGCAGGTTCGGTCGACGGGGCTTCGCCACATCGGGTTCAAGGATGTCGGCGCGAGTCCAGCGATGCAGCGCGAGTTGGCTGACGCCGCTCATGCGGCTGGTCTCACGGTGTACCTCGAGGTCGTCTCAGTCGACAAGGACGACGAGCTGGCGTCGATCGATGCGGCGAAGGCAGCAGGCGTCGATTGGATTCTGGGAGGTAAGTTCGCTCGCGAGGCCGTCGAAAAGTTGACGGGCACGAACATCAAGCTGGCGCCGTTCCCGGGTCGGATCGTTGGCCACCCCAGTGCCCTCGAGGGCACAATCGAGGAGATTGCCGCACACGCTGCTGATCTCACCTCGACCAAGGGCGTGAGCGGCGTCGATCTGCTGGCCTACCGGCACTCGACAGTCGATGTGCTCGAACTTGTTGCGGCAGTGGTGAAGGCCTCGAAGGGGCCGGTAATCGCTGCGGGTTCCGTAGTGTCGGAGGCGCAGATTAGAGGACTCTCGGCGGCTGGTGCCTGGGGCTTCACTATCGGAGGCGCCATTTTTGAGGGCATCCTTCCCGGCGAGAAAGACGTCGTGTCACAGGTGAAAACCGCTCTCCGATTCGCGGACGAAGCCTAGGCTCTGCTTATGGGTGGCAGACGGCCGACACTGGTGGACCGAGTCCGGGAAGAGCTGACGGAGCTCATCAGCAGCGGCACCTACGTCGTCGGGGATCGTCTGCCGAACGAGCAGGAGATGTCGGATACGTTCGGTGTCAGTCGGGCAACAGTGCGGGACGCTTATCGGGCTCTCATCGACGCTGGCTACTTGTCCCGGCGCCACGGAACGGGCACGTTTGTGAGCCGCGTTCCCCAGCGGCACGCGCTAGATCTGAATCTGAGCTACACGGCGATGATTCAGGCAGCAGGTTTTACGCCCAGCATCACGGTCATCTCGCAGCGCGTCGAGCAGGCCGATGAAGACGACCGCAGCCGACTCCACCTCGAGCTCGGGGAGGAGATCGTCGTCGTCGAGCGCGTTCGTCTGGCCGACGACCGCGCCGTGGTGTATAGCGTTGATCGGATTCCGCACGCCATTGTGCCGCACGAGGTTCGCGGAAACCTCGGCCCCTCGCTGTTCGAAATGCTGGAAGACGCGAACCGTGGTGCTCGCGCGGGCCGAGCGCGCTTGCTGCCGGTACTCGCGGGCCCGCGCGAAAGCGAATTGCTCGACGTCAGCGAGGGTGCGCCCCTGCTGTACTTCGATGAGGTGGATTTTGATCGTGACGGCATACCGGTGATGGCGTCGTTCGAGTGGCACACGAGCGACGTGTTCGAGATGTGGCTCAACCGCCGCTCACAGTCGCACTGATCCCGTTCCCTGAATTGACGCCGGTTGGCGGTGACGCTACGGTAAAGATCAGACGTCTGACATCACTGTTCGATGGCTGAAATACGAAGGAGTGTTTCGTGGGATTCGTCATCGGCTGTGACCTCGGGTCGCAGAGCGCGAAGGCAGTGCTTATGTCGCCCGAGGGCGTTCTGGTCGCCACAGCAAACGCGCCGTACACGATGCAGCATCCGCAATCTGGATGGGCAGAACAGGATCCCGGGGTCTATCGTGACGGACTCGCCCACAGCATCCGCTCAGTGCTCAAACAGTCAGGGGTTAAGCCGGCTGACGTGACCCACATTGGGCTGTCGAGCCAAGTTGACGGCGTCGTGCCGCTGGGTGTCAATCTGCGGCCATTGCGGTCTGCGATCATCTGGCTCGACCGTCGGGCGACCGAGCAAGTTGGCCGACTCGGCGAGGCGATGGGCGGCGACGAGACGGGTTCGGCAAATATCTTCCGCCAAACGGGACTCAACCTCGACGCGTCCCACACCGCACCTAAGATCATGTGGCTCGCGGACAACGAGCCCGAAACCTACCGGCAGGCGGTATCGCTTCCCTCGGTCGGTGGGTACGCGGTGGCCTGGCTTACGGGTCGCTCGATCCAGGACCACGCAAACTCGTCCTCTACGCTCTTGTATGACGTCGTCAAACGCGACTGGAGCGATGAACTCATCGATGCGGCCGGACTGGACCGCGCCAAGCTTCCCGAAATCGGTCGGGCGACGGATGTCGCTGGCACGCTGACTTCAGAAGCCGCTGCGGAGCTTGGGCTCACCACCGAGTGCCGCGTGGTGGTGGGCACGGGAGATGACCACGGGTCGTGTCTTGGAGCGGGTGGCGTGCAACCCGGAATCGTCATCGATATTCTCGGCACCGCAGAACCCGTTGGTGTTGCGAGTCTTGAAGCCGTGTTCGACGAGACACGCCTGGTCGAGACCCACGCGCACGCGGCCGATGGCACCTATCTGATCGAGAACCCCGGATTCGTGTCGGGCGGCAACACTCTCTGGTTCGCTCGAGATGTGCTTGGTGTGAGCCAGCAGGAATTCTTTGCCCTCGCCGAGCGGTCTGAACCAGGAGCACATGGAGTGAGATTCATTCCGGCTTTGACCGGCTCTATGGCCCCGCGCTGGAATGACGCCATGCGCGGTAGCTTCTCTGGCCTTTCGATGAACCATGGATCGGCGGACTTGGCCCGCGCGATTATCGAGGGCAACAGTTTCGCGTTCCGCGACATCTACGATCGCCTCAGCGCCCTCGGAATCGCCGAGTCGGTGCGGGTTGTTGGTGGTGGCGCCCGGAGTTCGTTGTGGCTCACCATCAAAGCGACACTGTGCAACACCGCTGTTCATCGCGTCACCAACCAAGAACCGAGCGCGTCGGGCGGCGCATTGCTCGCGGCTGTCGCAGCGGGGATCTTTCCGACCCTCGAGGCGGGGGTCGATGCAGTCGTCGAACTGCATCCCGACACCGTCGACCCGGATACCGGGAACGCCGAGGCCTACGAAGAGGCCTACCGAGACTACCGCGCGATCTTCGACGCACTCGAGAAGGTCGAGAGCACGGGGGCATACCGTGACGCTGCTAACTGATCTCGCGAAGTATCGCGAGCATCCCCTCGTCGGAATCCACCGCATCGAAATCGGCGCGAACGCCCTCGCGACGCTCGCCGAGATTGTTGGCGGCCTGCCCGAGCACACCACCATCGCGGTGTTGATTGACGGGGTGGACTACTCGGGCGCGTCAGGTGCGCTGATCAAGCCGGCGGTGATCGAGGCGCTGAACGCGCTGGGCTCTGTGTGCGTTGTGGAACTCGAGGGCGAAGTTCACGCCGACGAGCTCACCGTCGCTGCCGCCGTCAACGGCTGCCGCGGGGCCGACCTCGTGGTCACGGTCGGCTCCGGAACACTGTGCGACATCGGAAAGGTGGCGGCGGGCAGTCGGCCGCACGTCGTCGTGCAGACTGCTGCGTCGGTCAACGGGTTTGCCGACGACCAGTCGGTACTGCTGGTAAACGGAGCCAAACGCACCACGCACTCCGAGTGGCCGACGGCGCTCGTTGTCGATACCGATGTCTTGCGCGGGGCGCCGGCGGAGCTGAACCGGTCGGGCCTAGGAGACATGATCTCGATGTTCACTGCGCCCGCCGACTGGTACCTATCGTCACTTGTCGACTTGGACCGCGGCTGGTCGAGCGAGGCAGCTCTGATGACGAGGCGGCACGGCGATGAGCTGCGCGATATCGCCGAGGCGATCGGATCCTCCGAGCCGGATGCCCTGGACACGCTGGCCGTGTTCGTCACCCTCAGCGGCATCTCGATGGGCGTCGCAGGTCAGACTTCGCCGTCGTCAGGCATGGAGCACACCGTCAGCCACCTGCTCGACATGGCCAACAGTTCGCGGGGTCGAGATAACGCCCACCACGGGGCCCAGGTTGGAGTGGCGACTGTCGTCGTCGCCATCTTATGGCGGCGGATCCGCAAGCAACTTGCCACCAACACCCTCGCTCCTGTGGTGCTTGGCTCGTCGGCCGACGCCGAACGCGTGGTGCGTGCAGCCTTTGACTGGATGGATCGTCACGGTGCCGTGAGCACGGAGTGCTGGACTGACTACTCGAAGAAGCTTGAGCACCTGAGAGCTGTTGATGCGCCCGGCCGGATCCGGGACGCGACGGCTTCGTGGGCCAAACACGACCTGGTGCTGGGCGAGCTGCTCGAGACTCCGGAAAACATTGTCGCCGCCTTGCGAGCCGCAGGCGCGCCCACACGTTTCAGCGAGCTCAAGCATCCAAGCGATCCCGATGATGTCGTGTGGGCGTTGGAGAACTGCCACCTCATGCGCAACCGTTTCACGATCGCGGACCTGGCTTCGCTCACCGGCAACTGGGCCGCCGAGGACGTCGCGGCTGCGCTCGCCGAGGCCAAGCAATTGGGGGCGGGCCTGTGAGTTATCGGTCGTTGACAGACGTCTGACGTCTGGAATAGCCTTCACTCGATCCAACGAAACCACCCCTCTACCGAGAGCAACGGAGCTCATGTCTAAAACTGATACCACTAGTGAACAACCCTCACGGACTGCCGCACTTCTGCGCAATTCGGTCGGACTGGGCGGCACCGTGATTATGTCGGCTGCCATTATGGGTCCGGCCGTCTCGACGTTTTTCAACCCGCAGTTCTCGACCCCGTTCTCGGGATTCGCAACCCCGTTCGTATATCTCGCGACGCTGATCATCACGCTCATCGTGGCCAATGGCGTCATGGAAATGGCCAGAGTCGCACCGAGCGCGGGCTCCTTCTACACCTACATCACGCGTGCACTCGGTGCACGGGCCGGCTTCACGACCGGTGGGCTGATGTTCGTCGCCTACGCACTGCTCGGTCCGATCGAGGTAGGCCTCATCGGCTCGTACCTGCAGTCGACCTTCAAGCAAGAGTTGGGAGTCGACATCCCATGGATCATCATTGGACTCGTTCCGGCGGTCCTCATGGTGATTCTGGCCTTCGGGGGAATCCGTGGCTCACTGCGCGTTGCGACTATTCTGTTCGTCGCCGAGGTTGTCGTCGTGCTCCTTATCTCGATCATCGTTGTTGCCAACGGTGGTAAGGAGGGCCTGTCCGCCGAGCCGTTCTCGCCTGCGGCATCCCCGAATGGCGTACCCGGCCTAATAACCGGATTCATTTTCGCGGGTCTCAGCTTCGTCGGTTTCGAGGGGGCAACCGCCCTTGGTGATGAGGCTAAGCGCCCCAGCCGCACGATCCCGATGGGCATCCTGCTATCGACGCTGCTTGTCGGTGCTATCTATCTCTTCGGCACCTGGGCGCTCTCGATGGGCCTCGGCCGGGACGGAACGAACGCCTTGGTCGGCAGCGACACTCCGTGGAACCAGTTCGCGGCCACCTATGCGCCCTGGATGAAGTGGTTCATCGTCGTTGCCGCAGTGTCGAGCATGTTTGCCGTCATGATCAACTCCAACAACGGCATCGTGCGCATCGTCAACACGATGGGCCGCGAGGGCCTGCTGCCCCAGGCGTTCGGACGCATCAACCCGAAACGCAAGACCCCGGCCGTAGCGGTGCTCTGGGAAGGCGTGTTCGTGATTGTCGTCGCGGTAGTGGTCGGCATCCTCGCCGGCGGGCTCTCCGACCCGGTCGCCGGCAGCAATGTCTATGGCTACCTCGGCTTCGCCCTGACCCTAGCGATTCTGCCGGTCTACGTCCTCGTCAACTGGGCGACTATCGTCTACTTCCGCAAGCGGCCCGACTTCAACTGGTTTCGGCACATCGTGCTGCCAGTTCTGGGTGGCGTTCTCATGATCGGACTGCTGATCGGTCAAATCGTCGCGAACCAGACACCGCCGTTTAACTGGATGCCGTGGGCGCTTCTCGTCTGGCTGGCCATCGTGATCGTCACTGCGATAGTGCTCGGCCGCACCCGACCAGACGCACTCTCACGCGCGGGCTCGATCATGGCCACCGGCGAACTCGATGAAGCCGCCGCCGCGCACGGTGCTCCCGAGGTTTCGACCAGGGAGTAGCGATCCCGCCTCGAACCCCCGCGCCGATATTCGGCCTGGGGGTTCGAGTATTCAGAAGGGTGAATTGCGATGCAACTCGACCTCAGTACCTGCCAAGAGATGATCTTGTCGGCCACCGATAAGGCACGCGAGCTCGGCGCGAAGGTCTCGGTCGCCGTCGTCGATGCTGGCGGCAATCTTGTGGCCTTCGGCAGAATGGACGGGGCCGAGATCGCCGGCACAACGCTGGCCGTAGACAAGGCTTACACCTCAGTGTCCAATCGCATCAGCACGCAGGAGTTGTCTGTGCTCGCCGCGCCCGGAGGCCCTCTCTTCGGCCTGCACGCTAACGGCGGAGGAAGATTCGTGATTTTCGGCGGCGGCACCCCAGTGCTGACTGCCGGCGACGTCGTGGTGGGCGCCGTCGGAGTCAGCGGTGGCACAGTGGATGAAGACGTCGCCTGCTCGGCGGCTGCAGTCGCCTTTTTCGATGGGCTCGGTTAGCTCGACACTTCGAGCAAGAAACGACCTTGCCGCGAGATTACCGACCTTGCCCTCGGCCGACCAGAGCGATCTGAGCCCGTGCCTTGCCGTTTGAGCGCGTGGATGTCCACGTCGTCCTCCTCTGAAAGCATAGGAGCCGAGCCTTTCTCGTACTGGTGTGTGGTCGAAGACCATCAGTTTCGAGAAAGGCCCGTTCATATGAACGGGAGCGACCCGGAGTGGGGAATTTCAGTGAGCGCTACACCCCCCATACAACGTGTCCTTATTCACCCCGACCGGCGGGCAATCCGCGTCACCGCGGCATTCATCGACAGTCCCTTATCCGACTTCTGAGCCTCCATCACTAGGCGCACCGCCCGATCTCGAAGCTCGGGCGGATACTTCCTTACTGCTGGCATGGTCTTCATCCTTTCGGGATATCAGACCCTCCGCCAGACCCGGGACGATTCACCCGTAATGTGATCACAATTCTGGACAGTCCCCACTGAACCACGAGAGGTCTCCGAGATGACCGTCGGTTCTAGTCAGCGCCAATGATGCGAGATCCCACTAAATGACTCATTTTCGATGGGCTGCAAGGCAATGCCCGGGGGGATTCTCGAGTTCAAATCCCACTGGTCGGGGCCATTCGCAGCGCTGTGCGGGGTGGCCTATTGACCTCTGGACAAGGCGTCGGTAGCCGTCGGATCGCGAATGCAATCGCGCAACCGGATCCCTTGTCTAGAGCCGTCTTGGGCGAATCGAGGGCTAAGAGCTACCTGCACGAGCGACCACCGCCTGCAACTCGTCGCGCAATGTCTTCCTCGAGTCGGCGGCGAACAGCTCGATATCGACCGCCCGCGCAATTGCACTGGCCCGGGTCATCAGCTCCCGTCCCTGCGGCGTGAGCCGGACCCGTTTCAGCCGCGCGCCGGCCGCGTCGGGCATGCGGAGCCGGATGCCGCGGAGCTGGGGCCGACGACGAGCTTGCTAAGCATCATCCTGTCCATTCCCGAGAAGTCGCCCACCTGTTGCTGGGTCGGATCCGGGATCGAGTGGCTCAGCAAACCGAGTGCTCCGATCGTGTCGAACTGGGTGGGCCTCAAGTCAGGGGTGCGCAGGCGCCCGCTGAGTTCGCGACGCCACGCCTGGGCCGCCATGAGCATGTGGTGCCCCGGACTGGCGAGCGGGCCATAACCGGAGGGGAGCAACGGTGCGTCGCTCATCCCCGAGACCCACGCGCCGCCTCTGCCGCGAGTGCCGCGAAGGTCGCGGGCATCTCGGCGGGGATCCCGCGGGCGAAGAACAGCCGGAAGGCCAGGGACATCGGGCCGTAGGCCTCGTAGCGCTTGACCAGCCGCACCGTGCCGTGGACCTGCGGGACGAGCCGGTGATCGATCAGGAGCCGGCCGCCGGGCAGAGGGGTCTGATTGGTCCACCGGGTTCGTGGTTCGACCCGGGTCAGCCCGAACGTCGTCCCCGGCCGCTGGCCGACCTGCTTCGAGAAGCCGGTCGTTCCGGCCACGAACGGCCCATCGATCCGGAGTTCCTCCTACCGCGGGTCCCAGTTCGGGTATGCCGCCTTGTCGGCCCAAGCGCCCCAGACGCTGTCGAGTTCAGCGGAGACGGTTGCTTCGCAGTTGATCGCGTACATACGATTCTCCTTACTTATTGTCGTGACTACCATCTGCGATCGACCGGCGACATCGACTCCCGCATAGACCCCGAACCATGTCGGGATCAATGTAAGCCTCCGTCAGTCGCACACCTATCCCTGAAGTAGGCCTAGCCCCGACAATAACCCTGCGCTTTCTCGAGTTGTGCGTCAGATTCCGCCAATCTCGCCGGCGCAGATCAGGCTGAGTTTCTCGCCGATGTGTTTGGGCGCGTCTGAGGTTCAGCCGTTCCGGGATACCTCAATCGTGGTTTGGGAAGCCGAGAACGAGCAGGGTCTGGGACCGGGAAGTGATGTAGCCGTCGAAGCGTCCCAGTGATGGCACCATTCGATTTGCGGACAAGGACGTTTGAAAGTAGAGTCGTCTTGTTCATATGTCCTGACATTGTGTCCACCCCTTCATTCGTGGTGGCATCCGATCTTCCAGAAAGCCGTTCAGCGAAGTATGACCTCCTCAAATCCCGTCTCCTTCGACGTGATCACCATTGGTCGCGTCGGCGTCGACATCTATCCGCTGCAGGACGGTCAGCTCGAAGACGTGTCGAGCTTTGGTAAGTACCTCGGAGGCAGCGCGACGAATGTGGCGGTCGCTGCGGCCCGACACGGCCTGAAGTCGGCCGTGATCACGCGCACCGGCAACGACCCGTTCGGCAACTATATCCACCGCGAACTTCTCCGCCTCGGCGTAAGTGATCAGTTCGTGTCGGGCGTTGAGGGCCTCAACACCCCAGTGGTTTTCTGCGAGATCTTTCCGCCGGATGACTTTCCGCTCTACTTCTACCGTGCCCCCAAGGCACCCGACTTGGTCATCAATCCTCGGGAACTGGACCTTGGCGCGATCAGCGACGCCCGCATCTACTGGTCGACCGTGACCGGTCTCTCTGAGGAGCCGAGCCGTGCTGCTCATCACGTGGCCTGGGATGCTCGCGACCGACTGCCGCTTACGATTCTTGACCTCGACTACCGTCCGATGTTCTGGGAGTCGCCGACCGCGGCGACCGAGCAAGTCGGCCGCGCCCTCGGCAAGGTGACAATCGCGGTCGGAAACCGAGATGAGTGCGAGATCGCGGTCGGCGAGACCGACCCGCATCGCGCGGCGGATGCCTTGCTCGAGCGGGGGATCGAACTTGCGATTGTAAAGCAGGGGCCCAAAGGCGTGTTAGCGAAGACACGGACCGAGACGGTGGAGGTCGCTCCACACCTCGTCGAGATCGTCAACGGCCTTGGCGCAGGAGACAGCTTCGGAGGCGCTCTCTGCTTCGGCCTGCTGCAGGACTGGCCGCTTGAAAAGATACTGCGCTTCTGCAACGTAGCCGGCGCGATCGTCGCGGGTCGACGCGAGTGCTCTGCTGCTATGCCAACGACCGCCGAGGTTAACGAGATTCTGGACGGAATCGGCGAATGACGGCTCTCGACTTTGACCTGCTTCGCGAGACTCGGGCCGTCCGCCCTGATCGCATTGCCGAGGTATTTGCTCGCCGGACTCGCCGTGAGTTGATCAAAGGGGACGGAAGACTGTTCATCGTCGCCGCCGACCATCCGGCTCGCGGCGCCCTTGGCGTGGGCTCAGACGAGACTGCGATGGCTAACAGATACAGACTGCTCGAGCGACTCGCGATCGCCCTCTCCCGTCCGGGCGTGGACGGAGTGCTCGGCACCCCCGACATCATCGAAGACCTCGCGCTTCTCGGCCTGCTCGACGAAAAGATTGTGGTGGGCTCGATGAACCGCGGCGGCCTGAAGGGCGCCTCATTTGAGATGGATGACCGCTACACCGCCTACGACATTAACAGCATCCTGCGCTATGGCCTTGACTTCGCCAAGAACCTCGTGCGCGTAAACCTCGCCGATGTGGGTACTGCCGGCACCCTCCAAGCGACGGCCTTTGCGGTGAGCGAGGCTTCCAACGCGGGCGTGCCGATCATGCTCGAGCCGTTCATGAGCGAGTGGGTCGACGGCAAGATTCGCAATGACCTGTCGACGGACGCGGTCATTCTCTCGGTCGCGATCGCCTCCGGCCTTGGAAACTCGAGTTCGTACACTTGGCTCAAGTTGCCCGTCGTGCCCGATATGGAACGCGTCATGGCTTCGACAACGCTGCCGACGCTACTGCTAGGCGGAGACCCTGCCGGGGACGAAGACGACACATTCGACGCCTGGCGAAATTCTCTGTCGCTGCCTGGCGTGCGCGGCCTTGTCGTGGGTCGAAGCATCCTCTATCCGCGAAACGGCGACGTCACGTCGGCTATCGACATCGCAGCCTCCCTCGTCCACGTCGCCTGATCGCAAAGTAGAAAGAGGATCACCATCACCTTCCCCGTTGTCTCCCATTGGATCGGTGGTGCCGTACGCCCAAGTACCTCCGGCCGAACGGCCCCGGTTTTTGACCCGGCTCTTGGCGTCGCTACGAAGCACGTCGCCCTCGCCGACAAGGTCGAGATCAATGAAGCAGTCGCCTCCGCCAAGGCTGCGTTCCCGCTCTGGCGCGACCTCTCCATCACGAAGCGCCAGCAGGTCATGTTCCGCTTCCGCGAGCTGCTCAATGAGCGAAAGGGCGACCTCGCCCTCATTCTCACGTCCGAGCACGGCAAAGTTGTGTCCGATGCTGTGGGTGAGATCACTCGCGGCATCGAGATCGTGGAACTTGCGACCGGATTCCCACATCTTGTGAAAGGTGAGTTCTCGGAAAACGTGTCCACCGGCGTTGACGTGTATTCCACGAGGGGCCCACTCGGCGTCGTCGGCGTCATCAGCCCTTTCAACTTTCCGGCCATGGTGCCGATGTGGTTCTTCCCGATCGCGATCGCCGCAGGCAACTGTGTGGTGTTGAAGCCTTCGGAGAAGGACCCGTCCGCGGCCAACTGGCTTGCCGCTCTCTTCACTGAAGCGGGCCTGCCCGACGGCGTCTTCAATGTGCTGCATGGCGACAAGGTCGCCGTCGACGGATTGCTTGAGCACCCCGACGTCAAATCGATCTCATTCGTCGGTTCCACCCCGATCGCCAAGTACATCTACGAAACGGCGGCGCGTCACGGCAAGCGCGTGCAATCTCTCGGCGGGGCGAAGAACCACATGCTTGTGCTCCCTGACGCCGACCTCGACCTCGCCGCCGACGCCGCGATCAATGCAGGTTTCGGCTCAGCAGGCGAACGATGTATGGCCATCTCGGTCATTGTCGCGGTCGAACCGGTCGCCGACGAGCTGATCGACAAGATCGCGACCCGGATCGGGACTTTAAAGATTGGAGACGGTCGCCGCTCGTGCGACATGGGCCCCTTAGTCACTGAGGCGCACCGCGATAAGGTCGCCGCCTATATCGACATCGCCACAGAGGATGGCGCTACCGTCGTTGTCGACGGTCGAAACGTCGAGGTTGACGGCAACCCAGACGGGTTCTGGCTCGGGCCGACACTCATCGACAATGTTCCCATCACTTCCCGCGTCTACACAGATGAGATCTTCGGCCCAGTGCTATCGATCGTGCGGGTGGCGAGTTACGACCACGGTTTAGCTCTTATCAATGCGAGCCAGTATGGCAACGGGACCGCGATCTTTACAAACGACGGCGGGGCGGCACGCCGCTTCCAGAATGAAGTCGAGGTGGGCATGATCGGAATCAACGTGCCAATCCCGGTGCCGGTGGCGTACTACTCATTTGGTGGTTTTAAGGACTCGGCGTTTGGCGACTCGAAGGCATACGGCCTGCAGGGATTCCATTTCTTCACCCGCGAAAAAGCCATCACCAGCCGTTGGCTCGAGCCGAGCGAGGGCGAAATCAACCTGGGCTTCCCACAGACGTAGCCTTCGCTCAGCACCGACAGCATCAAGCGACGAACCAAACTCGACGAAGAGGACTCCCTCGTGAACGACACCGTTACCCGTGGCTGGTTCCATCGACGTGGGCAATTCGCCCGAGACGGCTGGGAGGCAATCATCGACTCGACTGTGAGCCAGTGCAAGTACACCGGCTTGCGAATCGCTGAACTCGACGGAGGCGAGGCAGTTCTGCATGCCGAGGCCGTCGAGCGTATCGTCGTTCCGCTGTCAGGGTCGTTCGCTGTGCGCTATCGAACGAGCGTCGCGGCCGACGAGACTGACCAGATCCTCACTGGCCGTACCTCCGTGTTCCACGGGCCGACCGACGTGCTCTACCTGCCGATTGGAACCAGTGCGGTCATCGAAGGCCGCGGCCGTGTCGCAGTCGCTGAAGCACCAGCCACCGTCGCGCATGCCGTGACCTACATCCCCGCATCCTACGTTCCGGTCGAGTTGCGCGGAGCCGGCCGTTCGAGCCGCCAAGTGCACAATTTCGGCACACCGCAGGTACTAGCGGCTGATCGGCTGATCGTCTGCGAGGTGATCACGCCTGCCGAGAACTGGTCGAGCTACCCGCCACACAAGCACGACGAGGCTATCAACGGGCAGGAATCCCGCCTCGAAGAGATCTACTACTTCGAGACAGCGGTCACTCGCGGCGTGACGGCACCCGCCGCCGCTGCGCCCTTCGGCTTTATGCGCACCTACGCCTCTCAGGCAGGCCTGATCGATACCCTCGCCGAGGTTCACACCGGAGATATCGCGCTGGTGCCGTTCGGATGGCACGGTCCGTGTATTGCAGCTCCCGGTTATGACCTCTACTACCTCAATGTGATGGCCGGACCGGATGCCGGACGCAACTGGCTCATCACAGACGACCCAGCCCACACCTGGATCCGTGACACGTGGACTGGGCAGGACTTCGACTATCGGCTTCCCTATACCGCAGAAACCACTACCTAAACACAGACAGGGGCCTCCCCATGACGAACCTCCGAATGACCGTCAGCCAGGCGCTGATGGAATTTCTCGCCCACCAATGGACCGTGGACGGCGACTTCCGCGAACGCACCATTGTCGGCACGTTTGGCATCTTCGGCCATGGCAATGTCGCCGGCATCGGCCAAGCCCTCAAGCAGCTGTCGGTGGATGATCCCACCCTCATGCCTTACCACCAAGCACGCAACGAGCAGGCGATGGTCCACGAGTCCGTGGCTTATTCGCGGATGACGCGGCGTCGGTCGACGTTCGCATGTGCAGCATCCGTCGGACCCGGTGCCTCCAACATGCTCACGGGTGCCGCGCTGGCCACGATCAACCATCTCCCGGTGCTGCTTCTGCCGTCGGACACCTTCGCCACCCGCGTCTCCGACCCTGTGCTGCAGCAGCTCGAACTTCCCCACGACTTAAGTATCAGCGTGAATGACGCGTTCAAGCCCTTGTCGCGATTCTTCGACAGGGTGCAGCGACCAGAGCAGCTATTTTCCGCGGCGCTCGGGGCGATGCGCGTGCTCACCGATCCGGCAGAGACCGGGGCGGTAACTATCGCGCTCCCCGAAGACGTTCAAACCGAGGTCATCAACGTGCCGGTCGAGTTCCTTGCCGACCGCGAATGGCACCTGCGCCGACCGCGCCCGGAACATGGGGTGATTGCCGATGCTGTCCGTGCCCTCCGCGGCTCGTCCCGGCCTCTTATCATCGCTGGCGGCGGCGTGATCTACTCGGATGCCTCAGCAGCCCTCCGGACCCTGGTCGAGACGACCGGCCTCCCTGTTGCTGTCTCGCAGGCTGGAGTCGGGACGTTGCCCTGGGACCACCCGCAGCTCCTCGGCGCTGTTGGTGCCACTGGCACGACCACATCGAACCGCGCGGCAGCGCGGGCTGACCTGATAATAGGGATAGGCACGCGCTACAGCGACTTCACCACGGCCAGCCGCTCTGCATTCCAAAACCCCGACGTGCGGTTCGTCAACATCAACATCGCATCCTTCGACGCGTTCAAACAGAGCAGCACGATCCCCATCGTCGCCGACGCGCGCGAAGCCATCCTCGAACTCACTGCCGCTCTTGCCGACTACCGGATCGATTCGGAATTTGCGGCCGACTACACACGTGAGAAGAAAGCCTGGGACCTCGTGGTGGACGCCGCGATTGCGCCCCGTGGCCTCAATCTGCCGAGCCAGGCGGAGATCATCGGCGCCGTTCAGCAGGCCTCCGATCCTCGCGACGTCGTGATCTGTGCCGCGGGCTCGCTGCCCGGCGACCTGCACAAGTTGTGGCGGGTGCGCGACGACCTCGGCTACCACGTGGAGTATGGCTACTCCTGCATGGGCTACGAAATTGCTGGTGGCATCGGTGTGGCCCGAGCCGACGTAACGCGCGACGCAATAGTCATGGTCGGCGACGGGTCATACCTAATGATGCACACCGAGATTGTGTCAGCGGTCGCCGAGGGCATCAAGCTCATCATCGTGCTCATCCAGAACCACGGCTACGCGTCGATCGGGCACCTCAGCGAGGACGTCGGGTCTCAGCGTTTCGGCACTGAGTACCGTTATGAGAAATCACTTGGCAATTCAGGCACGCCCGCCACGATCCTTCCGATCGATCTTGCGGCGAACGCCGAGAGCCTCGGCATAAGGGTAATCCGGGTCGAACCGAGCGCACGCGCTATCGCGGACCTCGCGGCCGCTGTCACCGCGGCCAAGGCCTCAGATCGCGCCACGCTCATCCATATCAACAGCGACCCGTTGCTTTACTCACCTGGCGGCGAAGGCTGGTGGGATGTACCGGTTGCCGCGGTCTCAACCCTGCAAAGCACCCAAGTCGCCCGAGCCGACTACCTCGAACGCCGAAAGAGTCAGCGACAGCACCTCGGCACGTCATAAGAAAGCACGACCAAAGTATTTGTAATAATGTCGTAACAATGTTTTGATACAGTAACAAAAGCTCTGAAATCCAACATCAACTAACTTCTTCGGAGGATTCAAATGAAGCTCAAGATCAAACTGCTCGCTGCCCTCGTCGCAGTGCCATTAGTACTGTCGGGCTGTACGGCAGTGCCATCAGCGGGTAGCAGCGCAGCTCCCGCAGCGGGCAAAACAACAATCGCGTTTGTCACACACGGGACGCCCGGAGACACCTACTGGGACGTTGTAAAGAGCGGTGAGGTTCAGGCAGGTAAGGACCTTGGCGTGAATACCACCTATCAAGGCGACGGGGACCCAGTCAAACAAAGCCAGCTTATTGACGCCGCTGTTGCAAGCAAGGTGGACGGTCTTGTCGTGTCGATGGCTAATCCCGACGGGGTAAAAGCTTCCGTGGAAAAGGCCGTCGCAGCAGGTATCCCCGTCATCACGATTGACTCCGGGCTCGAACAATCCAAAGAATTCGGTGCTCTGACGCACATCGGTCAGAGCGAATATATTGCCGGCAAGGGTGCGGGCGAGCAACTCAAGAAGGCGGGCGTCAAGAACGTGCTCTGCGTCATTCACGAAGCTGGAAACGTGGGCCTAGAAGATCGCTGCCGTGGCATCAAAGACACCTTAGGCGGAACGGTAAATAATGTGCAGGTCGATGTGTCAAACATCGCCGATGCAGGGAACACGATCAAGAGCAAGCTACTGGCAGACGCCTCGATTGACGGCGTCGTAACCCTTGGCCCACCTGAAGCTGTCGTTGCGAGTCAGGCCATTGACGAGGCAAAGAGCAGTGCGAAATTGGCTACGTTCGACCTGTCTGAAGACGTCACGAAACTGATTTCAAGTGGCAAGATCTTGTTCGCTGTCGATGCCCAGCCATACCTGATGGGTTACCTGCCGGTTGTGTTCCTGCTACTGCACAAGACCAATGGCAATGAAGTTGGCGGTGGAGAGCCCGTGTACTCGGGTCCGGGCTACGTCACGAAGGAGAACGTGGACTCTATTGCGAAGTTCGCCAAAAATGGGACACGGTGAGCGCCCCAGCCCTCCTCGCAGTTGACGAGCGTCTGAAGAAGACCCACCCCATCGTGCGACTGCTGCGCCGACCAGAAGTCGGCGCAGCAGTCGCCGCCTTGGCGATCTTCACTTTTTTCTCCTCGTCGACTCAAGCCTTTCTCTCGTCCGCCGGCGTAGCAACATGGCTCTACTCGGCCTCGCTTCTTGGGGTCCTAGCCGTTGCGGGCGCGCTCCTCATGATCGGAGGAGAGTTCGACCTGTCGATCGGCGCGATGACCGGAACAACAGGACTCATTGTTGGCGTCACGACAACACAATGGGGCCTCAACATCTGGGTCGCACTGGCATTGGCATTGGCATTGGCGTTATCAGTTGGAGCCGCGAATGCTTATGTTTCCATGAGAACGGGGGTACCTAGCTTTATCGTGACCTTGGCAACACTGTTCATTCTGCAGGGCCTTAACCTCGCTGTAACCAAACTCATAACCGGCACCGTCTCAATTCAGGGGATGAATGCCGTGCCCGGCTTCAATCAGGTGAAACTACTTTTCGGCTCCTCCTTTCCCGTATTTGGAATGGATATAAAGGTATCGATCGTGTGGTGGATCATCATCACGGCCCTCGCGACCTGGATCCTCCTTCGTACGCGCTCAGGCAATTGGATCTTTGCCGTGGGCGGCGCTATCAACAGCGCTCGCCAAGTCGGAGTTCCAGTTGTCAGGGTTCGGATCGGCCTGTTTATGACTACCGCTGCGGCAGGTTGGTTGGTCGGGATGCTTCAGCTGTTCGCGGTATCCACGGTTCAGGCGACCACGGGCCTCGGGCAGGAGTTCATCTATGTGATTTGTGCGGTCGTTGGTGGCTGTCTTCTTACGGGTGGTTATGGCTCGGCGATTGGGGCGGCCATCGGAGCTCTCATATACGGGATGACGCTCCAGGGCATCGTGTTCGCCCAATGGGACAACAACTGGCTCAAAGCATTCCTCGGAGTGCTTCTGCTTCTGGCCGTGCTCGTCAACCTTTACGTTCGTCGTCGGGCTGGAGACCGATCATGACCACCTCAACGGGTGTGAGCCGCGTACCAATTCTCGAAGTGCGCGGTATCGGTAAGTCGTACTCCTCAGTGCTCGCACTTCGCGACGTCTCCGCAACCGTCACAGAAGGGCAAGTATTGTGCGTTTTGGGCGACAATGGCGCGGGAAAATCGACGCTCATCAGGATCCTTTCTGGAGCGCACTCGCACGATCAAGGTTCACTCCTGGTCTACGGTGAAGAGCGGAGGTTCTCAAGCCCACGAGATGCTCTTGATCTCGGCATTGCGACGGTTTATCAGGACTTGGCGGTAGTGCCGCTTATGCCGGTATGGCGCAACTTCTTCCTGGGGTCGGAGCTTACGAAGGGCCGCGGCCCACTGCGGCGTCTTGACGTGTCAGGAATGCGCGAGATCACGAACGAGCAACTGTCGAAAATGGGCATAGCACTGAGAGATGTCGAGCAACCAATTGGCACTCTCTCAGGAGGCGAGCGCCAGTCTGTAGCAATTGCTCGAGCGGTCTATTTCGGCGCGAAGGCGGTAATTCTCGACGAACCCACCTCTGCGCTTGGGGTGAAGCAGGCAGGTGTCGTGCTCAAGTACATTGCGCAAGCACGAGACCGTGGACTTGGTGTCGTGTTCATCACACACAACCCTCATCACGCCTACCCCGTCGGCGATCGTTTCCTCTTGCTGAAGCGCGGTTCCAGTCTGGGGTACTTCTCAAAAAATGAGATCGCGCTCGATGAAATGACTAACCTTATGGCCGGTGGCGCTGAGCTCGAAGCATTGGCCCACGAGCTCGAGCGTCAATAGTGCCTCGTTCCACCCATCATCTAATGCGGTTGACCCACCTTTATCCTGAGGAATTCCTATGACCTCGCTCACGACATCCCCCGGCATCACCATCGCTAACGCCCCGATCAGCTACGGCGCATTCGAAGTGACGGTGGGCATCGACCCGAACGTGCCGGACGGTCTCGCGATCCTCGATGAGGTCGCCGCAGCCGGATATGCAGGAATCGACCTTGGACCTGTCGGCTACCTCGGGGGGGGCGAGGAGCTTGGGCGCCGGCTAAGTAAACGAGGCCTCGGCTTGGCTGGCGCGTATCTCGAATTCCCGTTCGCGGACGCTGAAGGGCTTCAAGCTGTCCTGCCGGAGCTGGATTCAATGCTTGACACGTTCGATGCCGCGTTGAGGCACATTGGAGGCCCTCCCCCGCGACCCACGATTGCTGACAACGGGGCAGAACACCGTCGCGCGGCCCCCGGGTCCGGGAGCAGAAACCCTGCTTCCGGCCATGATCAGGCAGGCTGGGACGCCTTCGGGACGGGCTTGAGCATTGTCGTTGAGCGATGCCGGGACCGCGGGTACGAGCCAACATTCCACCATGAGACCGGGACGTACGTCGAGTCGCCCGCAGAAATCGAAAAGGTTCTTTCGCTGTCTGACGTCGGCTTGTGCCTTGACACTGGGCACCTCCTGGTCGGAGGCGGAAACCCCATCGACATGTTGCGCAAGTGGTCAGGTCGAATCAACCACATTCACATCAAAGACGCCGACCTAGCGAAATTCGGACAACTCGTAGCCGACGCAGAACCGACGACTTCAATCTGGTCCCGCGAAGTATTCCCAATTCTCGGAGCTGGCGACCTAAACGCAGATGCCTTTATCGATACTCTGCTCGAGGTCGAATATAGGGGTTGGCTCGTGGTTGAACAGGATATCCTCCCGCGCACAAGCGAGAGATTCCAGCAGGCGATCGCGGACCAGCGGCGAAATCGCGCATTTCTTGCCGCGCACGGGCTGTAGATCGTGTTCCGGCTTGGAATCGTAGGCGGCGGCCGAATGGGTCAAATGCACCTGCGAGCGATGCGCGGTTCATTCATGGTGGAAGTTGTGGCTGTGGCCGAACCCGCTCCTCAGAATGCTGCGCACATAAGGCTAAGCGGGATCAAGGTCTTCGCGACTGTCGCTGAAATGATCGCCAGCACAGCCCTGGATGGCGTGCTCGTCGCCGCGCCAAGCGGGTATCACTTAGGTGTAATCGCGGAGATTGCAGCAGCCAAGCTTCCAATTCTCTGCGAAAAACCGTGCGGGCTCATCCCTGACGACGCAGTCATGGCCGGCACCTTGGCATCACGGCACGGCGTGTTCTTGCAGATAGGGTACTGGCGGCGATTCGTCCCCGCATTGCAGGCGCTGCGTACGCAAATCCTCGATGGTTCGCTTGGCACTCTGCTCACCGTGAGTTGCGGACAGTGGGACGAACAGCCACCCCCGGCACAATTTCGCACCGGAAGCGGCGGGATATTCATAGATATGGGCGTCCATGAAATCGACCAGTTGCTGTGGCTGACAGGACAAAGCGTCGAGTCAATAGTGGTTGCCCGCCAGCCGCCTGCACTTGACGCGGAAGCGAAGGGGGACATTGATTGTGCGCAGGCTTTGCTTGTTCTCAGTGGCGGAACCATTGCATCCATCGCGCTGGGACGATTTTTTCCGGGCGGCGATTTGGTTACCGCCGAAGTCTTCGCCACCGATGGACACCAACGAATCACGGTCCTAGAACCGATACTTGGTGAAGCACCCCAATTGGATGCGTTGCGCCGCCAAGCGGAAGCATTCGCTGCGAATTGCCGGGGTGAATCCGCAGGAGGAGCGACTGCCTCGGACGCAGCTAGCGCGCTCCACGTCGCCCAGAAGCTCACAACCGCGGCAGGCTTGGCGGTACTCGGCCACCGATCAACCTAAGTCATTCCAGACCCCGTCGCCATGCCCTCCGCGAAAGAGAAAATCAGAATGTCACACTCGAACCCAATCCGCATTGGTGTCATTGGTGCAGGGATCATCGCCCAGTCCATCCACATCCCCACGCTATTCCGCGCCGGTTTTGAATTCGTCCAAGTATGTGACCTCTCGCCGTCACGCGCCGAGGAAGTATCGAAGCGCTACGGTGTCAAGGGAACGACAGTCCCAGAAGACATCATCCGCTCGCCTGACATTGATGCAGTCCTCATCGCGACCCCCGGCTCGCACGCCCAGCTAACACTCGCCGCGCTCGCCGCAGGCAAGCACGTTCTTGCGGAAAAGCCATTAGCGCTCACCTTGGCGGAGGTTGACCAGATCGAAGCGGCAGCGAGTGCTGCAGACCGTGTAATTCAGGTGGGCTACATGAAGATGTACGATCCCCTCACCGATCGGGTTCGTGCCGAGTTGGCCGAATTGAAAGACATTCGGCTCGTGCGGGTTACGGTAGCGCACCCCGATGACGTGCCCCAGATCCAGCACCTCCGGATGGCGCCGCCGGTGAGAGACGCTGACATCACTCGCATCGAACAAGCCGTCGGGTATGAGGATGCCCAGTCCGAGATTGCGTTACCCGGCAGTTCTGCGAGTCTCATGAAGTTTTACCGCGACGTTCTGAATGGATCAGTCGTGCACGAGTTGAGCCTGCTGCGAGCCGTTGGACTTCCCGTTCCAACAGCATGGACTGCCGAGGCGTTTCCAACTATTGACGAGCCGACATCCGCGTCGCTTCTCGCCACCGGGTCTGCGGGCGATACCCGCTACGTGCTGAGCTGGAACTGGTTACCTGAGTACCCTGAGTATGACGAAGAGTTGAAAGTTCTCGCGTCGAACGGTCGCCTTGAATACCACCTTGCGAAGCCCTACTTGCTTGAGGAACGAAGCCGACTCCGCGTTGAACGCCATGTGGGAACAGAACGGCACGACACAACGTACTCACAGACGCCGGACACGGGTTTCCTTCGCCAGCTGGACGCGTTTGCGGCGTCCATCAATGACGGCGCGCCCGTCCTGGCCGGCCTCCCAGGTGTTCGCGAAGACCTCATCAGCCTTCAAGGAATCGCGAAGGCAATCGCCCGCTCAAACGGGCAAGAGATCATCACGGAGGCTGACCGAGCCACCGGCATAGACTGAAGCCGCCTACTTGTCGACGAGTGTGATCGCGAATGAGTAAAGGTCAGGACGATACGCATGATGGCCGTACTCGACTGCCCGACCAGAATCGTCGTACGCCGCGCGGTCCATCGTGAGTACAGGCTCGTGCTTGTCGATCTGCAGTAGATGGCTTTCGGTCGAAGTCGCGCGGCGGGCTCCGATATTCTGGCGGGCTACGCGAATCGACACTCCACGACCGCGAAGCACTTGGTAAAGGCCGTGCTGAGTGAGGTCCGCTTCCGCGATGCTCGTGAATTCTTCCGGAAGGTAGTTTTCGAGAATCGCCAGCGGTACTCCGTCGGCGCTACGAATACGTTTAAGGTGTAGCACTGGTGAATCGACATCAACACCGAGGCGGTCAGCTACGCGTGCGTCAGCGTTGATCACATCGTGAGCGAGGACCTCCGTCGTCGGTGCCCGATTGTCGCCGACAAGATCCTCGTACAGGCTCGTGAGCTCTACCTTGCGAGTGACCTGCCCATGTACTACCTGGGTGCCGATCCCGCGCCGACGCACGAGCAGACCCTTATCCACAAGGTCCTGAATTGCTCTGCGAACCGTGGGGCGGGATAACCCGAGCCGCTCACCTATGGCCAGCTCATTCTCGAGACGAGATCCGGGAGGTAGGCGCCCGTCTAAGATTGCACTCTCGATGCCGGTGGCGATCTGGAAATACAGGGGGATCGGCCCAGATCGGTCCAGGTCCATGAAGAGGTCACCGGGGAGAGTCTGCTCAAGCGGATGCACGGGGGACTCCTGACAAGAACTGTAAGCGACGTCGTTCATTTTATCATGTGTGGACAATGTTACTCAGAGTTTGGTGTGCGAGTTGTCCGCTCGATCAGCAGATGAAAGTCCGGGATTCATTCATCGTTGTATGCATGCTCGCCAGTTGGGTCTTTGTAACAAACCCATACCGGTTGCGGTACTCCGTGAGGTCGGCTGAGTGAGCTTCTCCTGAACGAGATCGCGCAGCACCGGGTCTTTGCCGATCCGGCCACCGCGATCGGGCCTAGCTTTTTCTCGGGAACGGGCGTGCGCGAGGACGGCGTCGTACTTGCCACGAGGGTGTCGACGCATGTTGCGCCGCAGCTCCCGGCTGATCGTCGACGGCGAACGCCCGAGCCGCCTCGAGATTTCCCTCATCGACAAACCCTGGCGCCGAAGCACGGCGAGGGGTTTGCGTTCGATGCTCGACAGGTACCGGGTGTGTGGGTCTGCTTCGAGCATTCGCAATGGCGCGACGCCGCCGCGTTCGGCACGCCACCGAAAACCGGTCGTGCGTGCGATACCGATTCGTCTGGCGGCCTCGATCGGCCCCACGCCGGCGAAAATTAGTTTCCAGTACGCGTCCTCCACGCTGAACCATCTTTTACGTCCACGTCGCCCCATAATGTCCACACTCCGAATTCTGATGGAATGTTGCGACGAGACCTAGAACCCGCCGAGCGGAAGTGGCCCCGTTGTCAGCGCTCCTCGAAAACCAGTCCAGTTTCGCTCTGTGAAAACCTTGCCACCCGGACACGATTGATGGGTGATCAACTTGCAGGATTGGGCAGAGATTCGGCATCTTCACGGTAGTGAGGGGATGTCGGTTCGGGCGATAGCGAGGCGGCTTGGGATGTCGCGTGAGGCGGTTGCGAGAGCGATTTCGTTGCAGTCACCCCCGAGGTATTTCAGACGACCGGTGCCGTCGGCGTTCGACGCGTTCGAGACGCAGGTGCGGGTGTTGCTGGTCGAGTTCCCGTTGATGCCGGCGACGGTGCTCGCGGAGCGGGTCGGCTGGGAGGGGTCGCCGTCGTGGTTCCGCAAGCGGGTGGCGTTGCTGCGCCCGGAGCTGGCGCCGAAGGATCCGGCTGACCGGTTGTTGTATTCGCCGGGTGATCAGGTGCAGTGCGATCTGTGGTTCCCTCCCGCGGTGATCCCGCTACCTGGTGGCAGGCTCAGCCCACCGCCGGTGCTGGTGATGGTGTCCTCGTTCTCGCGCACGATCTGCTCGGTGATGATTCCCACTCGCACGACACCGGATCTGTTGGCGGGGATGTGGTTGCTGCTGGCCGAGCAGCTCGGTGCGATCCCCAGACGTCTGGTTTGGGACAACGAGGCTGGCATCGGTCGTCGCAACAAGCTCGCGGAAGGAGTCACTGGCTTCGTCGGGACCCTGGGGACTCGGATTGTTCAGCTGAAGCCGTTCGACCCGGAATCGAAAGGGATCGTGGAGCGGGCAAACCAGTATTTGGAGACCTCGTTTCTGCCCGGCAGAACGTTCACCTCGCCGGCGGATTTCAATGAGCAGTTGGCTGATTGGTTGCCGCGTGCCAACGCACGGTTCGTGCGCCACTTGCAGGCCCGCCCCACGGATCTGATCGTCAAGGACCGGTTGGCGATGAGCGGCCTGCCGCCGATTCAGCCGCTGTTCGGCTTCACCAACCGAGTTCGGTTGCCCCGTGACTACTACGTGTCGGTGCTCGGCAACGACTACTCGGTTGACCCGGTCGGCATCGGCCGGATGGTCACCGTCCACGCCGATCTGGCCCGCGTCACCGTCACCCTCGATGGCCGCCCGCTGGCTTGCCACGAACGGGTTTGGGGCTCAAGCCAGACCGTCACCGACCCCACCCATGTTGCCTCTGCCGCCCGGCTGCGCACAGCATTCCAAACACCCCGCCCGGTCACCGTCGACGAGGGTTTGGAACGCAACCTCGGGGACTACGACACTGCGTTCGGCGTCTCCTTCCGACACGAAGGAGAGGTTGCGTGATGGGCAACGATACGATCAGCCAGATCGAGTACTACGCCCGCGCGATGAAAGCACCCCGCATCGCAGATGCCGCCGCCCGTCTGGCCGACCAAGCACGCGACGCATCCTGGACCCACGAGCAATACCTTGCCGCTGTCCTCTCCCGCGAGGTCTCGGCCCGCGAAGCATCCGGGGCGGAACTGCGAATCCGCGCCGCGGGCTTCCCAGGCCGCAAGTCGTTGGAAGAGTTCACCTTCGACCACCAACCCGGACTGAAACGCGATCAAGTCGCGCACCTGGGCACCGGAGTGTTTCTGACCGAGGCAAAGAACGTGGTCCTCCTCGGGCCGCCCGGGACCGGCAAAACGCATCTCGCGATCGGCCTCGGCATCAAAGCCGCCCATACCGGCCACCGGGTGCTATTCGCCACCGCAACCGAATGGGTCGCACGCCTGCAAACCGCGCACCGCCACGACCGACTCGCCACCGAACTGGCCAAGCTGCGTCGTTACGGGCTGATCATCGTCGACGAGGTCGGCTACATCCCCTTCGAGCAAGACGCCGCCAACCTGTTCTTCCAACTCGTCTCAAGCAGATACGAACACGCCTCGCTGATCCTGACCTCGAACCTGCCCTTCGCCCGCTGGGGCGACGTCTTCGGCGACCAAGTCGTCGCCGCCGCGATGATCGATCGGATCGTCCACCACGCCGACGTCATCACGTTGAAAGGCGCCTCCTACCGGCTCAAGAACACCGGCATCAACACCACCAGCTTGACCAGCACACAGAACGCGACAGAATAGCTGAACAACCAAAGTGGCAAGGTTTTCACAGAGCGAAAACGGACTTACTTTCGAGGAGCGCCGACAATTGGCG
>Ga0209724_1000826_pt1 | contig 29157 bp, 28 predicted proteins | sample grotaG_FD_184143 | JGI IMG/M metagenome (GOLD analysis project Ga0209724, IMG submission 184143) | Glacier valley bacterial and archeal communities from Borup Fiord, Nunavut, Canada, to study Microbial Dark Matter (Phase II) -... | ecosystem: Environmental > Aquatic > Freshwater > Ice > Glacier ...
ACGGTCACATGGGTCGTACTCCACAAATAGTTGTCAAGAAATATTCATCGCCTTACTTTGGTGATGTTGTAAAAGAGGTTGAACTCTTTACATGGGAAAAGCTTGATTACATCGATAAAATTAAAGCTGCCTTTGGAAAATAATTCCAATTAAATATTCTATAACCAGCCGGATTGATCTTTATTTAAAGATAATCCGGCTGATTTTTTATTACATACCAATTTTTGACCTTACTAATTTTTGAATCTCTTCACATCGGTTTTTAGCCTTTAACTCCAGTTCAGCAGCCTGATCAAGTAAATTCTTTATTGCATCTTTATCCTGATAAGAAGAAGCATTGACCAACACATTGAGGTAAGCACCCGATACTGCAGTTGCCGCACATAATGCCCCAACTCCGGCATCGGTCACTGAATTTGGATTTCCCGTTTCTGCCATTGCCTCAATCACATCCAATGAATCGTAGGATAATTGCATTACCCGGAATGGGATTTCAATGGCATTTCTTGTTGCCGCCTGAATCGCACTCTTGCGGGTAGCAACCTCAACTGGCGTTTCTTTTGACAATTTGAAAGCCTCCATGATCTGATTAAAAGCCGCTGTATCTTTATCAACCAGCTTTAATAATTCGTCATAAATCACCTTCCCTTTTTCTGCCCACATGGAGAATTCCTCCCAGCGATCGTCCCAGCCTCGTTTGTGCGACGTCAGGTTAGCAACCATTGAACCAAGTGCTACACCTATCGCACCCACATAAGCGGCAACTGAACCACCACCCGGAGCCGGAGAATCGGAGGCCGTTTCGTGGACAAAATCAGTCAATGATAAATCAATAAGCTTACTGCCATTATCTTCAAGGAAATACTCAATAATTCTTTTATCAGGATCAAAGGGTGCCAATTCGTCGAGGCCCAACGATTTCACAGCGATCTTAATAATTTCGCGATCGGGAATTCCGACAGATCGGTGTTGCTTTTGAAGAAAATACTTCCCCGCATCGAGCATCGCCTGCAATGGAATCATCCCAATTAACTCTGAACCAGTGACACGGATTCCACGGTCACGCGCCCTTTCGCACACTTCATCAAATGCCTGGTGAACCGACGTTGTCGTAATATCAGTCAGATTAATAGATATCTGTGCAATCCCATATTCCTTAATGAACCACCCGATCGCCCTCACTTTTTTCAATGTCCCGGGAATCCTAACAGGCTCGCCATGCTCGTCCACGATGATTTTTCCTGTTATTGGATCGCCTTCTCTCTTGATACGGCCTGCTTCGCGGATATCAAAGGCAATCGAATTGGCCAGCCGCACGGAGGTTGTATTCAGATTAACATTGTATGCAATCAGAAAATTTCTTGCACCGATAGCGGTTGCACCCGACCGTTCATTAAAAGTCGCTGGACAGAAATCGGGTTGCCACCCGGCAGTTTTCATCTTCTCTGCCAATCCTTCATATTCACCGGCACGACAATTTGCCAAACTTTGCCGTTTCTCCTCAAAGGCAGCAAATTCGTAACAATAGACCGGAATATTTAATTCATTGCCAACGCGTTTTGCTAAAAGCCGCGCATATTCAACGGTCTCTTCCATCGTGATATCCGAAACGGGTATCAACGGACAGACATCTGTCGCACCAAACCGGGGATGTTCTCCTTTATGGTATCTCATATCAATCAATTCTGAAGCCCGTTGAATCGCCCTAAATGCAGCTTCGACAACCTGATCCGGTTCACCCACGAAAGTGACAACCGTCCGGTTTGTCGCATGTCCCGGATCGACATTCAATAGCCTGATCCCTTTCACACTTTCGATGACATCGGTAATCTGCTTTATGATTAAAAGATCACGTCCTTCTGAAAAATTCGGGACGCATTCGATTAGTTGCTTCATATGCTAATAATTTATTTTCTACTTAAATTCTTTCACTCTTGAACGTTTGGCATTGCATCTGTCAGAAATTTCAATTTGCGGCGCATACAATAGTAATAATTCAATTTGCCTTTGCAGATGCGCCTATATCAGGTTTCTGCTTTTTACCCCGGGTAGCGTCGTACCTCCTTACCCGGGGTTATTGAGATTTAACACCTTCAGTGTTATGACCTATTTGCCAATAAAATATAAGGATCCTTTCTCTAAATCTCTCACCCCTTCTCCCCCTCTCAAAGTCACCCCTTCACAACATCTCCCCCTCTCAAATTCACCACTTCACAATATCTCCCCTTTTCCATACCATCGAAGGTTTTAAACTTCCCTGGTTATAAAGAATTTCGCGGTAATCGGATGTTGGAAAACCGATCATATCTGCCTGTAATCCAATTTTTAAAACACCACGGTCTGTCAAACCAAGTGCTGCTGCTGCTCTAAAAGTAATAGCAGCCAACGATTCAGCCATTGTCATTTTCTCAAAGATACCCAAAATTGCGGCTTGCATCAAAAGATCGCCCATGGGGGCCGAGCCGGGATTCCAGTCGGAACCAATCGCAAGGGAACAACCGGCATCTAAAAGTTTCCGGGCCGGAGCAAACTGACATCCTAACCCGAGCGATGCACCTGGTAAAGCGACCGGAATCACAGTTGATGTTGCCAGCATATTAATTTCATGATCCTGAACCATTTCAAGATGATCGACTGATCGCGCTCCCAACTCGCAGGCCAATGAAACCCCGCCCGCCGTGAATTGCTCACCATGAATTGCCAAATCAAATCCCAGATTCTTTGCGCAGTTCAGATAAACTCTCGCTTCGTCCTTTGTGAATGCTCCCTTATCGATGTAGATATCTACTCGTTTGGACAGATTCCTTTTCTTTATTTTGGGAAGCAATTCATTAACAACCATTTTCAGATAATCTGATGAACTACCTTCAAAGTCGGTAGGTTTAATGTGAGCTGCCAAACATGTTGCAATCAGATCAACAGGAAGTTTTTGATTCACATTCCGAATTACTTCAAGCATTTTAATCTCACCTTCAGCGGTTAAACAGTAGCCGCTTTTCACTTCAATCGTAGTGATGCCATTCATTAAATGGGCAGTTGCTCGGTCAGTAAGCAGTGCTTCGAGTTCGACTGGGCTTGCAGCCCTTGTTTTTGCTACTGTATCACCTATTCCTCCCCCACTTTGTGCAATTTCGAGGTAACTTTTCCCGGCCAACCGAAGCGAATAATCTTTCGCCCTGCTTCCTGCCCAGCAAATATGGGTGTGCGGATCAATTATCCCAGGCATTGCAACCATATCTTTTTCAATACGGTCAATTTCAAGATCACGAAACTCAGAACAAAGTTGATTGAAATTTCCGGTTTTTAAAATTACCCCTTCACTTACAACCACCCCACCATTCGGAATGATTTCAAGTTGCGAGTCATTCACACTTCCTTTCAATGGAATCGTATCCATCGTTAAGAGTTGGGAAAAGGGGCCAATTATTTTAGCTTTAAGCATGGTTTACAATTAATTGAAATAGTAATAGCAAATTAATCTGAATGGTGAAAGCATGAAATAGAAATGTCACCACTTCGTGGTTTTTGATGCTTTGCACCTAAATTCTATAAAAATGCCAACCTTTCAGGTTTATTTAAATTCAAGATCAAACTTCTTCAAATTCTGTTGTGCTTCAGGATATCCGGCATCGTTGTGCCTGAATATTCCCATCGCAGGATCGTTGTACAACACCCGCCGGATACAGGCTTCAGCCCTTTCAGTTCCATCGGCAACAACAACCATACCTGCATGTTGCGAGTAGCCCATCCCAACTCCTCCGCCATGATGAAACGAGACCCAGGTTGCACCACCACCTGTGTTGGCCATCAAATTCAAAAGTGGCCAGTCAGAAACCGCATCACTTCCATCCATCATTTTTTCGGTCTCCCGGTTGGGTGAAGCCACTGATCCACAATCGAGATGGTCGCGCCCAATCACGATTGGGGCTTTTACCTTTCCCTCTTTCACAAGGTTATTGAAAAGCACCCCGGCCTTTTCGCGTTCGCCCATTCCAAGCCAGCAAATCCTTGCCGGGAGCCCCTGAAATTCAACGCTCGATTCAGCCTTCAGCAACCAACTGATCATATGCTTATTCTCAGGAAATGCTTCTATCAATGCGCGATCTGTTGCCCGAATATCTTCAGGATCGCCAGATAATGCGACCCAACGGAAAGGTCCTTTCCCTTCGCAAAAGAGCGGTCGGATAAACTCAGGAATAAATCCATCGAAATCAAACGCATTTATCTCACCTCCCTGTCTGGCCATCTCACGAAGATTATTTCCATAATCGAATACAATACTCCCCTGCCGCTGCATCTCAAGCATCAGACTCACGTGCCGGGCCATACTCTTCATCGACAATTCTTTGTATTTTTCAGGATCATCTTTCCGAAGTGCCTTTGCCTGAAGCAGCGTAAGATCATTTGGCACATATCCATGTAATGGGTCATGGGCAGAAGTCTGATCGGTAACAACGTCGGGAACGATTCCATCAATCAGTAATTGCTCGAGCGTGTCGCCAATATCAGCCACAAGTCCGACAGAGATGGCCTCTCCTTTCTCTTTTGCAGTAATAACTAAATTGATTGCCTCTTCGTAAGACCAGGAAATCTTGTCAATATACCCTGAGTTTAACCTCTTTTTTATACGTTCAGGATCAATATCGACACCAAGGAAAGTCGCACCAGCCATTGTTGCGGCCAAAGGTTGAGCTCCACCCATTCCACCGAGTCCGCCGGAAACAAACAATTTATGTTTCAGGTCACCCTTAAAATATTTCTCGCCACAAGCTACAAATGTCTCGTAAGTTCCCTGCAAAATCCCCTGCGTTCCGATATATATCCAGCTTCCTGCGGTCATCTGGCCATACATCATTAACCCTTCTGTTTTCAGTTTTTCGAAATGATCCCAGGTCGACCAGGCCGGAACAAGGTTGCTGTTTGCAATAAATACTCTCGGAGCTTCGGGATGCGTTCGGACAATACCCACAGCCTTGCCTGATTGAACCAATAAGCTATGGTCTTCATCCAGTTCGAGCAGACATTTAATGATTTGTAACAAAGCTTCAGGATTTCGCGCAGCCTGGCCAGTGCCACCATAAACCACCAATTCTTCGGGGTTTTCGGCTACTTGCCGATCGAGGTTGTTGATTAACATCCGCAACGGCGCTTCGGTCTGCCACGATTTTGCATGGAGTAAATTTCCTGTCGGAGCCTTATAATTGGGATGAGTAGCGTATTTTTTAATAAATTCCGAATAGTTCATGATGCTCGTTTTTAAGATTGATTTTCATTTTTTTAGCTGCATTTCCGGAAACAGTCACCAACGTTTTATTTTTGACCAGGTCGATCGCTTTATTCATTTCTTCCGACATAATGTGATCCGATTCAGCAAAAGGGATCGTCTGCCTGACAAAACGATGGCACTCATCAATAATTCCGCCTGATTTGAGTGGTTTTCTGAAATCGAATCCCTGGGCAGCACAAAAAAGCTCAATTCCCAGTATTTTCTCGAGGTTATCAATCACCATCAACGCTTTGCGGCCGCTGATTGAACCCATGCTCACATGATCCTCCTGTCCAAGCGAAGTAGGAATACTGTCGGCGCTGGCAGGGAAGCACAAACTCTTATTTTCGCTAACCAACGCAGCAGTTGTATATTGGGGAATCATAAAACCAGAGTTCAAACCGGTTTCGCGCATAAGAAGTTTAGGTAATCCTTCGATAGAATCATTGAGCGACAAATAGATCCGACGGTCAGCAATATTCCCCAATTCTGCAGCAGCCACTGTGACATAATCGAGTGCCATGGCCAATGGCTGTCCATGAAAACTTCCACCACTGATCGAACGTCCATCCTCCAGAATAATCGGGTTATCGGTCACCGAATTCAACTCAATGTTTAACAGCTCTTTCAGGTGAAGCCAGGCATTTCGGGATGCCCCATGAACCTGCGGAATACACCTTAAAGAATAGGGATCCTGAAGTCGTGAGCAGTTTTTATGCGACTGTACAATCTCCGATTCACCAATCAGTATTCTCATCCGTTCGGCAACGTAGATAATTCCCTGGTAAGGTCTTAAGTCATGCAATTCGGGAGAGAAAGTTTTCACGGAACCCAACATTGCCTCAAGGTTCATTGCCGCAATTAAATCGGCGTTATCGAGGCAGTTCTGCAATCGTTCTATAACCTTTACCGCGTGCGCTGCAATAAATTGAGTACCATTGATCAGTGCAAGCCCCTCTTTTGCACCAAGCTCCACAGGAGCCATTCCCAGTGTATTTAAAAGACCGCCCATTTCGGTCACTTTACCTTTGTAGTAAACCTTCCCATGTCCTGTCAGTGGGAGAAAAAGATGGGCCAGCGGAGCCAGGTCGCCCGATGCACCGACCGAACCCTGCGACGGAACAACCGGTATAATATCCTGATTAATATGCCATATAATTCTTTCGAGCGTTTTCATTTCAATGCCCGAATAACCCTTTGCCAAAGCATGAACCTTCAGAATCATCATCAGTTTGGCAATCTCCGGTTTAATTGGATCACCAACTCCAACGCTGTGGCTCTTCAATAAATTAAGCTGAAGTTTTTTGGTATCAACCTCCGAGATAATTGTTGTGCAAAGCGGTCCAAAACCGGTATTGATTCCATAAACTATTTCATGATTGGAAACGATGTTGTCAACAATTTCCCGACTTCTCGAGATCCGTTCGGCAGCCAATGGACCTATCGAACCCACAATTTTACCAGCTGCCATTTGGAGCGCCAAGCCCACTGTGAGCGTATCTTCACCAAAATTGAAGGAATTCCGGTTAATTTTATCTATTTGTCTCATAATAATTTAGTAGAATTAGTTATGAATTTTACCGCTCGTTTCCAACGATTAAAATCCGGTCTAATCGTACGAATTATTTAGAGATCTGCAAATGACAAAAGCCGGAATTACCCGGCTTATAAATATGTTATTGAGTGGTTGAAAAAAGATTAAGTTTGACTCCCGCTCAATCTTCAGTTCACGTCTTCTTTTAAAAAAGTCCGTGCAACTGAGCGTCAATGCGGTCGATTACTTTACTCAAATCTTCTTTATTCTCAGCAAAATTTAGTTCGTCAATATTAATAATCAGCATTTTGCCAAGACGATACCGGGTAGCCCATGCTTCGTACCGTTGGTTCAATTGCTTCAGATAATCGAGCCGGATGGTTTCCTCATAATCCCTTCCCCGTTTTTGAATTTGCTGAACGAGCGTTGGGATGGATGCGCGAAGATAAATAATCAGATCGGGTGCCTGTATCAGCTTTCCCATCAAATCGAAAAGCGTGTGGTAGGTCTCAAAATCACGCGTACTCATCAGCCCCATTTCATGAAGGTTCGGTGCAAAAATTTCGGCATCTTCGTAAATCGTACGATCCTGAATCACTGTTTTACCTGAATGGCGGAAATCGATAATCTGGCTAAACCGGTTGTTAAGGAAATAAACCTGCAAGTTGAATGACCAGCGCTGCATATCGTGGTAAAAGTCATTTAGATATGGATTCCCGTCTACCTCCTCGTAATGGGCCTCCCATCCAAAATGTTTGGCTAAAATTTCGGTCAACGTAGTTTTACCGGCCCCGATATTACCGGCAATCGCGATATGCATTGTAGCAACTTCTTTTTTCATTGTGTATTTTAGTTTTTATTTCAGAGTTTCATTGATCCGAAGCAAACCGTCGAGATATTCTCTATTGTTTGACAGTCTTGGCACCTTATTTTGACCTCCCACTTTTCCACGTTCACGCATCCACTGCATAAAAGTCCCGGTGGCAACAGCTAAAACATGCGGCATTTCGAGGGTTGCATTCTTGTGCCTTTTTGCCTCGTAATCGGAGTTTAAGTCCTGAATTTTCAGGTCAAGTACTTTCGTGAACTTAACCATATCATCGGGTTTAGTGTCAAATTCAATCAGCCATTCATGAGCCCCTTTTGCCTGACTTTCACTCATAAAGATGGGTCCGGCTGTATAGTCACTGATAATTGCGCCCGTAGCAGAGCAGGCTTCTTTTATAGCTCTTTCGGCATTATCTATTATCACCTCTTCACCAAAAGCATTGATAAAATGTTTTGTCCGACCTGTAATCCTCAGTTTATAAGGATCTTTGGTAGCAAATTGCACGGTATCGCCAATCATGTAACGCCAAAGACCCCCATTTGTAGAGATCACCATCGCATAATTGACTCCAATTTCTACTTCCCATAATGGAATTGTAACAGGATGCTCATCATCTGCATTACATAAAGGAATAAACTCGTAGAAAACTCCGTAGTCAAGCATCAATAGCATATCTGAACTCTCGGGATCATCCTGAATTGCAAAGAAACCCTCCGATGCGTTGTAGGTCTCCATGTAATTCATTGATGCTGATGGAATAATTCTTTTATATTGCTCCCTGTATGGATCAAATGCGATTCCGCCATGGATAAATAGTTCAAGATTGGGCCATACCTCAAGAATATTCGATTTTCCGGTATATTCAAGAATGTAACGTAAAAGTACCAGAAACCACGAGGGAACTCCTGCAAGTGAGGTAACATTTTCGTTGATAGCCGTTTTCGTGATTTGAGCAATTTTCTCTTCAAACTCAGGGATCAATGCAATTTCAGTGGGTGGTGTCCGGTGAAAATCGGTCCAAAACGGTAGATTTTCGATCATAATGGCTGACAGGTCACCATAATAGGCATTGTTACTCATATTTGTGTTCTGATGGCTGCCACCCAAGGTCAGACTCTTACCCGAAAGCAGTGATGCCTCCGGATAATTGCGATAGTAAATGGCAAGAACATCTTTTCCCCCTCTGAAATGGCAGTCATCCAGCGACTCTTTCGAAACAGGAATAAATTTACTTTTGGCATTGGTAGTTCCCGACGATTTGGCAAACCATTTCATGGAGCCTGGCCACAGGACATTTCTTTCACCTTCTATCATTCGTTTAATATGAGGCTCTATTGTCTCATACCGGCTAACGGGCACATTTTCTGTGTAGTATTCCCAGGACTTTGTGTTCGCGTAATCGTATTTTTCGCCCCATTCGGTACTTTTTGCAGTATTTAAAAGGTTGAAGAGCACCTCCTCCTGTATCTCCCGGGCATGTTCCCGGTAAAGATCGATTTCGTATATGCGTTTATAATTGATCCAGTTGATAATCGAATTTACAATGGCCATGCTCTTTAATAATTTGAATTATTCGGATTAAATTTAGTAATTTTCCGCAAATTAGCAGATTGCTTACGATGACGTTGATAAATTTATTGCTACAAAATTAAAATAATTCTGCTCATGAATGTGTTAGATATCGTTCTTGTGATCCTTATTGTTGGTGCAACAATAAATGGTTTTGTTAAAGGTTTTTTTGTGGAACTTGCATCAATTGTCTCATTAATACTGGGAATATGGGCAGGTGTTACATTCTCAGGTCTTGTCCAGCAATGGTTGTCGAAGTACCTGACATGGAGTAACGACTCTATGCGTCTTGCCGCATTTATACTGATTTTCATATTTGTAGTCATTGTGGTTCACCTGATTGCGACACTTACCGAAAAATTTGTGCAAGCCATCGCTCTAAGTATTTTCAGCCGAATTGCAGGCGGCGTTTTTGGTGCTTTAAAAGCTGCATTCATCCTGAGTATTTTAATGATCATTATCTCCAAAATTGAAAATTTCACGATTACAATCATCCCTGAGAAATCGAAGATGGAATCGAAGTTATATGGTCCGATCGAAAACATGGCCCCTAACATATTGCCATTCCTGAAAGCAGAAAAGGAGCCTGCACCTTCCCAACCGCCAAAGAACATTACAATATAGATACCCCCTTAATTTTTATCGATATTCTTGTTTTGCTTTACCTTTTCCGAGAAATCTTTCCAGAACAACTTGTGAAAAGAAAGGCTATTAGACTTAGACAATCGTTCATTCGGAGAAAAAGGACTTTCAGGGACTGTCGTTAATTTGGTTTCGGAATTATACAACACCGAAGGTTCAGGGTGAAACTGAACACCTACAACATTCTTAAATTTAACGTGTTGCAATCCTTCAATTACCTTCCCGTCAATTGACGATGCGATCACTTTCAGATTTGCTCCCATTTTCCCGACAGCCTGATGATGATAACTCAACACGTTAGGTGTTGTGGCACCAGCAAGACCAGCGATTGCGCGGAGATACCCGGTTTTTGAGATGCGGATCGGGTGAAAATTACCTCCCCAGAGATCTTCCAACGGAAATAATGGAGTCGAATAACTGCGGTGTTGCTTCTCAACAGGCTGTGCGGAAACTTTTTCCAAAGTATTTAAATGATAGATTTCCAACGGGATATCCTGAACCAAGGTTCCTCCTGCTGCCACATTCATGGTTTGCATACCCAGGCAAAAAGCCCTGATTATAAAATCAGGTTTATCAGCTAATAACGGTTTGAAATCAGCATTTCGGCTCCCGCCAATCAAATGAAAGAACAACGACGTCTCGAAATAATGACGATGCGGATCTGTGACGACTGTCAGCAGGTTTTGCTCCTCACCATAAATAGCCGCCGGAATATCGGGACCACCAAAGAAGATGATCGCATCCGACTCCTCAAACAATTTTCGGAAAGCCGCTGTGCAACTGTTTTCACGATAGATATCCTCTGGCTTGAGTGCGCCTTCAATCTTAAGAAGTTGGTAATTCTTTAAAGGATGTTCTGCCAGGTACTTTACCGAGGAAGTGTAATCGTATTCTTCTTCCGCATAATAAACACCCACCATCTCAACATCCGGAATATCGATGATCTTATTTTCTACCATCCATTCCATATTTTCGATGTTGCTCACTGTTGGATGAAGCAGCACAAGACGATGCTGTGCCTGCCCCTGAAATGCAATTAGCAAAACGATTGTCAACAGCAGCAACGATTTGATTTGAAATCCGGCTCTTTTCATTTGAATTGTATTTGAAGGTTGAAAAATAGCACATTTAAAACTGAAATCATAATCCGGAAGTATAACCACAAACCATTCAGGAAATACGAATAGTGATAGCTTGGCCAAGCTAAAATAAACTGAGGACCCCACCATTTAGTACTTGATTCTCTTAAAAAATTAAAAAATGCAATGTTGCAATTGATAGTATTCATACTATCTTTGTTGCATCTAATTTAAACAGAAGATGAAAAAGCTAAAGGTTTTTGAAATTCTGAAAATGCTTGGCAATGACGGATGGTATTTGCAGAATCAAAAGGGAAGTCATCGACAATTTAAACAACCGACTAAAAAAGGTAAAGTCACAGTAAATGTTAAGCCAAGCGATACTCTGGAACAGTTCATTTTAAACATTATTTTTAAACAAGCGGGTTGGAGATAATCGGAACCCCATCAAAATATATAATCATGGAGAAAATTAAAGTTCAAATAAGTTGGTTGGATAACTATGGTGCCGGAAGCAATGAGGTTGCTGGTTGCGTGGCTACCCACAAAACCTTGGAAGGTGTAAAAAAAGCATATACAGAATCGTTAGTCTGGCATTTAGAGGCAATGAAGGCTGATGGAGACGAGATACCTAAAACATTACAAGGCGATTACGAATTAGAATTCGAATTGAATATACGAGCGTTGCTTCATTATTTCGATGGAATTCTTACCCGTTCGGCGTTGGCTCGTGTTACTGGAATCAATGAACGCCAATTAGGGCATTATACGACAGGTCATAGAAATCCGCGTCCTGCACAAAGAATAAAAATTATTGAAGGTATTCACAGAATTGGAACGGAATTCAATTCTGTTGTTTAGTTACAACACCTTCAATAGCAAAAAAAGAAAAGATCATTTAAATCGGAAATTGTATCTTAGCAGAATATTTCGATTCTTAATAACATACTGCAAATTAATCATTTGCAGTATGTTCAATTATTTGTCCGGATTTAGCTATAAAATTGAATTATAATTATTTAACTACAATATAAAATGAATTTTGTTGAAGAATTGACCTGGAGAGGCATGATCCACGACATGATGCCCGGATTGGAAGAACAGTTGAAAAAAGAAGTTACCTCGGCTTATGTAGGCATTGATCCGACAGCTGACTCATTGCATATCGGGCATCTCGTTGGTGTAATGATGCTCAAACATTTTCAGCTGGCAGGACACAAGCCCATTGTTTTGGTGGGTGGCGCAACCGGTATGATCGGCGATCCGTCAGGTAAATCACAGGAGCGTAATCTATTGGACGAACCGACCTTACGTCACAATCAGGACTGTTTAAAAGTTCAGCTTTCGAAATTTCTCGATTTTGACTCAACGGGTGAAAATGCGGCGGAAATGGTCAATAATTACGACTGGATGAAAGATTTCACCTTTCTGAATTTCATTCGTGACATTGGCAAGCATATCACCGTCAATTATATGATGGCCAAGGATTCCGTTAAGAAACGTCTCGATCCTGAAAGCGGTGCTGCAGGCATGTCTTTTACCGAGTTTACGTATCAGTTGGTACAGGGAACCGATTTTCTTCATCTTTATGAAACAAAGAACTGCAAATTGCAAATGGGTGGTTCTGATCAGTGGGGAAATATCACCACCGGAACTGAGCTAATTCGAAGAAAAGCAGGTGGTGAGGCCTTTGCACTCACATGCCCGTTGATTAAAAAAGCCGACGGTACAAAATTCGGAAAAACAGAATCTGGCAATGTATGGCTTGATCCGGTCAGAACTTCACCCTATACATTTTACCAGTTTTGGTTAAATACTTCGGATGTTGATGCCGAAAAATACATCAAGATATTTACCATCTTGTCAAAAGAAACGGTCGATCAACTTATTGAAGAACATAAACTTGCGCCACATCTGCGCCAGCTTCAAAAAGTTCTTGCCAAAGAGGTTACCTGCATGGTACACTCAGAGGCTGATTACAATTTAGCAGTCGAGGCTTCAGAAATTCTTTTTGGAAAAGGGACCGAAGAAACTTTGCGCAAATTGGACGAAGCAACCTTCTTATCAGTCTTTGAAGGTGTTCCCCAGTTCGAAATTACCAAATCAGAATTGGAAGCTGGAATCAATATCATTGATTTGCTGGCAGAAAAAACGTCCGTCTTTCCATCAAAAGGTGAAGCACGACGTACGATTGCAGGCGGTGGTGTGGCTGTTAATAAAGTAAAAGTTGAAGGTCCCGACGAAATAGTCGTTTCGTCAAAACTAATTGGGGGGAAGTATTTATTGGTACAAAAAGGGAAGAAGAACTATTTTCTGCTGATTGCACAATAATAATTTTGCCAGATAAATAGTTCCTCTTCACCAATATATTTGATCGAAACTCCTAAACTGGTAGAATTGTCTAAATCAATTCTGCCAGTTTTTTTATCTCTGCCCATCGGTTATCATCCAACTCCGCTCCGATCACTTGAATCACCTCTCCAGCCATTATAGAGCCAATTACACCGCACTTCCCAAGATCGCACCCATTTGCCAGTCCGGCTAAAAATCCTGCAGCAAAGTAGTCCCCGGCACCCGTTGTGTCGACGACCGTAGCTGCGAAGGCAGGAATATTCCATTTCTGAGTTCCCTGTTGGACAAAAGCACCTTCTTTTCCAACTTTGACAACTGCTATATCGCACCTTCTTGCAAGATTTTCAAGCGCTTCCTCAGGTTGCAACCCGGTAAACGACTTTGCTTCGTCCTCGTTCGCAAACACAATATCAATATAATTATCAACTAATTCGTTGAGTATGTCCAGATTGGCATCCACAACATTGTAGCTGGCAAGATCGAGTGCAATGGTGAGTCCCGCCAATTTTGCAGCAGAAGCAGCAGCCACTATTAAAGGTTGGTTAAAAACGAGGTAACCTTCGATGAAAAACAGATCATACCCTTCAAATAGTTCAGGAGTTATATCGTCGGGTCCCATTTCAACGGCAGCACCAAGGTAAGTGGCAAATGTACGTTCACCCCCTGGGCTCACAAATCCTACAGCGCGGCCGGTAGGAAACTCATTTTCTTTCAGTTTTACATCGATTCCCCGCTTGAGCATATCTTTTTTGAATAACAAACCAAGGTCATCACGTCCAATAGTGCCAACAAATCCGCACTCAACATCGAGTCCAGCGATCCCATTTATCGCATTTGCGACAGAACCACCTGTCGCGACCTTAATATTCATATGCGCAATCTCTTTTTGAATCATGGCCGAAAGTTCACCATCCACCAGTGTCATCCCACCTTTTGGCAACTTTAAATAATTGATTATCTGATCATCCTCAGATAAGACCATAATATCAACAAGTGCATTTCCTATTCCCAATATTTTCAAATTACTCATTACAAAGATTATTTTCAGATTATTTTACAAATATATTTCAGATTATTGAAAATCTTACTATTTTTGCAACGCCTTAGAAGAAATAAGCACTTCGGCAAAAGTAAAGTATATTCCTTAGTAGCTCAGTTGGTTAGAGCGGCGGACTGTTAATCCGTAGGTCGTAGGTTCAAGTCCTACCTGAGGAGCTTAAAAAGCTGAAACAGAAATGTTTCGGCTTTTTTTGTATTTACTATTAATCTGATGTTTTACGTCTATATTCTTTATTCTCAGTCTGCCGACAAATTCTATGTCGGACAAACTCCCGATGTACAAAAGCGACTCCGGGAGCACAACAATCCTTCAGAAAAATCAGAATTCAGCACTAAACTTCTTTCGCTGGTCATAAGCTTAGTCCTGATATAATGGCTTTACTTCAACTAAATACCTATTTGAAATGACGTTCCCCCTTGTTTTATAATAGAAAAAATCCTTTCTAAGATTTGTTACTCCAAAATCTTCAAAAATCTTCAAAACTCTTATATCCAGATTACTATTCTTAAGCTGTGTATAAAAATGTTCGTCCGCAATTAAAAATTTTCTCTTGTTTTTTGTTTCCGCCTTTAATGCGACAATATTTGGAACATAGCATATTGTATTTTTTGCATAATATTGCATAATCCAATCAGTTTGTTGATTCCAATTCTCTAAATTCACCAAAACAGGGTCATTGGGGTAATGCGTGTTCATATAAAATGCAATCTGCGAACCCGCCTGATATTTAAGCAGTTTAGGAAAAAAAGACAAATTTAAATACAACATAAATAATAAACTTGACAAAACACCTAAAATTATAAGCCGATGCATACAAATTATTTTTCCGACATTAAAATAAGTAATAAGGAATAGTACAGTTAAAAAGATGAATATACCAATAATTAGTCGATCTGTTCTGAAAAAATATTCGATGAGTGTAATAACCAACAGAAAAAGTAATGTGTATGCATTAATTGAATATTTTAATACCTTTTCCATCCAATTGGTTTTATTGTTTACAATTAAGTCAGCTGACATAATTGATATAAAGGGAAATAAGATATTTGTATAATGCGGCAATTGAAACCGGGACAATGAAAATAATAGGAACATAATTACAAAACCAAAAAAACAAGTAAAATCATGTGTATTTTTCTTTTCAAACACTTTTTTACCAGTAAACACCAACGAAGAAAAACCTATTATTGTCCATGGTGCAAAAGCCCATAACATGGTATGGATAAAAAAGGAGATTTCGCCTTCTCCTTGTATTGGTCCAGTATTAAAAAATCGGCCAAATTGGCTATCCCACAAGAAAAACTTTATTCCTGAAACACCCATATTCCCAAAAACTGTTTTTTCGGGGTGTAAATCAAATTGATGATAAAGGGCATACAATTCCGGGAAAATAAACAAAAGGGTCAATAGAACAACAATAAGCCATCTAATTGATAACAAAGTTTTTATATTTTTCTTTACAAGCATTTCCAGAAAAATTGCCGAATATAAGATAACCAATACGAAAACGCCCTTTGTCATAACGGCAGCAGCACTAAAAATAGCACCGAACAATATGTTTTTTAATGAAAAATCAGATTTTAATTTATACAAGTAATAAATGCCACCCATTATCAGGCCCAACAAGATAGCTTCTGCACGGACATCATTATTAGACAAGACAATATGTACTGACGACCCTAAGATTAGTGTGGATAAGGTTGCAACTTCTGTGTTGTATATTTTTTTTGATAATTTGTACGTGAAAATAAGACCCACAACAAAAAAAACAAAGCTGGGCAATTTGTAAGCAAATGTGTTTACCCCAAATAGACTTATAGAAGCTGCACATACCCAAAACGGGAAATGAGGTTTGTCTAACCAATCTTTTCCATTCACATAGATGTTAAGATAATCGCCTGAAATACTAAATTGCTTTGATATAAATGCATATAAGGAGGAATCCTGCATGAAAATATCAACAAAAAGACCGGTTCCATTAACTGTTAAAACTAAAAAGAGAAGGAATAAATAATGTTTTTTATTCATAAATTATCATTGGGTAAGTATTATTCTCAAACTTCGAATAATTTAATGAATAATAAATTCGCAGTAAAATTAATATTTTTAAGCAGACTACCTCATAGGTTTATGTTCTACCTTTGGACAATGTAAATTGTTACATTTTGGGGTGACTTCCAGTAATATTGATGATTAGGTCAGATCCCGAATCGGAAGAAAACCTTTTTCTCCTATCGATTTAATGAAACCTCGAAGAAGGAAACTGTTATCAAATCTAATAACATATTTTCTTGATCCTTCCTTCTCGGAAACAAGCATATTTCTATCAATAAGTCTCCTGATTTGTCTGGAAACCTCAGCATCAGCTTTGCCGATAAAAAATTCTTTAATATCCGATGCCTGAACAACCTGTTTTTCTGAAACCCTTTACAATATCCTGGCTTCTATATCCGTAATGTATTTCTTATCTAAAGAATAACTAATTGTAGGTAGCAATATCTCCTTCTTCAGAAAATCATAGTCCGTCAGTTTATCGATTTTTTCAATTTCTTCTATTAACCCTTTTAGCACATATTCTGACCAACTCAATATTCCGGCATCAGTTCCAGTGTCGGCTTCTGAAAGATGATTGTAATAATCATTTCTATTACTACAAAATACAGCTGTCGGATTTATTATCCGCCCGACATTAAAATTAAATCCTGTTTTAACGAGCATCGCATAAGTTAACAAGCGAACCACCCTTCCATTACCGTTTCCACACGGATGTATCCAAACAAATCGATGATGAGCAATAGCCCGCTTTAAGCAGGTCATACTTTGTACTATCATCCCTTTGAAAAAAGTCAAATAACTCTTTCATGTAATCTTCAATCCTTAACAAATCAGGGGGTTGATGGTTTGATTTATTAATCTTCAGATTAATCTTTCAATATATTCTGCAATTGTTGTCTTATTTCCTTCAATTCTGGCCGAACCAATACTTTCCAGCGTATGAAAAATGTGTTTTAGTTGAAAGAACACTTTTGGGTGCGTTGAACCACCAAGAGGTTTCTTACGTAAATAATCTAATTCAATGATTAAATCAGTCAGCGAAGAACTAAATGACGGTTCTACTAACTTCAAATCATAATGTACAAACCTGGCTTCTGTCATTTGAATTATTTACTTTAAAGATTTAACAACCGTATATTCATGATTTAACCTTTAGCCCTTAATGTCACTATCAAACAGGACATTACAAATACAACAATAATAAAACAATTAACAAACGATAGAAATACAATTGATTTATGCTTTCACTACATTTGGAATTTACACTTGTATTTCTTCAAGCAAATCATTCCAAATAATAAATCCTTTTCGTTCGTCTGAATAGTCGTGTACAATGCGTGTGAAATTTTGTGGCTGGCTTTCTAAAAACGCTTGACGGCCATTACATTGGGAATGCGGAAGAAATACAAAAAAATCAAGGTAAGTCATTTGATTTAGAATTTAATTAGCTTCCAAATATAATTTGTTACTACCCCCCATCCGCCCCTTGGCAGGGTTTCTTTTTTAGCCCCAATCGGAAGTCTAAGAAAGTTTGCTGTTACACTCAAATTACGGGGCAAAGTTATCGACGGTAAATTTGTGCTATTTTCCGAAATCAGGGTATATCAATGTTGCCAAAAATTGTGATGTTGTAGTGGGTAAGCGTCAACCAAATATCGTTTATGGAAAGCTAATTCAATATTAATGACCCTCCTTGTCCATTAAAAGTTTTTTCACAACATCATCATAATAGGGTTTTTCTTTCAGGCTTGAATGAGAACCGGGGAAATAGAGAATATCCACTTCGACAAAATTGGGAAAGTCGAAATCGCGCATCACCACTGCACAACGCATATCATTGGAAAGTCGTGTGTTGTCAATCATAGGAAACTGGAAATAATCGATCGTGAATTCCTGGGTTACCATGTTAATAAACTTATCATTGACCGAGGTCTCAATATCCAGCCTCACATTAACTGTTTTCTCATCCACATTAAATTCCGAGGCTTTTAGAAATACGACTCTTTTATAAACACTATTTGTGTTTCCAGTTTTGATCGTATCAGTAAACACCTTCGAATCTTTCCAATCCATGGCAAAATTCTGAGAAAGGCCCGGTTTATACTTGATTGAATCGACCGGAAAAGTAACGAACATTGTTTCCCTCGTTGCTGCCCCTTCAAGGCTCGAAATTTGCTTCGAAATTACATCGCCTGCCATCTTATACAACCGCTTTCGGTATTCTACTTTGAGCTGGATGTTCTTCTCAGCGGCGATTTGCCTGTCCATGTAAACAAAAAGTGGCATCAGGTTCAGCGACTCATGGAAATTATAGGCCAGCAGTTCGAGTTGCAGGATATTTTCATCCAATGAATGCGAATCTTTGAGAATGGTACCAAGAATCGAGTTGAACATATCTTTCCGGAGGGCACTTTCTGACTGTTCCCGACTGCTCATCAATTGAGTATAAAGACTTATTTTGGCTTCATTGTTCTGTTTGTTATTCAGATAAGAAGAGCCATAATAACTGACCAGTGCGATTGTCAAGGCAGTGAGCAGGCCACCAATAGGTTGCATGAGAATTTGTATCTTGTCCCACGTGTCCCTCTTTCCTTTTTTTGGCTTTATAGGCTCTTCAATATCCATTTGTCACCGGCTTTATTCATCAATAAATTGTAACGTGTTGACTTGTTTGAAGAAAAAACCTCAAAACTTGCATCCTTGTAACCAGCAACTTCAAGTTTAAATTTCCCCACTTCCTTTAATGTTACCGTAAAGTAGCCGTTTGTATCGGTTTTCGCGGAGGCCAATACTTTGTCATTTTCCATGATTTGTACAACCTGATTAATCAATGGTTTTCCATCATCACCCTTTATTGTTCCATAAATATCTCCAGCCATTGATAGAAATGGGACGAACAATAAGATTAAAATAAGTATTCCTGTCGTTTTCATAAGGCCTATATTGTTAAAATTTAACCAATTAATTTTTTATTGAACCAAACAAATTTAAACTAATAAATGGAATAATCCAATTGCAGCGGTTTATTTAACCCTTCTCACATCCTTGTTTGGACAACAGATCATGACATAGTTACTGATTGCAGCCAACATTCATGGAAGCGTACAAATATTACTTTTGATTTAAGCACTTCCAGTCTATCCTTCCGAATACCATTTAATTTGCTGTGACGCGCGCATAATAATGGCCAGAATTATAAACAGTCCGATGCTTCCGGCTAACAGCGCGTAATCCTGCAACTGCAAAATGGTAAACAGGAACAAATATAAGCCTGTTTGTAAAAGCGTTACCCAGGCCACCATTCGTATATTTCGCAGTATGGTAAAAGTATACCATGAAATCAGCAAGGTTACGGCCACGGCCGAGATCAGGTATGCCCAGTTGAACCCGGTTTGTTCTCCGATGGAAGTCAGGAGCGCATAAAAAATCAGCAATGCAAAAGCCACTAATGAATACTGGAACGGATGAATCCTGAATTTGCTCTTAATTTCAATGAAAAGAAAGATGATAAAGTTCAGGGCAATAAACAATATGGCATACTTTACCGAACGCATCGATTTTTGGTAATGATCTATCGGAATGAGCAGTTCAACACCTAATTTGGCCTCGTGTGCGTTGAATTTTCTGTCGGTCCATTGCTGCGGGAAATTACGGTTCATGTGGGTTACCAGCCAATCAGCCGTAAATCCTTTTGCGGTAACCTGCCGATTTGCCGGAAGAAAACCACCCGTAAAACTTGGTTGTGCCCAGTCTGACTTCATTGTAACTTCTGATGTTTTCCCCAGCGCTTCCACCGACAGGTCCTCCGATCCATTTAAAACCAGCTCTATCTCAAAATTCATGGGGTTTTTCAGGTCAATAGAATCGGCTTTAATGGTCATTCCCGAATGGAACAAATCGGTATCACCAACACCAGGTTCAACCTTGCATTTCTGACCATTTAGAACCAATTCCGGAAGGTTTTTAATACCCCGCATATCTGAAATACCGATGGTGAAATAAGCGGCACTCCAGTTGTAATTGGCATTTTCAAGATCCAACTGTGAAACATCAGGCTGTGCAAACGTGCCTTTCAGTTTGAGTTTACCTTCGTAAACCACTACTTTATAGATACCACGCTGCCTCGTTTCCGGATACAGAACCCCATCCGTTTTTAATGTTTCCGGCAGGAAATGGACAACACCGCGTCGCTCATGGTTAACCTGATTATTCTCCTCCGGTTCCATCACCGAAAACGGTACATTCAATACCGGACCGGCAACTACCTGCTTTCCGCCCCATTGAGCATACAGCTCATTTTTAACCTTTTGACTCAGGTCAATCCGCTCGCGAATAACTTCCTGTATCAAAAACGACGGGATAAGTAGCAAAATGGCCAATCCTGAAACGATGATCATCTTAACACTGTAACTGTTCATGAACTGTTGAATACCTCTTGTTTCCATTGTTTTGAGTTTTAAAAGTACTTTGCAATACAAAGTTGATAGTTAAAAAAATTATTGATTGTTTATTAGTTTTTCAAGTGCAGACAAATGCTTACGAAACAAATCCTTTCCCCTATCGGTTGCCTTATAGGTTGTGCTTGGCTTCCGTCCAATAAATTGTTTCATAACCAAAATGATTTCCTGTTGTTCCAAAGCTTTCAGATGACTGGCCAGGTTCCCATCAGTCAATCCGAGCAGTTCCTTCAGCGCATTGAAATCAACCATGTCATTCACCATAAGTGCCGACATGATTCCGAGCCTGATTCGGCTTTCAAATACTTTCTGAAGGTTTGAAATTGGATTCTTCACAAGAAATTAATTACAGTTTAAAGATTTTCAATTAAATTACATAGTTTCATGAAAACTACAGCGATTTTTAAAGTTCATGCCTGTAATACATAACTGTACCATAAACGATGTGCATCAAACCAAAACCAATTGTCCAAAAAAGCAGGCCGTGATTAATGAAGAAACCAGCCAGAATGCCCAAGACAATTTCTGTCAGTCCAAGGTAATGAAGCTCACCAAAAGTAAACTTCCCTGCATTTACCAGCGACAACCCGTAAAAAATCAGCATAACCGAAGCAACCAGCTCCAAATTGTTCCGAAACACCAAAATCAGTGTAAAGATTCCACCTGAAATCAACGGAATCATTAAATGGACGAGTAATCGTTGGGTTAAATTTGTCCAAAACTTTTGACCAGCTTTTCTGGCTTTCCTTTGTGAAAAGTAAAATGCCCCCAAAGCCGCAATTCCAAGAACCAGGATTGCATCCAGCGCAAGATAAAACCTGATGCCTGAAGTTGACCAGCCACCCGGAATATGCATGTATTCGTCGTATTGAACGTGGCCCGAATCCAGTATAAAAAACCATACAATTGCGGCTCCTATCAAAGCACATACGCCAGCAAAAATACCGGATAATCCGCTTAATGACAAAAACTTGGATGACCGTTCCATGATTTCACGAATGGTCTGAAGATCTTCCCTGGGAGTTGTTGAATTAGTTTTCATTTGAAAGTACTTTGAAATGCAAAGTTAAAAATTAAAATTAGAAATCCAATAGATTGGACAAAAAAAACTGATATTGTTCAGTAAGAACCTAAAAAGTTTAATCTATATTTCGCCCTTCAAAAAAAACAGAAAAATGAACAAAATATTGTTGACCGTCGGTTTGTTTTCCGTCATGACTTTAACCAGCCTGGCTCAAAATGTAAGCAAAGGCAAAATAATTACTGAAGATAAAGGAAAAGGTTTTTACATTGAGTCTATCCTGAAAGATGTGACTGCCGTTGAAGAAAAACAGGCAGAAAAAGAGCCCTATAAACGCTTTGTAATGGATCAGTCGGGCATAGATTTGCCTAACAACCTGGCCTTGTACAAAACTGTCTGGAGCAATACAACTCAGTCGCAGGGAAACGCAGGAACTTGCTGGAGTTTTTCAACCACCTCCTTCTACGAATCGGAAGTGCTGCGCCTGCAAAACAAGAAAGTAGAAATCTCGGAGATCTATTTTGCTTATTGCGAATACATCGAAAAAGCCCGCAGGTTTATAGAGAAGAGAGGAAACTCCGCATTCGCTGAAGGATCGGAAGGTAATGCACTGGCCCGTATCATGAAAATGTATGGCGCTGTTCCCGATGAAGCCTTCACCGGACTAATCGATGGACGGAAATTTCACAGTCATGCCAAAATGGTGGAAGAAATGACCGCCTTCCTGAATTCAATGAAAACATCGAATGCATGGAATGTTGAATATGGTTTGGAAACCATCAAATCGATTATGAACCATTACCTTGGCATACCGCCAACCGAATTTATGGTTGATGGCAAAACTTTTACCCCAAAAAGTTATCTGAAAGACTACCTGAAAATTAATCCGGATGATTATGTGGAAATCCTTTCGTACAAACAGGAACCTTACTGGCAACAGGTTGAATACAAAGTGACAGACAACTGGTGGCACAATAAAGAATACTACAATGTTCCGCTCGATGATTTTATGGATGCGCTCAAAAAGGCGATTAAAAGTGGCTATACGATGAGCATTGGTGGCGATGTATCGGAATCGGGTTTCAGCAGAGAAACAAACTGTGCATTGATTCCTGATTACGACATTCCTTCAGCTTATATCAATGAAGATGCCCGTCAGTTCAGGTTTTCGAACGAAACAACCACCGACGACCATGGAATGCAACTGATTGGCTATCTCGAAAATTATAAAGGTGCCGGCAAAGATTGGTTCCTGATCAAGGATTCAAGTTCCGGATCAAGAAATGTAGGTTCAGACAATCCCAATTTCGGGTATTATTTCTTTCACGAAGATTACATAAAACTGAAAATGATGGGCTTTACGGTTCACAAGGATGCGGTAAAAGATTTATTAAAGAAATTTAAGTAGGCAAAAAAAAGGTCCAAACCGATTGGTCTGGACCTTTTTAAAGTTTCAAATCTTATTTTTTCAAAATTTTTGTTGTAACATTCTTAATGCTGGTTTCAATCCCTTCAAAAGGTTTTCCATTACCTTGATTATCATCTTCAACGATGATACATTTCGCTCCGGCAATGTCTTTTGAAGCGAGGATCTTCTTGAAATCAATCACACCTTCGCCAACACTGCAAATATCGTCTTTTATCACGGTAAAGAACGGTGGCTGATTGGTCTTCATATCTTTAAAATGGAGAAGCTGGAATCTTCCAGGATACTTATTAAACATCTCTACCGGATCCTGACCAGCTTTAGAAGCCCAGAAAAGGTCTAATTCCATGGTAATCAGATCAGCATCCATTTCCTTTAAGAAAATATCATAGTAAGGTACTACACCATCGGTATTGAGGAATTCAAAATTGTGGTTATGATATCCGAACTGAATACCAACGCCTTTCATAATTTTACCAACCTCATTACAGTCGGCAATCATCCTTTTATATGCTTCGACATTACGATCAGGCTCTTCGATCCAGGGTTTAATACAATACTTAACCCCAATTTCGGCATGTGCTTCAGCCATTAATTTGGCCTTATCCATCGTAATATTTGCCGACTCTACCTGTGAGTGACTACTATAACATACCATACCTAAGTCTGTAACAATCTTTTTGAATTCCGCAGGTGCATAGCCATAGAATTTGCCTTCCGCATAATTCGCAAGTTCCAGATTTATATAGCCCATGTCCGAAACTTTTTTCAATGTACCGGGAACATCAGCGGTCATCGCATCACGAATACTATAAAGTTGGAGACCAACACCAAAGCTTTTTCGGTCAACCGCACTTGCGGATTTGCATCCGGCAGCACCTAATAACATCATACTGACTGATCCTAAAGCTGAAATCTTCAGGAAATCTCTTCTGTTTTGCATAGTTCTCAATTGTTTGTGTTTAAAATTAATCTGCGCTGAAATTATAAAAGTAATACTCTCATTCCAATTTAAAAGGTTTTCATCTTTTTTGTTTTCCCATTTTTAAATTTTTCACCTAAGAATATGCGTTTATCCGCAAATTTATCTGTCGGTGAAATAAAAGACCTACCATGTTTATGGTATGCAGAATGACAAAAAACAGGTATTGTAAACGCTGGCAGATAAGATCAATATTGCAAAGTGTTTTCCGAGAGATTGGATATAGTTGAAATGTCTGAAACCCGAAAAACAAATCAATATTAAAGTCTACAGGCAATTACACTTATGAGCAACAATTTTGCAACACCTCTTACCCCGGAACAATCGGATGCATTCAGACAGCTTACCAGTTCGTTAAATGAAGTGCAACTGGCCTGGATGTCTGGTTATCTGGCTGGAGTAACTGCACAAAATGGGGTTCAGACCTCCGCCCCAGTTAAAAATGAAATCAAGGAAAAGCAAGGTCTTAGTCCGATTACTATTCTTTATGGTTCACGAACCGGGAATGGCGAAGGATTGGCGAAGAAAGCTCAAAAACTGGCAACTGAATTTGGTCTGACAGCGAAGATAAAGAATATGGACGACTACAAACCGCGGGATTTACAATCTGAAAAAAACCTGCTTGTGATCGTCTCCACGCATGGTGAAGGTGAACCGCCTTTTGCCGCAAAAGAATTGCACGAATTCATCTATGGAAAACGTGCATCACGGCTCGAAAACGTAAACTTTGCGGTTCTGGGATTGGGCGATTCTTCGTACTTCCAGTTTTGCAAGACAGGAAAGGATTTCGATCTTCAACTTGAAAAATTAGGTGCAAAACGTCTGGCAGATATGGCAAGCCTGGATGTCGATTTTCAGGAAGCCGCAGACCAGTGGTTGAGATCAACGCTGTCAGCTTTTTCAGGCCGGGTAGGAAACAAAGATACAGTTACCACGAGTGAGATTATTGAAACATCAACTTCACAAAACTATTCAAAGAAGAATCCATATCAGGCAGAATTATTGGAGAAGATCAACCTGCATGGCCGTGGTTCAGAACGGCAAACACTTCACATTGAACTTGATGCTGATCTTCCTTTCGAGCCCGGAGATTCGGCTGGAATTATGCCGGTAAATACCTCGGAACTTGTAAATGAAGTGCTTTCTGCCGCAGGAATTAAACCTGATGAAACGGTAGAAAGCAAAAATTTAAAGACATCTCTTTTTGATACGCTTAAACACGAATTTGAGTTATCGAAAATAACGATCGATGTTGTAAAACGTTACCTCGAATTCGCACCAAATGAACAGTTGGCTGCTATTTGCCAATCGCCCGAAAAACTGCAGGATTACCTGTACGGCAGGGATATTGCAGATCTTTTCAGTGACTTCCCTGTTATACTTTCAGCGCAGGATTTGGTAAAGATTCTGAGACCGCTTCAGCCAAGATTGTATTCCATTGCCTCAAGCCCTAAAGCGAATCCGGGTGAATTGCATCTTGCCGTTAGTGTGGTTGAATACGAAAACGGAGGAAGAAACCGCAGGGGTGCCTGTTCGAATTACCTGTCAGATTTTGACGGAAATGAAAACAAAATACCTGTTTTTATTGAAAAGAATCCCAATTTTAGGCTGCCTGAAAACGATGAAACACCCATCATCATGGTTGGTGCAGGCACGGGAATAGCTCCTTACCGGGCATTTATCCAGCATCGGGAAATGGCTGAAAAACAAGGAAAAAGCTGGCTTGTGTTTGGAAACCGCAATTTTGAAACCGAATTTCTGTATCAAACTGACTGGCAGAAATTTATGAAATCAGGAGCATTATCAAAAATGGACGTCGCCTTCTCGCGTGATACCGAAAAGCGGGTCTACGTACAACATAAATTACAGGAAAATGCCGCTGAAATCTATCGTTGGCTCGAAGATGGTGCCCATTTCTATATCTGTGGCGACATGAAAAAAATGGCTGCCGATGTGCAAAACACACTCGTATCGATTGTTGAAAATCAGGGTGCAATGAGTAACGACAGCGCGCTGGATTACGTAAATAAAATGCAGAAAGAAAAGCGGTTACAACTTGATGTTTATTAAAAAAAATTTAAAATGGAAGATAACAACAATATATCAGCCCCACCAAGTCCGATAGAAATTATTAAGGAAAATAGTAATTACCTGCGGGGAACCATTACCGAAAGCCTGAACAATCCGCTCACGGGCTCAATGAAGGAACAGGACCAGGTGCTGATCAAATTTCATGGAACCTACCAACAACAGGACCGTGATCTTGATGACGAACGCAAACATCAGAAACTGGAACCGCTTTACAGTTTCCTTATCCGCATTCGTGTTCCTGCCGGAATCACAACTCCTGCTCAATGGCTCGCACTGGATGAACTGTCAGATAAATACGCAGATAAGACATTCAAATTCACCACACGACAGGCTTTTCAGTTTCACGGAGTATTGAAACGCAATCTGAAAACCACAATACAGAAAATCAACAATACCTTGTTGGATACATTGGCTGCCTGTGGTGATGTGAACCGTAATGTAATGACCTCAGCCAATCCGTTCGAATCACCTCTACATGCAGAAGTGGCCGAAGATGCAAAAAGGATTTCGGCCTATCTCACGCCTCAAACAGCCGCCTATCACGAAATATGGCTCGACGGAAAACTGGTTGAAGGTGGCGAAAAGGAGGAAGAGCCTCTCTACGGAAAAACCTACCTTCCCCGGAAATTTAAAACCGCCATTGCCATTCCTCCGCGCAACGACTCCGATGTGCTGTCGAATGACCTTGGGTTTATTGCCATTATCGAAGACGGGAAACTCTTAGGTTATAACTTAACTGTTGGTGGCGGTATGGCTTACACCTTTGGAAATAATAACACCTATCCCCGCGTTGCCGATGTAGTGGGATATATTCCGAAAGCGGAAATCGTTAAAGTATCAGAAGCGGTTCTTGTCTTTCAACGCGACCATGGTAATCGTTCCGACCGCAAAAATGCCCGCTTAAAATATACGATCGATCGTTTGGGTCTCGACTATTTCCGATCAGAACTGAAGCGTACGCACAATATTGAGACTGAAACTGCAAAACCTTACAAATTCACAACCCTCGGCGATAAATTCGGCTGGTCGCAAAGTGCCGATGGATATTGGCATTACACAGTTTTTGTGGAAGGTGGCAAACTTGTCGATCGTGCCGGATATCCTGCCAAAACGGCTATTCGTGAAGTGGCTAAAATCCATACCGGAAGTTTCATCCTTACCGGCAATCAAAATGTGGTGATTGCCCAGGTTTCAGAAAAGCAGAAATCAAAAATCGAAAAGATACTGAAGAAACACAACGTAGTTGATGGAAAAAGTCTGTCACAGTTACGCCAGAATTCTATTGCATGTGCAGCTTTACCGTTATGCGGGTTGGCCTTTGCAGAAGCTGAACGTTATTTACCTTCACTTGTCGACAAATTAGATAAGGTGCTCGAAGGAAACGGTCTGCTGAATGAACCGATTTCAATCAGGATGACAGGCTGTGCAAATGGATGCGGTCGCCCGTTTTTGGCCGAAATAGGATTGGTTGGAAGAGCTCCCGGCAGGTACAATCTCTACCTCGGCGCCAGTTTTGTTGGCGACCGTCTGAATAAACTCTATAAGGAAATGCTTTCCGAAGAGGAAATCATTGCTGCATTGACGCCAATCCTTGAAGATTATGCCAAAACGAGGGACCAAAATGAACGCTTTGGGAATTTTGTGATCCGCAAAGGATATGTGAAAGCCACTACCGAAGGAAAAAAATTTCACGACTAAAACATGAATAGAGAAGACCTTGTATTTATGCCTATCTCGTTGAATGTGACCAACAAAAAAATACTGCTCGTTGGCGGCGGGAAAGTGGCCACCCATAAGGGAAGCATCATGGCGCGAATTGTGTCGAATGTAACTGTCATTTCACCCGATTTTACAGATGAGATCCGACAACTGCCTTTCACTTTTATCGAAAAAGAATACGAGAAAACCGACCTTGAAGGATTCTTTCTGGTGTATGTATGCACGGGTAACCACGAACTGAACAGTCAGATCAAAGCAGACTCAGAAGAACTGGGGATTCTGACCAGCGTTTGCGATGCACCAATGTTATGCGATTTTGTGTCGCCTGCCGTTCACAAACAGGGAAACGTAACTATTTCAGTCGGTTCAAACGCACAGAATGTCTATCAATCGGTTGCAATACGAAATCAGATTACTCAGCTGATAACCGATGGCCTGCTAATAATCGATTAAGCCATTCACCTGCAAACTTTGAAAAATGAGGAAGCACTTTTACCTCAAACAATCCCTCATATTTGATGAATTTCGGTGTTTTACAATCAGGCCTACCATAAACATGGTATCCTAATTTACCCATTACAAGGGATTTCGGGAACCTTTTACATCTGCGTTATTTGTGATATAGATTTTCTTATCAAAATAAATAAACAGATGCCCGATACGTTGAACACTTTGAAAGTAATTACCAGGAATGGTGCACTTGAATTAAAACAGGTGAGCAAGGTGTTTGACCACTTTCCTGATTTGAAATACAAGTTAATTTCATTGCCATCGATAGAACACCGACCCAACGTGCTCCTATTGTCTGGCAAATCCTCATTTAATATTCTTCCAACGGAAGCAGATCGGGCCATCTTGGCAGGGAATGCAGATTTGGTGTTCCAATCAGCGGAAGATTTACCTTATCCGTTACCTGCGGGACTGGAGATCATTGCGCTGTTAGAAGCATTGGATTTTGGCGATTCAACCCAAAACACGGAGCAGATTGCTATTGTTGCACTTGCAAACCGGCCCGAACTTAAAGCACTTTTTGCAATACACGACATCCGAAGTCAATTTGGGAAAATTACCCTTG
>Ga0209724_1000827_pt1 | contig 29143 bp, 26 predicted proteins | sample grotaG_FD_184143 | JGI IMG/M metagenome (GOLD analysis project Ga0209724, IMG submission 184143) | Glacier valley bacterial and archeal communities from Borup Fiord, Nunavut, Canada, to study Microbial Dark Matter (Phase II) -... | ecosystem: Environmental > Aquatic > Freshwater > Ice > Glacier ...
AATCTCAAAGAGTCACTGCCGCCGAACTCGCAGGCAAAGTCAGTCTTTATCAGGAGATAATGCAGCCGATTCAAGACACGGTGGACGGGTTGAGACATCAGCTTGAGGACATGCAGGGCACGATCGCACAAGTCAACGAGGCGAAAAATAATCAGAGTGGGGCGATCGCTGAAATGCAGCAAATTGTTGCTAGCCTAACCAATAAGCCTGAGTTCGCGCCAACTTGAATTGTAGCCAATGAAGCGATCTCCTTCAGCAGTGCCTACGTTTGATGCAATGTTACTGCCCACTATTCAGGCTCTACAAGTTTTAGGAGGCTCTGGCACTACTGAAGAGATTTATGACAAGGTAGCGCAACTTCTCAACCTGTCAGACCAAGTTCTGGAGATTCTTCACGGCAGCACATCTCAAAGTGAAGTTGAGTATCGATTAGCCTGGAGCCGTACTTACTTGAAAAAGTATGGGCTTTTAGAGAACTCATCACGCGGGATATGGTCTTTAGCTTCAACATCTGTTGATCTCGACAATCTAGATGCTAGAGAAATCGTCAAGGCTGTTCGGGATGCCGACAAAAACAAGTCAGTTTCCGCAGATACACTAGATGACTCCGTTGCGCCTACGGAGACTTTAGAAGAACTAGCATGGCATCAACAGCTCCACAAGGTATTGCTTTCTCTAGACCCTGCTGCATTTGAGCGTTTAACACAACGGTTGTTACGTGAATCTGGTTTCACACAAGTGCAGGTTACAGGCAAGTCTGGGGACGGTGGCATTGACGGTGTAGGCATCGCTCGTGTGAGTGGGTTCCTGAGCTTTCACGTCTTGTTTCAGTGCAAGCGTTACCAGGGTTCTGTTACATCTGCTCAGATTAGAGACTTTCGAGGAGCGATGCAAGGACGCACTGATAAAGGCTTGTTTGTTACAACTGGTACATTCACTAGAGACGCGATTAAAGAAGCAACACGAGATGGCGCACCTCCCATTGATTTGATAGATGGTGAGCAGCTAGTACAGCGTTTGAAAGAGTTGAGTCTTGGCGTAAAGATAACGATGATTGAAGCTGTTGAAGTTGATGAAGATTGGTTTACCAAAATTTAGTATCGATTCTTAAGGAGAGATCAAGACAATTTTACCGACTGCCGCTCAAAGCATCATGTGCGTCACATTATGCCAATCTGTTACCAGTATGTTTACACCCGTCTTCATTCTTCGACTTGATGAGCGAACAGGCAATATCTTCGTTTTAGCTGGCGATAATATACAAATGGAGATCTATCGCAATGGTCGTTGGAGGTTCTTGTGATGAAGCCTGACTTTGCTGAAATGACTAAGGCTGACCTTCGAGCTTATCTGGTTGCTCATCCTAACGATCAGGAGGCATTTCATGCCTTTGTCGATCGTTTCACCGTAGACGCGTCTCCCGAAACCTACGCCATGCCGCAATCAAAAGCTGAAATCGAAGAAGTTGCAAAATTGATTCAGCAGAAAGTGGAAGAACTGAAGACAGGTTAAGGTCATGAGACGTTGAAGTTAGGAGCAGGTGCGCCACGAAGCATTCCTGCTGTGCTGAGGTCTTCGTCGATTTCTTCTCAGTAGATGCCATAACCGCAACTCTCCAGTTTGCCCGTTGGCTAGGAGTTGCCTTTAGCAGTCTGGAATGGTTTCGCCTCGATCGGATAACACCTCGATATAGAGAGCGATCGCTTCTTCAATATTCGTTATGGCTTCGTCGCGAGTTTTTCCTTGACTGATGCAACCTGGTAAACTCGGCACCTCGACCACAAAATAACCATCTTCACCGGGATAGAGCAAGACTTTTTGATGGGATGGGGCTTGAGGTTGAGTGATGGTCATGGCTCGGAGGCTTAGTGCTTTATCAGAATGCCGACACGCTCAAAGAGAGCAGAAATTGCTACCAGCTAGGTTTTGAGCCAAATCCAGTCGCCTTGAACTTCAGCGATCGCCCCGCCCGGAAATGGATCAGTGCGCGATCGATTGGGGGCGGTAATCAAAGCGGTCATCTTCTCAATATGGTCAAAGTTGGGGCTGAACGTCAGAGCTTTTTGCAGGAATTGGCGAACGACGCGCCGCCGAAGTGCTAGAGGAGCGGAGCGGAGCAGCGATCGGTTTAATGCTAAACGATTGACGCTCGTGGCTTCTTCTCTCAGTTCAGAGGCGATCGCTTCGAGATATTCAACTTCTGCGACGAGGAGTTCGGCAGTTTGAGCAAGGTTTTGTTCAACTTGCGGATTGAAGTGAGCTTGCAAATAAGGAATGAGTTCTCGACGGATACGATTTCGAGCGTAAGTTAAATCTTGATTGGTGGTATCTTCCCAGATCTGAAGATCTGAGTCTTGACAGAATTGAGCGGTTTCAGCGCGAGTTACGTCTAGAAGGGGTCGGACAAGACTGAGGGTTGGAGTGAGCAATCGATTCCAGGAAAGTGCCTGAAGTCCGTCGGCTCCACTGCCTCGCATCAGATTGTAGAGAAGAGTTTCAGCCCGATCGCTAGCCGTGTGACCCGCTGCGATCGCGGTGAATCTATCCGTCTGAGCAATCTTTGTAAAACACTCATAGCGCCACTGTCTCGCCTCAGCTTCGCTTATAGGGATTTGACTTGCGGTCTCTAAATAAAACGGGACTTGCCAAGACTTAGCTAGCGCCGATACAAAATCCGCATTTTGGGAAGAGTCCGATCGCCAGCGATGGTCACAATGCACGATCGCTAACTGCCAATTCCACTTGGGTTGCAAATCGAGTATGAGTCTAATCAAACAGAGAGAATCTTGCCCTCCAGACACCGCCACCAGAACACGATCGCCCTGCGCTAATAAGCTGCGCTCTTTGAGTGTGCGATGCAGTCGATCGTGGAGCGGTGTCCAAGCATTACGGCTCATGGATGGCTTTAATAGGTGCCTTCGTCTAAATCTTCGTAGATGTTTTCGATGGGCTTGGTGCGAAGTCGCCCCGGTGCGGTCGATCGCTCTGGCAATCGTCCAAGCTCTTTGTCCGGCACAAATTCTAGGCGAATTCTGACTTTGCCGCGCTGCCAGCCGCCTGTGCCAAATCGCAGCGCCTCACACGCTAAACCATCGCCAAACCAGTCTTCATTTTCTTCTGACCAGTTATCTTCTTGCTCGTTGATCGTTTCAGCTAGAGCCTCCAGAAACTCGCTGACCTTAAACGTCGGATTTGACATCAGAACTCGACCGCGATCGACGAACAGCACTTCGTCATCTCTTAAAGGGCTATAGCCGTTATCCATATTGGTTTTATCGTAAAGGTTTGAGAGTGACTAAAGGAACCAGCCGTAGCTGTGAAGCCCTTTGCCCAAGAGGTTAACGCCAAGATAGCAGACCCAAACGACGACAAAGCCCGTCGCCGCGAGAATTGCAGGACGACGACCCTGCCACCCTTTGGTGATCCGAGAGTGGAGATAAGCCGCAAACACAAGCCAGGTAATCATTGCCCACGTTTCCTTCGGGTCCCAACTCCAATAAGAACCCCAGGCTTCATTTGCCCAAACTGCCCCAGCGATAATTCCGATCGTTAAGAGCGGAAACCCTAACCCAATCACCCGATAGCTGATGTTATCAAGTGTGTCAGCCAAATTTAGGCGTTGAGGAGACAGCGGGATTGCCTGGGTCGGGGCAGAAAGCACGGCAGTCCCGCCGCTTTGCATGGCAACGGTCGTCAAAGGCACTTCTGATTCACTCGATCGAGTTAATCGATATGCTTTATCGCGGTAGGCACCTGTCCCGACTGAGCTACCGCGCAGTTCAACATTCTGACCGCGAGTCACGACTAGGAAAGCGATTGCCAACAGCGCCCCGACCATCAGCGTGGCATAGCTCAACATCATGACGCTGACGTGCATCATTAACCAATTAGATTTGAGCGCAGGCACTAATGGCGCAGACGCTTGCATTCCGTCAGGTAGGGTCAACGCTGCAAAGGCGGTGATTGCCATCGCAACAGGTGTGGTTACAACCCCGACTAAGCGACTGCCGCTCATATTTTCAGCAAACAAATGGATGGTCGTGATCCCCCAGACGAGGAAAAACAGCGACTCATAGAGATTACTCAACGGGAAATAACCTGCCTCTAGCCAACGCGCGCCTAGGAGAGTTGCGATGCAGAGATTTGCGATCGCCATTCCTGCCGTCCCTAGCGCAGGTAGATAGGGAATCTGAGGAAATGCCGCACCCGTCCAATAAACCAGCATCGTGACGAATAGGACAGCAAACGAGAGATTGTCTAATATGCCTTGAAGCGCGACCAAATCCATGCGGTGTTTCTCCCCTTGTCTGAGCTACATCTCTAGTCTTTGCAGCATGACATCTGCAAGATCCATTGTAAGGGGTGATGGAGTGACCAGGAAGTGGACAAACGAAGCCCTGTCTGACCCGCAAAAATTCCCACTTCTTTAGGGTTTCTTCTCGTTTAGGTTCAATAGGAGCCAGACAACTTTTGTTACAAACGTCAGAATAGGAGGAACTACATCATCAGATCAGAAGAGGTGCTCGTGGCTTTATATGCTGAGTTACATCGCCATCTGGGGGGATCGGTGGTTCCCAGGGTGCTTTGGCGTTATTTGCATCGGAGTGAGTCTGCGTTAGCCGCGCGCTTTCCCGACTACTCTGAGTTTGAAGACTTTTATACTCGACCTCGCAGCACGTTAGACGAGTATTTAGAACTCCACACGCTGGTTGAGGGGGTTCAGACGGCTGAGGCGTTGCCCTATTTCATCTATCGTCTAATGCGGGGGGCATACATTTTTGAGAATCTCGCATATCTAGAGTTGCGCTACACGCCATTTTTGAGAACGGACTCTCAATTAAGCCAGTCTCAGCGCATTGACCAAATGGCGGAAATTGTCCAAATCGTCGGTCAAGCGAGTCAGGTTAAAGAGTACCCGATCGTCAGCAGTCAAATTCTCTGTATGCACTCGCGATTGCCCTATGAGGTGAACCGAGCGATCGTCGATTTAGCCGCTCAGTCTCCTGACTATGTGTGCGCGATCGATGTGGCAGGCGGTGATGCTCACTATGCCGAACGGCTCGATGAGTTTGTCGAATTGTATGCCTATGCTCGATCGCTCGACATTAAAACAACCGGGCACGTCTATGAAACTAGCGAAGGCTGCTATCCAGAACTGCTGCCCTACCTGATGAGAATCGGGCACGGCATTCAGATTCCGCTCCTTCAGCCCCACTTGCTGAAAGAGGTGGCTCGCCGGGGACAGTGTTTAGAAGTGTGTCCGACCACGTATTTAAAAACCGGGACGCTGGACGACATTCGCCAACTGAAATTGGTGTTCGATCGCTGCTTTGATGCCGGGGTCGATATTGCTATCTGCACCGACAACGCTGGACTGCACGATGTCCGGTTGCCGTTTGAGTATGAAAGTCTACTCACTCACGACATCATCGGGTTTGAGCAGCTACAAGCCTGTCAAGATGCCGCATTCCGACATGCCTTTGCCTGGAACTATGCTCAGCGTCCTGCATCGATGCTGACAACCTTGATGAAGACAGAAGTGGGCGCAGTTTAGTCAAAAGAATAGGTCTCTTGCAAAAGTCCCTGCCCTCACCCTAAATCCCTCTCCCAAGCTTAAGAGAGGGACTTTGAAATCTGGCTCCCCTTCTCCCAAGCTTGGGAGAAGGGGTTGGGGGATGAGGGCATCTTCGGACTTTTGCAAGAAGCTTAATGAGTTCTGATTTGTGAATAAATTCAGAACTCAATCCTCAAAATTCGATTTTTAAATTCCCCGTTTGAGAGCCACTTCAACTTGCTGAAACTCTTGTTCTAGGCGAGTCTTCAGTTTGTCAGGAACCGGACGATTAGGATAAGAGCTATAGTGACCTGCCAGCGAGTTAAGCGCCGTCCGCATGGTCGTAAATGAGCTTAGTTTTAGAATTGCCGGATCACGCTGGTAGCGAGAGGCAAAGTCATTAATGCTTTTGCGAGCTTCTGTGCGAACCGTAACCTTATCAGGAGAATCTGCTGGCAGTGTCAAAGCAGACCTCAAGCTGCTAATCACTCCTAACGTGTCTTCACGGTAGTTTCCAGTGAGTCCGGTCGTGGAGTCAGAAGAGCAACCCGTTAGCCCGATCGCTACGACCAACACCAGAGCCAATATGCGAGACAAAAAGCGCTTCATAAGCAATGGGTGAGGAGACGTGACAGTTTCACAATCCTATCGCGATTAGGGACGAGGGGATCATCCTCCTAGAAACTGAGATAGACGATCGAACCCATAAGTCACGCTTTCCTCATAAATCTTACCCGTCAGAAAGTATAAAAGTCCGTTGAAACGGACTCAAGAGCAGACTAGAATTGACCTTCAGTCCGTTTTGACGGACTTTCCACCATTAGCTCGAACTTCAGTTCAGGGCTGTTGAATGCCACGAACGAGGGGTTTTAATCAGGTGCAAGATCTCAATTAGTTCAAAAAATGGCAGGCTTTTGTCACTTAAGGGAATGTGAATTTTAGAAGCGGCACTGCCCATACTCTTTACCAGAGATGGCAGATGGAACAATCATCTCTCTGTCTGACTCGTATTGACACCCTTCTCAAATTTGGGTAAAGACCTGCAATGAGCCTTGAGCAAGAAAAATTATTGCGCCGCCTCACCCATCGCATTCAGCGATCGCTCCCTTTAAAAGACCTTCTCACTGCAACCGTGACAGACGTTCGGGCGTTTTTAGACAGCGATCGAGTTGCCGTTTACCAATTCCACGCAGATGAAAGCGGTCAGGTGATTGCCGAATCGATTCGAGGTGATCGCTTGCCATCGCTGCTAGGTCTAAGGCTTCCAGCCGAAGATATCTCTGCCGACGCGCAAGAATTGCTGATCGAGTCGCAGGTTCGATCGATCGTCAATGTCACCTCTGGGCAAATCGGGCAAAGTCGCTGGCAAAATGACGAAACCGGGTTTGAACCGATTCAATATCGCCCCGCAGAACTCGATCATCTCAATCCCCTGAATGAGATGGGCGTACAGTCTTCGCTGGTTGTGCCGATCGTTTCACAAAACGGGCTTTGGGGCTTAGTCGTCTCCCATTACCTTGAGTCTCACGACGTTTTAGAGAGTGACGTTCAAACCGTGCAGTGGGTAGTCGATCAGTTGTCAATGGCGATCGCGCAGTCTAGTTTGATGCGTCATGTCTGCGAGATGACCGATCGAGAAGCCGCTGTTCAGCGCATCTCTAGTTTGCTGCATTCGCTATCGACGATCGAGCTACAAGCCGCTCTAGAAGAAACGGTTGCCACGCTTCAAGGGTCAGGCGGCAGACTTTGGATTCAAGCCGAACCTTTAGACGTGCACAAGCCGCCATCGCCCAAAAGCTCGATCGCGCCTAGTAACAATATTCGACTCTACACCTATGGCGTTCAACCCAATTTTCCTGACGAGCCGCCCTATCATTTGATTGAGCAGTGCAGCGTTTGGCAAACCCATTTCAAGCTGAGAGAGGCTCAAGTTTGGGCGATCGATGACCTCCACTACGAGCCAGACTTTAAGGAGGTGAAATCTGCTTTTAGTGCAACATCAGTGCGAGGCGTGCTGATGATGCCACTCTGGTATCGCCACCGCCTGCTGGGATATTTGAGCATTTTTCGTACTCAAGTCGTCTCTAAACAGGTGCATCAGTGGATGCCCGAAGATATTGAGCTAGCTCAGGCGCTGGGAAACCAGTTTGCGACTGCCTTTCAGCAGCATGAGATGCACCACCAGCTACACGTTCTCAATGCCAGTTTAGAAGCCCAAGTGATTGAACGCACTACTCAACTGCAACAAGCAACCGAACAGCAGCGCATTTTGTTTGAAGTCGTCACCAAAATGCGGCAGTCGTTAGATTTCAGCACAATTTTTAGAACCGTCACAAGCGAACTGAGGCGATTGCTGAGTGCCGATCGCGTCGGCGTTTATCGCTTAGACCCCAACTCAAATTTCAACACAGGCGAATTTGTTGCAGAAGAGGTTTTGCCAGGATTTCTATCTGCCCTCACGGTCAAAATTTATGACCACTGCTTTGGCGATACTTATGCAACAAGATATCGGCAGGGGCGCGTTCACACCGTCACCGATATTCACAAGGCTGGAATACAAGACTGCTTTCTAGAAACGCTTGACCAATTTCAGATCAAAGCGCTTCTCACAGCACCTCTGATTAAAGGAGATGAACTTTGGGGGTTGCTCTGCGTTCATCAGTGTAGCCAAGCTCGTGAGTGGCAGCCCTCAGAGATTCAGTTTGTGACTCAAGTAGCGGCTCAATTAGGGGTTGGACTAGAGCAAGCCGACCTGCTAGCGCACACTCAACAGCAAGCTGAACAACTCTCGCAGGCATTTGACAATCTGCGTAAAACTCAGAGTCAGCTAATTCAAACCGAGAAAATGTCGAACTTGGGTGAGTTGGTGGCAGGCGTGGCTCACGAAATCAACAATCCGGTTAACTTTATCTATGGCAATCTTAACCCCGTCAATGACTATGCCCGTGACCTGCTCACCTTGGTGGATACTTACCAAGCTTGTTATCCCAACCCAACTGAGAAAGTGGCGCAACAGATCGATGCAATAGACCTAGATTTTCTCACCGAAGACCTTCCCAAGACGCTGACCTCGATGAAAGTGGGAGCCGATCGCATCCGCCAAATTGTCTTATCTCTCAGAAATTTCTCTCGACTCGATCAATCAGATATGATACCCGTCAACATTCATGAAGGACTCGACAGCACACTGCTGATTTTGCAGCATCGCCTCAAAGCAAAGTCAGACTTTGTAGACATTAAGCTAGTCAAAGACTATGGCGATCTCCCAGTCGTAGAGTGCTATGCCGGACAGCTTAATCAAGTGTTTATGAATGTGATCAACAACGCGATCGACGCTCTCGAAGAACACTTGGACCCCGTGAGCGTGCCCATGATTTCGATTCGCACTGAGCGATTAGGAAGCGATCGAGTCGTAATCCGCATCAGCGATAACGGACGGGGAATACCTGAAGACGTAAAGGACAAAATATTTGAGACGTTTTTTACGACCAAGCCGATCGGCAAAGGCACCGGAATAGGACTTTCAATCAGCTACGAGATCGTCGTTGAGAAACACAGAGGCGTTTTCAAGTGCCACTCTCAGCCCGGGCACGGCACAGAATTTTGGATTGAAATTCCGATTTATTCCAGTCAATAGATATTCTGTGTCGATCGGCTTTTGCTCCTAAAAGAAAGCTTTATCATAGATCTCTTCGCTATCGGTGCGTGTCCGCCTTCAAGACTCCATCTTCTAGATAAGCCACACTATCAGCCACATCAATAATTCGAGGATCATGCGTAACGATTAAAACTGTGCGCCCTTTTTCTTTAGCTAAATTTCGCAGTAGCTCAATGACCGCGTGACCATTATGAGAGTCAAGGGCGGCAGTGGGTTCGTCTGCCATAATTAAACGCGGATTTCCAGCTAGGGCACGAGCGATCGCAACTCGCTGCTTTTGCCCTCCTGAAAGATCTTGAGGGTGCCGTTTTGCTTGCTGTGACAGACCTACTTGGTCTAACAAGCCTAGCGCCTGTTGGCGAGCTGCCCCTTTGCGAATGCCTTTGAGATTTAGGGCGACTTCAACATTCTCTATGGCGGTCAACGCCGGAAATAGATTAAATCCCTGAAAGATAAAGCCAATATTTTGGAGCCGAAAATGCGCCAATTTTGAGCCAGACAGCTTAGAGATTTCTTCTCCTAGAAGACTTACACTTCCAGCGGTGGGGGTGAGAATGCCTGCCAAAATGGAGAGTAACGTCGTTTTGCCAGAGCCAGACGGACCCATTAAAAGCTGAATGTCTCCCCGCTTGACATCTAAGTTGATGTTTTTTAGTGCCTGAAACCGCTCGGCTCCAGATCGGTAGATCATGTCTACGCCACGAGCCACGATCGCGTTGACTTCTATTTTCTCAGCACTAATAGAAAGATTGGCTTGAGAAGCACTCCCGGCACTTTGCAGTAAATCGATTTGGGTAGCAGTCATTCGTTGATTTGTTGAATTAAAGTATTTTTAGATCGCAATGTGTGGGGAGCCGTTCACAAGCTTGCATTCTGAGAGGTCAATACGGCGTTGAATAGACTTATTCCAGAAGGATTACAGAATTCTCGCTTATATATCTAGTCTACCTAGACTGCTTGAGTTTCTGTTAGGGAAAGAATGGAACTTTAACGATCGTAGACGGCTCATCTCGTAGTTGTTAAGAAATATTACAGCGTTCATTAAGCTTTGAAAACGATAGCCGGATCGACGCGTGTAACTTTCTGCACCGCAAAAAGAGCAGATCCTACGCACATAACGACCGTCAATATAAAAACCCCCCCTGCTGTAGCGGGAGTAATTAGGATCATGATGCCCTTAGCGGTTTGGGTCCAAGCTCCAAGCCCCAGACAGAACGCCATACTAGGGATGTATCCTAAAAGTGCCATCCACATTGCTTGCTCTAAAATCACGCTGTATATAACCCAATTTGACGCGCCCATCGCTTTAAGAGTTCCAAACTCGCGTACGTGGTCAGTCACGGATGAGTAGAGAATTTGACCGACAATCACCATGCCTACTACAAATCCTACGGTTGCCCCCAAGCTGAGAATAAATCCGACTCCCGTTCGGTCTGACCAATAGACGCGGGTTTGGTCTGCGATTTCTGCTTGGGTGTAGACCCGCGTGTTGGGGAGGGCAGCTTCTAAGCGTTGTTTTAACTGCTGCAAGTCTTGCCCCGCTTTAGCGCGAACCAACACATAGGAGATGGGATCAGAAATGCTGAGACTGCGAGGAGTTGTAAGGGGTGCAGCCACCCCATCTAGAGGAGCATTCTCGAAATTATTAGTGCAGGTGAGATCGCCTTTGGTTTGCCGAGTGCAGCTCACTGACGTGTTTAAGCCTGCGGTGGCGTAGGCATTGGCATTTTCTAGCGAGGTGAAGATAAAGATGCTAGACACGATCGACTGTGTATCTTGAGATAGCCCCACAATCCGAGCGGGAAGCGTCCCGATTTTACCTTGTTCGCCTAGTTGCGTTTGCCCCAAGTTTTTTAGACTGGAGCGATCGACCAAAACGCTAAATGGCTGTTTTGCTGCACTCAGTTTGCCCTGGGAGACAGCCCACCCAGCAAACAGGCGACTGTCGGGATCAAAGCCAAAAATTCTGACTGGAGTAATGAGTCCCGAATCGCTGCGCCAAACGCTCGATCGGATCATCAATGCTTCGGCTCGTTCAACCCCAGGAACTTTTTGAGCCTGAACGACTTTCTCAGCCGCGATCGGAGAGGTCAACTCCAGATGCACCATTTCTTTGGAGGCAACCCACAGATCGGCACTGGATTGATCAATTAAAAGCGCCGTTGATCGAGTGAATCCTTTCAGAATGCCGACTTGAATCGTCACCAAACTCACAGCAAACACGATGCCTGCCTGAGCGACGATAAACCGAGGAATGTCTTCAAAGAGATTTTTGCGGGCGATCGATGCCATTGGCAAGAGGGGAGACGGAAGGGTAATTCTGGACACATCTACAGGTTACATTTCTCTAGTCTATGTAACATGACCGCCCTTGCGTGCCACCCGTTCCTGACTAAGGACAGTTTATGGAGTGTCTGTGCGTTGGATTGGGCTTCGGCTCCGTTTAGCCCTCGTCGGCGTAGTGGGTTGAGGGCACTGCTGTGCCCTCAATAAAGGCGATGCAAATCAATGCGTCTAGCCTCTAGTACCGACCAGCGCTGCGGTTGATAGATGTTCTGGCATTGATTGACGTAAACGATCGCCATATAACGCCAGCGCATTTCCATTGAGGAGCAGGCTGAGATGATCGCGATCGTAGTCTGCTACGTCGGCGGCAGACTTGACGCAATCTTTGAGAACGCCGTCCCAGTGACCATAATCGCCAGAGAAACAGGTGAGATGTTTGCCCATTTCGCCCATCGCCAGGGGCAGATAAGCCGGGGCGGGATCATCCGATTCAAAGGAGGTGAAGATCTGTCCGCGTCCAAAATATTCCATCGGGTCGCGGTGACGCAGATCGTAGTGCTCGTATAGGCTAGAGTCATCGATTTGCGCTGGGTCGTGCTGCTTATTCCACATCAAATCAAACAGATTTTTTGCCTGACTGATGATGTTGCTGTTGTTGTGAACGCCCCGTTCCTGAATCATCAGCTTGGTAAATTCCATCAACGCGGGGCGATAGGGAGTTTTGGGATCAAAGTCACGAATGCGCTTCTCCCAGTGCTCATGGAAGGCGTGGGCAAGGTCAGGCAGCCAGCCACAGCCTCCTTCAAGGAAGCCGACTCGCAGAGTGGGGAACCGCTCAAATACGCCATCAAAGACCATGCGAGCCAGTGCCATTTGCTGTTGATTGCGCTGCACAAAAATGTGACTGAGCACAAATGTTTCCATGTGATCCGCGATGCCGCCGACCATATAAGAACCCGGTCCACCGTGAATGCCGATCGAGACATTCAAATCGACTGCTGCTTGCAAAATTGGCTCAAAATCAGGATGGCTGAGGGTTTTGCAGGTGCGAATTTCTGGAAACGCATCGGGCGCTTTCGGGTGCGGAATCGCGATATTGGGTGCGATCGCCACGCCGATCATGCCAAGCTCGTTGACGCAACGGTGCATCTCCTTGACAGCTTCGTTGACATCTTGCATCGGCAAAACTCCGATCGGCTTAATGCGATTGCCATAGCCGCGACAGTCTTCCGCCATATAGTTGTTGTAAGCACGACAGAGGGCGATCGCCATATCTTTGTCCAGAATCGAGGAGTAGCTCAAATTCCAGGTGCCATAGACCACTTGAATATCAACGCCTTCTCGATCCATGTGTTCTAACCGAACCTGGTTAAACATAGCTCCTAGTGTGGTTTCCGGGTGAAGATTCCGAAAGCCTCCTTTTCCTAAACCTTGCGGTTGAGGATAGAGCCGTTCTAAGTCGTTCTTGCCCGTTGCGGGGTTAAAGTCGATGACTCGCATCCGCTGATCGCCCAAGTTATCGACGATCAGACCAACGCGATCGCGATATTGTGGCTCGATATAGTCACGAATCACGAGTGGATTCTCAATTTTGTGAGCGTCGGCGTCAATGACTAGCAAGTCTTGATACATGAAGTTCTCCGTAGTATAAAAGGATTATGAGTTCGTGCTGAAAGCTGAACCCTAACTATGCGCTTGCCTTTAGCTTGAAATAGTGCCAAAGCTGACGTAACCCAAACCAATGCTCAAATGACCAAGAGAGAGAAGCCAGAATCGTGATGCCGGGGTATTTGACAAACGCAGGTTCGTTTTTCTCGAAAAAGGCGTGTCCACCCAAAGCAAATATCTGGGTGAGCACTAGACAAACGAGCGTTATTCGCCAGTCGTAAAACAAATAGACGATCGCTGCGATCGCCAACGCGTTTGTTAAGTGATGTAACGCTTGATTGATCGGGTTTTGATGCGAGGCGACAAAGTGCGCCTTTGCTTCCTGGAAGTAGCTCATATCGCTTCTCCCTGTCCTTCTCTAATGGGATTTTGGAACGATAGCACAGAGAAATTTAGGAGTGAAGGGAGCGATCGAAAGTTTTTGGAATTGGCAGCAAATTTGCGCTCATAGGATGCTGATGAACGTGGACTTATCAAGGTGCAACTTCTCACCCTCACCCTAGCCCTCTCCTTGGGGAGAGGGAACAAGACTCTGACTCTCTTCTCCTTGGGGAGAAGGGTTGGCGAGGGCTTGCCCCACTTTGTGAGGAGGGCAGAAGACGCTCACAAGTCTTACAGGTTATTTAATCCACGATCCTCAGCTCAAAACCAGCGCAGTTGCCAATAGTTTTTTTCAGGTTGACCGAGTTCTTCATCGGTTAACCAATCCACGAGTTTATAGGTGCCAAACACATGATCCCACCAGTCTACGGCGAGTCCAAAGTTATGATTCCACATCCCATATTTGTGATGCACATAGTGAACGGGCATCTTCATCCAAAAGCACTTAGTCGGGTTTTCGTGCTGTAGCTGATGAGCATAAGAAGAAAACGCCGCATAGACAAACCCGCCTAAAAACCAGCCGATGCCCGCCGGGAATGAGTGGAAAAACATTAGACATAAGACGATGAGCGTCCCTCTCACATAGTCACGAAACTCCCACAGCACGCCCTGCGCCTCATTGCGGCGATGGTGATCACGATGTTGCTTCCCCACTTTTGGCGAGACATGCATCAAACGATGCAGCCAATATTCGACCAAGCTTGCCAAAACGAACGCGATCGTAAAACAAACGACCCCCACACCCACTTTTACTAGCACCGCAATTGCTCCTTCAACGGTTAATCACTCTCAATATTGTGCCACCGTCTTTCAACAAGAGAATTGGTAGGGGCTGAAAGATGTGTCACGATCGAGAACACCACTACTTTTAAGTCAAATAGTATGATCCAAAGATTATTGATGATTGGACTGAGCGCGATCGTGTTCTGGACAAGCTCCCTGATCCAGCCTGTCTTTGCCGCCGACTTGGGCAACGGTGTTAGTGTATTCACGGTTCAGTGTGCGGGGTGTCACGCTCAGGGCGGCAATATTGTCCGACGCAACAAAACGCTGACCCTAAAGGCACTCCAGAAAAATGGTTATGCAACTGAGGCTGCGATCGCGCAACTCGTCACCAATGGCAAAAATAATATGTCTGCCTACAAAGATCGTCTCAGCCAAGCTCAAATTCAAGATGTATCCGCTTACGTGCTAGAGCAGGCAAAAAAAGGCTGGAAATAAAGTCTGAAAGGACTATCTTTGAACCGCATTTAAATTCAACAGAGGCGAGAAAAATGGCTGACCAGGTTGTGCAGTGGCTAAACGAGATTAAAGACCTCAAACAAAAACTACAGGTCGCCCAAGAGGCACAGGAAGCCGCAAACGCCAGCGCTGACAATTGGCGGAAACTCTATGAGACAGAGGCGCAGCAGCGACGTACCGAAGCCGTGTTGACCCGACAAACGATCGACGCTCTCAAAGCTGAAATTGCCCAACTTCAAAGCCTTCCTAAAGGCTCATCAGACGGATTGGTCGCTCAATTCACCCTCGATCGCTCGATCGAGACCCTGACCACCGTTGATGAACTCAAAGCCAGATTGCTTGACCTGTGGACCGAGCACGATCGACTGGCTCAAAATCTCAAAGATGAACAAGCCAACCACGCCCAAACCCGCAAAAACCTTACCACTGCATTAGGCGATACGGTGGACTTGCTGACAAAAGTACGAGAACAAAAGGGCGACTAAAATCCCATCGCTGTTGCAACTGCGTCTAACTCTGGTGCAATGCCCTGTTGAAATTGATTTTGGCTATGTTTAATGGCAGTGTCAGGATCTTTCAGCCCATTGCCTGTCAGGACACAAACTACCGTTGCCCCAGTCGGCACTTGATCCTTCACCTTGAGCAGTCCGGCGACAGAGGCAGCGCTGGCAGGTTCGCAAAAGATTCCTTCTCCAGACGCTAAGAGACGATATGCATCCAGAATCTCTTCGTCGGTGACCGCATTAAATTCACCCTTGCTCGAATCTTGAACCGCGATCGCTTTTTGCCAGTTGGCAGGGTTGCCGATCCGAATAGCGGTTGCCAGAGTTTCAGGATGGCTGAAGATATGCCCACTCACTAGAGGAGCCGCCCCTGCTGCCTGAAAGCCCATCATCTTCGGGAGTTTGGTAGAGCGTCCTTCTTGATGATATTGGCAGAATCCCATCCAATAGGCGCTGATGTTCCCCGCGTTGCCAACCGGGATGCACAGCCAATCGGGTGCGTCGCCCAACACATCAACCACTTCAAACGCAGCCGTTTTTTGACCCTCAAGGCGATAGGGGTTGAGCGAATTAACTAACGTCACAGGATAGTTTTGCGACATCTCGCGCACAATTTCTAAAGCTTGGTCGAAGTTGCCTTGAATCGCCAACACTTCTGCCCCATAAAGCAGCGCCTGAGCCAGCTTGCCCAGTGCCACATAGCCATCGGGGATCAGCACAAACGCCCGCATTCCTCCACGACGAGCATAGGCAGCCGCCGCCGCCGAGGTGTTGCCCGTGCTGGCGCAAATCACTGCTTCTGCCCCCGCTTCTTTGGCTTTAGAAATCGCCATCGTCATGCCGCGATCTTTAAAGCTGCCTGTCGGGTTGAGACCGTCATATTTCACAAACACTTTCACCTGCCGACCCATTTGAGCCGCGATCGCAGGTGCCGGAATTAAGGGCGTGTTGCCTTCATGCAGCGTGATCACAGGAGTTTTATCGGTCACGGGCAGATAGCGCCGATAGCCCTCAATCAAGCCACGCCAGTTCTGAACTTTGGGCATTGTCTCAGAGAGGAGATCATCTTGAATGGGCAGACTTAAGGTCACAGGGTTGAATCTTTGAATGCGACAGGTTCAAATCTTAGTCTACTACAGAGGGTCAGAGTGTCCTGCTCAAAGGAACTTAGAAAACTTTCTGCCAGTCGATCAAAATGAAGCACTTCGCAAAAACTTGTGTAAAGTTTAGGTTAAGATGACCCTCGGTGTGAGTAAGTACAAATTCCTAACACATTATGACCACGACGAATTCAAGCAGTCAGTTTAGTAACACCGCTGTGTATGTGCCTCTCCAAGATCATTCCAGCGTCTCCGATCGTGAGTGGGCGCGATCGCTCAAAAAGATGAAAGCACTCTATCAAGCTGATCAGCAAACAAAGTTTCTCAATCTCCACGCCGAAACAGCATCTTTGCTGCATCAGCTACAAGCTCTTAAGCAACAGCGCCAGGAAGTCAGCAAATAGTCTGACAACCTCTCTTCTCCATAGCTCACACCCTACCGTGCACCCCTTAAAATGAGTCATTGGTTTAACGTGAGTGTAAGTTATGCGTGCTTTCTGGTCTGATCCTTACCTTTGGGTTCATGCAGCGGGTTTGGCAGCCCTTCCTCTGTGTTTGCTAGTTTGCCTATTGGGGTTGGCAGTCGGCGATCCTTTATTGCCTGTCTGGTTAGAGTTGGGGCTGATTGCAGCAGTTGGCATCGCTCCGATCGTCTGGATGCAGTGGCAAAAGCCTTTCTATATCTTCAGCTTGGTTGCCATTGCTCTCAAACCTGCCCAATTAACCGATGACCAACGGCGAATCTTGACGCTCTTCAAGACTCGTCGCAGTCCGATCTGGATTGGGCTAGGTACCTTGCTGCTGCTAGTAATGTTGCGTCAGATCTATTACGTGGCTCCGATCGCGGCTGAAGTGACTCCGTTCGCTCTGGGGCTGCGAGGATTAGGGTTAGTAGTGGCAGCGATCGCGTTTCTCGCCAGCAATTTATTTCTGCAAGTGCCGCTCAGCGTGATTCGAGTGCTGCTGACAAGTGAACAAGCATTTGCAGCGACTGAGCCGTTTGCTGTAGAACAAATTCCTCAAGCTTTCTCAGTTTTGGGTCTGCGTGTCAACCAAATTTTGCCTTCCCTGTTGCCTGATGAAGCCACAATGCACCCTCCCCTAGTCGTCAAAGAGCTACTCTCAGAACCCATTGCCGACTTGCCGACCTCTAGCCCAGACAATCCTACGACTAACCTTTAGAGCCAAAGCTACTAATTCTGGCAAAATCAGCCGGGTCTTGATCCCGTCGATGCTGAACGGGAATGGGCGGACCTTGGCGATCGCCTGCCAATGCCGCCGTTGTCTCTAGAGCTTCTCGAAGCCGTTTAGCAGCATAGATAGACATATCGCGGGGCACATTAATGCGATCGCGCAAATATCGTAGAGCCGCATCAGACCCCGGCGGGGGTGGACAAACTTGGCTCGTCATCAAGTTGGTTAAAGCACACCGTAAAGCCACATCCACTAATGTGTCTTCAGCAGGATTAACTCGAATGATATTGTCTCGGTGCTTAAGCACGCGGGAGAGCGCTTCAGCACGAGAGGTTTCAGGTTCTAGGTACGTCACATCGGGCAACCCATCCCAAGGACCATGATCCACTCGTGCCTGGTTAAGTCGTGCCTGAGGTTCACCGTTTTCCCAGCAGCCTCCCATCTGCGGAGGCAAATCATGCACGTGGGTGTGGAAATCGCTCTGGGTGCCCCGATAAGTGGGTCGGCTTTCCATCGCCGCAAACCAGTCTGACAAGCGCGGGTTTTCTTCTCGCAAAGAGTAGCCCTTGTAGTAGTAAAGGCTGGCATTCATGCGCTCAACGTAGGGCGTAAAGATAACATCAGCGGTGCCAAACTCCTCAAGGAAGTAAGGACCTGGAGTGAGATCGAGAGCCTCCTCGACCTGAGCTACTACGCTTGTGAACTGATCGCGGTTACGCTGCTCTTGCCGAGACGAGCCTGCCTGACGGCACAGCCAAGCGCACCAAGATCGAAAGAGCAGCCGCTCTAGTCGTCGCAGGGGAAGCACCGTGCGATCGTCCATGCCTGCACCCAAGACACCAAAAGCGCGTTCCAGGGCGAGCAAAATATCATCGCTTTCGGTGATGATATGACCGTCTAACTCGATCGCCGGAAGCATCCCAGATGGCACTTTACGCTTGTACCAGCTTTCTTTCTCCCCGTAGCAGAACATGGTCACTTTCTCGATGCGGTAAGGAATTTGCTTTTCCTCTAGCCACAGCCAGATTTTTTGACAGTAGGGACACCAGGCGTGGTTGTCACGATAGAGCGTCACCCGCACATCGGCTTCAGTTTGACCGAATAGACGCAAGCGGGCTTGAGCATTGGTGAGTCCATTGACAGGTTCGACTTGAAAATCTGTGAGGGCTTCGAGTTCTGACCAGCTTAGAGGAGCAATCGTCGGGGCAATGGATGTCATTTTGAGTTGTAAGTTGTCTGTCTAAAAACGGTTTTGGCTACAGCAGACCGCCTGCTGTCAAGCGTTCGACTGATCGCGGTATAAATCCGAATAGTGACTACTTCTAGCTTAAGGCACGTTTCTGCGAGGGCGAGTTTTAGCGGAAGGTGTGAACACGATTCTAGAATCTATTCTTTGAATTTAAAGACTTCTGCATTCGAGATTTCATTTCTTTGGCTGCCAGCGTATAGCCTCCATCGGCACCATCGACGAAATGCACTTGTCGTCCATTGCGATCGAACACTAGACACGTTAGCAGTGCCCGATCGCTGACGTGCAGTCCGTAAACGAGGTTGCCCGATCGATATTTCTTCTCCAGATAGGCGGTGAGTTTTTCCCGCTGAAGGGCATCTCCGGCGATCACCATTCGCAGCATGTCATCAAATTTTCGATAGTCGGTCGCTGCGACCACCACATCTTGATATTGACCCCAATCGGTGCCACCGAGGTTGAGTTTAAAGGTCATCAACATCCAGCCGAGTAGATTCTCAAGCTGGATTTTGACCAGATAGGTGAGTTTGCTGAACCAATGACTGGTTGGGGCACGGAGTTTGGTTTCTTTGATCAGCTTGTTGGGGTTGAAGGACAAAGAGAGCCGATCGCGCGTGATGGGATTGTGGCGATCGCCCGCTCCATAAATCAGTTGAATCTGTTCGATTACGTCTCGATACTCGTCGTTTTGGGTTGCCAGCACTAACAAACTGACTGTTTCTCCATAGCGACTGGGAATATCTTGCCAGCGACACTCTAAGCCCAAAAAGTTTGCTGGGGAACTGGCTTCCGTCAAATTCAGCCTATAGAGAGGTGCTGTCGCCGGATCTTTGACTAAATTAGTGGCGTAGGTCAATCCGCCTCCCATAAAGACTGCCTGACTATAGTTTTCTGAAATCTTTAGTTTGGCAATATCAACAGGATGCCCCGCCTGAGTTGCTACCCCCACCGGAACGATGCCCACTCGCAGGCTGAGAGCAAATTCGTCTTTTGCAAGAGTTTGAATGGAGCGCAGCGATCGGGTAGTCTCCTCTAGCAGCGTGGGCGGAATCAGCAGCGCAGCCCCATCGCCCCCAAACACAAACGGAACATCAATCGCACCTGCAACATTGAGAACGGATACGATCGAGCAGGCACCCAGCAAATTGACATCTTTATAGCGACCTTGCTCGATCGCGTGAGTCGAGCCGACAATATCAGTAATCACAATCAGCCAGTCATCAGGAACCGAGACAAAATTATGCTGGTCAGTGATTTGGACAAAATCAGTCAAAACGGGTAAGTCGAAATAGAAATACCGAGTGGGCATAGCGTCGTTCGGTACAAATTTTATAATATTAACTATTATTACGAACTTTCATTTACTTGGATTTATTAAAGATGAATTCTCTAAATCTTTTACAAACGCTTCAAAAAGACTATGAATGCTTCCCAGAAAACCAAACCTACACCCTTTACGCTGAAGACGTTTATTTCAAAGATCCGATGAATGAGTTTCGAGGACGCGATCGCTATCAAGCTACGATCGGCTTCATCAAAACTTGGTTTCTCAACGTCAAAATGGATCTACATACTATTCAACGCAACGGCGATGTGATCCGAACAGAGTGGACCTTGAGTTGGAACACGCCGTTACCCTGGAAGCCTCGCATCTCGATTAGCGGTTGGAGTGAGTTGACCATCAGCGCAGAAAATTTAGTCGTGTCCCACATCGATTACTGGAACTGTTCACGATTAGATGTGTTGAAACAACACTTTCGGTAGAGATCGCTCCACCCCTAAAGCCCGATTCATATGGGAGAATGAAGTCAGGTAAAAGAATGTAAACAATTCTCAGGCAAGGACTCCGATCGACCATGCGTGTAATTTTGATGACAGGGAAAGGCGGCGTTGGCAAAACTTCTGTAGCCGCTGCGACTGGGCTTCGCTGTGCAGAGCTTGGTTATCGAACCCTTGTCTTGAGCACTGATCCCGCCCACTCGTTAGCTGATAGCTTTGATCTAGAGTTAGGTCACGAGCCGAAATTAGTCCGCCCCAATCTGTGGGGTGCCGAGCTTGATGCCCTGATGGAGCTAGAGGGTAATTGGGGTGCGGTGAAGCGCTACATTACCCAAGTGCTGCAAGCGCGAGGGCTAGACGGCATTCAGGCAGAGGAGTTGGCGATTCTCCCTGGCATGGACGAGATTTTTGGATTGGTGCGAATGAAGCGCCATTATGACGAAGGCACGTTTGACGTATTGATTATCGATTCTGCCCCGACTGGAACGGCATTAAGGCTTCTGAGTTTGCCCGAAGTGGGCGGCTGGTATATGCGGAAATTTTACAAGCCATTTCAAAACATTTCGGTGGCGTTGCGTCCCTTAGTGGAGCCGATCTTTAGACCGATCGCAGGCTTCTCTCTGCCCAACAGAGAGGTGATGGATGCGCCGTTTGAGTTTTATGAGCAAATTGAAGCGCTGCAAAAAGTCTTGATTGACAATACGCAAACCTCGGTGCGACTCGTCACCAATCCTGAAAAGATGGTGATTAAAGAATCGCTGCGTGCTCACGCTTACTTGAGTTTGTATAACGTCTCGACAGATTTAATTATCGCGAATCGAATCATTCCTGAATCAGTGACCGATCCATTCTTCAAACGCTGGAAAGAAAATCAGGCGCAATATCGTCAAGAGATCCACGACAACTTTGCGCCTTTACCTGTCAAGGAAGTGCCGCTTTATTCGGAAGAGATGTGTGGGTTAGAGGCGCTCGATCGCTTAAAAGAAACGCTTTACCCCAACAATGAAGATCCGGCGCAGGTTTACTACAAAGAAACAACGCTGCGAGTCGTGCAAGATCAGGGGCAATACAGCCTCGAAATCTATCTACCTGGCATTGAGAAAAGTCAGGTTGAACTCAGCAAAACGGGCGACGAGTTAAACGTCAGAATTGGAAATCACCGTCGTAATTTGGTGTTGCCTCAAGCGTTGGCGGCTTTAAATCCAGCCGGGGCAAAGATGGAGGATGACTATCTCAAAATCCGGTTTGCTACTCCAGTGTGAATTTAGAGGCTATTCAGTCCCCTTCGATCGCCAAAGCTTCTTCGAGAGCAGGTTCGATCGCTGATTTGGGTTGTTTGCCATCGAGCAGACAGCTTACGGTCATGTCGCCCATCACGTTAATGGCGGTGCGACAGCGATCGAGAAACCAATCGACCGTTACCAAAATCGCAATATACTGAGTGGGCAAGCCTACTGACGAAAACACCAGCGTCATCGTAACCAGTCCCGCATTGGGAATTCCGGCTGCGCCAACGGACGCAAAAATCGAGGTCAAAATGACGATAATTTGCTGAGGAAAGGGCAGATTTTGTCCGATCACCTGAGCAATAAACAAAGCTGCCATCGCCTCATAAAGGGCGGTGCCATCATTGTTAAAGTTACTGCCCACTAATGCGCCTAGCGATGCAGACGACTCTCGCAATCCTACTTTGGTTTGCAGCGCCTCGAAGGTGATGGGCATTGTCACGGTTGAGGAAGAAGTCGAAAAAGCCGTGAAGAACGCATCAGAGCCGCCCGATAAAAATCTCGCAGGGCTGACCCACGAGCCAAGTTTGACGCGAGTTAGATAATAGCAGGCTTGCAAAAACAGAGCCAGCAACACTGCTAAAATAAACGCTCCAAGAGACTTAAATGGTGCAAACCCTTCGAGCGCGATCGTTCTTGCCACGATGCCAAACACCGCTAACGGAATCAAAACAATCACCCAAGTGAGCACATGAATAATCGCCTCATATAAAAACGTGATCACTTGCTCTAACGGCTTGTAGTCAGATTTACCTTGTTTGGTCTGTTCTGATTTAAGGGCGCGAAGGGCAATGCCAAAGGTCAGCGCAATCACAATGAGCTGAATTACATTGTTATCAACTAATGGCTTCAGCACCGCATCTGGAACGCTAGTCTGCACGAGTGACCAGGGATCAACCGTCACACCGCCCGCGATTTCTCCGGCAGGTTTGTTAATTTGTCCCCAGGTTCCGGGTCGGATGACGTTAGCAACGAGCAAGCCAATGACGATCGCCACCGTTGTATTCGTCAACAATAAAACCGTTAATTTGCGCCCCGATCGACCAGGGATATTTGCTGTCATAAACGTGTGCAGCACTGCCATCAAAATCAGCGGAGTCGCCAAGGCACGGAGCGCTTTGAGAATCAAGTCACAGGGAACCGCCAGATTATTGATGATTGCTTTGTTATTTGGGTCAGGGTTTCCAGCCCCGAAGAGAACGCCGACGACGATCGCTAAAATCAGCGCAACTAAAATTTGCACATAAAGCGGAACCGTTTTCCCAAACAGACGAATGCCAGATTCAGCGTCACTCATGCCTTTGTCCAGATAGTGTAATCAGTCAGTGCATTTACAATACCCTTGAATTTTCCCTAGTATTAGTTTCTTTAGAATTTGAGTAAAGTGTCCTCTAAAACCGATTTACCGCTTATCAATTCGTCGAATCTGCCGCGCTTCTTCTAAAACTCCTTCAATGTCTTCGCTTGACCAGCGACGCACATAGTTCACCTTCACTTCTTCTAACAAATCAGTGATCAGTGATTGCACTTCCTGAAGCGATCGCTGATCTCCCATCTCACTCGTTAATGCCTGCCCGAAATTTTTGACCAATTTGTTGATCAATTCTGCCCCTGCTTTATCTTCTAATGCTGCCACGATCGCGCTATAGGCTCCTTCGGTCACATCGCTTACCAGTCGCTCATTGATTTGTCGAGGCAAATCACCGATCAGAGGCATCGCTTTTAGCCCCTGGTAAGCGGGAGATTGATTGAGAATTGCCTCAACATTGTGCCGCAACAGCGCTTCTAGATCAGGCTTGATTTTAGGAAGCACTTTATAAACGGTTAACTTCATCAGGTGGCTCGTGAGTTCTTGAATTTCGTCACGCTGATTGAGGTCAACATAAGGACGAGACGCGGTTTGAGTCAACCATCGCGAGAGTTCTCCTCGATCGATCGATGCCTGCACTCGATCGATGACCTGCACGACGACAACTTCTGCAAGTTCTTCTGAAATGTTGGAAATCAATCCTTGACTCGCCTGGGCACGAATCCGTTCCCAACTGACAAATCTCGCTTGTTCTAACCGCAGCGCAACGGAAATGACTCGCAGCAACCGCCAAAAGGGTAGTAGCAAAAATACGTCATACCAGCGCCAGAGCATCGCATCGAACCAGCTCAAACTTTTATATTTGCGGCTGAGATAGAAGGTTCGGGCTAAAAACTCCAGCCCAAAGAGGGCAACAAACGGCAGATCGACCAGCCAAAACCAGTCGGTGAATTCGCCATTCTCTCCGATCGAGCGATAATAATTAACGGCGATTAAGGGACGAATCTCGCGATCGAAGAATTGCAGTTCGCGATCAACGCCCTTTTGCTGAAGGTCGTTAACACTCCAAAACTGACTGAATGCCTGACGAGCCGATTCATTGCGACGTTGCCCAAAAATCTGCTCTCGCATTCGATTTTTGATTTTCTCTAGTGCGCCGCTCTTGTTCGCTCCTGCAAATGGGTTGGTTTGGATCATGTCGGTGCTGCGATCGCGCAACTCCTGTAACCGTTGCCCCACCTGCGGGTTCTGCAATCCTCCTTGCTGAAGGTCTCGCTTTAAGTCATCAACCGTTTGCAAATATTGATCTGTGTCACGATGGCGTTCGATGCCTTTTACGGGGTCAACCCACTGGGTGACAATGGGCGCTCGACGAAACCAAAAGTCTCGCCACTGCACGTAGGTCAGGTCGAAGGCGACGAGACCGAGATTGGCGGCGGCGATCGTTGCCATCAGCCGCTCAAACCAAAGATTTTTGCGACGAGACGCTTTACTAAACGCTGGCGAAGGAGTCATACAATACCGAAGTTCCCGTTTCTAAGCCTACTACACAGTGCAAGGTGAAACGGGACTCGGCATAAAACACTTTGTTGAGGAAAGGGCTGGAAACTCAGCCGATTATTGACTCGCTTGGTTATTCAAATTGGGGCAGTAATGTTTTGAAGCTAGTGACAAGGCAAGTTGGGTGGGAACGAGTTTAGCTTCCATTTGTCTCTGAAGTTGTTCAGCTTCCTGCCGGGTTGTAGGGTTTGAGTCAGCCATTCTTGGAGATTCCATCGTCTCTCGATAAGTGGTCTCCATGATTTCTTCGTCAGACTTTCCATTTTGTCGGGCTTGACAATAGTCTCTGGCGGCGGCTGTTAGTAACTCTGGGTTCGTCTTGACTAAATTTGTGAGTGAGGTGTTTCCGCCATAATCCTGCCTCAAGAGCGTTCTAACTGCCGAGAGATAGGCGGCATCTTTTTTAGCGTCTTTTGCAGCTTGGACAGCGTTAAACCCACAGACCGATCGAGTGAGATCAACAATTTGTCTTGAGCCAGTCTGTATATAGCACCCATAATCTGGGTTAGTGGCAGCAGCAGCAGGCAACGTGAGCAGAGAAATAGATGCGATCGAAGAGAGCAGAGCCAATGAGTATCTTGAACATGAGTAAATTCGGAAATGCTATGTTTCAAACATCACTCAATTCAGATAAAGCTCCGGTACGATCGCGAATGTCTCTTGTGAAGTTTTAATAAATTGTTTGACCATAGCAGAATGCTGTTATTGACTTCGTTTGACCCCTGGCAGCCTCACCAACGCTCTAATTCCTCAGACGATTTATTAACCGAGATTTCTCAAAGGGATCTAATCGCTCAACCGTGTCATTTCTTAAGAAAAATCCGGGTCGATTTTCAAACGGCTCCCAAAGAAGTGATTTCTACGATCGACCGTCTTCAACCAGATGTGACTATCTGCTGCGGAATGGCTGAGAGTCGGCAAGTCTTAACCGTGGAGTCAAACGGCAAATTTCAGCGCAGTGTGTTGCACACTTCGATCGATTTGGCTGCTCTGATTGAAGGCACGATCGCGACTCAGATCAGCCACGATGCCGGAAATTTTGTGTGCAATCACCTTTACTACTCCGTCTTGTCGCACCTTCAAAAAACGCAGTCCCGTGTTTGTCTGTTTGTTCACGTCCCGGTGCTCAGTGAGCGAAATTTAGACACTGTGATGCGTGATTTTTTGATGATCGTCCGCAAACTCGATCGCGAGAGTGTCACGGATACAACCGATTAATTTTGCCTTTATTCCTGACCTAAAATTTCCACTGTTCCCCTCTGACCATCGATACGGACAAGCTGACCATCTCGCAGAATATTGGTCGCATTCTGGACATCCATCACCGCAGGAATGCGATATTCACGAGCCACGATCGCGCCATGCGACAACCGACCTCCGACTTCTGCGATCAATCCACCTGCTCTGGCTAACAACGGTGCCCATCCAGAATCTGTATAAGGCACAACGAGAATGGTTTCTCGATCGATCTCTCCCACATTAGAAAGCGATCGCAGCACTTTAATGCGTCCTTCAACCTGTCCAATGCTGGCTCCAATTCCTTGCAGTTGCTGCGAAGACTGCCAGTTTTCTAAAACGGGAATAGGGGGATCATCGCCATAAACGATCGTGGAAACCGACTCAAGCTGACCATCTTTTTGCAAGCTCGATCGACGTTGAGCAATAATTTGAGGAATCTGATCAAGGATGGTTTGATCAAGATTCACGGCTTGCCGGACTTCTGCTAACTCTAGAAAGAAGATATCGCCCGGTTCAGTCAATATTGCCGACTTGAGCCAGTCAGCTTCTAATGCGACAAAGCTCCATCGCAACTCTGCCAACAACCGACTATAAACTTCTGTCACTCGTCCTTTCAGGCTAAACCGACGCTGCACTAATCCAGCCTTCGATCGAACTGAGCTTGGTTTGGGAGGCGGATTCAAACAAAATTGGGCAAACAACTCTTGAACCGGGTGCGGGTCTTCTCTCCAAGTGGGCACTGCAATGTCCGTCCCCACTTCACTTAGATAGCCGTAACGATTTAAGATTTGGTTAAACCGATCGAGAATATCTCGACTCTCCACCGTTCTATCTAGCATTTTAAATAGGTTCAAGCTGCTCAGAGATTCTGTCTCTGCTGGATTGATCCATTTATTACTCAGTAAATTCTCACGGGCTAAAACTGCTAATGCTTGCAGCGATCGCAATGCTGCTACCTCTGGCGTATCTCCGTTATCGATTTGTCCATCATCGACTTTTAAAATTGCCTTTCGCAATGCCGCACTCAACGGAGCAAAAATACTATAAAAGGTCGCCACTTCTAGTAGTTCGAGGATTAAATTAATTCGTTCTAGGAGGTGAGAAGCAGATAGCTCAACAGCAGGCTGCACCGAGGCTTGCTTTAGAAATGGAGCAAACTTGCGTCGATCGTCTCGACGAAAATTTTTCTCAAGCTGCAATTCTTGACCCACTAATCGCAGTAATCCTGGCAGGTTGCGAAGCGTTGACCCGATTGGAGGCTTACTAAACGCTGCCCCTCTTGTGAGAAACTCTAAACTTTCAGCAGGCAACCCCATCCGTCGAAAAAGCTGACCCAACAGTGAGGCATTAAAATAGGCGCGAGAATAATGCAGCGTGGCGGTTTGGTTGAAATCGAGTCCTTGAGCGCGATCGCCCAGCACGATCGTGAAAATCTTGCCCCAAACGCCACACGTCAACGGGCGGTTGATTGACCACGTAAGCGGACGAATCAATCCAGGAATCACTTCAGCCGCGATCTTGCGCGTCCAAATTGGCGCTAACGTTGTAATCGGTCGAGACTGCAACACCCATAAAGTGTGACCATCATAAGTCCACTCCACATCTTGAGGAACGCCGTGATATTCCTCTTCAAGACGACGCGCTAGAAAAGCAATCTGCTGAACCAATCGAAGTGGAGTATCACCCGACCCATTCACCTCTAAAATCCGATCGTCTGATAAAACCCAGTCAGAAGTTGAAGAATCAGGGACTTGAACCTCATAGCCTTCTGGTGTCACTTGCCCTGATACAACCGATGCCGCATCACCCGGAAGCGCTTCAATCAAAACCGCACTGCCTTGGCGAGAAATCGGATCGCGACTAAACGCAACTCCCGAAAATGCCCCTCGAATCTGCTTTTGAATAAGCACCACCATTGAAGTATCTGGCAACTCGCGATCGCGCCGATACTGAACTGCCGACGCTTGATGATAAGACTCTAAACATCTCGAAATCGCAGGCAACAATTCTTCCCGCCGCGTGATCCCCAAAATGGTTTGATATTGTCCGGCTGCCGAAGCTGACTCAGAATCTTCGCCGATCGCCGACGATCTCACAGCTAAAGGCTCTGCTTCAGACGGCTGAAGGAATTCGATCAACGGCGCAGGATCATCACCCGGAAATAAAACCCAAGCCTCCGGGACAGGATAGCCCAATCGCTTCAAATCAGACAGGGTTGCCGCTTTTTCTCCTGCCTTCTGAGGTGACAGTGGTTGGTCAAGAGAGATGAGCGCTCGATCGCCCCGAAAAAACCTAAACATAGATTGTGAATTTTTTTGTGCAGTTTCAGCTCTCATCTCTAAGTCATCTGGAAGCTTTTTGTAAACCCATCCTAAGAGGCACCCTAGCGCGATCGTCATGACAATCAGTGCCGAATCTTGAGAATGACGCAGCGCTGTCACCAAAGGGAACAAAATCAGAATGCCAACTCGACCTTGAGTACGTTCTCGAAGAATCGTAAAGCCAATGCCACCAATCAAAAAAACCAGCAGAGCAGAGAGCGGATCATGCACTGCATAGCCCCAAACAACATTCGTTGTTCCCGCCCCTTTACTTATCCAATAACGACCAAACACGAGCGCAATCAGCGCAATGATCTCCCATTCAGCATTGTCAGGAAAAAAGGCACGCGCCAGCAAAACAACTGCAATTCCCTTCAGCGCCTCCGAGAGAACAGCTAGAATTCCGACCAATCGCCCACCGTGATAGAAAGCAGCTGAGACACTCACATTTCCAGTGCCAAGATTCTTTAACCGCTTCCTAGTCATTCCATAAGTCATCCAATCGATCAGAGGGAGTCCTCCCACGATCGGGCAGACTATAAAAATTATGAGAGACCCCCAAACCTGCGTTAGCGTCATGACTGTAGATATGAGATAGAGGCTTTCTTGCAGTCTACGATCGTGTTCCGCAAAAAGTCTAAGTTTCTCTTAGAACCTTTATTGCTCGACTGTCTCACAACCGCAGATACACCTACAAAAAGCCCTCCACAGACGTGGAGGGCTTTTTGGATTCAGACTATTTCATCCTTCTGCAATGCCATCGAACAGGAATTAACCGTTGATGGAAGGAGCAGAGAGTGCTACAGGCGCAGCG
>Ga0209724_1000828_pt1 | contig 29140 bp, 26 predicted proteins | sample grotaG_FD_184143 | JGI IMG/M metagenome (GOLD analysis project Ga0209724, IMG submission 184143) | Glacier valley bacterial and archeal communities from Borup Fiord, Nunavut, Canada, to study Microbial Dark Matter (Phase II) -... | ecosystem: Environmental > Aquatic > Freshwater > Ice > Glacier ...
GCCGATAATTTTGTGGCGTTATGGAGCGATGAAGGCAAGCTTTTGGGTACGCTGCCAGGGCATACCGACCAAGTTAATACCGTGCGCTGGTCGCCGGACGGCAAGCTGCTGGCATCGGCCTCCAAAGATAAAACTATTAGATTATGGAAGATTAAATAATTCGGTGGCACGTTTTAAGCATTAGGAAAGGAGAAAGGATAATAATAAAGACAAAGTGAGACAATGAGAAAATACAAAATTGCCTTAACCCTGTGGTTTATAGTAATTACAGCCTCATTACTGAGTGCTTGTGACCAACAAACTACGACTACTTTTAGTAGTCAAGAGCAGCCAACCGCTACAGCTTCCATAACACTTTCCCAAACCACCGAAGCTGAAAACAGCTCAACCACCACTAATCCAAGCACTTCTACAGCAGTTGTAACCTTTGATAGGGTGGTGTCGCCAACGCCCACCACAGCAGTTACGACTATTGCGATTGGCAACATTACTGCCGTTCCATATACAACTACTCCACCAACTCTAAATATTACACCAATTGTTTTGCCAACCATTACGCCCAATGCGCCAACTATCGTAACGCCGGAAAATGTGGTTATTGGCGAACCAGATACCGAGGAGCGAAATTTTCTGGAGCTATTAAATGCTTTTCGGAAAACCAAAAATAGTCAGCCCTTAACTTTTGACCCCCATCTATTCCAATCGGCCCGTTGGATGGCTCAGGATATGGCGACCAAAAGCTATATTAACCATACTGACTCGCTGGGGCGCAACGTAGCGACCCGTATTCAGGCCTTTGGCTTTGGAAGCAAGTGGGTAGGCGAAAATATCGCCGGAGGGTTAGAGCATGCCAACGACAACCTGAGCATCTGGCAGAGCGATGATATTCACCTTAACAATATGGCAAACCCTTATTGGACTAAGGCCGGGGTAGGTCGCTATTACTTTAAAACCGGGTTTAATCGTTGGGTGTGGGTGCTTGATATGGGCTAAAAGTTAAATAGTAATTAAGCCCAGATGCGCCCCCCGCCGAACCGCTTCGGTGCGACTGGAAGCCCCTAGCTTGGCATACACTGAGGAAATGTGAAATTTGACGGTGTGTTCGCTGATTTGCAACTTGCGGGCAATCAGTTTATTAGATAGACCCTCGCTTAGAAGTTCCAGAACCTCGCGCTCACGGGCGGTCAGGGGTTCTTCTAGCGGGGTGTTAGCGGAGGTTTCCACCACTATCGGTTGGATTAGCAGCCGCTCGGCTAAAACTTGAGGCAGTACCACCAGACCTTGCCCCGCCGCCATTACTGCTGCCCGAAACTCTGCTGCCGGGGCATCGGGCAATATTATCGCCCAACCCCGTGGCGACAAAGCCCGCAACAAGCCAGCAGTGCGTTCACTATCGGTCAGCACCACTAGAGCCAGGGATTCGTAGCCGGGAATCTGGCTGGCGGCTTCTTCCAATAAACGTCCATCCACCACCAGCACATCCACCCCAGCTACCCGAAAATCCGCGTTTAGGGCTACGGCATCGCCCACCACCAATATATTATCATCAGTGGAGAGCATCGCCCGCAGCCCCGCCCGCAGCATAGGAGTTGGAGCCAGAATAAAGGCTCGCGTCATGCAGATTGCTCCGCCGCGCCGACCTGTATTTGTACCCCTACCAGATTGCCACCCCGTAAAACCCCTAACTGAATGGAGCTTGAGGCAGTTGATACCGCCAATGCATCCAACAGAGCATCGGAGTTAAGCAGAGGTTTTTCGGCTACGTCTAGCAGAATATCGCCCACCATCAGGCCGCTTTTTTCGGCTGGGCCATTACGCTCGGTGGCGACCACCAGTAGTCCGGTTTTACGCCCTTGCTGGCGGAGATGTTCGGGTAATTCGACGGGCTGAATTGAAACTCCTAGATAGGCGCGACGGCTGGGCACGCCCGCCACCCAGGTGGTAGCTACGTGGCTGGGAATAGCCACCGCCAGGTCGCCACCAAAAATCATGGCGTTAATCCCGACCACTTCGCCCGCCGCGTTCAGCAACGGCCCGCCCGAATTACCGGGAGCCAAAACCACATCGGAGCGAATGTATTGCGCCTCCCGCCCGTTACTACCGGGTATTGTGACATTGCCCAACGCACTAACGATACCAGAGGTTACTACGCCGCGCATACCCCAGGGATGACCCACCGCAAAAACCAGTTCGCCCACCCGTAGATGAGTCGAATCGGCAACAGGGGCGGCTGGCAGATCGTCAGCCTTGATTTTCAACAGAGCTAAATCCAAAGTGGCATTGCTTTGGGTCACTTCGGCCTCAAAGGTGCGTCCATCCGGCAACACTACCTCAAGCCCGGAGCGATTGTTGCCAACCACATGGTGATTAGTGACAACTGCCCCGTCGTCAGTACGCCAGATTACCCCTGCGCCACCGCCTCGGCCCTTGCTGCGTACCTGTACTACGCTGGGTTTGACCCGTTCTACCAGTTCTATCATTGCCTCCGAGAAGGCTCGCCCGAACCCGCTCTGGGCTGGGGCAATTAATGTGTCGAGTGTCATAATCTATTTCTTTCTATAGGAACAAGGAACAGGAATTTAGAAGTCATGAGTTGAAATAAAACTCTTTGAGCGTGCTAGAGCAAAGGCAAGTAACCCTCACCCCAACCCTCTCCCACCGAATGGGAGAGGGAGTTAAAATCCCCATTCTTACTTCTTTATTCTTGCTCCTTTATTCTGTTCGTTAGTTTTTCTGCCCGATTGTAACTTGTACGGTAGCAAGTGCGCCACCCCGAATGACTTCGACTGGCACGGCCTTACCTACCCGGTCGCCACGCAACAAACCCTGGAGTTCTTCGGCGTTAACCACTTTGTTGCCATCCAGCGAGAGCAAAATGTCGCCAAGCATCAAGCCACCACTGGCGGCGGGGCTATCGGTCTCGACCCGCACCAGCAACAAACCCTGCTCCTGGTCGCGTCCGGCGCGTTGGGCGGGCGGAATGTCTACCACCTGACTACCGATACCCAAATAGCCGCGCTTGATACTGCCGTGAGTACCCAACGAGTTAGCGATATTCCAGGCAACCTCGGCAGGCACAACCAGCGTAACGCCCCGTGCTAACCCGGTGGTAATAATGCCGATAACCGCCCCTTCGCCATCAATCAAAGGGCCACCCGAAAAGCCAGGGTAAGGCGTAGCATCGGTTTGAATATATTTTTCCAGGCTAACGTTCTGACCGATTTTGAGCGGGCCACCTACCGCGCTGATAATTCCGGCACTTGCCATCACCCCTTCGCCCGAAGGTCGGCCTACTGCCAGCACATATTCACCAACCCGACCAGTTCCAGTGGCGGTAGTGGCGGGTTCAATTCCCAAACCTTCAACCCGCAAAACTGCCAGGTCAGTAGAAACATCGCGTCCGGCGAAAGTGGCGGGCAAAGTGCGTTTATCGTGGGTTACGATAGTCAAATCTTCTTCGCGTTCCAGCACATGGTCAGCCGTTAGAATTAAATTTTGGCCGATAACAATCCCGGTGGCGGATTGGCGTTGTCGTCCGTTAACCTGCACGATTGCGCTGGAAACTTTCTCCACTGCGTCGCCCATCTGGCTGGACAAAGCTTTAAGCAAATTCACCGTTTCATTAGATGCTGTCATATTGTATTATTCTCCTGAAATCTATTGTACTTTCTCTCTGGATTTGAGGAAAGGGGGTCAGCTTACCGAACCTCACCCTGACCCTTCCCCTGGAAGGATGAGGAAGTCGAAACTTCTGATGAAATAATAGCCTGATAGCCAGTTTACAACATCGGCTGAATGGTTAGCCCCTAACCCGGAAAAACGGCTAGGTTGGGCGGTTGTCGGAAAAGAATTAACAAGGATGAACAGAATAGGCAGGATATTTGAAAATCCAAAATCTAAAGATAAATGTAGGGGAGGGTTTGTAACCCTCCCGGTACTAAAATTATCGGATGACGAAGTAGCCTCCTACAAATTTTCTTTGATTTGAGATTTACCGACAACCAACAACTGAAAGGGAGAAGATATGGCAAAAGTAATAGCGGTGGCGAAGAAGGCCGAGCCTGGAGTACCCAAATTTACCGTAGACAAAATAAATATCATCGAGAATTGGGGCGTGGAAGGGGATTATCACGCTGGAACAACCGTGCGCCATCGTTATCTGGCCCGTAAAGACCCTACCCGCCCCAACCTGCGACAAATTAATCTGTTACATGCCGAGTTGTTCCCGTTTTTGGCGAATGAGCTTGGGGTAGAAGTGCAACCGGGACAAATGGGCGAAAATATTACCACCGAAGGACTAGACTTGATGACCTTACCGCTTGGCACGCGGTTGAAAGTCGGCGAGAATGTAGTAATCGAGCTAAAAGAGGCGCGTGTACCCTGCCATAGCCTCGATTATCTGGATAAAAAGGTACTGCCAACCCTTGCCAAGAAACATGGCGAAAAACGTCCTAACGCCGGGTTTTTGGGGATTGTAATCAGTGGTGGCACAGTCCGTCCCGGCGACGACATTCAAGTTATCAAGTAGGATTGGGTTCGGTAACTTGCTTGTAGATACTGAAACCGCGCTTCTGGTAATTTGCCAGGGCATACGGCCCGTCGTCGGTACAGGTGTGTAGCCAGACCCGCTCTGGCTTTTCGTCCCAGGCACGTTGCACCCCAAAACTCAAAAGGTGTTTACCTAATCCCCGCCCGTGAAAAGCCCCAATCAGCCCAAAATATTTTATCTCAAGGCCCGGTTCTTGAGACTTGCGTAATAACTCGATAAACCCCGCTGGAGTCCCCTGATAATAAAGCACCCACACACTCACATCTAGTGAAGATAAATAGTCGTACAACTGCTGGTCTGTCCAGGTCAACCGCTCATTCCAGACGTAATCCCGCCCCACCGCACTATACAAAAAGCGGTAAAATCCGGGTAGGGAGTATTTTGCCTCCATCACCGTTATATCCGGGTCATTCAGATAGGCAGGCCGAAACTGGCTATAATTGGTCATTTCAACAAAAGTGGTAATTAAAGGCGGCATCTGTATCCTTATGAGTGTATTATTTGTAGGAGGATGCTCCGTCATCCGATGATTATTGCGAGGCATAACCATCCGATACCTATTGCAGGACAGAGCCTGCTCCTACGGGTTCTTCTACTTCGCGACTTTATCCTGCGGCTTCGGACTGGAGAGCGCGTTAATATTTCGGCGGTTGCCTTTACGCAAGATACGGTTGGGCGAGCGGTCGGACGACCAGGGCGCGATAGGAGCCATTACCATCCCGGCCAGTGCCAGCAACACGGTATCATAATTTACCCGCCAGCCCGCGAAATCATACCAGGCTTGTTCGCGGTCTGGTTTTAAGGGTACGCCCGAAGCGGCCAACTCATCATAAGCGGTATCAAACTCATCGCGGGTAATGCTGACGAATCTGGCATTTTCCCGATTATCCGGTAAAAACTCGGTGTCATATTCGATCTGGAAATAATCGGCAATCCGGCGTAAACTCAGATAGCCCGCCCGCAAACATAAATCACCCTCCACAATACGCGGCCCATCTATTGTTGACAGATATAAAGACGCTGCATCCAGCACCGCCCCAGCCGCTGTAACCCAGGAATGGGCAGATTGAGGCGAACGATAAAAGGCCAGCATCGGCAACGAGGTATGCGTCTCCTCAATATCCACAAACCACATTTCCCAGTCTTCCCACAAGTCCTGCAACTTTTCCAGGCGGTTTAGCCGATTAAAGCGTTGAATCATCACTACCGCCGAAGGCGGCGACCCCGCCCGCACCTCTAGCATACTTACGGCACTCTCCCGCCGGGAAAAAGCCGAATAGAGGGTGGGCAGATAAGATATAAGTAAAGCCAATTGAATTAGACCAATAATAGCCTCGAAAAAAGTTATTGCCAGATATTGATTTCCCGGTGGAACCGCGAAACCCAATGTCAGCAAGGAAGAGCCACTTAGCATAACGACATCATGTAATGACTCCATCCCCAAAGCCCAATACATCGCCGCAAAACCAATTCCCAGCAATAATAACCAGGTAATCTGGAGCGTGAAAAGGGCGATTGGCACATAATAACCCATCACCTGGTCGCGGTAGTGATAGCTACTAAACCGCTTGATTATTAAGTTAAAAATTTTACGCATGTAAGTAAAAACCGCCCCGGTCACGCGGTCACGGGCACTGCGGGGCAATACAAAAGTACGCACCGCCGAAAAACCAGTGTAGACCACCAGTAAAACACCTAACAAAAAAACCAGAATTTTAATCACTATCATTTTGGAGATTTTCTACCTTTTCTATTTATGGGTAAACATTCACCACTTTTGTCACCCTGAACTTGTGAAGGGTCTCGTTATAAACATTGAGATTCTTCGCAAGCTCAGAATGACAATATTTGGGAACGGTTTCTTTTTATTGAAAGTATTTTAAGCATTGACTACCGCGAAAAATGGGGTTAAAATATATTGTAGCAGAAAAGTATAGAAGAATCTGGAGAATTGGAGAAAGGTTCAACTGGCTGGTCTGACAAGTCCTTGTTTGGGTTTGTTCGCCCGCCAGTTAAGAGCCTTTTTTGTTGCCTTGAATAATTTCAAACTTTAGCGAAGGAGCGAGGTAACAACAGTATGACAACTAAGCCTGAAAGTCGCCTGAAGGGGCTGGAAAAAGAACGGCTGGATATTATCGTAATCGGCGGGGGGGTTATCGGTAGCGGTATTGCCAATGATGCCGCCGGACGGGGCTTGCGGGTAGCCCTGTTTGAGAAGGATGATTACGCCAGTGGCACTAGCAGTCGGGCTACCCGATTGGTGCATGGCGGATTGCGCTATCTAGAAATGCTGGATTTTGGCTTAGTACGCCAGGATTTGAAAGAACGCGAGATATTACTCCGCAACGCCCCTCATCTGGTTAACCCTCTGCCCTTTCTGGTTCCGATGTACGAACGTAGCCTGTTCTATCAGGTGAAATTGCGGATAGGGATGGTTCTATACGACCTGTTAAGCTATGACAAAAGCTTGCCTAATCACAAATTCTATAATGCTGCCGAAACCCTGCAAAAAGAACCCAGCCTCAAAGCCGAAGGGCTAAAAGGTAGCTTTATTTATTACGATGGACAAGTGCCGCTAACTGAACGTCTGGTTATGGAAAATATTATTGCTGCCCAACAAAAAGGGGCACGTTGCTTCAACCATAGCAAGGTTATCAAAGCCCTGTACGAAGGTAAAAATGTAACGGGGGTGCTGGTTGAAGATGAGTTAAGCGGGCAACAGATTGAGGTAAAAGCTCGGTTGGTGGTGAATGTGGCGGGCCCCTGGCTCGACCCTCTGGAAGAAAAGCTGACCGGGAACAAAAGCCACAAAGTCCGCAAAACCAAAGGGATTCATTTTACCGCCCCCAGCACTACAAATAACGCCCTCGTGCTGTTCGCCCAGAAAGATGACCGCCTGTTCTTTGTAATTCCCTGGTTGGGTTACGCCTGGGTGGGCACAACCGATACCGACTTTGACGAGGATTTGGATAGCGTGCGGGCCACCCGCGAGGATGTGGAATATTTGGTGGACAGCGTGCGTGAGGTCTTCCCGAAATCAGATTGGGAGACGATTTACTTCACCAACGCCGGAGTACGCGCTCTGGTACGCAAAGAGACTAAGGCTGGGGAGGATGAGTCGGAGGTTTCGCGCAAGCATGCGGTGGTTGACCAGGAAAAGAAAAATGGCATCACTGGAATGATTTCGGTGGTGGGCGGCAAACTCACCGCCTATCGGGGTATTGCCGAGGAAGCGACTGATTTCGCCCTCAAAAAACTTAATCTGGGCAGCAAAACCCACACTGATAAGGAAAAACTACCGGGAGCCAGGTTTGAAGGCTCTTTCGATCAGTTTACTAATCGGATGGTGGAAGAAGGAACAACTTACGGCCTTAACGAGTCGCAGATTAAGAATCTGACACGACTCTATGGTAGCCGTATCAGCGAGATTTTTGAGTTAGTGAAGGCCAATCCTTTCCTGACTAGACCCATCCACCCGGCCTATCCCGACATTCTGGCTCAGCTAAAACATGCAGTGGAACACGAACAGTGCCTCGATGTATGTGATTTTATGATGCGGCGTAGTGCTTTGTTTTTCACCCCCGACCAGGGACGAAAGGCCGCCCAAACTATCAGTTTAGAACTGGCTCAACTCTTGCAGTGGGACGAAACGCAACGCCAACAGGCCGAAGCGGATTATGCCCAGGAGTTGGCCTGGACACAAGAGTGGAAAGTCGGGCAAAGCCTTAGTACAAAATAACCTTCTTCAAATCCTCCAAGAAGGGGCAAGATACAAAATCTTGTCCCTTTTTTTACAAACTTCTTACAATTTATAGCTTACTTACTCTTTCAAAGCCTCGTGACTTTTTGTACAATAGCCCAATAGTCTGTTGAAAAGTTAACAAAGTGGTTATAAGTTTTTACAGAGCCTTAAACCAGTTTTTACCTTGCCCTGTTATTACCTGGGACTTTCGTATGAGGCCAGTTAGTAAGCTGAATTATGCCCGCTTGCTTTAATTGGCGAGTTCTAAAGCGAAAGTCGTAGATGTAAAAATGGTTCTATTACTTTTGGCAATTAACAATGGAGACTTTGAAGGAGTTGCTTAAATGCGAAATTCTGATAATCAATTATCGGTAACTCGGCGGCTTTTTATTAACCGTCTAGTAGTAGTCGGGAGTGTTGCGGCTATCGGCACCACCGCCCTGGCAGCCTGTGGCGACTCCACCGCGACTACCGCCCCTGCTGCGACCACTGTGGCCCCCACTACTACTGTAGCGGCTACTACGAAGGCTGCCACCACTACAAGTGCGGCTACAACGACTGCGGCAGCTACCACTACCGTAGCCGCTACTACTACCAGTGCAGGGACTACCACTGCTGCCACTTCTGCAAGTGGATTTATAGACCTCGGTGCAGCAACGGATTTCGCGGGAGTGGACAAAACCCCTAAACAGGTTAGCCTGGATACCATCAAAACGGGGCTGGGGAAAGGCTTTGTAATCAAGAGCGGGTCTGACTTTGCGGTTTTGAGCGATATATGTACCCATCAGGGCTGTGAAGTGGCCTACGATGCAACTAAAGCAGTTTTTGCCTGTCCCTGTCATGGTAGTACCTATAAATTAACCGGGGAGGTTATTAATGGTCCTGCCAAGTTGCCTCTAGCCAGCTATGCTACTAAAGTTGATGGTGGACGGCTAATGGTCGCTACCAAACCCTCCAACTAGGGGCGGTTGTCAGTGGAAAAAAACGAGTAACGGATTGAGTTGACCTAACCCCCTAGCCCCCTTCCCTGAATCAGGGAAGGGGGAATAAGACTTTTTATTTTTTCTCATCCTTCATCCTTCCTACTTCATCCTTCCTTAATTTCTGGCACTTTGGCTAATTTTGCTGGATATAATAGCAAATTTGTGCTATATTATATGTGAAGGAATTTCTAAGTGGGACGGGGCGGGAACACAGTGCGGTTGCGGCCTTTGCCCATAACAAAAGAGTTGGTAATAATCAAGCAAGTTAGTAAGGAAAAAGAGATGCCAGTAATTACCGAAGCGGCTGCCAACCCTACCGAACAGGCACGGGGGGCCTTGCGCGAACTTTTAACCGAACGCCCGGAATTTATAGATACAAAACGTAATAATATCCGGGATTTAATTCCTTTTTTGGAAGAAGAAGACGGTTTCCCAATCTGGTTAGGTCACTTTGAGGGTAATCTGCGTAACCTTACCACCATCTGGGCGCAGGTAGCCAAGCAGTTACAGGAAAATCCCCCTATCCAGGAAGTTATCAACGTCGTCCCTGAAATTGTTAGCCCTATCCCTGAGAAAAAGGTAACCCGCAAAACCACGCCCACTGCTAAAGCTAAACCTTTGGTGGAAGAAAATCGCCAGATTGTGGTAGTGCAAGAGCAAGTGCCCGCTGTGCTAGAGGAGCAGGTGATTCAAGCCGGACGAGCCCTGGCCGAGCAATTCGCGATTGTCAAACATCATGAAATGGCTTTGCAGCAAGCAGCCCGCACGATTGAGGAAGCCAACGAAGCCCTGGCTCTGGCTCGTCAGACGTATGCTAATTCTACTACCGCCTATTCAAATGCTCTGGAAGATTTGGCGCGGTTAATGGCAAACTCACTTGGCACTAAAGCAACGGATTTTAGCAAGTTGATGGCAAAAGTTTCAACCGCCACCAAAGCCTAACCCTCTAACCCCCCTGAGTGCAGGAGGGGCAGGCGCGGAAGGAAGGAAACAGTTAACCACTATCCAATAGAATTTGGTATTAGAATTTTCTGCAAGGTTTCCTGGAGGTGTTTTGAGGTGTAAGGTTTGGTGAGAAGGGCTGTAACCCCACGTTCGTGCAAGGATTCCAACCCTTCTTCCATATACCAACCTGTGACCAGAATTACCGGGATTTTGGGATTGAGATTTCTAACCGTTGCGGCTACCTCCCAGCCATTCATATTTGGCATGCCCAGGTCGGTAATCACCACATCATAACCATCAACATTTTCTTTTAGGCGTTCCAAAGCCACCAACGGGTCACTAAAAACTTCGGGGCGATAGCCGATATTTTGCAACATACGGTTCAACACTCGACCCAGCACTACTTCATCATCAATTATCAGAACTTTAAGATTAGCAGGCAGATTGGCATTAGAAACAGGGCTAGGGGTTTTATGCTCAGGAGTTGGTAGATTATGGGGCGGTTGGACAAAAGGTAAACGGATAAAAAAGGTCGTGCCATGCTCCGCCACGCTTTCTACTTTTATTGAGCCATTCAGCCGTTCGACAATGTTAAGAACAATCGGCAAACCCAAACCAGTGCCAGACTTCCCCTTGGTAGTAAAAAACGGTTCAAAAATTTTATTTTTAATCCCCTCTGGCATGCCCACGCCGTTATCGGCTATCTCGATTAACAACATCTCGGCGGTTTCCTGTCGCCCCCGAATATGAATACGCCCACCCTTTTTATCAAGCGCATCTACGGCATTTAAAATAAGATTAGTAAACAGTTCCCGTAGCTCCACCGCATTAGCGAAGGTACATAATTCGGCTGGAACATCAGCCTCAATACTAATACCAATGCCCCGCAAAGTTGCTTCCGATTTCCAGCGTGACTCAGTAAAACGTAAGGCTTCATGCACCACCATTGCCAGCGAAATATTTTCAGAGGCATTGTTTTGGGTAGTCCGGCTAAAAGTCTGGATACGCCGCACCATCTCCGCCCCATCGCTGCCAATTTGCTGAATCATTTGGACGGCCTCAACCACTTGCTGGTTAACCGTTAAAGTTTCTATTTCATTCTGGATAATATCCGCCGCGCCTAATACCCCCGAAAGCAGGTTATTTAAATCATGGGCCACCCCACTGGCAAGTTGTCCCAGTGCGCGTAATCGTTCCTGGTGTGAATCATATTCTTCCATTTTGCGACGGGCTGTAACATCCCGCAGGGTGGCTACCGCTCCCGTAACTCGACCTTGAGCATCTTTAATTGGGGCGACATTCATGAGTAAATAAAGGACAGTATCTGCATGCCAATATTCCAGATCTTCATCAACCATAACCTCACCACTATATAGGCTATGGGCAATCGAACAAGTATCGGCAGTAGCTATGCTACCATCAGGATAGTGCAGATTTGGTCGAATATCAGCAAGATTTAAACCAATTAAATCCTGCCAGGGGAGCTTAAAATATAGACCAGCCGTTGGGTTAGTTTTAATTATATCGCCATTTATGTCAACTACTATCAAAGCATCCGCCATCTGCTCAAGAACGGCTTCAGTCAAACGCTGATTTTGTTCAAGATAAAGCTTGGTGGCCCGCAATTCCTCGTTTCTAAGCAGTTCCCGATCATAAAGTCGGGCATTACGATAGGCAATCGCCACATATTCACAAAAGGTTTCTAATAATTTAATTTCAAAAACTTGAAACTTACGTTCCGGTTTGAACGTACCTACATTTAGAACGCCCACAACTTTGCCGTCACTGAAAATAGGAGTGACAACAATAAAAGAAAACTGTGGCCCAGCAGAACCTATAGAGTGAGGTGGCGGAACAAAGTTCAGGTATTCTTCGAGGGTGAAGGCAAAAGTCCGCTCCTCCTTCCAGGCCAAGCCAGAAAGATATACTCCTTTTGGAATAGTAGTGTCAATAAGGCCAGTGGCGGTGGTGTTGGCAGCCCGAATGAGCATCTCTTCAGGCTCACTTCCTTCCTGAATAAAGGCAATAAAGGCGCTATCCAAATCCAGCAAATCTACCACCGACTTTATGATTTTCTGAAATAATTCTTCTAAATCAAGCTCACTAATGACCTTAGAAGCAAGGTGAATTAGTTCAGCCAAACGTTCAAAATAGAGGGGAGAGTCGGTCTGGAGGGACGATTTTTCAACCATGGCTATTTCCTGAAACTATTTTTTATCCAAGACGGTCTATACAAAAGACCTTAAATTAAATGAATTAGCTAAACTCTAATTGTAGCAAATTGCACTTTCCTGATTGTGCAACATGTTGAACAATTTTACAATAGTTTCCCGGCAAATTGGGGAGTCTGGCAAAGCAAGCCGATATAGCCTATAATTAGCCTGACAAAACTGCTTAGACCACCCCGTTAATAGTTTAATTCCTGCGGAGAATTCTTATGGATGATAAAAACGAAAATAAAAACATAGAAAATAAAATTACAGATTTGACCAAGCCAAACAAACCCCGCCCGGTGGACGATTTGCCCGATATGGGTTTTGGCACTGGCGTATTAAATGGCATTTTTAAGGGGTTGAGTAATCTGGTGGAATATCTGGACGAGCTGGCGGAAAAAGCCGAGCAAGCCCGCGCCCGTATCACCGACCCCGATGCTACCGAGGGTAGCCCTCGTCCCCATCGCCGCTATGTCGAGCGCAGTGATACGGGTCGGGTAGTGGATTTCAGTTACCGGGGAAGTTTTGGGTCGGGCAACGTTCCTATACCGGGCCGGGTTACCCGCCCCAATCCCTATCGAGCTAACCCAGCTTTGCCCGTTCCTGAACCAGGCAACGCCCCCACCGCTACCCGCGAACCGCTCGTTGATATTTTTGATGAGGCGGAGGATGGGGTTATTCTGGTTATTGCCGAGCTACCCGGCGCACCCGAAAAGTCCATTAAACTGGAAATTGATGAGGATATTTTGGTAATCAAGGCCAAAAGTGACGATTTATTATATGAAAAAGAGTGTCTATTACCCACCCCGGTGGAGGCCAAACCTCTCAGCCAGCGTTATCAGAACGGCACTCTGGAAATCCGCCTGAAACGAATTTAGTATTGTCGGTTGTCAGTCGTCGGTTGTCGGTTGGAAAAATCCAGAATCTAATATCGAACATCTAAAACCAACAACTTTTGACTTTCGACCTTCGACTTTAGACTTTAGATTTGAAAAGGTTATCAATGAACGATAGTACCGATACTAATTTTGAGACGCAAACTCCGGCACAGGAAAAAGAACTCGTCCTGATAGAGGACAAGCTCAACTTACGAGTAATTGAGGCTATTCCGCGTGATGCGGGGCGGAGTGTGGCCCGGATTGACCCCACCGACATGAAGACTCTGGGGCTAAACGTAAGCGACATTATCGAAATCCGGGGAAGTCGCAGCACCGGGGCTAAAGTGCTGCCCGCCTTTGCCAACGAGCGGGGCAAGCGCATTATTCAGATTGATGGGCTGGTGCGGGCCAACTGTGGCGCGTCAATTGATACTAACGTAATAGTGCGTAAAATCGAGACCCAAAACGCCAAGAGTCTGGTGTTAACCCCCCACGAGGACGGCCCTACCTACCAGGAGCGCGGCAACCAGCATGTTTTGTACATCAAGCGGCTGCTGGAAGGCACGGTGATGCAGGGCGGGGATATTGTGCGGGTTAGCCTGTTCGGGAATAACAATCAGGAGTTTGTGGTGAATGAGGTTGTCCCGGCAGGTAGCCCGGTGGTAGTAGGGCCGGGGACAGCCCTACGAATAACCACGCCCCGCGCCGAGAACCCCGCCAAAATCGCCCGCCGCCGCGCTGGAGTAACCTACGAGGATATTGGCGGGTTGGGTCGGCAGCTTAACCGTATTCGCGAGATGATTGAACTGCCCCTGAAATACCCCGAAGTTTTCGAGCGGTTAGGGATTGATGCGCCCAAAGGGGTTTTGCTATACGGCCCACCTGGTTCCGGCAAAACCCTGATTGCCCGCGCCGTTGCTAACGAAACCACCGCCTTTTTCCTCAGTGTAAGCGGCCCGGAGATTATTCACAAGTTTTATGGCGAGAGCGAGGCCAATTTACGCAAGGTTTTTCAGGACGCAGCCCTACGGGCCCCTAGCATTATTTTCCTGGACGAGATTGATGCGATTGCACCCCGCCGCGAGTCTACCACTGGCGAGGTGGAAAAGCGGGTGGTGGCCCAACTTCTGGCCCTGATGGATGGTCTTAAAAGTCGGGGGCGGGTGGTGGTTATCGGTGCGACCAATCTGCCCAATAGCCTTGACCCGGCTTTGCGTCGCCCTGGTCGTTTTGACCGCGAGATTTCGATTGGTGTGCCAGACCGCCCTGGTCGTGAGGAAATTCTTTCGATTTACACCCGTAGCATGCCTCTGGCGAACGACGTGGAGTTGGCCCGACTTGCGGCTTTAACACATGGTTTTGTGGGGGCGGATTTAGAAGCTTTGTGTCGAGAGGCGGCTCTGAGCGCGTTACGTAAGATTATCCCCGATATTGATTTTGCCAACGCCGCTATCCCCTACGAGCAGCTTATGAATCTGCGGGTGGAGATGGGCGATTTTATGGCGGCCCTAAAGGAGATTGAGCCGAGTGCCATCCGCGAGGTCTATACCGAGGTGCCGGATGTGTCGTGGGCGCAGGTGGGCGGGCTGGACGAGGTGAAACAGGCGTTGCGGGAGGCGGTAGAGTGGCCCTTAAAGTATGAGAATCTGTTCCGTCAGACTGATACGACCCCGCCGCGTGGCATTATGCTCTATGGTCCGCCCGGTTGCGGAAAAACGCTGGTGGCGCAGGCGTTGGCTACCGAGAGCGAGGTTAACTTTATCTCGGTTAAAGGGCCGGAGCTGCTCAGCAAGTGGGTGGGCGAGAGCGAGAAGGCGGTGCGCGAGATTTTCAAGAAGGCTCGGCAAGCGGCTCCCTGTCTGGTTTTCTTTGACGAACTGGATGCCTTAGCCCCGATTCGTGGTATGCGGAACGGTGATGGGGTTTCGGAACGGGTGGTGGCCCAACTCCTGACCGAGATTGATGGCATTGAAGGTCTTAAAGGGGTGGTGCTGCTGGCGGCGACCAATCGGCCTGAGATGGTTGACCCGGCCCTGTTGCGCCCTGGTCGTTTTGACCTGAAAATCGAGATTTTGCCGCCCAGCCCCGAAAGTCGCCGCCAGATTCTGGAAGTTCACACTCGCAATAAGCCGCTTGAGGATGTGAGTGTGTTGGACAGATTGGTGGAAGATACCGAGGGGCTGGTCGGGGCTGATTTAGCGGCTCTGTGTAATCAGGCTTCGTTGGCCTCAATCCGACGTAGCGTGGCAACCCTCCAAGCTAGCGACCACCCGGATGAACTGCAAGAGACTATCGAGCCAATTATCACCGAAATGGATTTCGAGGAGGCGTTGGGAGCAATCCGCCGCGCCCGAATCCTGACCGATGGGGAAGTGGAGGAATAAGCCTATGGAAGAAATGGACGATTTAGAGCCACAAAAGAAAAAACTCCGCACCCCCCAGGAGAAAAAGCAAATAGCATACAAAAAAGACCACCATAATTCGGTTGAGAATCCCCACCTTTTTCGTAAATTCTGGCCGCGTAAAAAAGCAAGAGCAAATCAGGAATATCGTCACAAGATTAACCAGATGCTTGTAGAGGTTGAAGGCACCCCCGCCCTTGAAGATTTAGATAATATTCATCCTGAATTTGTTAATAGACCAGTTGTACGAAAATGGTATGGGTCTACACAAAACAGGAAATGGGTGGAAAATCGTTTAAGTTTCCGTATATATCGTACAGCCTGGAATTATTTCAAGAAACCCTATAATAGTGAATTGCACCGCCAAGAATTTTGTGGGTTTCTGACAGCAATTACTACTGGTCAAAAAGGGCGAACATTAGAACTTGCCCACTTCATAAATCAATACCTCAATCCACCAGAAATGGAAATACAAGTTGAAGAAGATTTTGGAATTTACAATATGGAACTCAGAAGACGATGGTTGAAGGCATTTTTTGAAGATGAACCAGAGTGGGAACAACGTGTGCGAGGTTGGGTTAGGAATATTGAAGGTGGTTAAATAAGTTTTCCCGGTCTGATTTGGAGTTGTTGAATAGCAGTAATTATGTTCCCTGCTTCATTCAGAGTTTGTTTAGCGACAGCAGTAATATTTAAACCGAAATCAGGCTTTCCCCTTGTTTTTTCTTCAAAATCCTGCCAATAATCAGCCCTTACCCGCCGTCTTCTCAGCCTGTCTATTTTAGCGGCTAAAGCTCGTCTTTCTCTATAGATAGAGTTTGAATAGGCATCTATCAATTGTTGATAAGCTTCATATTTCTTAGGGTCATACTCGGTGTAGTCTTTTAGATAAATTGTTGTCGTATGATAAATACAATAATAAGCCCGGCTAATTGCAGAGCGCAAGGCCGCCTCTTTATCCAGGTCACCCAAATTAAGGGAAGGAGTTTCAGTAAAAAGAACTAACTGTTCGGCTAATTTTTTATACGCCTCCCAATCAAAACTCATTGAAACTCTAAATCGATATTCATTTTACCTTTAGCCTGAATAAAAGCCTCGCTCCACCAAATATTATCAAGGTTGTTCAACTTATTCCCAGCCTCTTTATAATCCAAAGATGTAGGTAGGAATACCATTAAATAAGGTTCTTCCCCTTCTTCATCACCTGATAAATATTTCAGGATGGGTTTTGTTTCGGGGAATTCGGCAGAAATAGAGCCTGTTCCCGCCTTGAGTACGGAAATAATATATGGGTGAAGTTGAAGGAATTCTGTGATTTCAGCTTCTTGCTTTACTAAATAAAAAGCTTCTGAGAAAAAACTTTTTATGTCCTCTGAAGTTTTTTCGTCTGTAGCAACTTCTAAAAGGGAGGGAGTTTTATATGCTTTACCCATTTTGTTTTTCCTAATCCACGAGTAATTACCAATTTTCCTTACCAAAGCTATTATGCATTTTGACCCAAAGGTACACAAACCTCCTCAAACCCCCAAATTTACCTGTAAGAAAGCCTGTCGCTGACCAGTGGTATTTAGCTCCAATGTTAGCCCTTTAGCTGTTTTAGGTAGGGTAAAAGTTAGCCAACCCCGCGTCTTCAAACCTTTGGGTAAAGCCGAGATAACCTGCAATTCAGGTTTTTTGCTCGCGCCAGTGCGCTTGAATTTGAAGCCATCGCCACTTTTCAGGCTGAAATCGTTACTATTCACCAGGGCAGACAGGTCAACCCGACTCTCCATAATTACTTCCATCGAAACGAATTGTTGGTCAGCCGCCGCTTTGGTGGGGCTGCTACCCTGGTTAAGCTGGGCGGCTACCTCAACCTGTGTGACTGTCATAAAATATGGCCCCTCACCCACCGTCTGATTTAGATTACCTTTTGTTCCTACTGCCTGGGTAGAGCTAGGCGCGGCAGCGGGGGAGTCGTCCAAAGCCACCTTAAAAAGAATTGGAACCTGTCCCAACCCCGCATTGGGCGGGTCAAACGAAAGCACTAGACCTTTAGCGGAGGTTGGAACCTGAAAAGTTAACCAGCCATCGGTTTTATCACCCTTCTTCAAAGTTGAGGCGATTTTTCCCAACGGCGGGGACTTTGCAGTGCTATCCCGTACCAGAGGGTAGTAAAAATTATCGCTATCAGCTAGAAAAGGGGCTTTATCCTGAAAAAACATATTACCTAAGTCAATATTACCACCACTGGTTAGCGTTACAAATACGGACAGAAATTCCTGACCAGATATAGCGGTGGTATTTCCAGCAGTGGCATTGTGGCTAAGCTGGCTAACCGTCCACTCGTAGCCATCCTGAGCTAAAAGTTGTCCAACCTTTCCTGAAACCGTTTTAGTGCCAAACCCTATAGTAGCGGAACTGCCCGAAAAAAGCAGCAAATAGGCTACTACGCCCACCACAATTATCAGCACTAAAATTATAATCAGGTTTAGTGGTGAGGTAATTCCCTTTTTGGCACGCTCCCGGTTGTAATTTCTTTTGTAAGACATGGGTTAACCAATCCCTTTCAAAGGTAGCTGAAGATTTGGGTAATAAAAAGGAGTCAGTTAAAGCCTGACTCCGAAATATATATTTTGTGTAATTATATACTACATTATATACCGGGCGGGGAGACCCCGCCCCTACGAGATTCTGTTCCCCCTTCCACTTTAGGGAAGGGGGCTAGGTCTGTTAGCCCATTTCAGCCACAAATGCCGGGGCCGCTTCACCCTCCTTGCGGCGTTGAGGGGCGCGGGTGAACAGGGCTGGAACAATCCCTACCACCGCTACCAGTCCAGCAATCAGCCAGGTAAAGTCGAAAGAGTTAACCGCCGCCGCTTTAAACTCACCCGCAATAACCCCATTCAGCCGTACCAGTTCGGGGCGCAGAGCCTCGCCATTAGGAATATTGGCAAGCGGCACCAGCTTGGTCAGGTCATAGGAAGTTGAACTGCTGGAAGTGCCTTCGCCGCTCCCCTGCGCCTGACTGGCAGAATTTTGCAGCCCGGTCACAATGTTACTTTTGACCTGCGCCGGAAGCGGTTGGGAAGCCTGTACCGCGTTAATGGCGTTGGTACGGGCTGTTACCACTTTATCTGTAATCTGCCCGGTGAAAACGCTGATAAGAATGGCAACCCCTAGCGCAAAACCAATCTGGCGGAAAGTGTTGAAAACCCCACTGGCGACCCCTACCCGGTTAAAAGGAATCTCAGAAAGAGCCATCGAAGGGAAAGTGGTAAAACAAAGACCCATCCCGGCTCCAATAATTATGCCACGCCAGGCCGTATCAAGCCAGCCATCGTTTACCCCAAGTGTTACCAGCGACAGCAATCCAATCGCCACAATTACCGTTCCGGCAATACCCATATAACGCGGATTGAGCTTAGCATTAAACCGACCAGCTAATGCCGAGAAAATAAACGAGGCCACTGGCAAAGGTATAAGGGCATAAGCTGCGCCGAGTTGGGTATAACCCTGTGCCTGGATGAAGAATAGCACCAGTATCAGGAAAGCCCCCTGAATACCAATACCAAACATAAACATGGTGATATTCGCTGCCACAAAACTGCGATATTTGAACAGCTTGAAATCTACAATTGGCTGAGCCACCCGATTCTCAATAAAGATAAACAGAGCCAAAGATATTATCGAGGTTGCAAACAACCCCAGGATCCCGCCCGATGTCCAACCCCAACTGTTCCCTTCAATAATAGCCAGCACCAGACAAAACATCGTGGAGCTAATGGTAATTAGGCCGAGGAAGTCAATCTTGCGGCTGGCGTTTTGGTCTCTGGTTTCTGGCACGAAAAACCAGACCATTACCAGACCAATAATACAGAAGGGCAGATTAACAAAAAATATCCAACGCCAGCTTATTGTTACCAGAAAGCCGCCCAAGATAGGACCAATCGCCGCCGCCATACCCGCCGCCGCCCCCCATACCGCAAATGCCCCACCACGTTTTGCAGGCGGGAACACCACCGTAATCAAAGCCAGGCTGATTGGGTTGAGAGCCGCCGCCCCAATCCCCTGAATTGCCCGGAAAGCTATCAAATATTCGATGCTAGGAGCTATGGCGCAGAGAAAAGAGCCGAGACTAAACATTATCATCCCCAGCATAAAAACTAGCTTGCGCCCATACTGGTCGGCAAAACGCCCCATTGTCACCAATAATACTGCAAAAACCAGATTATAGGCACTCAAAACCCAACTAACGGTAGTCAGGTCAGTTTTCAGGTCGCGCTGGATGTCGGAAATGGCAATATTAACCACCGTAGCATCCAGCAAGGACATAAAAAAGCCAAACATCAGCGAAAGAAGTACCATCCAGGGGTTCATTACCCGCCCGCCGGGTAACTTGAATTCGGGTTGTTTGTAAGCATGGGCCTGTTCTGCTTGCATTTTTTATAATCTCCTCAAACCAAATATGGTAGTCTAATTATTTAGTGGTCGTCTATGATAGGTACTTGCCAGGACATAACTGCATGTTGAATATCCTCCTCTTTGACAACCGAGGTAGTCAACTCGTGTAGCAAATCGCGCAGTTGTTGGGTTTTTTCCGGGCCAAGCTGGGTAAGTCCTTTTACCAGGGTGTTTTCAGGGTGGTATGGTTCGACGCTACGCAGAACCTCTAGCCCTTCTTCAGTCAAGACTAGCGGGTTGCGGCGGCGGTCTTTGGGGTCGTTAGTGCGAATAACCAGCCCCTTTTTTTCCAGGTGGTCTACGACTGGAACCAGTGTGGCGGGTTCACAGATAAGTTTATGACTCAATTCTCTGATAGTAAAATGTTGATGGCTAAGAAAGCGAATCACCACATATTGCAGCCGGGTTACTTTAGCGTTATTGGCAACTAACCGATGGTCAAGGTCTTGTCGAGAAATTTTAGTTAGTAAGTTGAGTAGGGTGTATATATACTGAATTGTAACGATGACTGGTGGTTTTTCCATTATTTACCTTGAAGTTATCCAACTGTTAGTAAGTGTCCTAATCAATCGTATACTAATGGTTAGTATCCTAACTAATATTATAATCCAATTCTAATATTTGTCAAGAGTTAGGGAAAATTAGGCCAATTAACCCCCAGACTGATACTACTCGGCTAAACGCTTGCAGTTAAATGCTAATCCTTTAACAGAAATTTTGCATCTTTAACGTTTGCTTAATTCAATCCAGCAATAATTCGTCTACAATGAAAGCATTGGTCTGGCAAACATATAGGTTTACCCTGATGTGCCAAAATGAAGTCCCTGCTATTTTAGAGTTTCAGCAATGTGGCTGTGGAGAACGAAGATGATTAATAAAAGTTATGTGCAATATAAAAGAGGTCTGATGTGCAAACCGATACCAGAACACGCGGCAATACTCAACTCCAACCGACACCACCCGTAAATAACAGGCAACCCCTTTCGGCGGCAGCGGCGGTACTCCCCCTCCGTTTATTCCTATCCATTTCATTTTTAGCGGCAGCTTTTGATAAAATCAGCGACAAAGAATTTTTCGATACTCAGGCCATTGGTTATATCGGCAACCAGTTAAACGGTTTTGCCCAAAATTCCCCGCTGGGCGGCTTTTTAACCAGCGTAGCAGTGCCAAATGCCACTTTGTTTGGCGCGTCAGTACTGCTGGGCGAATTGCTGATTGGTTTGGGAACGCTGGTAGGGCTATTCAGTCGAACCGCCGCTTTCTTTGGCTTTATTCTGAGTATGACCCTGTGGTTAACCGCTACCTGGTCGGTTGCACCTTTCTTCTTGGGTTCAGATTTGCCCTTCGCGATGGGCTGGTTGGTGCTGGCGATTGCCGGAGCGCACCCGGTTTACAGTCTGGATGGGCAATTTAGTAAATGGCTAGAACAACACAAACAAGTTCCTGCGCCCCTTCTTGGATATGCCCCTCAATATGCTCCTGTCCTAGTAGCAGCAATCGAAGACCCAGCAATGGTGGCCCGGCGACGTTTTGTAGCGGTAGCGGGGGCAACCCTGGCGGCTGGTACGGTGACTGCCGTTGCCTGGGGGAATACACTTGTTTCCAAAAGTGCTAGTCAGGTGGCTTCAACTGTAACTACCCCGGCAGCGACAACAACGGCGGCTACCGAAGTGGCTACGGCTTCCGCCACTTCGACCCCGGTAATCGCTGGAACTACTCCTGCCACGACACTCGCTTCTAATACTGGTACTACTACTACAGCAGCTCAAGCTACCGCCGCTCCGACCAAAGCCGCCACTACCACCGCTTCGACGGTCAAGGGGACGGTGCTTGGTTCGACAGCAACTATAGTGGTGGGCTCAGCCAAAAAGTTTATGACTCCCGATACCAAAGAAACGGCTATTCTTATCCGGCATTCGGATACGGTAGTCAAAGCTTTTACCACAGTTTGTACTCACGAGGGTTGTGATGTCTCTTATGCCCCAAGTGAGAAAACCCTGGCCTGTCCCTGTCATGGGGCGCGTTTTGATGCCAATACCGGGGTAGTGTTGCGGGGACCCGCCAGAGCCCCTCTCAAAAGCTACAAAGTAACCATAGATAACGGTAATATCGTTTATCAGGCTTAGGTTAAAAGTAACGAGTGCCGAGTAACGAGTTCAAATAGAGGGGCAGACCAATGTGTCTGCCCTTTTTTATTAACATGGCTGGGCAGGATATTTAAAAGTAACAAGTAAGGTGTAACGTGTTGAAAGTCGAAGGACAAGGGTTAGTGGTTATTAGATTTAGGATTTCCCCAACCCCAAACCCTATCCCCAACCCCTATTTTTCATCCTTCATCTTTGTTCACTGGACACCGCCGCAGTCTATCCCTAAAATAGAGCGTACATAATCTTAACATGTGAGGAGCAAAAATGATTCCAATCAAAGCGATATTATTCGATGTTTACGGCACGCTGTTAGACCCTGCCAGTATTGCCACTACAGCCAGCAAGATGATGGCCGATGCTGGGGAGTTTGTGGCCTTGTGGCGAGCAAAACAGCTCGAATATAGCTGGTTGATGAGCCTAATGGGGCGTTACGAAAGTTTCTGGGAGATTACTGACCGCGCCCTGAGTTACACCTGCGAACGGTTTATGGTAATGCTGAACGAGGGTCAGCGCGAAGATTTGCTGGACTCCTGGTATACCGTCTCGCCCTATCCAGGAGTGGTGGAAGGTCTAAATTTGCTGACGGAGCGGGGTTTCCGGCTAGGAGCTTTGTCGAATGGCAATCCTGAAATGCTGGAAAAGGGTTTGAAAAGTGCGGGTATTATCGAAAAACTCGAAGCGGTGTTGAGTGTGGAAGAAGTGGGAATTTTCAAACCCTCACCTGAAGTCTATAAACTTGGCTTGCGCTGGCTGGAAAGCGAAGACCCAGCCGAAATCGGTTTTGTCTCGTCTAATAGTTGGGACGCGATTGGGGCGGCGGGCTTTGGCTTCCGGGTCTGCTGGGTCAACAGGACGGAATTTCCCCTGGATAAAATCGGGCCAATCCCCGCTGCCCAAGTTAGTAACTTTGGCGAAGTGGTAGAATTTTTTGCTTGACAGATATTTCAACTTCGTGTATTTTGAACGCCAACAAAGGGGCAAGAAAATATTAACAAGATTTTGAAGAAATTTAAAATCCAAAATCTAAAATTGGAAAAGAATTCGTAGGAGGATGCTCCGTCATCCGATATTTATCGCAGCACAGAGCCTGCTCCTACATATTCTTTATTCTAAGTTAAAGAGGATATTTATGGCTAACGGTAATGGCACACGCTGGCACGAAAGACTAGACCCCAAAATTTTCGATTTGCCCCTTGAAAAAATGCGGAGCGGCTATTACGCCGATAAATATTTTGTGCGGGCGCAAGAAATAATGTTAGCGGATAGCCATCACCCAGAGGTTTTGATGCAAGTTTTCCAGAAAAACCAGAGTGTGGTAGGCGGAATTGACGAAGCGATTGGCATTCTGAAGCTGTGTAGCGGCTATTATGATAAAGTGGGTAACTTTGTGGAGGGGTGGAGCAAACTAAAGGTCAAAGCTCTGTACGATGGCGACGAGGTTAAGCCCTACGAAACGGTTATGACCATTGAGGGCGATTATGCCCTGTTCGCTCACCTTGAAACCGATTATCTGGGAGTATTGGCCCGCCGCACCAAAGTGGCTACCAACACCAAACGGGTAGTACAAGCCGCTAACGGCAAGGGAGTGATGTTCTTCCCGGCTCGTTTCGACCACCATATGGTGCAAACAGGCGATGGTTATGCCGCCTACAAAAGTGGGGCTTTGGGGGTCAGCACCGATGCGCAGGCCGCCTGGTGGGGTGAGCAAGGTTTGGGCACAGTGCCACACGGCTTGATTGCGGCCTACGGTGGCAATACTGTGCTGGCAACCCAAAAATTCGCCGAGTATATTGACCCTAAAATTAACGTTATCAGTCTGGTGGATTTCGAGAATGATTGTGTGCGTACCAGTTTAGAGGTAGCCAGAGGTTTGGGTTCGCGACTGTGGGGGGTGCGACTGGACACCTCCGAAACGGTGGTAGATAAATCTATCTGGCAGATGATGGGGCAATTCCGGCCTACCGGGGTTATTCCTCAACTAATCTGGAACGTTCGCCACGCTCTGGACGAAGAAGGTTTTAAGGATGTGAAAATTATTGCTTCGGGCGGCTTTAATGTGGGAAAAATAAAGTTATTCGAGTCGCAAGGTGTACCCGTTGACCTGTACGCCGTAGGTAGCAGCCTGTTTGAGGGGAATTTTGATTATACCGCTGACATCGTACTGGCAGAAGGCCAGGAGTGCGCCAAGTTCGGGCGACGCTACAACTCCAACTCTCGCCTGGAAGATGTAGTGTAAAGGAATTGAAGTTTAGCGCAATTAAGGTTATACTGTAATTACTCACAACCACTTACTTTCTTCATTGACTCACGAAACTACCCTGGAAATCCAACCTGCCCCTGGTATTATTTTGCCCATACCAGGAGAGTTGACTCACATTACGAAGGAGATAATAGACTTGGATAAGTCAGCCTCTTTAAAAAATGGCAGGCTGTTAGTCGCCTGTGCTGGTCTCGTGACGTTATTGGTGGCAGCCTTGATGCTAACCGCCTGTCAAACCGACATTGATAAAAACTCAACCGCATTATCCGCCACAATTCGTCCGGCGGCAGCCGTTGAAACCGCTAACGGTAACAATCAACCTGGCAATGTGCCGATTGACCCAACCAAGAGCGGGACGCTGGTGGCAGGTGCAACCAGTACTCCTGGTGCGCCTACACCTGCAATTGGGAGTGGCGGTGGGACGGCTACTACCACAACTGCGGCAGGGGGCGGGGCGGCTACGACGGTTGCCGGAGTAGCTGGTAATGCTCAGGCAGGTCTCGCTACCTTCAGCACAATTTGCCAATCCTGCCATCCAAACGCTGGTAGGGCGGCGGGCATTGGCCCGAATCTGACTAATAGTGCTAATGCCGGAGACCCGAATTATATTAGGAATAATATTCGGAAGGGTAAGGGCGCAATGCCAGCTTTTCCCACTGACCAGATTTCCGATCCCGACCTGGAAAATCTGGTAGCTTATATTATTTCTATTCGGGCTAAGTAAGCGTAAAAGCTGTCAGCTATCAGCCGTTAGTACAAAAGTTGTTAGCTATTGGTTTTGAGTTCTTAGAAAAGGTTTTGAGGAGTTTTATTCCCCCTTCCCTGGATCAGGGAAGGGGGTTAGGGGGTTAGGTCAACCGCCCCTACAAAAATTCTTTTTCTTACTGACAACTAGCAACTGACCACCGACAACCTTCTAACTAGCGGCAAAGAGCCAGGGAGCTTCGTTTTTGCGGTTTTCCTCGTAGGCTGATATTTTCTCATCGAAACTGAGCGTCCAGCCGATATTATCCAGACCCTTTAATAGGCAATCCTTCTTGAACTGGTCAATTTCAAAATGAAAAACCCTGCCACCGGGCGCGGTAACAGTCTGGTCAACCAGGTCTATCTTCAGGCGCATGCGGGGTTCGGCCTCCACCTCGGCGAATAGGTCATCAATATCCTCAGCGGGGAGAGTGATAGGCAGGATGCCGTTGTTGAAACAGTTGTTATAGAAAATATCAGCATAGCTAGCGGAAATAATCGTCTTGAAGCCGTACTCGTTCAAAGCCCAGGGCGCATGCTCACGGGATGAGCCACAACCGAAATTCTCACGCGCCAGTAGCACCGTTGAATCTTTGTAGCGGGGCTGGTTCAGGGCAAAATCCGGGTTGATACTTCCGTCCGGCAGGTAACGCCAGTTTGCAAAAAGAGCCTCGGCAAAGCCAGTGCGCTTGATAGACTTGAGATATTTAGCCGGGATAATGGCATCAGTATCCACATTTGCCCGGTCTAGCGGCATTACAATTCCGTTCTTTGGTTTAAATGGTTCCACGCTATTCTCCTTAACTCCACTCACGAATATCTACAAAATGTCCAGCAATTGCCGCCGCCGCCGCCATCGCGGGACTGACCAGATGGGTTCGTCCGCCTTTGCCCTGCCGACCCTCAAAGTTGCGGTTGGAGGTGCTGGCACAACGTTCGCCTTCTTGCAGTTTGTCGCCGTTCATCGCCAGACACATACTGCAACCCGGTTCGCGCCAGTCAAAACCCGCCGCTTTGAAAATAATGTCTAATCCCTCCTGCTCGGCCTGTTCCTTGACCAACCCGCTCCCTGGCACAACCATCGCGTAGACCGTTGGGGCTACTTTATGGCCTTTAGCAACTTTGGCGGCCTCCCGCAAATCCTCGATACGGCTATTGGTGCAACTCCCGATAAATACCCGGTCTAGCATAATATCCTGAATTTTCGTACCAGGGGTCAGCCCCATATAGGCCAGCGCACGGGTAGCCGACTCACGTTTGGCGGGTTCGGCAAAACTTTCAGGGTCGGGGACTTCGCTGGTGACATCCGTAACCATGCCGGGGGAAATACCCCAGGTAACTTGTGGCAAAATGTTGGCAGCGTTTAACAAAACCACTGTGTCATAGGTTGCGCCGGGGTCGGTGGTCAGGCTGCGCCAGTAAGCTACGGCCTTTTCCCACTCCTCACCTTTGGGGGCAAAGGGGCGACCTTCAAGATAAGCGAAAGTAGTTTCGTCAGGGGCAACCATCCCGGCGCGCGCGCCCGCCTCAATGGACATGTTGCAAACGGTCATGCGGCCTTCCATCGAAAGAGCCCGAATTGCCGAGCCAGTGTATTCAATTACGTAGCCCGTACCGCCACCTGTGCCGATTTTGCCGATTATGTAAAGTACAATATCTTTGGCGGTGCAGCCAAATGGTAGTTCGCCATCCACCCTAATCTCCATCGTTTTGGCGCGAGTTTGCAGCAAACATTGGCTGGCAAGCACATGCTCGACCTCGCTAGTGCCTATACCAAAGGCCAACGAGCCAAAAGCCCCGTGCGTGGCGGTGTGGCTATCCCCACACACGATAGTCATGCCCGGCAGGGTAATGCCCTGTTCTGGCGCGGTTACATGCACAATCCCGTTGCGGAGGTCGTCTATATTGAAGAAATTTATGCCAAAGTCGGCGGCATTCTGCCCCATTGTAATCATCTGGATGGCACTTTCATTATCCACCACCGGGACGTTACTGCGTTTGCCGTAGTTGCCAAGCGGGGTAGTCGGGATGCTATGGTCAACCATCCCAAAGGTAGCATCGGGGCGGCGCACCTTACGTCCACTTACTTTAAGCCCCTCAAAAGCCTGGGGTGAGGTTACTTCGTGTACCAGGTGGCGGTCAATATATAATAGGGTGGATTGGCCCGGCTCGTCCCGCACCACATGGGCTTCCCAGATTTTCTCAAACATCGTGCGAGGCTGTTGGGCCGCCGCTCCTCCATCAGTCATGCTCAAACTCTCCTTTTAGTGGTCATCGGTTGTTAGTCGTCGGTTGTCGGAAAGCTGGCAGCTATCAACCGTCAGCCATCAGTTCTTAGGAATTTAATTATTCACCACAGAGGTACAGAGGACACAAGAAAATTTTAATAGTCTGTGAATATTCTTTCAAGACAAGTTTGGTTGTATATTAGATTTATCCGCCTCAAAAGTCAATGCTTTAAAATTCTAACTTGTCCTTCTGAAAGAAGTGAAGAATATCAATGTTATAAACAAGACCCTTCGCAAGCTCAGGGTGACAGGCGTGGTTCATTTAGGGTGATGGTTGAAGGTTCAATATCTTTTTACAGTTACAGAAAGGACTTAGTAAAAATGCCAGAGAACTATTCATTTAACGGGTTAGGGATGGGTCTAGGCAATCTGTCGCGCTTGTCCAACGCCCGCAGTCGCTCGATTAGTGCTGAGAATTTCAAGGGAGAGAAGGGGCAGGGTGGGAAAGCCACCGAAGGGACAGGGGCGGGGCATGCTCGTGAGTTGGGGCTGGGCTAGAAGGTTTCGCCCTCGATTATGATTCCAGCTAAAAGCAGTTTTACCCTGGCGGAAATTAGCGGGCCGGGAGCGATTCAACATATCTGGATGACCACTTATCCGGCTAACTGGCGCAAGTTGATATTACGGGCCTATTGGGATAACGAGCCTAAACCATCTATCGAATGTCCCTATGGAGATTTTTTCGCTAACGGCTGGTGCGAACGGAGCAATGTTAACTCGTTGCCAGTGGTGGTGAATCCGGCGGGCGGGATGAACTGCTATTGGGAGATGCCCTTCCGCCAACAAGCCCGAATCACCATCGAAAATCTGGGCGATGAAGAAATCCTCTTTTTCTACCAGATAGATTATACCCTGACCGAAGTGCCCGAAGATGCGGCCTATTTCCACGCGCAGTGGCGACGCAGTAACCCCTTGAAATATAAAGAAGTACATACGATTTTAGAGGGAGTGCAGGGCAAGGGACAGTATGTTGGAACGTATCTGGCCTGGCAGGTCAATAATAGCGGCTGGTGGGGTGAAGGCGAAATCAAATTTTATCTGGATGGCGATAGCGATTTCCCGACCATTTGCGGCACAGGCACTGAGGATTATTTTGGCGGAGCCTGGGACTGGGAACAGCCCAAAGGCGAGTACGGAGTTTATTCCACCCCCTTCCTCGGTTTGCATCAAGTTTTAAAGCCAGACGGATTGTATCGCAGCCAGCAACGTTTCGGGATGTATCGCTGGCATGTGATGGATCCAATCCGCTTCGAGGAGGATTTGCGGGTAACAATTCAGGCGTTAGGGTGGCGCAACGATAGCCGCTATCTGCCGTTGCAGGACGATATCGCCTCTACCGCCTTTTGGTATCAAACTGAGCCGCACGCCCCTTACCCAGCCTTGCCCGGTATTAACGAGCTAGAGGTTATCTAGTGGCGGCAAAACAGGAAAGTTTGTTGCCAGTGCCCGCCAGATTGAGCAATTTGCCGTTATAGTTGGTCAGTTTCAGGCCGTAGACGCTATTTTTGCCATTCAGGGTGAGTAAGCCCGACCCACTGTTGCCACC
>Ga0209724_1000831_pt1 | contig 29069 bp, 28 predicted proteins | sample grotaG_FD_184143 | JGI IMG/M metagenome (GOLD analysis project Ga0209724, IMG submission 184143) | Glacier valley bacterial and archeal communities from Borup Fiord, Nunavut, Canada, to study Microbial Dark Matter (Phase II) -... | ecosystem: Environmental > Aquatic > Freshwater > Ice > Glacier ...
GAAGCCGGGCACAGCGTCGGCCTCGCACCGGACGCCACGTGGGCGCTTGCGTTCGGCGCCGATGGCCGGCTGGTCGGATGAGCCGGGGTGCCGCCTTGAGCCCGTGGGTGATGGTCTGGCACGACGAGTTCGAAGGCGACCGTGTCGACCCCGCCAATTGGGACTTCGACATCGGCAACGGTTTCTACGACTACCGCAGCAACGTCTGGATTGCCGGCTGGGGCAACGAGGAATTGCAGTACTACACGGCCGAACCCACCAACGTGACGGTCCAGGACAGCCTGTTGACGATCCGCGCGGTGAAGGAGTCGTTGCACGGTTGTGGCTACTCGTCGGCGCGGCTGAAGACGAACAAGCGCGACGGCACGCTGCTCTTCAGCACGCTCTATGGCCGCGTCGAGTTCCGCGCCAAGGTGCCGTGGGGCAAGAGCTTGTGGCCAGCACTGTGGATGCTGCCGGCAACCGACGCCTATGGCGGGTGGGCGGCGTCGGGTGAGATCGACCTGATGGAGATCGTGGGCGACAAACCGCACGAGGTGCTCTCCAGCCTGCATTACGGGTCGGGTTCCCCGAAGCGCACGCTGCACACCAACGTGCACCCGTTGCCGGGCAACAGCAGCGTGTCGGATTGGCATGTGTACGCGGCCGAATGGGAGCCCGGCGAGATTCGCTTCTATGTCGACGACGTGCTCGCAGCAACCGAGAGCTTCTGGTGGAGTTGCAGCAAGACGCGCGACGGCGCCGGGCTCGAAGCGCGCCGCGCATCCGACCTCAACCCGTGGCCAGCGCCGTACGACCAGCCGTTCTACTTGCTGATGAACGCGGCGGTGGGCGGCAACTTCCCCGGTGTACCGAACCCCGAAACCCGGTTCCCGGCCGAACTGGTGGTCGACTGCGTGCGGGTGTACGACAAGGTCGGTGGCTACGGCGAGGCCAAGCCGATCGGGGCGGGCCGCTTCCCATGGCAGAAGCAACGATGAGCCGCGAACTCGCCAGTCGTACGCCATGGTTGTCAGCGCCGCCCGCGCCGCCGTCGCTGCCACTTGACGCTCCAAGTCACCTGCAAACCGGATGTTGTTGACCTTGAGGTACTCGACGAAATCAGTGATGCTCGCCGCCGCTGCGAGCTTTTCGCGCAATGCCGGCACCTGCGCCGGGGTGGCCTCGACGTTGAGTTCCTGCAGGTTGTAGATGCGCCGATCACTGAAGAGCGCGGGTTTGGCGTCGAAGTACTGCTTGATCTCGAGCGGCGACGGTTTGGCCGCCGTCGAGCCCACGCGCTCGACGACCGCACGCGCCAGGATCTCGCCCTTGCCGGCCTCGATCTGTTGCATGACCTGCGGGTCGCGGTCGAGCTTGAGCGCATGCGCTTTGCGCAGCAGCAGTTGCTGGTCGATCAGGCGTTCGAGAATCACCTTGCTCGCCGCACCAGTGTCTTCCGAGCGCAACCCCCGCTGCTGCTGCAGCGCGAAGTTGATCTGGTGAACCGTGATCTCGTCCTTGTTGACGCGGGCCGCTGTCTGGCTCCGCGCGGTGTCGGTCTTCGCGCTGCACCCGGTCAGCACGGCGAACCCGACGCTCACTGCCATGGAGCCAAACCACCGCGGGCGGCGGCGAGGGGGGTCGGTCTCTTGCGTCATCCTGTCTCCTGCAACTCTCGCCCCTCGATGGGGTCTGTTTCGGGGCCTGCAGCGAAAGCTGTGGCAGGGTCGCGCCGAAACTTCGTTACCGACGTGAAATCGCTTTCATGTTAAGGGGCTAGAGGCGCGCTTGTCAAACAGCGCGAACCCCTGTCAGGCTGACGTGTGCCACTCAGGCGCCGGTGAATGCGAAGTCGACCTCGGGCTTCAGGCCGCTGACGATGCGGGCGATGCTTTTGCCCGAACCGCACGAATGCGTCCTGCCGAACGCGCCGTGCCCTGTGTTGAGGAACAGGTTGGCCGGCTTGCAACTGCGGGAAGACCAGCGTGTATTCGTCGTCGGTCAGCGCAGCCGCGCCCGATCTCGTCGAACTCAAGATGCAGCCCGCACTGGCCGCAACCGCTCGTTTCGGGCTCGCTCATGCAGCTGTCGCGGCGCCGTGGCCGCGTGGGTGGTCGGCGCTCGCACGGCCCAGGGCTTGTTTTTCAATACCCGACCGCCTGACCATCACGACGTGAATCGCTCGCAGCGACGTACCCGTCTTCTGGCTCGGCCGACAGCTTCCAGATGAACTGGCCGCTGCCGTAGTCCATGTAGGCGTCGGCCGTGGCTTCAAAGCGGTGGCCCAGCGCGGTCAGGTCGGAGACCAGCGCGGGAGCCATCGTCGACTCGAAGTCGACGTTCAGTTCGTTGGCCACTTTCCAGCGCGGCGCATCGCACGCGGCTTGCGGCTGCTGGCGGTGAACGAGCATGCGCACCAGCGTCTGCAAATGCCCTTGCGGCTGCATGTTGCCGCCCATCACGCCGAAGCTCATCTGCGACTGCGTTGCACCATCGACCTCGCGGGTCAGGAAGCCGGGGATGATGGTGTGGAACGGCCGCTTGCCGCCGGCCACCACGTTCGGATGCTTGTCGTTCAGCGTGAACCCGTGGCCGCGGTTCTGCAGGCTGACGCCGGTGCCCGGCACGACCACGCCGCTGCCGAAGCCCATGTAGTTCGACTGGATCAGGCTGACCATCATGCCGCGCTCGTCGGCCGCGCTCAGGTAGATCGTGCCACCGCTGGGCGGAGTGCCGTGGGCGAATTCGGTAGCCCGCTCCGGGTCGATCAACTTGGCGCGCTCGGCGAGGTAGGCGTCGCTGAGCAAATCGGCCGCGGTCACTTCGGTCATGAAACGTTCGTCGGCGACCCAGCGGTAGGTGTCGGCGAAGGCGAGCTTCATGGCCTCGATCTGCAGGTGTTGCGATTCGGCGCTGTCGACGGGCAAACGCCCCAGATCTAGCTTGTCCAGCATGCCGAGCGCCATCAGCGCAGCGATGCCCTGGCCGTTCGGCGGGATCTCGTGCACCGTGTGGCCGGCAAAGTTCTTGCGGATCGGTGTGACCCACTCGGGGCGGTAGTTCGCCAGATCCGCGAGCGCCATGCTGCCGCCGTTCGCGCTCGAATGCGCGACCAGCTTCTCCGCGATCTCGCCGCGGTAGAACGCCTCGCCCCGGGTGAGCGCAATACGCCGCAAGGTCGCACCCGCTTCGCTGAACACGAAGCGCTCGCCCGGCTCGGGCGCACGGCCGCGCGGCATGAAGGCGGCGGCGAAGCCCGGCAGGTCTTTCAGCAGCGGCACCTGGCGGCCCCACTTGTCGGCCACGATGCGGCCGACTCCGTGGCCGCGCTCGGCCAGTTCGATCGCGGGTTCCAGCAGGTCGGCGAACGGCAGCTTGCCGAAGCGCTCCGACAGCGCCACCCAGCCAGCCACCGCGCCCGGCGTTGTCACGGTGTCCCAGCCGCGCAGCGGCATGGCGTCGCCATGCTTGCGGCGAAAGTAGGCCGGGTTTCAGGCCGCCGGCGCCACGCCCGAAGAGTTCAGGCCGTGCAGCTGCTGCCCGTCCCACAGGATCGCGAAGTTGTCGCTGCCCAGGCCGTTGGACACCGGCTCGACGATGGTCAGGGCCGCGGCCGCTGCGATCGCCGCATCGACCGCGTTGCCGCCCTTGAGCAGCATGCGCAGCCCGGCCTGCGAAGCCAGTGCTTGCGAGGTGGCGACCACGTTGCGCGCCATCAGCGGGCTGCGGATCGTCGTGTACGGGTTGTTCCAGTCGAAGTTCATGGGAGCTCGAGTCGTTTGAAGTGAAAGCTTGAAGGAGGAGGGTCAGCGTTGGCGCGGGTCGAGCGCATCGCGCAGGCCGTCGCCAAGCAGGTTGAACGACAGCACCAGCAGGAATATCGACAACCCCGGCCAGACCGCCATCCACGGCGCGTTGTCGATGAAGTTCTTCGCGGTATTGAGCATGCTGCCCCAGCTCGGCGCCGGCGGCTGCTGGCCCAGGCCCAGGAACGACAGGCTGGCCTCGGCGATGACGGCTGCGGCGATCGCGAGCGTGGCCTGCACCATCACCGGCGCGGTGATGTTCGGCAACACATGACGCAGCGCGATCCGCAGCGGCGGGTTGCCGACTGCCCGCGCGGCCTCTATGAAGTCTTCGACCTTGACGTTGATCACTTGCGCGCGCGTCAGCCGCACGAAGATCGGCGTGGCCGACACGCCGATCGCGATCATCGCGTTGGTGAGGCTGGGGCCGAGGAACGCCGCGAGCGCGATCGCCAGGATCAGGAACGGGCAGGCCAGGAAGGCGTCGGTGACGCGCGAGATCACGCCGTCGACCCAGCCGCCGAGAAAACCCGCGGCCAGACCGATCGGCACGCCGAGCAGCAGCGAGATCGACACCGACACCACGCCCGCGAGCAGCGAGGCGCGCGTGCCCCAGATCACCCGCGAGAGCACGTCGCGGCCGATCTCGTCGGTGCCGAACCAGTGCGCGGCGCTGGGCGCCTTGCGGATGGCGCTCCAACTCGCCGCGATCGGATCGTGCGGCGCGATCCAGGGCGCGAACAGCGCCAGCGCGACGAACAGCACCACGACGGCCAGGCCGGCGAGTGCGCCGCGGCGACGCCGCAACCGGCGCCAGGCGCGGCGCCATGGCCCGGCGTGCGGGGCTGGCGCGATGGCCAGGGAAGCAGCGATTGCAGCGGCCATCGGTTCAGCGCCTCAGCCGCGGGTTGACGAGAAACTGGGCCAGGTCGGCCAGCAGGTTCAGCACGATGTAGGTCGTCGCGGTGACCAGCACCACGCCTTGCACGACCGAGTAGTCGCGGTTGAACACTGAGTCGACGATCAGTTTGCCGAAGCCCGGGATCGTGAACACCTGCTCGGTCAGGACCGCACCCGAGAGCAGCGTGCCCAGCTCGAGCGCGCCGAGCGTGATGATCGGCGTCAGCGCGTTGCGCAGCGCGTGCTTGAGCACCACCGTGCGTTCAGACAGGCCCTTGGCCCGCGCGGTGCGAACGTAGTCGGCGCCCAGCACCTGCAGCATCGCGCTGCGGGTGTGGCGCATCAACACCGCGGCGATCGCATTGCCGAGCACGAAGGCCGGCATGATCATCGCGGCCAGGTTCGCGCCAAGATCCTCGAACGGGCTCACGTAACCCGACGCCGGCAGCCAGCCGAGCTGCACTGAGAACAGCAGGATCATCAAAATGCCGAGCCAGAAGTTCGGTGTCGACAGGCCCCACAACGCGAACACGTTGGCGGCCACGTCCCACGCCGTGCCACGGCCGACCGCCGCGACGATGCCCGACGGGATGCCGATCGCTAGCGCGATCACGAACGCCATGAGCGCAAGCTCCACCGTCACCGGCAGCTTCTGCACGATCAAGTCGAGTACCGGTTGCTGGGTGCGGATCGACTCGCCCAGGTCGCCGCGCAACACCCCGCCGACCCAGTACGCGTAACGCAGCGGCAGCGGCTCGTCGAGGTGCAGCTTGGTGCGCAGGTAGGCCACGACCGTCGGGTCCTGCTCCTCGCCGGCGAGGATCTTCGCCGGATCGCCGGGCAGCAGCTGCTGCAGCCCGAAGATCAGCATCGACACCAGCAGCAGCGTCGGCACGACCGTGGCGAGGCGCTTGACGAGAAATTCGAACATCGTGCGAGCGAGGTGCGTTGGCGGGGCCTTCAGCGCATGCGCATCAAGGCGCCAGCTTCAGGCCACTGACGCGCAACAAGCCGTCGGGCACGTTGCGCACGCCGCCGAGTTTGGCGTTGTAGGCCCAGAGCCAGTTGCGGTGATACAGGTACACGATCGGGCGCTCTTTCAGCACGCGGGCCGTGATCTGCTCGAAGACTCGTCTGCGTTCGGCAGGGTCGCGCAGCGAGCGCGACTGGTTCAGCAGCTTGTCGGTCTCGGCGTCGCAGTAGCCGGCGTAGTTCAGCGGCTGCTTGCAGCCGTGGAAGCTGAACAGGTTCCCGTCCGGGTCGGCACGGCCGCTCCAGGCCAGCACATAGGCCTCGAACTCCCCCTTGTCGGCCATGTTCAGCGAGGTCGCGAACTCGGCGGCCTGGATCTTCACGTCGAAGCCGGCCTCGCGGGTCATCGCCTGCACCACGAGTGCCAGGCGTTGCGCGTCCGACGTGGTCGGTGTCACCAGCGTGAAACTCGGGTTGGGCACGCCGGCTTCTTTCAGAAGCGCCTTGGCGCGGGCGATGTCGCGCTTCGGCACCGGCACGTTCTTCGCGTAGTAGGCGTTGCTCGGCGCAACCCACTGGTTGCCGACCGTGGCCTCGTTGTCCATGACCACCTGCACCAGCCCCTGGCGGTCGATCGACAGCTCGAAAGCCTCGCGCACGCGGGCGTCGCGGCCGAGCGGGTTCTTCTGCGCCTGCTCGCTCTTGCCCGTGTTGATCGTGATGCCCTGGTAGCCGATCTCGGTGATGCGCGAGGTCTTCAACTTCTTGTCGGTCTGCAGCTTCTCCATGTCGCTCGACGCCACGCGTTCGATGAAGTCGAGCTGGCCCGACTTGAGGTTGGCCAGGCGCACCGTCGCGTCGGGGATCGGCGTGTAGACCACCTTGTCGAAGTGGATCGCTTCCTTGTTCCAGTACTGGGCATAGCGCTCGAACACCATGCGGTCCTGCGCGACACGCTCGACGAACTTGAACGGGCCGGAGCAGATCGGCTTCGCTCCGAACTTGTCACCTGCCGCCTGCGCGGCCTTGGGCGACACCATCATGCCGGCCCGGTCGGCAAGCTGCGCCAGCAGCGGCGAGAACGGCGCCGACAGGTTCAGCCGCACCGTCGCGGCATCGACCACGTCGACGCTCGCCACCGGCGCCAGCTCACCGCGCCGGTTCGAACCCGGCAGCGTCTTGTGGCGCTCGATGTTGAACTTGACGGCGGCCGCGTCGAACTTCTCGCCGTCGTGAAACGTCACGCCCTGCCGCAGCTTCAAGGTCAGCGTCTTGCTGTCGGCCGACCACTCGTAGGCGGTGGCGAGCTGCGGTTGGATCGCGAGCTTTTCGTCGATGTCGAAGAGTTTGTCGCACAGCGCCGTGAACACGATCCGGCCAACGAAGCTGCGCGCGAGCGACGGGTCGAGCACGTCGGGGTCTTCGGCCAGGCCGATGCGCAGGGTCTGTGCAGAGACGCCCAGTGGAGCCAGCGCCAGCAGCAGCACGGGCCAGAGTGATCGGACATCGAGTTTCATGGCGTGAGCCTCCGGAGCGAACAAGGTGGATGAACGAGCGTTCGTTTCATGCGGCGGGTGCCGGCGTCGACAATGGCGCCGCAAAGGCCGACTGCAGGCGATCCAGACGGGCCCGCGCGGGCGACACCGCAGCGGGCGCGGGCAGCACCACCGGCACCGTGATCTCGCGCCAGAAGTGGCAGGCCACGCGCTGCTCGGCGTCGCCTTCGAGCGCTGGCGCCTGCTCGGAGCAGCGCGGCCGCGCGTGCACGCAGCGGGTGTGGAAGTGGCAGCCGGGCGGTGGGTTCAGCGGGCTCGGCACATCACCGGCCAGCAGAACGCGCTCGCGGCGCAGGCCCGGCTCGGGCAGCGGAATGGCCGACAGCAGGGCCTGCGTGTAGGGGTGGCGCGGCGCGGCGAACAGCGCGGCCTTGTCGCCGACTTCGACGATGCGCCCGAGGTACATCACCGCGACCCTTGTCGCGATGTGTTTGACCACCGCCAGGTCGTGGGCGATGAACAGGTAGGCGAGGCCGAAGCGGCGCTGCAGGTCCTGCAACAGGTTGACGACCTGCGCCTGCACCGACACGTCGAGTGCCGACACCGCCTCGTCGCAGACGATCAGCTTCGGCTCGACCGCCAGCGCACGCGCGATGCCGATGCGCTGGCGCTGCCCGCCCGAGAACTCGTGTGGATAGCGCTGTGCGTGCTCGGGCGCGAGCCCGACGGTCTGCAGCAGCTCGGCCACGCGCTCGCGGTGGCGGCCACGGTGCAGGCCGTGCAGCATCAGCGGCTCGGCGAGCGTCTGGCCGACCGTCATGCGCGGGTTCAGCGACGCATAAGGGTCTTGAAAAATGATCTGCATCGCGCGGCGTTGCGCGCGCAGCCCGGCGGCGTCGAGCGTGCCCAACTCCAAGCCGTCGAAACGCACACTGCCCGCGGTCGGCTCGATCAGCCGCAACACCAGGCGCCCGAGCGTGGACTTGCCGCAGCCCGACTCGCCGACCACACCTAGGGCCTCGCCTGCGGCGATCTGCAGGTCGACACCGTCGACCGCGCGCACCGCACCGCTGATCCGGCCGAGCAGGTTCTTGCGCACCGGGAAGTGCTTGACCAGGCCATCGACCTGCAGGAGTGCTGCACTCATGCCGTCAGCGCCTCGGCCCGGTCGCCCATCAACACCTGCGGATCGAGCGGCGCTTTCCAGCAGGCCGACAGGTGCCGGGCACCGACCTCGCGCAAGCCGGGGACCTCGGTGCGGCAGCGTGCATCGGCAAACGGGCAACGCTCGGCGAAGCTGCAGCCAGCGCTGCGCCGCAGCGGGCTCGGCACCTGGCCTTCGATCGAGGCGAGCCGCGAGCGCTGCGCGTCGAGGCGCGGGATCGAGCCGAGCAGCCCGATCGTGTACGGGTGCTGCGGCGCTTCGAACAGGGTGGCCACCGGCGCCTGCTCGACCACCCGGCCCGCGTACATCACCACCACGTCGTCGGCCACTTCCGCCACCACGCCGAGATCGTGCGTGATCAGCACGATCGCGGTGCCGGTCTCGCGCTGCAGCGTGCGCATCAGATCGAGGATCTGCGCCTGGATCGTCACGTCGAGCGCGGTGGTCGGCTCGTCGGCGATCAGCAGGCGCGGCTCGCAGGCCAGCGCCATCGCGATCATCACGCGCTGGCGCATGCCGCCCGAGAGCTTGTGCGGGTGCTCGTGAAAGCGCTGCTCGGGCGCCGGAATGCGCACCTTGCGCAACATCTCGATCGCGCGCGCGGTCGCCTGTGCGCGGCTGATCCTGCGGTGGCGCAGCAGGCCCTCGACGATCTGCTCGCCGACGGTGAACGCCGGGTTCAACGACGACATCGGCTCCTGGAAGATCATCGCGATGCCGTTGCCGCGCAGGTCTTGCATCGCCTGCGCCGGCGCGCCGACGAGTTCGTGCCCTTCAAAACGGATCGACCCGCCTTCGATGCGTCCCGGGGGGCTCGGCACCAGCCCCATGATCGACAGCGCGGTCACGCTCTTGCCGCAACCCGACTCGCCGACGACGCCCAGCGTCTTGCCGGCTTCGACTTTGAGGCTCACGCCGTTGACGGCGAAGAAGTCGCCCTCGTCGGTGCGGAAGAGCGTGCGCAGATCGTGCACGTCGAGCAGCGCGGTCATGGCTTGGACGAAGCTGCAGACGCTGCGTGAAAAGCGTCGATGCGCGCCTCGATCTCGTTGCGGTCGGTCAGGCCGACCGGGTCGTGGCGCCCGGCCAGGCACGCGGTGAACGGCTGGTAGCGCTGCAGGCTCACGCGGTACAGGCGCTTCAGCTCGACGACCGGCTCGGCGTGGTCGTCGACGCGCAGGTCGAGCTGCGGGTGGTCTTCGTCGGCGTGGATGCGCAGTGCCGCGGCCTGCTTGCCGCGCTTGTCGCCGCCGGCCGCTTCGCCAGCGTCCATCGCGGCGAGCAATCGCTCGGCCAGCGGCCTGCCTGCGGCGTCACGGTAGGCCTGCGCGGTCGCTTCGATCACCTGCGGGCCGGCGAGCATGTTGCCGGCGACGCTGAAGTCGTCCGCCAAGAAATGGCCGCGCCAGACTGTGCAGTTCGCTCCGGTGTGGGCTGCCGCCGGTCCGGTGGCGGGCAGCACATGCAGTTGCCGCTGTTCGCGGCCGGCGTCGGCGGCGACGAGCGTGCCCACGACCTCGGCCGCGCTGAGTCCGTCGCTCAGCAGCGCCAGGCCCGCAGGCCCGTAGAGCGGGTTCATCAAGGCCTGCGTTGCAAGCGCGCCGACGCCGCGCCGCGTGTGCACGCACAACGCGCCGACCGCGAAGAAGCGGCTCGCGATGGCCACGCCGAAACGGCCTTGCGCGTCGCGGGCGAGGATCGACCAGGTCATCGTGCGAGCCTGTCGTGCACCCACTGCGCGGCGGCGAGCAGGCGGTGGTCATCACCGAAGCGGCCGACCAGTTGCAGCCCGACTGGAAGGCCGTGCTTTCCGGTGCTGAACGGGAGGTGGATGCACGGCAGACCGAGCAGCGTCCAGCCGCGGCAGAACAGCGGGTCACCGGTGGCCTCAAGGCCGTGCGGCGCTTCGCCGCTGGCGCTGGGCGCGAGCAGCACGTCGAAGCGGTCGAACATCGCATCGACCTGCCGCTGCGCGGCGGCAGTCTGCGCCAGGTGCAAGGCGTGCTGCGCGCCGGGGATCGCCAGGCCCTCGTCGAGCAGCGCGCGCAGCCGTTCGCTCAGGCGGTCGCCGTGCTTTGTGCGCTCGTGGCTGAGGGCCCGCGCCATCTCGAACGCCATCACTGCCTTCTGCAAACCGACGAGGTCGGGCAGCGCGTCGGGCAAGGCCGTTTCGGCGAACAGCGCGGCCTGCGGCGCGAGCGCCGCGCTGGCGTCAACCAGCGCACGCTGCGTGTCGGCATCGGCCTGCGACGCGTCGGAGCCGCGGCACAGGCCGATGCGCGGCGCTGGCGCGTTGGCCGCGTCGACCAGCCGCGCGTCGCCGGTCAGCACCGCGCCCAGCAACGCCACGTCGCGCACGCTGCGGCCGAAGCCGCCGACCGTGTCGAGCGTTTCCGACAGGCTCTTCACACCCGCGCGCGGCACCCGGCCGAGGCTCGGCTTGTAGCCGACCACGCCGCAGTACGCCGCCGGTCGAACGATCGAGCCCGCTGTTTGGGTGCCCAGCGCCAAGGGCAGCATGAAGTCGGCCACTGCGGCGGCCGAGCCGCTCGACGATCCGCCGGGCGTGTGGGCGAGGTTGTGCGGGTTGCGCGTCGGCCCGGGGTGGAAATAGGCGAACTCGGTGGTCACGGTCTTGCCGAGCACCAGGGCACCGGCTTCGCGACACAAGGCGACCGCGGCCGCGTCGGCCGCCGGACGATGCCCGGCATAGATCGGCGAGCCGTACGCGGTCGGCATGTCGGCGGTGTCGAACAGGTCCTTGACGCCGAGCGGCAGGCCGTGCAGAACGCCGCGCAGCGGGCCGGCATCGAGCACCCTCGCCTGCGCCAGCACCGCATCGGGGTCGAGGTGCACGAACGCGCGAACGTCGCCGTCGCGCGCGGCCACGCGGTCGAGGCACGCGCGCGCCAGGTCTTCGGCGCGCAGCTCGCGGCGGGCGAGCGCGCGCGCGGCCTGCCAGGCACCGAGTTCGTTCAGGCGCGATGCATTCATGTGCGCACCCCGCACCAGTCGTCGATGAGGTCGGTGAACAGATGCACGGCCTCGCCGATGCGGCTGACGTGGCAGTACTCGTCGGTCTGGTGCGCCATCCCGGGCTCGCCTGGCCCGAGGATCACCACCGGTGGCATGCCCAGGGGCAGACGCAGCGCCGCCGCGTCGGTGAAGTAGGACACGGTGCGCCGCTCGGGCAGTTCGTGGCTGCGCGCTGCGCACACCGCGAACACGCGGCGCATCCACGGGTCGTCGGGTTCGGTGAAGACGCTGCCGACGTCGAGCAGGGTGCGCAAGTCGATCTGCGGCCCCAGCACCCGGCACAGGCAACGCAGCACCTGGGCGTGGCTCTGGCCGGCGACGCTGCGGATGTCGATGCCGAGTTCGGCAGCGTCGGGCACCGAGTTGATGTTCAGGCCGCCGCTGACGGTGCCGACGTTGAGCGTCGGTGCGCCCATCAGCGGGTGCGGGCCGGTCTCGAACGCGAAGCCTTCGAGCGCCAGCGCGGCCCGCGCGATCTTGAAGACGGCGTTGTCGCCGCGCTCGGGCATGGAGCCGTGGGCGGTCGTGCCCGTCGCGCTGGCCGACAACCAGAAGGCGCCCTTGTGGCCGAGCAGCGGCGCGTTCGAGGTCGGCTCGGCGACCACCAACGCGCCGGCAGTGCCGAGCAGTTCGCGCGCCTGCGCCGACGCGGCCATCGCGAACGCGCCTTCGCAGCCGGTTTCTTCGCCGGCGGTGATGATCAGGCTCAGGCCCGGGCCGTCGGTCTGGCCGCGCAGCCGATCGGCCCGCGCGATGGCGGCGGTGACGAACGCGGCGACACCGCTCTTCATGTCGCTGGCGCCGCGGCCGTACAAGCGCCCGTCGACGATCTCGGCGCCGAACGGGTCGTGCTGCCACGGCGCGCGGCCGAGCGGGACCACGTCGAGATGGCCGGTGAAACACAGCGGCGCGCGCGCGCCGGTGGCGCCCGGCCGGCCGCCGAGGCGGGCGATCAGGCTGGTTCGGTGCGGCGCGAACTCGTGCGTGCGGCAGGCGAACCCGGCGCCTGACAGCAGGTCGGCAAGCAGCTCGACACAACGGTCTTCCAGGCCCGGCGGGTTGACGGTGTTCATGCGCACGAGCGCCTGCGTCAGGGCCACGGGATCGGGCGCGGTGGCAGTGGCGGTGGCGGTGGCGAGTGCGGTCATGCCGATTTCCTTTTCAACCGAAGTACGCGGCGCGCACTTCTTCGCTCTCGGCCAACGCCTGCGCCGTGCCCTGCGCGACCAGCCGGCCTTGCGACAGCACGTAGCCGTGGTGCGCGATCGCCAGCGTCTGGCGCACGTTCTGCTCGACCAGCAACACGGTGATGCCGAGGCGGTTGATGTCACCGATGATGCGGAAATTTTCCTTCACGTACAGCGGCGATAAGCCGAGCGAAGGCTCGTCGATGATGAGCAGGCGCGGCCGGGCCATCAAGCCGCGGCCGATCGACACCATCGCCTGCTCACCGCCCGACATCGTGCCGGCGAGCTGTGCGCGCCGCTCCTTCAGGCGCGGGAACAGCGCGTAGGTCTGCTCGATGCAGCGTGCCACTTCGTGCGCGTCGCGCTGCTGGTAAGCGCCGACGCGCAGGTTCTCTTCGACCGTCATCTTCGGGAACACCTTGCGGCCCTCCGGAATGCAGGCGATGCCGCTGGCGATGACGCGGTGCGTGGGCAGGCGGCCGATCGGCTGGCCGTCGAACCGGATCGTGCCGGTGTGGGCCGGCGTGAGACCGAGGATAGAGCGGATCAACGTCGACTTGCCTGCGCCGTTCGAGCCGAGGATGCAGGTGATGGTGCCGGCCTCGACCGTGAGCGACACGCCGTGCAGCACGTCGACACGGTCGTAGGCGGTGTGGATGCCTTCCACCGACAGCAGCACGGTCATGCATTCGCCCCTTCGGCCACGTCCTGCCCCAGGTAGGCCAGCTGCACTTCGGGATCGCGGGTGATGTCGTCGAAGCTGCCCTCGGCGATCTTCTTGCCGTAGTTGAGCACCGCGCAGCGCTGCGTGATGCGCTGGATCACACCCATCTCGTGTTCGATGATGACGATGGTGAAAGGCGACAGGCGCGAACGCACCAGCAGGATGTCGTCCATCAGCTCGCGCGTCTCGTCGTGCGTCATGCCGGCGGACGGTTCGTCGAGCAGCACGAGGCGCGGGTTCGAGACGAGGGCGCGGCACACCTCGACCCGGCGCCGGTCGATCATGCTCAGCGTGCCCGCCGGCTGCCACAGCTTGGCGGCCATCCCGGCGCTGAAGGTCTGCAGCAAGGCATGCACCTGCTCGATCGTCTCGTCGACCTGGCGGCGCAGCGCCCGGCGCTGCAGCAGGTTGAAGACCAGGCCGGGGTTCATGTGCTGGGTCTGGCCGATGGCGACGTTGTCGAACACCGTCAGCGGCAGCGACAGGCGCGAGCGCTGGAACGTGCGCGTGACGCCGGCACGGTACACGGCCTGGGGCGAATGGCGCGTGATCTCGGCGCCGTCGAGCAACACCTGCCCGCCGCTCGCCGCATACAACCCGGTAACGACGTTGAAGAAGGTCGTCTTGCCCGAGCCGTTCGGGCCGAGCAGGCCGAGGATCTCGTGCTCGTGCACGACCAGGTCGAGCGCATCGAGCGCGGTCACGCCGCCGAAGCGCATCGTCAGCGCCCGGGCTTCGAGCAAGGGCGCGAGCAAGGGCGCCGTCATGCGGCGTCCTTCGGTGCGCGGCCCGGGAAGTAATCGCGCACGGTGCGCGGCAGCAGGCCGTCGGGGCGGAACAGCAGGATGAAGATCACCAGCAACGCATAGAGCAGGAAGCGGTACTCCTGGATGAACTGGAACTTCTCCGGCAGGATCAGCACGATGGTCGCCGCCGGCAGGATGCCCCACGGGTTGCCGATGCCGCCGAGGATCAGGATCGAGACCAGGATCAGCGAGTCGGCGAACGTGAAGTTGTTTGGCGCCACGTAGCCCGTCATCATTCCGTAGACCGCACCGGCCAGCCCGGCCAGGAAGTTGCCGAAGGTGAAGGCCAGCACCTTCCAGCGCGCGATGCCCACGCCGAACACCGCGGCTGCGACCTCGTCGGTGCGGATCATGTCCATCGCCAAGCCGATCCACGAGCGTTCGATGCGGCGCACGAAAACGAACGCGGCCAGACACAACACGAGGCTGAGCAGCACGTAGTTGGCGTAGAACGAGATCTCGATGCCAGCCAGCTCGAAGCCGTCGCCGAGCTTCCAGCCGAACAGGTTCAGGCCCGGAATGCGCAGGCCCTGCGGGCCGCCGAGCGTGTCGTTGACCTCGAGGAAACTCTTGAACAGGATGCCGAACGCGATCGTGACAAGGGCCGCGTAATGTCCGCGCGTGCGCAGCACCGGCCAGATCAGCAGCGAGCCGATCGCCGCGGCGACGGCCCCGCCTGAAAACACGACCAGGGCATGCGGCAGCGCGGTGTGCGTGGCCAGTGTCGCGGCGGTGTAACTGCCGACGCCGAAGAAGGCCGCGCCGGCGAAATTGACGACGCCGGCGTAGCCGAACTGGATGTTCAGGCCCAGGCAGACGACCGCGTACAGCAGCACGGTGCACACGAGCAGCAATGCGAAGTGCACGTCGTGGAAGGCCGCGGCCAGCGCGAGCACGCCGAGCGCACAACCGATACCGAGCACACGCGGCGACGCGCTCGCTGCAGCGCCGAGCGGTTCGGCCCAGCGCAGGCGGCGCAGGCCGAACATCACGAGCACCGCCAGCAGAAGCAGCCCGCCGACCGCCCATTGGCTCTCGGCACGCAGCAGTGCCCACAGGTAGGCGAAGGCGGCCGCCATCGCGGCACCCAGCATGGCGCGACCACGCGGGCTGCTCGGGTCTGGAAGCGTCAGCAGCATGTCAGACCCGCTCGCTCGAACGCTCGGCGATCAGCCCGGTGGGCTTCCAGGCCATCAGCAGGATCACCATCGTGAACGCGAACACGTCCTTGTAGGCGCTCGTGATGGCTGGCGTGATCATCGGCAACACCACGGCGCCGAAGGTCTGCAGCGCGGCGAACAGGAAACCGCCGAGGATCGCGCCCAGGAAGTTGCCGAGCCCACCGAGAATCGCCGCCGAAAAGCCGATCACGCCCAGCAGCAAGCCGAGGCCGAAATTGATCTCGTTGTAGTAAAGCCCGTTCATCACGCCGGCCATTGCAGCAAGGGCCGAGCCGAGGCCGAAAGTGAACAGCACGACACGCTGGAAGTCGATGCCCATCACACGCGCCGTTTCGCCGTCTTGCGCGACTGCGCGGATCGCCAGGCCGAGCTTCGTGCGGGTGATCAGCAGGTGCACGCCCACCACCACCACGAGGCCCGCGCCGAGCAGGATCAGGCTGTCGGCACGCAGCGCGAGCGTGCCGAGCGTGAAGCTCGTGTCGGGCAGCAGGCGCGGAAACGGTTTCGGGTTCGAACCGTTCGGGTAGAACAGGCGCACCGCCTCGCGCACCGCCAGGCCGAACATCAGCGTGACCAGCAGCGTGTTCAGCGGCGGCGCATTCTTCAGCGGCAGCACGAGGAAGCGCGCAACGAATGCGCCGAGTGCGGCCGTCACCGCCGTCGACGCGAGCAGCATGATCGCCAGCAGCAACCACGGGTTGGCGATGCCGGCGGCACTGGCGCCGAGGTAGCTCGCCAGCGCCGTGAACCCGCCCAGCATCAACACGTCGCCGTGCGAAAACTGGATCACATCGAGCACACCGAAGAACAGCGTGAAGCCGACCGCCACCATCGCGTAGATCATGCCCAGCATCAGCGTGTTGACCACGTACTGGCTGAGGATGTCGAGGCCCATCGGTCGGGAGTCCGGCGTCGGTGCGTTGTGTCAGTCGGCGAGCGCGCGCTTCACTGGCCCGGCAGCTTGCGCTTCTTGCTGGCGTACTCGCTGTCTTCCCACAGCACCCACTTGTTGTCCTGCACCACGTACTTCGAGATCAGCGGCACGATGTTCTGGCGGTGATCGTCGAAGCTGACCTTGCCGATGATGGTGTCAGCGTCCTTGGTGGCGTTGAGCAACTCGCGAACCTTCTTGCGGTCCGGGCCGACCTTCTCGATCGCGTCCATCACCAGCGTGGCGGCGGCGAAGGCGAACGGGCCGTAGGCCTCGGCCGGCTCGGCGTACTTGGCCTGGTTGTACTTGGCGATGAAGTTCAGCCCGCCGGGCAGCTTTTCCCAGGGCGCGCCTTCGATGAACGAGAGCGAGCCTTCGGCCAGGTCCTTGCCCAGGCCGTCGTGGTACGCCGCCGACTTGATGCCCGAGGTGCCTTCGAACGCGGCCTTGATGCCGAGCTTGTCCATCTGGCTGCGAATGCGGATGCCGATCGGTGTGAGCCCGCCGAAGTAGACGACGTCGGGCTTGAGCTCCTTGACCTTGGTGAGTTCGGCGGTGAAGTCCTGCTGGTCGGCGGTGACGCCGAAGGTGCCGACGATCTGGCCGCCGGCCTTGCCCAGGAACTGGCTGAAGTACTTGTTGTGGCCCTTGCCGTAGTCGGTGGTGTCGTGGATCACGACCCACTTCTTGTAGCCCAGCCCGGTCATGAACTTCGCTGCCACGTCGTTCTGGTTGATCATCGTGCCGTTGACGCGGTGGATCTCCTTGTACTCGTTGCCGTAGGTGACCTCGGGCAGCACCGCGCCCCACACCACCGCCGGCATGCCGAACTTGTGATAGACGTCGACCGTGCTCATCGCCACCGCCGAGCAGTAGTGCGTGACGCCGGCAATGATGCTGTTGTCCGAGGCCGCCTTGGTCGCGACCTGCACGCCGACGTTGGGTTTGCACTCGTCGTCGAGCACGACCAACTCGATCTTGTATTTCGACTTGGGATCTTCGTTGTGCAGCTTCACGGCCAGGTCGGCCGAGTTGCGCCCGCCGATGCCGTTGGCCGCCACGCCACCGGTGAGCGGGCCGATGAAGGCAATCTTGACGGTGTCCTTGGCGGCCGCGAGGCCGCCGCAGGACAGCAGCGCCAGCACGAGCGGCGTGGCAATCAGGCGGCAATGGAAGGCGGTCATCGGAAGCTCCTGAAGAGAAGTTGGAAGGCGGGGGACGGGGTGGCGCGAACGACACTTCGTGCAACTCAGTTGAGCATCAGGCAACCATCGTTGCAAGCGGTGTGCGACGTCAAGGCGGGTTTTCGCTCTAGAAGGTCGGCGGCGTGTTGATCCAGATGACGCGTGTCACTTCTTGCCCCGGGTTGCGGTAGGTGTGGGCGAGGTTCGACGGAAACGAGAACGAATCGCCGGGCCCGAGCTCGTGCACGGTGTCGTCGATGCCAAGCTCGAGCCGCCCTTCGAGCACGTAGCCGAACTCGTCACCCTCGTGGCGCATCGGCCCCATGCTGCCGCCGCCGGGGGAGACGATGTGGATGTTGCCCTGCAGCAAGTGGCCCTTGCCGTTCGGCACCAGCCGCTCCAGCAGGACCCCCGCGGCATCCTTGTCGCCAGCGGCCGAGATGCGCGGCCGCCCGCCGGCATGCGCGACGTACTCGACGCCGGTCCAGTTGGGCTCGAACAGGGCGCCGATGTTGGTCTCGAGTTCGGTCACCAGGCTGTGCAGCACCGTGAGCGGCGGGAGCAGCTTGTCGTTTTCGTACTTGGAGATCAGGCTGATCGACACCCCGACCCGTTCGGCGAGTTGCTTGATCAGCAGGCCCTTGACCAGTCGGGCATGGCGCAGGCGGGCACCGATGGCCATCGGTGCCGACGCCACCGCAGGCGGTGCGGGCGGCGCGGCGCCGCGCCGCGCCAGAAGGCGCGCCTTGCTCGTCGGGGTCTTCACGCTGGGTTTCTTCATTGGAAAGTCATTTGAGCTGAAATCAAGTCATTGCACAACAGAGGTGCTGCGCCGCACCACGGGCTCGCCTGCGCGCACCATGCTGCGGCCAGGCCGAACCGTTGGCGCTCTGAATCTGCCTTGTTGGCCGAACGGCTTGCAATTTCCCGGCCTGCGCCGGCCCTGGCGGACTGGCGGACTGGCACGTTACATGCGATCACCCCTGCAGTCATTCCCTTGGAGGTATCGCGATGGTTCTGTTCTCGAAGCACTTGAAACACTGGGGGCTGGTCGCGCCGCTGGCCCTGGCCCTGGGGGGTGCGCTGCACGCCGAAACCGTGCTGCGCTACGGCATCTCGATGGCCGACATCCCGCTCACCAGCGGCCAACCCGACCGCGGCGCCGGCGCCTACCAGTTCACCGGCCACACGATCTACGACCCGCTGATCGCCTGGGAAGCGAACATCGGCACGCGACCGGGCAAGCTGATCCCAGGGCTGGCGACCGAGTGGAAGGTCGACGCCAAGGACTCGAAGGTCTGGACCTTCACACTGCGCAAGGGCGTCAAGTTTCACGACGGCTCGGACTTCAAGGCCGATGCCGTGGTCTGGAACCTCGACAAGGTTCTCAACGACAAGTCGCCGCAGTTCGACGCCAAGCAGGCGGCCCAGGTCAAGCCGCGCATCCCGTCGATCGCGTCGTACAAGAAGATCGACGACTACACCGTCGAGATCACCACCAAGGACACCGACGCCTTGTTCCCGTACCAGTTGCCCTGGTTCCTGGTCGGCAGCCCGGCGCAGTGGGAGAAGCTGGGCAAGGATTGGGCGAAGGTCGCGATGCAGCCCTCGGGCACCGGCCCGTTCAAGCTCGACAAGCTGGTGCCGCGCGAGCGCGCCGACCTGGTCAAGAACGCCGCCTACTGGGACAAGGTGCGCATTCCGAAGACCGACCGCATCGTGCTCGTTCCCATCCCCGACGCGGTGACGCGCGCCAACGCGCTGCTCAACGGCCAGGTCGACCTGATCGAGACGCCGCCGCCGGACATGTTGCCGCAGTTGGCGGCAGGCAAGTTCCGCATCGTGCAGAACGTGACGCCGCATGTCTGGCCCTACCACTTCAGCACCCAGCCGGGCTCGCCGTGGGTCGACATCCGCGTGCGCAAGGCCGCCAACCTGGCGGTCGACCGAGAGGCCATCGTCAAGCTGCTCGGCGGCCAGGCGGTTGTCGCCAAGGGCCAGCTCGACAAGAGCAGCCCCTGGTTCGGCAAGCCCACGTTCGACCTGAAGTACGACCTGCCGGCAGCGCGCGCGCTGATGGCCCAGGCCGGGTACACGAAGGACAAGCCGCTGAAGGCGAAGATCATCATCGCCCAGGGCGGCACCGGGCAGATGCTGTCGCTGCCGATGAACGAATTCGTCCAGCAGAGCCTGGCCGAGGTGAACATCCAGGTCGAGTTCCAGGTCGTCGAGCTCGAGACCCTGTACCTGCACTGGCGCAACGGCGCGAAGGGCGACTTGAACGCCGGCAAGGGCATCACCGGCATCAACCTGGGTTACGTCACGGCCGACCCGTTCTACGCGCTCACGCGCTTTGCCTACGGCAAGTACATCGCACCGAACGGCGTGAACTGGGGCGGCTACGACGACCCGAAGGTCAACGAGGCCATCGATCAGATCAAGGCCACCTTCGACGTCAAGAAGCAGGACGCGTTGCTGGCTTACGTGCACCAGCGCATGGTCGACGACTCGCTGATGCTGTGGGTCGTGCACGACACCAACCCGCACGCGCTGTCGCCGAAGGTCAAGCAGTTCGTGCAGGCGCAGCACTGGTTCCAGGACCTGACCACGATCGGCATGTAGGCCGGGACAACAGCCGAAACCCCCACCGTGCTCGCCTATTTCCTCAAGCGCCTCCTCGCGACGATTCCGATCGCGCTCGGCGTGACGGTGGTGTCCTTCCTGCTCGTCTACATCGCGCCGGGCGACCCGCTCAACGCCATCGCGCCGGCCGATGCGCCGGCCGAAGTCATCTCGGCGCTGAGGGCCACTTACGGGCTCGATCGGCCGATGCCGGTGCGCTATGGCCTGTGGCTGGAGCGCGCGCTGCACGGCGATCTCGGGGCGTCGATCGCCAGCGGGCGTTCGGTGGTGTCCGAGGTGCTGGCGGCGGTGTCGAACACCCTGCTGCTCGCCGGCATGGCGGCCGCAGTGGGCGTGACGCTGGGCTGCGTGCTGGGCGCGCTCGCCGGCTACCGCGTGGGCAGCTCGATCGACCGCGTGGCCAGCGCGGTATCGGTGGTCGGCGTCAGCGTGCCGCACTATTGGCTCGGCCTGGTGCTGACCATCGTTTTCTCGGTCAAGCTCGGTTGGTTGCCGGCGATGGGCGCCGGCCCGGGCGACTCGGAAGGCTGGGCCTGGGACATGGCCCACCTGCGCCACCTGGTCTTGCCCGCAGCCACGCTGTGCGTGATCCCGATGGGCATCATCACCCGCACGGTGCGCGCTCTGGTGGCCGACACGCTGAACCAGGAGTTCGTCGTCTCGCTGCGCGCCCGCGGCCTGCCGGCCTCGCGCATCTTCCGGCACGTGGCGAAGAACGCCGCGCCCACCGTGCTCGCCGTCACCGGGCTGCAGGTGGGCTACCTGATGGGCGGCTCGATCCTCGTCGAGACGGTGTTCGCCTGGCCGGGCACCGGCTTCCTGCTGAACACCGCGATCTTCCAGCGCGACATCCCGCTGCTGCAAGGAACGATCCTCGTGCTGTGCCTGTTTTTCGTCGTACTCAACCTGTTCGTGGACATGCTGCAGCCCTGGTTCGACCCGCGGATTGCGAGAGCGTGAGCGCCGACCGATGAACACCGCGATGGCCGCCGTGACCTTGATCGATCCCGCCCCGGCCGTCGCCGCAGCCCCGGGCCGCAGCTACTGGGGGCTGGTGCTGCGCCAGCTCCGGCGCGACCCGGTGGCGATGACCGCCGCGATCGTGCTGCTGTTGCTGGTGGCCGCGGCGCTGCTGGCACCGTGGATCTCGCCCGCCGACCCCTACAAGGCCAGCATGCTCAAGCGCCTGCTGCCGCCGGGCAGCCCCGGGCATTGGCTGGGCACCGACGAACTCGGCCGCGACATGCTGACACGGCTGATCTACGGTGGCCGCATGTCGCTGGTCATCGGCGTCGTGCCGGTGCTGGCCGCCTTCGTGATCGGCACCGGCATCGGCCTGGTGGCGGGCTATGTGGGCGGCTGGGTCAACATGGCCATCATGCGCACGCTCGACGTGTTCTATGCCTTCCCGTCGGTGCTGTTGGCGGTGGCCATCGCCGGGGCGCTGGGCCCGGGCATGAGCAACAGCATGATCGCGCTGACGATGGTCTTCATCCCGCAGGTGGTGCGCGTGGCCGAGAGCGTGACCACGCAGGTGCGGCACCTCGACTACGTTGACGCCGCGCGCCTGTCGGGCGACAGCGCCTTGGGCATCATTCGCCACCACGTGCTGGGCAACGTGATCGGGCCGGTGTTCGTCTACGCTACCGGCCTGGTCAGCGTGAGCATGATCCTGGCCTCGGGCCTGAGCTTCCTCGGCCTGGGCGTCAAGCCGCCCGAGCCCGAGTGGGGCCTGATGCTCAACACGCTGCGCTCGGCCATCTACAGCCAGCCGCTGCTCGCCGCGTTGCCGGGCGCGATGATCTTCGTCACCTCGATGGCTTTCAACCTGCTGGCCGACGGCATCCGCTCGGCGATGGACATCAAGCGGTGAGCCCAGACCCCGCCTTCAGCATGGCCTTGCCCGACATCGGCGGCCCGGCGCAGCCGCTGCTCAGCGTGACGGGGCTGCGCAAGCACTTCGCGCTGCCAGGCGGATTGCTCAAGCGCAACGCCGCGAAGGTGCGCGCCGTCGACGGCGTGAGCTTCACGGTGGCCAAGGGCGAAACCCTCGGCGTGGTCGGCGAATCGGGCTGCGGCAAGAGCACCACCGCGCGGCTGGTGGCGCGGCTCATCGAGCCGGATGCCGGCGAACTCGTGTTCGACGGCCAGGCCGTCGGCGCGCAGACCGGCCTGGCGCTGAAGGACTTCCGTCGCAGCCTGCAGATGGTGTTCCAGGACGCCTACGCCTCGTTGAACCCGCGCATGCCGGTCGCCGAGGCCGTGGCCTATGGCCCGCAGGTGCACGGCATGCCCGCGCCGGCGGCGCGCCAGCGTGCGCACGACCTGCTGGCGCGGGTCGGCCTCGCGCCCGCCGTGTTCGCGCACCGCTACCCGCACGAACTCTCGGGCGGCCAGCGTCAGCGCGTCAACATCGCCCGCGCGCTGGCGTTCGAGCCGCGCCTCTTGATCCTCGACGAGTCGGTGGCCGCGCTCGACAAGTCGGTGCAGGCCCAGGTGCTGAACCTGCTGCAGGAGCTGAAGGCCGAGCGCGGGCTCACCTACCTGTTCATCAGCCACGACCTGCACGTGGTGCATTACCTCGCCGACCGGGTGATGGTGATGTACCTGGGCATCGTCGTCGAGACCGGCCCGGTCGAGGCGCTGTACCGCACGCCCCGCCATCCGTACACGAAGGCGCTGCTGTCGGCCGTGCCGTCGCTCGACCCGGCGCGGCGCACGCGGCAGTCGCCGCTCGCTGGCGACCCGCCGAACCCCGTCGACCCGCCCAGCGGCTGCCGCTTCCGCGACCGCTGCACGCTGGCCCAGGCGCGCTGCGCGGTAGAAGTGCCTGCGCTGCGCCAGTCGACCACGGGCCATTGGGCGGCCTGCCACTTCGACGAAGGGCTCGCATGAGTCCGCCGGGCCCGCCCAAGGGCGAATACCCGAGTGCGCAGCAAGAAGGCGTGCCGATGACCGGGCCGCTGCTGTCGGTGCGAAACCTCGGCGTTGAGTTCACGGGAGAACGAACCGTCCACGCTGTGCGCGACCTCAGCTTCGATCTGGCCGCGGGCGAGGCGCTGGCCCTGCTCGGTGAATCGGGGTCGGGCAAGAGCGTCACGCTGCGCACGCTGCTGCGTCTGCACAACCCGCGGCGCACGCGTGTCAGCGGCTGCATCGAAGTCGCTGGCGAAGACGTGCTCGCGCTCGAAGGCCGCCCGCTGCAGCGCTACCGCGGCGGCGTGGTTTCGATGGTCTTTCAGGAGGCCGGCTCGGCCTTCGACCCGGTGTACACGGTGGGCCAGCAGATCGCCGAGTTCGTGCGTGCGCACGAACCGCTGGGCGCCGCCGCAGCGCGCGCGCGGGCGCTGGAAATGCTGGAGCGTGTGCAGATCCCGCAGGCCAAGCGGCGGCTGGACGCCTACCCGCACGAGCTCTCCGGCGGCATGCGCCAGCGCGCGATGATTGCGCTGGCGCTGGCCTGCCGGCCGCAGCTGCTGCTGGCCGACGAGCCGACCACGGCGCTGGACGCCACAGTGCAGATCCAGATCCTGCTGCTGCTGCGCGAGCTGCAGCGCGAGACCGGGCTGGCGGTGATCTTCGTGACCCACGACATCGGCGCGGCGGTTGAAGTTGCCGACCGCGTGGCCGTGATGTACGCCGGCCGCATCGTCGAGGACCGCGAGGTCGGTGCGCTGATGGCCGGGCCGGGCCACCCGTACAGCGCCGGCCTGCTCGCCGCGACTGTCGGCGCCGAGCACCGCGGCCAGCCGCTGAAGACGATCGCCGGCGCGGCGCCAGACCTCTCCCGCGTCGAGCCCGGCTGCGCGTTCACCCCGCGTTGCGCGCACGCCGGCGCGCGCTGCGGCGTCGAGCAGCCGCCTCTCGTGCGCAAGGCGGGCCAGGCGCTCGCATGCTGGAACCCCCTGCTGGCGTCGGTCCGCACGACCCACGACCAGTCGCTGCCCGCCGGCATGGCGAGCGGGCCGTCATTCACGGGTTCGGGACCGACCGCTCCTTCAGAAAAGTAGCTGCTTCGCCATCTCCGTCGCACCTTGAATTCGACGGCTGCCCTTGCTGACACCGCCATATCGCAGATGGGTCAAGTGTCTCAGCGCGGCTTCAATTGCCGGTAAACCTCTTGCGACACCTTCATCAGCAGGGCGCGGTCGGCACCGGCCGAGATGGCGTAGCCAAAGTGATCCTCGACCCAATAGAACACGTTCACCGGGCCGTCCTTGCCGAACTTGAACGCCGTATCGTCCTGACCTGGAACCTCGCGGGTCACGTACAGCGTCAGGCGCTGACCACCAGCCGCGCCGTACATGAACTGCGCCACCGGCCCCTTGTCGCCCGGCAGCAAACGCCCGCCGATCAGTTCGTATCCCAGGCCGGCAAGCGATGGCGGCTTCACGGCAGTGCCCATGCGTTTGCTGAGCCAGGTCACCAGGGCCTGTTCCTGATCGGCGCCCACTTCCACCGGGCGGCGCACATCGGGGCTGTAGACCACATGGGCGATGGCGGCACGGTGCGCGAAACCGGTCAGTTCGCCGTCGCTCGAAGCCAGCGTGGAGGACGGCGTGCCCGCCTGGTTTGCGAAAGCGAGGCGCGCCGCATCGGCGTCCATGTGGCCGCGCAGCGACCACGCCGAGCCACCGCTCACGATGGCGACCAGCACGCCTGCGGCGAGCCCGCGCCATGGGAAGGCATGCGCGCCGGGCTTCAGCGGCAGGCGCATGGGGAGGGGCTCGTCGACCACCGGGTCCAGCAAGTCGTGCAACAGCACGTTCTGCTGCCGCCAGTCGCGCACCCGCTCCTGCTCCTCGGGATGCGTCGCGAGGAACTGCTCGACCAGCGCCGAACGTTCCGGCGTGAGCTGTCGATCAACATAGGCGTGCAGGTCGGCCTCGGTGATGGGCGAGACGGCGTCCGCAGCGATGCCTCTGGGTTTGTGGTCGTCCATGGTCATTTCACGCGTTGAATCCGGCTCGCGGGCGCGGCGCGCCCCTGCATCTCTTCCCGAAGCCGCGCGCGGGCGCGAGACAGTCGCGACATCACCGTGCCGATCGGCACCCCGAGGGCGGTGGCGACCTCCTGGTAGCTCATCTCCTCGACGCCCACGAGCAACAGCACCTCGCGATGCTCGGGCGGCAGGCGCTGCAACAGCCGATCGAGGTCGCGCACCTCCAGGGTGTCGGCCTGCACCGCGCGCTGCGGGAGTTCGGGCACGTCGTCGCCTGCGCTGTCTTCCGGCCGGCTGCGCTGCGCGCGCAGGCGATCGATGAAGTGGTTGTGCATGATGCCGAACATCCACGCCCGAACCTCGCCGCGCTTTTGCCACATCGAGAACCGGGACCATGCGCGCTCCAGCGTGTCCTGCACCAGATCGTCGGCGCGATCGCGGTCCGACACCAGCCCGCGCGCGTAGCGCCGCAGGCTGGGGATGCAGGCCACGATCTCGGCCTCGTCTTGCGCGCGCATTGAGAAATCAGCGGTTCATGCGTTGCGGGTCACTTGATGACGTGCCAAACGTCCTTGAAGTTGTCGCCCGTCGTGTCGCCGGCCTTCTTGTCGGCCGAGTAGGTGTAGACCGGCTTGCCTTTGTAGGCCCACTGCTTCGCCCCGTCGTCGCGCGTCACGACCGTCAGGTCGCCTTCGGGCTTGGCATCGGCGGCTGCAGCGGCGGGTGGCCAGAGCGCGGCGCACGGGCCGTTGCACATGCTCTTGCCGCTGCCCGCGGCGTCCTTGTCGAACGTGTAGAGCGTCATGCCGCTGGTGTTGACGAGCATGCCGCCGGACATCCTGGTGGCAGGTTCCGCCTGGGCCAGTGCGGTGAAGGCGGCGGCCAGCGAGACGGCGAGGATCGGAAGGAGGCGGATGTTCATGTGTGAATCTCTGAAATGGTTGAGGAACACTCGCATGGACGCACGGCATGTCCACGATATTCCACGGACGCCGAGAAAAGTGTTTGGATCAAAGCGCCTCGCAATGCTCGACGAAGCGCTGCAGGCTGGTCGAGAACTGCTTCTGGCGGTGGTGGATCAGGTAGAAACGCCGCATCGATCGTGGCAGGGTGCTGTCGACCACCACCAGCCGCTTCAGTGTGAGAAGGTCTTGCACAGCGCCGAGCGACAGGCAGGCCAGCCCCAGCCGATCAGCCCGACGTTCAGTTCGAGCCGCGCCACCGCGGCAGCGATGTCGCTGGTGTTGCCGATGGTCACGTCGATGCCGGTGCCGGGCGCCATGCGCAGATGAGCGTGCCTCAAAGTCGGTTCATGCATCAGACCGAACCGACGACAGCCAACCGGGAAACCCTCCTGTCGTAAGCGCACTTTGCGATTTCTTGCGCCGCCGGACCGGGCCTGTCCGTCTCACTCCACCGTCACGCTCTTCGCAAGGTTCCTCGGCTTGTCCACATCCGTCCCCCGCGCACACGCCGTGTGGTACGCCAGCAGCTGCAGCGGCACCACGTGCAGGATGGGCGACAGCGCGCCGTAGTGCTCGGGCATGCGGATCACGTGCAGGCCTTCGCTGCTCTGGATGTGGGTGTCGGCATCGGCGAACACGAACAGCTCGCCACCCCGCGCACGCACCTCTTGCAGGTTGCTCTTGAGCTTCTCCAGCAGCGCGTCGTTCGGCGCCACGGTGACCACCGGCATCTGCGCTGTCACGAGCGCCAGGGGGCCGTGTTTCAGTTCGCCGGCCGGGTAGGCCTCGGCGTGGATGTAGCTAATCTCCTTCAGCTTCAGCGCGCCTTCCAGCGCAATCGGGTAGTGCAGGCCGCGGCCGAGGAAGAGCGCGTTCTCCTTGCGTGCGAACTCCTGCGCCCACGCGATCACCTGCGGCTCCAGGGCCAACACCGCCTGCACCGCCACTGGCAGGTGGCGCAGCGCCTTCATGTGCAGGGCCTCTTCGGCATCGGCCAGGTGGCCGCGCGCCTGCGCGAGCGACAGCGTCAGCAGGAACAGGCCGACGAGCTGCGTGCTGAACGCCTTGGTCGAGGCCACGCCGATCTCGACCCCGGCGCGCGTGATGTACGCGAAGCGGCACTCGCGCACCATGGCGCTGGTGGCCACGTTGCAGACGGTGAGCGTGTGCGCCATGCCGAGCGAGCGGGCGTGCTTCAGCGCGGCCAGCGTGTCGGCCGTCTCACCACTTTGCGTGATGGTGACGACGAGGGTGCGCGCATTGGGCACGCTGTCGCGGTAGCGGTACTCGCTGGCCACTTCCACGCTGGTCGGGATTTTCGCGATGCTCTCCAGCCAGTACTTCGCGACCGAGCCGCTGTAGTAGCTGGTGCCGCAGGCGAGGATGAGCACCGAGTCGACTTCCTTGAACACGCTGTAGGCGCCGTCGCCGAACAGCTCGGGCGTGATGCCAGGAACGGCGTCGAGCGTGTCGGCAATGGCCTTGGGCTGCTCGAAGATCTCTTTCTGCATGTAGTGGCGGTACGGGCCCAGTTCGGCAGCAAAGCTGTGGGCGATGACGGTGCGCACCTCGCGCTGCACGGCCTTGTAGCTGCCGTCGGCATGGCGGTGTGTGACCCAGTGCTTGCCGAGTTGCAGGTCGACCACGTCGCCCTCTTCGAGGTAGACGATCTGGTCGGTCACGCCGGCCAGCGCCATCGCGTCGGACGCCAGGAAGTTCTCGCCCGGGTTCGCACCCGAACCCACGCCGAGCACCAGCGGCGAGCCCTCGCGCGCGCCGATCACGCGCAGCGGCTCGTCGCGGCAGAACACGGCAATGGCGTAGGCACCGCGCAGGCGGGTGGTGGCACGCTGCACGGCGTCGAGCAGGTCGCCGTCATACAGGTGGTCGACGAGGTGGGCGATGACTTCGGTGTCGGTCTGGCTGTTGAACACATACCCGCGCCCGACCAGTTCGGCGCGCAGTTCCTCGTGGTTCTCGATGATGCCGTTGTGCACCAGCGCCACGCGCCCGGACTGCGCCGTGCCGCCGCTCACCGCCACTTCCGCGTCGGACACGCCGGGCCCGCGGCTGAAGTGCGGGTGTGCGTTGTGCACCGCCGGCGCGCCGTGGGTGGCCCAGCGCGTGTGGGCGATGCCGGTGCCGGCGCTGATGCCGTCGCGCGCGACCTCGGCCTCCAGCTCCGCCACGCGCGCCGTGCTGCGCGCCCGCTTGAGTTCGCCGCCCTGGTGCACCGCCACGCCGCACGAGTCATAGCCGCGGTATTCGAGCCGCTTCAGGCCCTCCAGCAGGATGGGCACGATGTTGCGAGGGCTGATGGCGGCGACGATTCCACACATGGCAAGTTCCTTTTGGGAGCGAGGGGCAAGACCTGAATGGTAGGTAGCGTCGATTGATTGAAGGGTGCAAAATATTGCGTACTTTGCGTGAATCAACCGAATCAATTGCATGAAGAAAGAATCAATCGCCGACGATACAAAATCGGAAGAATCAATCGCAATTGATGCCACCGACTTGCGCATCCTCGATCAACTCCAGCGCGACGCATCGCTCTCGAACCACGACCTCGCGGGCGTGGTGCACACCTCGCCGGCCACCTGCCTGCGCCGGGTGAAGCGCCTGGTCGATGCGGGCGTGGTCGAGCGGCGGGTGGCCATCCTGTCGCCGGAGCGCCTCGGTGCGGGCCTGACGGCGTTCGCCGAAGTCAGCCTCGACCGCCAGGGTGCCGAGCACATCCAGGCCTTCGAAGCAAGGGCGGTGGCCGAGGGCGCGGTGCAGCAATGCCACCGTGTGTCGCCAGGGCCGGACCTGATGTTGGTGCTGTGCGTGGCCGACATGGCTGCCTACCACGCGCTGGTGCAGCGCCTGTTCACGCAAGACGCCAACGTGCGCAACGTGAAGACCTTCTTCAGCACCCACCGCGCGAAGTTCGAGACACGGGTGCCGCTGCCGTTGCCGGCGTAGTTGCTGGCGCGGTCGTTGGTGTAGTTGCCGCGGTCCGCCGCTCGGGCGCTAACCGAACACCGTGTCGCTCTCGGCATGCCCGCTGCTCAGCAGCAGGCGGAGCAGCGGGCCGGTGTCGTCGTGCTCCCAGATGCGCGCCTGCACGATGAACTGCCGCCCGCCCACGCGCAGGGCGTCGCCGGTTT
>Ga0209724_1000832_pt1 | contig 29059 bp, 24 predicted proteins | sample grotaG_FD_184143 | JGI IMG/M metagenome (GOLD analysis project Ga0209724, IMG submission 184143) | Glacier valley bacterial and archeal communities from Borup Fiord, Nunavut, Canada, to study Microbial Dark Matter (Phase II) -... | ecosystem: Environmental > Aquatic > Freshwater > Ice > Glacier ...
TTGACCACCGCGTTGCGGGTCCGGAGATCTACGATCAAGCCAAGGCGGACCGCGTCGGCTTCTGGGCCGACCAAGCGCGCGCGCTCGTGCACTGGCACACGCCGTTCACCGAGACACTCGACTGGACCAATGCTCCCTTCGCTCGCTGGTTCGCCGACGGCGAGCTCAACGTCGCATACAACTGCCTCGATCGCCACGTCGAGGCGGGAATCGGCGACCGCGTCGCGATCCACTGGGAAGGCGAACCGGGCGACAGTCGCACACTCACCTACGCGGAACTGACCGCCGAGGTCAAGCGTGCCGCCAACGCGATCGCAGCACTCGGTATCGGCCAAGGCGACCGCGTAGCGATTTACCTGCCGGTGATCCCGGAGGCGGTGATTGCCATGCTCGCTGTCGCACGGCTGGGCGCGGTGCACTCGGTCGTATTCGGTGGGTTCAGCGCCGAGAGCCTGCGCAGCCGCATCGACGACGCGAGCGCCAAGCTCGTGATCACGGCCGATGGCGGCTGGCGCAAGGGCAAGGTCTTCCCTCTCAAGAACGCGGTGGATGCCGCACTCGAATCCCCCGGATGCACCGTGTCGCACGTGCTCGTCGTGCGCCGCGGCGACAACGTCGTCGACTGGACCGAGGGCCGTGACCTCTGGTGGCACGACGAACTCGCCAAAGCCGACCCCGAGCACATGGCACAGGGCTTCGAGGCCGAGAATCCGCTCTTCATTCTTTACACCTCGGGCACGACCGGCAAGCCCAAAGGAATCCTGCACACAAGCGGTGGCTACCTCACGCAGGCCGCATTTACCCACAAGAACGTGTTCGACCTGCACGCCGAATCCGACGTGTACTGGTGCACCGCCGATGTGGGTTGGATTACCGGCCACAGTTACGTGGTCTACGGCCCGCTCGCCAATGGCGCGACGCAAGTGCTCTATGAGGGAACGCCAGACACGCCGCATCCGGGCCGCTGGTGGGAAATCATCGAAAAGTACAGGGTCTCGATCTTCTATACCGCGCCCACGGCGATTCGGTCGTTCATGAAGCTGGGTCGGCAGATTCCGCAGGGATTCGACCTCTCATCAATCCGCGTGCTGGGTTCGGTCGGTGAGCCCATCAATCCCGAGGCGTGGATCTGGTACCACGACGTCATCGGCGCGGGCACTGCGCCCATCGTCGACACGTGGTGGCAGACGGAGACCGGCGCGATCATGATCTCGGCGCTGCCGGGAATTACGGTGCTCAAACCCGGGTCGGCTCAGGTTCCGATCCCGGGAGTGAAGATCGACATCGTCGGCGAGAACGGCGTGCGAGTTGACCCACCCCAGGGCGGCTTGTTGATCGTCTCCGAACCGTGGCCATCGATGCTCCGCGGGATCTGGGGCGATCCCGACCGCTTCATCGAGACCTACTGGTCGCGCTTCTCGACACCCGACTCGTTCAAATACTTCGCGGGCGACGGGGCTCATGTCGACGAGGGCGGCGACATCGTGTTGCTCGGCCGCGTCGATGACGTCATGAACGTCTCGGGCCACCGCTTGTCGACCCAGGAGATCGAGTCAGCGCTCGTTTCACACCACATGGTCGCGGAGGCCGCGGTTGTTGGCGCGGCAGACGAAACGACCGGGCAGGCCGTCGTCGCGTTCGTGATCCTCAAGGCGAACCAGACCGACGCCGACACCCCGGAACAAGCCTCGACAATCCTCAAGGCTCACGTCTCGCAGCAGATCGGGTCGATCGCCCGACCGCGCCAGATCCTCGTGGTCTCGGAGCTACCGAAGACCCGCTCGGGCAAGATCATGCGCAGACTGCTTCAGGATGTCGCTGAGGGACGCGAGATCGGCGACACGACGACGCTTGCAGACACGAGCGTCATGCAGGTCATCTCTGACAAGCTCCGCTAGGCCCACGCGCCAGTGCCCGCTTAGGCAAATTCGAAGACGAACTCGACCTCGACGGGAGCGTTGAGCGGTAGCACAGCGACCCCGACCGCGCTGCGTGCGTGGGCACCCGCCTCACCGAAGATGTCGACGAGCAGTTCTGAGGCACCGTTGATCACTTGGGGCTGCCCAAAGAATCCCGGGTCGGATGCGACGAAACCGACGACCTTGACGACGCGCGTGATCCGGTCAAGCGACCCGATCGCGGTGCGGGCCGCCGCCAGGCCGTTGAGCACGCAGGTGCGAGCGAGCTGACGGGCGGCGTCCGGGTCAATCTCGGCCCCCACTTTGCCGTGAGCAGGAAGCTCGCCGTCGATCATCGGCAACTGGCCCGACGTGTAGACGAGATTTCCCACCGCAATGGCAGGAATGTACGCGGCGACCGGTTTTGAGGTCGCGGGGACGGTCAGACCAAGTTCGGCCAGGCGATCATCAAGCACTGACATCAGGAGTTCTCTTTCTGGCGCTTGAGGTAGGCGACGAGTCCGCCCTCTGGGCCCGTGACGACCTGCACGAGTTCCCAGCCTTCTGACCCCCAATTATTAAGGATCGCCGAGGTGTTGTGGATGATGAGGGGCGTCGTGAGGTACTCCCACTGGGTCATTTGTCGGCATCCGTTCAGGTAGTTACGAGGCTTGTTCCCGTAGCATCGATTGTATGTCTGCCCAAAATTCCCCGCGTAGAGGTGTGTTCACTGCGATCGCTGGCGTCCTCGGTTTCAGCATCATCGCCGGCGTCCTCGTCACGGTGATGGTGGCTCCAGCCATCGCGGTGACCGGCATTACGGCGTCAAGCACCATTGGTATTTTCGACAGCCTGCCTGAATACATCGAAATCGGTCAGCAACAGGAGCGCAACGAACTCTGGGCGACGTCTACAGCGGCCGGGAACGTGAACGGCTACATCAAGATCGCAAGCATCTTCGACCAAAACCGCCAAGAAGTCAGCTACAACGACATCTCAATTTTTGCTCGCGAGTCCACTGTCGATGGTGAGGACCGCCGATTCTTCGATCATGGCGGAGTCGATGTGTCGTCGGTCGTTCGGGCTGGAATCGGAAACGCCTCAGGTACCTCCGCGAGCGGTGCATCAACGCTCTCTATGCAGCTCGTGAAGAACCTCTTCGTTGAGCAAGCACTGCAGCAACCGACCGACGCAGAGCGCCAAGCCGCGTACAAGGCGGCCACCGCAACGACGCTTGACCGCAAGCTCAAGGAAATGAAGCTCGCGATTGGCCTCGAGAAGAAGTACACGAAGAAGGAAATACTTACCGCGTACCTAAATATCGCGTTCTTCGGCGACAACACCTATGGGATTCAAGCGGCGTCTCAGCGCTACTACAGCGTCGACGCCAAAGACTTGACCCTTCCGCAGGCGGCGAGTTTGGTCGCTATCGTGCAGTACCCGCAGCAGCGCGGTCTCTTCGACAAGGCGAATTACGCGGCAAACAAGGCAAGGCGCGACGTGATTCTCGACGCGGTGCTGCAGGCCGGAAACATCACCCAAAAAGAACACGACGACGCAATCGCAACGCCCGTCGATGACACAACGTTGAAGCCGTCGAACCCGCAAAACGGATGCATCGGAGCCAACCCGAGCGCAACCTGGTTCTGCGACTACGTCGTGCGCAATGTGCCGAATTTTGAGTTCCTTGGCGCGAACGCTCAGGAGCGCAAAACCAACTGGAAGCGCGGCGGGTACAAGCTCTACACGACGCTCGATATGGACATCCAGGCCAATGCGCAGTCGCAGACCTGGCAGTACGCCAACAACGCCGAGACCGCGCTCTCGCTCGGTAGCGGGACTGTTGCCATGCAGCCGGGCACGGGCCGAGTGCTCGAGATGACTGAGAACAAGATCTTCAACGACACCTTGGAGGGCGGTGGCCCGACGAGCTCGGCCGTGAACTACGACACGAGTCTGAGCTACGGAGGCTCAACGGGGTTCCAGGCGGGGTCGACGTACAAGCTCTTCACACTGCTCAACTGGCTCAAGAGCGGCAAGGGGCTCTACGAGCGGGTCAGCGGTGACTCACGAACGGTCAACCAAGCGCAGTTCAGGAACTCCTGCACCGACGAAGGTCCCTTTGGCGGGCCGTACCCGTTCAAGAACGACTCGGGCGGGACGCCCGGTGCGATCGACATTCTGTCAGCGACTGCCGGCTCCGTGAACGGTGCGTTCATCTCGATGGGGCTCCAGCTCGACCAGTGTGAGACGCGCCGCGTAGCTGAGTCTCTAGGAGTCCAGCGCGGTGACGAGACCCACTTGCAGAGCAACCCCTCGGCGATTCTGGGAACGAACGAGATCACCCCGATCGGCATGGCCGGCGCATACGCCGCCGTGGCCGCGGGCGGTAAATACTGCAAGCCGATCGTCGTCGACAAGGTCACGATGCCCGACGGCACCGAGAAGCCGGGTCAGGCGCCCGATTGCAAGCAAGCGATCTCACCCGACGTTGCCGCCGGAGCGGCATACGCTCTTGCCGGCGTGGTCAACGGAGGTACGGGTAGCCGCTCCAACCCGGGCGACGGCGTTCCACTGATCGGCAAGACAGGAACCACCGACTCCGCCACCGACACCTGGATCATTACGTCGACCACGAACGTGACAACGGCGACCTGGGTCGGCAACTCGATCGGCAAGGTCTCGCTGTCGAGCTACGACTGGCTTGGATTCGCGGGCAACCTTCTGCGTCACGAGATCATGCGCAACACCATCGCGGTGTCCAACGCAAAGTACGGCGGCGCCGCATTCCCCGACCCGCCAGCGTCGTTGCTTGTGGGTTCCGGAATCACCGTCCCCGAGCTGAAGGGGCTGACCCCCGAGGCCGCCAAGGCCCTGCTCGAGGCGCTCGGATTCGTCTACGCCGATGCCGGACCGTTTGACTCTGAAGTTGCTGCAGGCAAGGTAGCTGCGACCGATCCCGCTGCCGGAACGCAGTCCGGGTCGGGCGCGATCATCAAGGTCTACACGAGCAAGGGCAACAAGATCGCGTTCCCCGATACGGTGGGTGACGGCACGGGGTTTGACCTCGCGACGGCCAAGTCCGACATCCAATCCGCCGGGTTCACGAAGACACCCAGTGAGGCGTGCGTTGTGCTCAAGCCGATTGCACCCGCGCTCGTGGTTCCCCCCGGTGATCCGCGGATCGACAAGGTGCAAGCAACGAACCCCGGGCCCGGAGCCTTTGCACTACCGACGGATGCCATAACGATCACTATCGGCAAGATCACCTGTTGAGCGCGACAGCACCCCGCACTGCTGCGACCGCACTCGGTGCCGTCGTAGCGGCCGGGGTTGCTGCCTTCGCGTGGGGTGCGCTCGTCGAGCGCAACCGGTTCACGGTTCGACACGAGATACTGCCAGTGCTTGACGTCGGGGCACGAGACATCACCGTCTTGCACTTGGCAGACCTACATATGGCTCCGTGGCAACGGCGCAAGCAAGACTGGGTTCGCTCGCTCGCGATGTACGAGCCCGACCTCGTGGTCAATACCGGCGACAATCTCGGGCATCGCGATGGCCTGTCCGGCGTCATGCGGGCGCTTGAGGCCTTTCGTGGCGTCCCGGGAGTGTTTGTGCACGGTTCGAACGACTATTTCGGACCGCAAGCCAAGAACCCGTTTGACTACTTTCGAGGGCCGTCCGGCCGTCCCGACAAGGCGGCGAGTCTGGATGTCGACGCCCTCGAGCGCTTCTTCGAGGATTCGCTCGGCTGGCTCAACCTCAACAATCGCGCTCGCGCGCTCGAGGTTCGCGGTTCGCGTCTTGAGTTTTTCGGTGTCAATGATGCTCACCGCGGCTGGGATCGGCTCGACCTTCTGCCCTCACGGATCGAGGAAATGCATGAAAACGCCGGGTGGCAGGATCGCCTCGCCGGGCCAGCGGTCATCCCCATCGGCGTGACACACGCCCCCTATCGCCGAGTGCTCGACTCATTCGTCACCAACGGGGCCGAAGTCATCTTCGCGGGGCACACGCACGGCGGCCAAGTGCGGATCCCCGGCCGTCCAGCTCTCGTGACCAATTGCGATATCCCGCGCGAGCAAGCGCAAGGGCTGAGCGTATGGCATCATGCCAGGCGCGCGGCTTTTCTCAACGTGAGCGCCGGCATTGGAACCTCGATCTATGCGCCGGTGCGATTCGCGTGCCCACCCGAAGCCGTACTCGTGACCCTCACGGCCGGGGATATCGGCTATTCTTGACGAGTTGCCCTAGCGGCAATGATCGGGGTGTGGCGCAGCTTGGTAGCGCGCTTCGTTCGGGACGAAGAGGTCGTGGGTTCAAATCCCGCTACCCCGACATGATCATGAGAAGGACCGCGAATCATCGCGGTCCTTCTTGGTTTGACTAGGCTCGGCACGACCTAACGTCGGCGCCGCGAGCCGAACCTCACGTAAAGTCGGCGTCCGGCGCAGAACGGTAGCTGAAGTCGGCCTTGGGCCTCCACCCGTTGTTGAGCACACCATTGCTCTCCTCGAGGTAGCAGGTGCCGCAGAGCGATTCGTACGTGACATCCGCGCCATCGATAGCAACCTGATCGCCATCGAAGACGTACTTATCGCCGATCTTTCGCGCGTTGAACATGGCTTTGCGACCGCAGCGGCAGATGGTCTTGAGTTCTTCGAGCGAGTGCGCGATCTCGAGCAAGCGCCGGCTGCCCGGGAATGCCACGGTTTGAAAGTCGGTGCGGATGCCGTACGCGAGCACCGGTACACCCTCGAGTATTGCGATCCTCAGTAGGTCGTCCACCTGGCCCTCGGTGAAGAATTGGGCTTCGTCAACGAGCAGGCAACTCACGGGCACGCCTGTGGTCGCAAGCACTCGAGCCGACTCCACGAGAAACTTCTGATAGATGTCTTCGTCGGGAGCAACGGTGAAATCGACCTTGCGGGTCACCCCGAGCCGCGACACGATTGCCGCGTCGCCCTTGGTGTCGATCTGCGGTTTCGCGAGCAGCACTCGCTGCCCGCGTTCTTCGTAGTTGTATGCCGCTTGCAGCAGCGCGGTGCTCTTGCCGCTGTTCATCGCGCCGTAGCGGAAATACAGTTTGCTCACTAGCTCAGGTACCCGTCTTCTGCCGCGCGACGAATCAGCTCGGACTTCTTGCTCGCCGGTCGGCCCACTTTCGCGTACTTCTCCCGCACGCGCCGCAAGTACGTCTTGGCGGTCTCGTACTGCACATCCATCTTCTCGGCAACGTCACCGGTGCTCAGGCCGGAGACATAGAGCGTCAATGCTTCAACCTCGCCCGCGCTCAACCGCGGCCGCGACTGGGCTAGAGCGCCGATGGGAAGCGGGCGCCACTCGCGGGGCGCGGAGACGCCCGGTCGCACTCCCATCACGCCTCGCAGAGCATCCATGACCTCACTCATGGGCAGGGCCTTGGAGAGGAAGAGCGCCGCACCCGCCTGAAGCGCGCGCGCCTGTGACTCCCGCGAGTCGAGAGCCGACAGCACGACCACTTTCGCACCCGCGGCGCGACACGTACGCACGCGCGCTTCGATCGACACCGGCTCCTTGAGCTGGAAATCGATGATCACCAGATCTGTCGGGAAATGGTCGCTGTGCACGAGTTGCAGCCACGTGCTCGCGCTCAGTACGAGCTCAAAGTCAGGAGCATGTGCGGCGATCCAGCTCCCCAGGCTGTCGAGGAGCACCTCGTGATCGTCGAGAATTGCGAGCCGCACGCGTGGAATCGTGACGTTCATCGTCGTGTCGGGCGACTGACCGGTGCTCACCCCAGAAGACTATGTCACCCGGCCACCAGTCCTGTACCCCGAAACGCTAGAACAGGGTGGGATGAGCCGACCCTATCGGCAGCTCGTCGGCGAGCAACCCGGCGGTGAGTAAGGTCGACGTGGCCGGCTGCAGCAAGGTAGCAGCTCGGCGCGAAAGCCCGAACTCACGCACGATCGGCCGAATGCGGGCCGAGAGCAATTCGCGGTATCCCCGCGGAGTATAGGGGCCGGCTGCATACAGATTCTCGTAGCGCGACACCAGCTCTGGATGCTCTCGCGCGAGCCACGCCAAGTACCACTCCCGGGCTCCGGCGCGCAAATGCAAGGCGCTGTACTGCACGGATGTCGCGCCGCAGTCGCGGACCGCGGCGAGAGCCGTGCGCAGTTGCCCAACCCCGTCGGTCAGAAAGGGAAGCACGGGCATGAGGAAGACAGCGCAGTCGAGCCCGAGATCCCGAACCGCGCGCACCGTGTCGAGCCGAGCCGTCGCCGTCGGTGTACCCGGTTCGACGGACCGCTGAAGCTCGTCGTCGTAGACGGCAATGGACATGGCAAGTTCGATCCTCACCTGCCCGGCAGCTTCCGCGATGAGCGGAAGGTCACGGCGCAGGAGGGTTCCCTTCGTCAGGATGCTGAAGGGCGTGCCACTCGCCGCCAGGGCGGCGATGATGCCGGGTATGAGTCGATAGCGGCCCTCTGCGCGCTGGTACGGATCGGTGTTCGTGCCGAGCGCTACCGCATCCCGCGCCCACCGTGGCGCCGAGAGTTCTTTCGCGAGCACCTCGGCCACGTTGACCTTGACGATGATCTCGCCATCAAAGTCTTCGCCGGAATCGAGATCGAGATAGCGGTGCGTCGATCGCGCGAAGCAATAGGTGCACGCGTGGCGGCAGCCGCGGTATGGATTGATCGTCCAGCTGAACGGCATCGAGTTGCCACCCGGAACCCGGTTCAGCGCTGACTTGGCGAGCACCTCATGGAACCGGATGCCGGCGAACTCCGGTGTCGTCACCGAGCGCACGAGGTTCGACAGCCGCGCCAAACCGGGAAGCGCTTGGGGCCGCTCCGCGGTCAGCGTCTGCTCCAGCCACCTCATCGAAACATTCGAACATATATTCGATTGGGTGTCAACCCGTCGTGAGTCCTACGGTGCGATTTTCAGCACAGCAGCCGTTCGCGCGATGGTGCGCGCGGCGAGAGCGGGATCGTCAGCAAGGTCCGTGCCGTAGGTCGGGATCATGCGCGTGAGCTCGGGCGTCCAGCCGGGAATATGGTCGGGGAAGCACCGTTCGATGAGGTCGAGCATGATCGGGACTGCAGTGGATGCGCCCGGCGATGCCCCCAGAAGCCCCGCGATGCTGCCGTCGTGTGCAGCGACGACCTCGGTGCCGAACTGGAGCACACCGATCTTCTTCTTGTCGCGCTTGATGATCTGCACGCGCTGGCCCGCGGTGATCGAGTACCAGTCCTCGGGCTTACCGTCGGGAACGAACTGCCTGAGCTCAGCGAACTTTGCCTCGGGCGACGCCGCGAGTTGGGCGATGAGGTAGCGCACGAGCGAGAGGTTGCTGATGCCAGCCGCGATCATCGGGATGATGTTGTGCCAGCGGATCGAACCGAATAGGTCTAGCACGGAGCCGGTCTTGAGGTACTTCGGGCTGAAGCCGGCATACGGGCCAAACATGAGGCTGCCGGTTCCGTCGACCATGCGGAGGTCGAGGTGCGGCACCGACATCGGAGGTGAGCCGACCGCGGCCTTTCCGTACACCTTGGCGCGGTGGCGAGCGACGAGTTCCGGGTTGTCGGTGCGTAAGAAATCACCGCTCACCGGGAAGCCGCCGTAGCCGCGAATCTCTTTGATGCCCGACTTTTGCAGAAGGTTAAGTGCATACCCGCCAGCGCCCACGAACACGAAGCGCGCCGTGACATCGGGCAAAGGCTGGCCGCCCAGGTCATGACGGAGCTTGAGCCGCCACAGCCCATCACGCGTGCGCCGGATGTTGGTCACTCGCGTTTCGGTGTTGAGACCGGCCCCGCCCGAGACGAGGCTCGACGTGAGGAGATTCGTCAGCGATCCAAAATCGACATCGGTGCCTGAGGCGATATGGGTCGCGGCGATCGGTTGTGACTTGGCGCGACCCGGGATCATGAGCGGCGCCCACGATCGGATGACACGAGCATCTTCGCTGTACTCCATCCCCTGAAACAGCGGATGGCTCTTGAGCGCGTCAAACCGTTTGCGAAGGTAGCGGACGTTGTCGGCACCCCAGACAAAGCTCATGTGGGGAGTCGGATTGATGAAAGCCGTCGGCTCGGGCACAGCGCCAGACTCGACGAGGAAAGACCAGAACTGGCGCGACACCTGAAACTGCTCGTTGACCTTGACGGCACTGGAGATCTCGATCGTGCCATCGGCGCGCTGGGGGGTGTAGTTGAGCTCGCACAGCGCCGAGTGACCGGTGCCCGCGTTGTTCCAGGGATTGGAGCTTTCCTGCGCGATCTCGCCCAAGCGCTCGAAGATCTGGATGTCCCAGTCCGGCTGCAATTGTTTCAGCAGTACCCCGAGGGTCGCGCTCATGATGCCGCTGCCGATGAGGGCGACATCCACTGGTTTACTCACGAGCTCAAGTTTAGTCGTGCCGTCCAGAGCGAATCCGGTGAACGCCGGAGGCGCCCATCGACCGCGGGCTAGGCGCGGACGAGTTGAGCCGCAACGAGCTCCGCGATCTGCACCGCGTTGAGTGCCGCGCCCTTGCGGAGATTGTCACTGCTGATGAACAGCGCGAGACCACGTCCACCGGGCACACCTTCGTCTTGCCGAATGCGGCCGACGAAGCTTGGATCCTTGCCAGCGGCTTCGAGCGGTGTCGGAACGTCGGTGAGCACCACTCCCGGGGCGTCCGCGAGCAATTGCTTGGCGCGTTCGACGCTCAAGGGGTTCGCGAACTCCGCGTTGATCGCGAGCGAGTGTCCCGTGAACACGGGAACGCGGACGCAAATGCCGCTCACGAGAAGGTCGGGCAGTTCGAGGATCTTGCGACTCTCATTGCGAAGCTTCTTCTCTTCGTCTGTCTCATACAGGCCATCATCGACAAAGTTTCCTGCTTGCGGGATGACGTCGAACGCGATCGTCTTGGGGAAAGCGGTTGCGGCCGGGAAATCCACGCTCGACCCGTCGTGGACGAGTTCCATCGTGTCTTGCGCGATCGCAGCCGTAGCTTGCGCGAGCAGTTCCTCGCCGCCCTTGAGGCCCGCTCCCGAGACGGCCTGGTAAGTCGAGACGATGAGGCGCTTGAGCCCGGCCTCGTCGTGCAGCACCTTGAGCACCGGCATCGCGGCCATGGTCGTGCAATTGGGGTTGGCGATGATGCCCTTGACGGCATCCTTGATGCGGCCAGGGTTGACTTCGCTCACCACCAGCGGAACCTCGGGGTCCATCCGCCACCCGGACGAGTTATCGACCACGAGCACACCGGCGGCCGCGAAGCGCGGTGCCTGAGCCTTGCTTGTGGTCGCGCCCGCCGAGAAGATCGCGATGTCGAGTCCGGCGGGATCCGCCGTCGTCGCATCTTCGACGACGATCTGGTCGGTGCCCCACGGCAGCGTCGTGCCGGCGCTGCGTGACGAGGCGAAGTAGCGAATCTCGGCGACCGGGAAGTCGCGCTCTTCCAGAAGTTGGCGCACGACCGCACCGACTTGTCCCGTGGCGCCGACGACGCCGATTCTCACACCCGAACGGTTCTCAGAACTCATGCCTCAATTGTGCCATGGCCGACCGGCGGACTCGGCGGCCCGGTCAGCGCCCCGTGCCGGCGTGAACGACGGCCTCGATGTCGCCGTCGAGACCGAACGCCGTGTGGACGACCCGGACGGCATCATTGATCGTGTCGGCACGGGTGACGACCGAGATTCGGATCTCGCTCGTAGAGATCATCTCGATGTTGATGCCCGCCTCGTACAGGGCGGTGAAGAGCTTGGCCGAGACTCCCGCGTTCGTTCGCATTCCCGCCCCGACGACCGCGAGCTTCCCAATCTGGTCGTCGTGCTCGAGCGAATTGAAACCCACGTCAGACTTTGCGGCGTTGAGTGCGGTGAGCGCGGCCTGGGCATCCGATTTGGGCAAGGTGAACGAGATATCGGTGCGTCCTGTGCTCGCGGCCGAAACGTTTTGCACGATCATGTCAATATTCGAGTTGGTGCCCGCGACGATCGTGAAAATCTGGGCTGCTTTGCCGGGAATGTCTGGCACTCCCACGACGGTGATCTTCGCCTCACTGAGGTCGGCGGCGACTCCAGTAATGATCGGCTCTTCCATGCTCTCTCCATTCTTGGTGCCCACGACGAGCGTGCCCTCGTTGTTGTTGAATGACGATCGCACGTGCAGAACGACGCCGTGTCTGCGTGCATATTCCACGGCGCGAATATAAAGAACTTTGGCGCCGGATGCCGCGAGCTCAAGCATCTCTTCGCTCGTGATGACGGCGATCTTTCGTGCGGACGGGACCACTCGTGGGTCTGCCGTGAAGACGCCGTCGACATCCGTGTAGATCTCGCACACGTCTGCGTCGAGAGCAGCGGCGAGCGCGACGGCCGTCGTGTCTGAGCCGCCCCGACCGAGCGTCGTGATGTCACCGGTACCGCGATTGAATCCCTGAAATCCAGCGACGATAGCGACTGCGCCGAGGTCGAGCGCTTCGCGAACCCGCCCGGGCGTGACCTCGGTGATGCGAGCCGAGCCGTGTTGTGGGTCGGTGATGATGCCGGCCTGACTGCCCGTGTAGCTGCGCGCTTCAACGCCGAGGCTCTTGATCGCCATCGCGAGAAGTGCCATGGAGATGCGCTCCCCCGCGGTCAAGAGCATGTCGAGCTCGCGACCGGATGGCACGGGCACGACCTGCTCGGCGAGCTCGAGTAGCTCATCCGTCGTGTCGCCCATCGCGGAGACCACAACGACAACCTCGTTGCCCGCCTTGCGCGTTTCGACAATCCGTTTGGCTACGCGCTTGATGCTTTCGGCATCGGCAACGGACGAGCCGCCAAACTTCTGCACGATCAAGCCCATCGACACTCCTGGAACGTCTGCGGCGCTCAGTTTTCGAGCCCAAGCAGCGATTCTAGCCGTCGGTGAGAGTTCAGTTTTCGACGAGTCGGCGGCCCTCGAACGCGCGCCCGAGGGTCACCTCATCGGCGTACTCCAAGTCGCCCCCGACGGGGAGTCCCGAGGCAAGGCGAGTGACTCGCAAATTGGGGTAGACCAGCAGCCGAGTCAGGTACGTCGCCGTCGCTTCACCCTCGAGGTTGGGATCAGTGGCGATGATTACTTCGGTCACGGTGCCGTCGCTCAAGCGCGTCAACAATTGCTTGATCCTTAGGTCGTCGGGCCCAATCCCGTCGATCGGGCTGATCGCCCCGCCGAGCACGTGATACAGACCTTTGAACTCGCGGGTGCGTTCGACAGCGACGACGTCCTTGGCTTCCTCGACAACGCAAATCGTCGCGGCCGACCGGCGCGGATCGCGGCAAATCGAGCACGTCGCCTCCTCAGTAACATTGCCGCAGATGTCGCAGAACCGGACCTTGTCGCGCACATCGCGCAACACCTCCGAGAGCCGGGTTACGTCAAAACTTTGCGTTTGCACGATGTGGAATGCGATGCGTTGGGCTGATTTCGGGCCGATCCCCGGGAGCCTTCCGAGCTCGTCGATGAGCTCCTGAACAATGCCGTCGTACATCAGGCCTCCGCCCGTGGAACCACGCGCGGTGCGACAGGCTGCTCTTCGATGAAGCTCGCACCAAGCAACTCACGCACGACCGATTCGCCATAGCGGGCGGCATCCTGAGCGGCAGCGGCGGCGGCGGATGGCACGGGTGCCGAGACCGGTTTTGCGGTTGCTGATACGGGCGGCGTGGTGACCGGTGTGGCCGGAACCGCCTTGGCCGGAGCATGTGCCTTGGGCGACTGCTTGGCCACCGCGACCGGTTGCGCGGGCGGAGCGGCTTGGGTCGTCGCGGATGCGGCCGACTTGTGAGCTTTCGACTGACTGGGCGCTGCCGGCTCGGAACCCGGAATCGCTGTCACGGCCCAGCCCGCGCCCTCTCGCTCGACCGAATCTCGCTCGACCGAATCTCGCGCGGCAGTTGCGGCCGCGCTGGGCTCCGGGCGAACGGTCGAGCTCGCCGCTGGTGCGGCATCCACTCGGGCGATGAGGGCCGGCTCGAGGCCAAGTACCGTGTGGAACGCCTTCTTCAACAGATCACCGACACCCTGCCCGGGTGACGCGGGCTGCTTGAGCGCGTCAACATCGTTTTGGCTGGGGAACGACAGGACGAGAGTCTTGCCGTCGCGAAGTTCGAGGGGCTGGGCCGTGTAGACGACCATCCACGCGTTGAGGCGCGCTCGCTTGACCTCCTCGAGAATCTCTGGCCACGCGTCTTTGACCTGCGCAAAACTGACTTCGCCGATTGGTGTTGTCGGGCGGGACTCAGGCACAGGGGTCTCGGCCACTGGAGTCGTTGCGACGGGGGTTGCCGCGACCGGGATCTCTTCTGGGCGCGCCCGTCTGGCGGCCGTGCTGGCGAGCGGCGCCTCCGACGCGGGAGTCCCAGGGGGCGTCGCACCGTCAACGCCGATACGACGCTCGAGTCGTTCGACGCGCGCAAGCGCTCCCCGTTCGGAATCGTCAATCGCGGGCACGAGAATGCGGGCCGCCATGAGTTCGAGGTGCAGACGCGGCGAGGTCGCGCCCGTCAGCTCGCTCAACGCGGCGTTCACGACATCCGCCGTCCGTGACAACTCGGCCGTGCCAAACACAGTCGATTGTTGAGACATGTGGTCGAGCTGATCCTGAGGGATACCCCGGAGCACGGACTGAGCATTGCCCGATGTCGCAGCGACGATGATGAGGTCGCGAAGCCGTTCGAGCAGATCCTCGACAAACCGACGAGGGTCTTGGCCGGTCTGGATTACCCGGTCAATCGCGGAAAAGACGGCGGCAGCATCGTTAGCGCCGATCGCGTCGACTACCTCGTCCAAGAGCGCTGCGTGCGTGTAGCCCAGCAGCGCGACGGCGCGTTCATACCCGACCGTGTCGCCCTCTGACCCCGCGATGAGTTGATCGAGTAGCGAAAGGGTGTCGCGCACCGAGCCGCCGCCGGCACGCACAACGAGCGGGAGCACTCCCGGCTCAACGGCGACTTTCTCGCTCTGCGAGACCTCCTGAACGTAGTCGAGCATCTGTGCGGGCGGCACGAGCCGGAACGGGTAGTGGTGAGTGCGCGAGCGGATCGTCCCAATCACTTTCTCCGGCTCGGTCGTCGCGAAGATGAACTTCACATGCTCTGGCGGCTCCTCGACGATCTTCAGGAGTGCGTTGAAACCCTGGGGCGTGACCATGTGGGCTTCATCGAGGATGAAGATCTTGTAGCGGTCGCGAGCGGGTGCGAACACCGCTCGCTCGCGCAAGTCACGCGCGTCGTCCACTCCGTTATGGCTTGCGGCATCGATCTCGACGACGTCGAGTGATCCCCCACCGTCGCGCGACAACTCGATGCATGAGTCACACTTTCCGCACGGCGTATCCGTTGGTCCCTCGGCGCAATTGAGGCAGCGAGCAAGGATGCGCGCCGACGTCGTCTTGCCGCAGCCACGCGGCCCGCTGAACAAATAGGCATGATTGACGCGGTCGGTGCGCAGCGCCGTACGCAGTGGGTCGGTCACTTGGGACTGGCCGATCAGTTCGGCAAAGGTTTCCGGTCGATACCGGCGATACAGGGCAGCAACCACCCCTCAAGAGTAGCCGTCGGCACTGTCCCTCAAGCGGCGGACACCGCATCCCGGGTCTGACGCGCGATCTCAAGCTCTTCGTTCGTGGGGACCACAAGCACGGTCACGGGCGAGCCGTCGGGCGAGATGATCCTCGGTTGCTTCGAGACTGCCGCGTTGCGTTCTTCGTCGACAGTGATGCCCAAGAACGACAGGCCAGCGAGCACCCTCCGGCGGAGGAGGACGTTGTTCTCGCCCACTCCCGCGGTGAAGACGATCGCGTCTAGCCCGCCGAGGTGCACGAGATACGAGCCGAGATAGCGACGGATCCGGTGGCGGTACACGGCGAGCGCCGCCTCGGCGATGTCGTTGCCCGCGGCCGCGGCATCCTGAACCTCACGCATGTCGGCCATGCCGGTGAGCCCAACCAGACCGCTCTTGCGGTTCAGGAGCACGTCGAGCTCATCGAAGCTCAGCCCACCCTGACGGTGCAAGTGGATGAGGGCGGCCGGGTCGATATCTCCCGAGCGCGTGCCCATGACGAGTCCCTCAAGCGGGGTGATGCCCATGCTCGTCTCGACCGAGCGGCCGCCATCGATCGCACAGGCGGACGCGCCGTTGCCCAAGTGCAGCACGATCATCTTGAGTTCGGCGAGCGGCCGGCCCAACACGGCCGCGGCCTTCTCCGAGACGTACTTGTGTGAGGTTCCGTGGAATCCATAGCGACGAACGCCGTGCTCGGCAGCAAGAACGGCATCGATCGCGTACGTGTACGCGGCCGGCGGGAGCGTCTGGTGGAAAGCCGTGTCGAAGACAGCCACGTGCGGCACCGTCGGGAGCGCGAGCTGGGCGGCTCGGATACCGAGCAGATTTGCGGGATTGTGCAGCGGTGCGAGCGCCGAGAGTTCGTCGATCGCCGCCTCAACCTCGTCGGTGATCACGGTCGCGCTGGCGAACAGCGATCCGCCGTGCACGACCCGATGCCCGACCGCCGTGATCTCGTGCCCGCTGCCGATCGCGTTGAGCACGACCCGCATCCCCGCCTCGTGGTCGGGTATCGGCGATCCGGGCTCGCCGATACGTTCGATGAGTCCTGCGACCGACGCGGTCTCGGTCTCCATGTCGACGAGTTGGTACTTGATCGAGGAGGATCCCGAGTTGATCACGAACACAGTCGTCACGGATGGGGCCGATCTGCCGCGGACTCCGCGACGTTCTGCGCCTGAATCGCGGTGATCGCGACGGTGTTGACGATGTCGCGCACGAGCGCGCCGCGGGACAGGTCGTTGACCGGTTTGCGAAGTCCCTGGAGGACCGGGCCGATGGCGACCGCGCCCGAGCTGCGCTGCACAGCCTTGTATGTGTTATTTCCGGTGTTGAGGTCCGGAAAGATGAAGACGGTGGCGCGGCCCGCAACGGGAGAATCCGGCATTTTGGACGCGCCAGTGGTGGGGTCGGCGGCCGCGTCGTATTGCATCGGGCCGTCGACGAGCAAGTCCGGCCGACGCGACCTCACGAGAGCGGTCGCGGCCCGCACGCGATCGACATCGACGCCCGTTCCCGACGAGCCGGTCGAATACGACAGCATCGCGATCGACGGCGGGATCCCGAACTGAGCGGCGGTCCCGGCCGACGAGATGGCAATGTCGGCGAGCTGTTCCTCCGTAGGGTCGGGCACGACCGCGCAGTCACCGTAGACGAGTACCCGATCTTCCAGCGCCATGAAGAACACGCTCGAGACGACAGAGACCCCCGGCTGGGTCTTGATGAACTCAAGGGCCGGTTTGATCGTGTGTGCGGTCGTGTGGGCCGCACCCGAAACCATTCCGTCGGCGAGCCCCAAGTGCACCATCATGGTCCCGAAGTACGAGACATCGGTCACGATGTCCCTCGCGTCTGGGAGCGTCACGCCCTTGTGCGCACGCAATCGCGCGTACTCCTCGGCAAAATGCTGGTGGAAGCGCGGATCCTTCGTGCTGAGAATCTGAGCCGCGCTGAGGTCGACGCCAAGGCCGGCCGCGCGCGCGCGCACCTCGGACTCCTCCCCGAGGATCGTGAGGTCGACGACGCCCCGGGCGAGCAGCGTTCCGGCCGCCTGAAGGATCCGGTCGTCGTTGCCCTCCGGCAACACGATGTGCTTCTTGTGGGCTCGAGCCCGCTCGAGCAGGGCGTACTCGAACATGAGTGGGGTGACGGCCGACGAAACCCGTGCACCAAGGGCTTCCGCGAGTACCACGGCATCCACGTGCTTATCAAACAGGCTGAGCGCCGTATCAATCTTCCGTTGGGATGTCGCTGTCAGCCGACCTCGCGTCTGCAGGATGCGCTGCGCCGTTGCGTACGTGCCCAGGTTTGTCGTGATGAGGGGGAGTGCCTCGTCAAGCCCAACGATGAGCCGGTGGATAATTGGCGCGAGTTCGAACCCACCGTTGAGCACGATGCCCGCGAGCGAGGGAAAGGTCTCTGAGACGTGGGCGGTGAGCGCCGCGAGGAGCATCTCGCTGCGGTCGCCCGGGATCACGATGATGCCGCCCTCGACGAGCCGCGGCAACACGTTCTCCATCGACATTGCGGCGATGACGACACCGAGCGCTTCGCGCCGCATGAGCGCCTCATCGCCCTTGATACGGGTGCCCTCGACGGCGCGCATGATCTCGTCGACCGTCGGCGCCACGAGGAGCAGGTTCTCGGGGATCGCCCAGGCGGGTGTGCCTGCCGCTTCGCCGATGGCCTCAACGATCTCGTCTAGGTGATCGATATCCGCGCGATTGGCGATCACCGCGAGCAGGCTCGCGTGCGCGTCAGCGAGCTCGGGCAGGCACAGCTCGGTTACTTGCCGTAGTTCATCGGCAGTGCGGGCTCGTGATTCGTCTGGTTCCCGGCCCGTGAGCACAAGCAGTACGGGGGCGCCAAGGTTCGCGGCGATGCGGGCGTTGAATGCGAGCTCGGTCGGCGTCGCGACATCCGTGAAGTCCGACCCGACAATCACAACCGCGTCGCACTTGCGTTCGACCGCGTTGTAGCGATCGATGATGCGGGCGAGCGCCTCGTCCGGATCTTCGTGCACGTCCTCGTATCCGACGCCGACACACTCGTCGTAGTCGAGGGTCACGCCGTCGCGCGCGAGCAGCAGCTCGAGAACATAGTCGCGGTCTTGGCTCGACCGTGCGATGGGTCGAAACACCCCGACTCGCTCGACGTGGCGCAATAGCGTATCGAGAACACCGAGCGCGATCGATGACTTTCCCGAGTGCCCCTCGGACGACGCCACGTAAATGCTCTTGGCCACACCTCAACAGTAGCGAGCGCGGAGGCAAAGACTCCTCGCGCACCCGCCAGAGCCCGGTTACCCTTGCTACGTTTCCGTTCTGGGGGAGTTGGCCTGGGTGGCGCCACGCGAGGAGCCAGCATCAGTCTAGCGACCCACTGACAAGCCCGGCGTGGGCTCGGTTCGGAGTTCTACCGCTATGATTCGGTGAGGTTTGCTGACACCCGTGTTGGTCGACTGGCCAGGAGAATTCGCCTAGTGGCCTATGGCGCACGCTTGGAAAGCGTGTTGGGTGAAAGCCCTCGGGGGTTCGAATCCCCCATTCTCCGCGCGAGAAGCACCAACCTCAGGCACGTGACAGCGAAGCGTAGGGCGGCCGTGAACAAATTGTGGAAATCAGCGAGGCGACAGGGTCATCGATCGTGATGACACCGCGTAAGTTCGAGCCTGATCGTGCGCTCTTCCGACAGGGCTTCATTGCCACCGCAGCGTTTGCGACTCCGGTATTCGTTGCCCTCTACGCGATCACCATTCCGAACGGTCCATGGCAGGTCGTTGTCATCACCCAGGTCTTGGCTACGGTTGTAGTTACCGTCTTTACGGGCCTGTTCTTCCATACCGCAATTTGGATTGAACCGGATGGCCTCCGCGAGCGCGGCTTCTTCGGACGCGTCCACACCGTGGCGCTGTCCGATATTGGGTCAGTCGTCATCGCGGAGACCTACACGGGCGGCGGCACCGAGTCACACCAGCAACTCTTCGTCTGCGACCATGACGGCAAGCAAGTGCTTCGAATGCGCGGCCAATTCTGGTCAGCCGAAGACGTGAAGATTCTCGTGGCGTCGCTCGACGTACCGAAGACCATGGTCGACGAGACCGTATCCCGGTCGGAGTTGCAGCGGGACTACCCGGGATTGCTTTACTGGTTTGAGCGGCACCCGATTCTTCTCGCGCTCATCTTGACCGCGGGCACCGCGGTGTTCGGGGCCGTGCTGCTCGTGGTGTTGCGGGCGCTCCGTGTACTGCCGGGCTAAATCGGCTGCGGTTATCCGCGCTTGAGCGTCGAGAAGATGCCGCGCAGCACCTCTCGCACGACAGTCCGACCCGTGCGCGACCCCAACACTTCTTCGATGATGTTGGGCTGCTGCCGGGTCGTCGTGCGGGTCGTTGTGCGGCGCACGGTCGTTGCCGGCGGAGGCCCACCTTGCATGTCGCGCACCGCTTGGTCGTAGTTCGCTTGCACCCGGGCGGCATCTGAATCGGTCGTCGACGCTGCCGCCGCGGCATCCATTTTCTTCGCGAGAATCTCGCGCGCCGACTCGGGGTCGACGGGCGTGCCGTAGGTGGCCATGAGGGGCGATGCGTCCACCGTTGCTTGCATGGTCGGGGCGGGAGTCGGCGACATGGAGCCTTGCGGCGCGCGCAATCGCGTCCACGCGACCGGACTCGGGGCACCCTTCTCGTTCATTACCGTAATGATCGCTTCACCGATCGAGAGCGAGGTCAACACTTGGGCAAGGTCGTAGCCGGAGGTCGGGTAGGTCGAGACGGTCGCCTTGAGCGCCTTCGCGTCATCGGGAGTGTGCGCTCGCAACTGGTGCTGCACTCGCGAGCCGATTTGCGCGAGCACGTCGTTGGGGACGTCCTTCGGAGTCTGGGTGACGAAGAAGATGCCGACACCCTTTGAGCGGATGAGCCGCACGGTCTGGGTGATCGACGCGATGAAGTCCTTGGATGCGTCCTTGAACAACAGGTGTGCCTCGTCGAAGAAGAAGACGAGCTTGGGCTTGTCGATGTCGCCAACTTCGGGGAGATCGTTGAACAGGTCGGCGAGAAGCCACATGAGAAAAGTGGAGAACAGGGCCGGGCGATCTTGCACACCCGGAATTTCGAGCAAACTCACCACCCCCGTGCCGTCGGCGTTGACCTTGAGGAATTCGCTCGTGTTCATCTCGGGCTCGCCGAAGAACGTATCGGCGCCCTCGTCGGCGAACCCGATGAGCTCACGCAAAATCACTCCGGCCGTCGCCGACGACAGCCCGCCGAGTTCCTTGAGCTCGGGCTTGCCCTGGTCGCTCACGAGATAGTTGAGCACGGCGCGCAGATCGTTCAAGTCAACAAGCGGGAGCCCGGCGCTGTCGGCATAGTGAAAGACGAGGCCGAGACTCGACTCCTGAGTCGGGTTGAGCCCGAGAACCTTCGAAAGCAGCAGCGGCCCAAAACTCGAAACCGTCGCGCGAATCGGCACGCCGATGCCCTGTCCGCCGAGCGTATAGTACTCCGTCGGGGAGGCGACTCCCTTCCAGTGCTGGCCGATCGACTCGGTGCGCGCGAGCAGTTTGGGATCGGATACGCCCGCGCTAGCGATCCCCGAAAGGTCGCCCTTGATGTCCGCCGCGAACACGGGAACTCCCGCAGCCGACAGTTGCTCGGCGAGCACCTGGAGGGTCTTGGTCTTGCCGGTCCCGGTGGCGCCCGCAACCAGACCGTGACGATTAAGCATGGCGATCGGGATGCGGATGGCCACGTCGGCGAGCGGATCGCCGTTGACGAGTGCTCCCATTTCGAGCGCTTGCGCATCGAACGCGTAGCCCGCACGGATGCTCGCTACCTGGCCAGCATCGAGCGGTCCGACTGACGCTGCGGCGGCCGGCGGCGGCGCGGCAGCGATCGGGGCAGCGGTTTGGCTCGCGGCAATAGTGACCGACGGTTTCGCGTCCTGCTCGGCCGCGAGCGCCGCCTCCGCGTCGGCGAGAGCCTTCTTCGCCGCTTCAACTTGCGCAGCTGCATCCGTCATGCGGCCCCGCTTAAGCCAGCACGCCCACTCACGCCGTCGGTGTCAGGAGTCGGTCTTCCATTCCCCAGGGCTGACCGAATCCGCCGTCGGCCTGGGGGGCGGCCATCAGCTCAAGGAAAGGCTTCGCGTCGAATGCTTCCGGCCCGAGAACTCCGGCGCCGCTCCACACGCCGCGGGCCAGAAGTTCCAGTGCCACAACGGGATTGAGGGCTGTCTGCCACACCACGCACTGGCTCTCGTACTCAGACATCGTCCACTCGTTGTCGCTCACGTGATACAGGTAGACCTCACGTGGTGCGCCGTCTACGCCAGTGCCGGTCACCCAGAGCCCAGCACAGGTCTTGCCGGTCATCCGCGGTCCGAGGGTCGCGGGGTCGGGCAGACCCGCCGCCACCACGTCGCGGGGAGCGACCATGACGGGGCCATCCGCCGAGCGCACCCGAAGCGGCTCGGTCTTGTCGAGGCCCAATTGGTGCAGGGTCTTGAGAATTCCGATGAACTCATCGCCGAGCCCGTACTTGAACGTGACCCGCTTGGCGTCAACCCACCGAGGCATGAGCAGCACCTCTTCGTGTTCGACGTTCACGCACTCGACGGGGCCGATGCCCTCGGGAAACACGAACACCTCGGGTTCGCTGAACGGCGGGGTCGTGAACCAACCCCTGTTTTTCTCCCAGATCACGGGCGGGTTCAGGCACTCTTCGATCGTGGTCCAGATCGAGAACGAGGGCGCAAAGATCTCGTTTCCCGCCTCATCTCGCACCACGAGGTTCGCACCGTCGCGGGTACCCAACTCGTCGATCTCGCTAAACAAGTGATCGGCCGCATACCGGGCGAACACATCGCTGAGACCGGGTTCGACCCCCATTCCCACGAGAGCGAGCAACCCGGCCGTCTCCCAGTCCCCCGCCTGCGCGAACTGGTCATCGCCGAGCTTGACACCTGTCTCGCTCAGCGGATTGGTCGGATGCGGCTCCGAGAGGCTCATCGCCATGTCGATATAGTGTGCGCCGGCCGTGAGCGCGCCGGCGAAGATGGTCGGAACGAATTTCGGTTCTACCGCGTTCATCACGTGGGTCGCGCCGTGGTGCTTGGCGACGGATGCCACGTTGTCCGGGTCGCTCGCATCGATTCGCGCGGCCACGAAGCGGCCTGGCTGCGGGCCATGCTTCGCTTCGATCCAGGCGATCGTCCGCTCGGCGCGCGAGAGGTCGTAGTCGCTCACAATGATCGTCTCGAAAAAGTCTCTACGCGCCGAAATCTTGGCAATTGCATCGCCCACGCCACCGGCGCCGACCAGGAGGATTCTCATGATGCCACGCTATCGTTCGCGGGGTATGGGCTCCACTCTTGGCGCAGTTTCTCGGCGAACGGTGCCCACAGGAGGGCCGCGATTCCGGCGCCAAGCAACAGTCCGCCGATCGTGTCGGTGAGCCAGTGGGCGCCCAAATAGGTGCGACTCAGGGCCATGACAAGGGCATACGTGATCCCGGCAATCCATACCCACAGCCGACGAACGATGAGCCCTAGGACTACGGCAAGCGTCGCAGCGTTCGCGGTGTGCCCGGACGGAAATGACCCGAAGTCAGAAGCGACGAGGATGTCGGTTGGCCGTGCCCGCCCAAAGACAACCTTAATGCCGTGGACGACTGCGGCGCTTGCGACCAAGCACAACACGAAGTACACGGCCGTCCATGGTCTCTTCACTACGAGCAGTACGAGGGCTCCCCCGATCGGAACGACGAAGACTGCGAACCAACCGCCCCCGAGAAAGTTCATCACGAGCGAGGGCACCGTCCAGAACGGACTTCGGTGCTCGATGACCTCCGCGAGCCACTGGGCATCCAGTACGTCGGTCGTGGTGCGGGTCGCGACCAGCGCGCCCAGCACAAGTGCGAGCCCGATCGCGATGGCTCCGCTGACGACAAGCCAGTATCGCGTGATGAGGGTGGCCCGACGCGCGGTGAGGGGAGGCGTCATGCACTTAGGCTAGCGGGAGCGCGCGGAGTGTATCGTTTTGCTGTGCCAAGTACCAACCCGATGCCGGGTTCCCAGACGTCGTTGCGCGAGGCCAATCGCGCACGAATCGTCGACTCTCTCAAGCACCACGGGCACCTCACTCAGGTCGAATTGGTTGGCTCGACCGGGCTCTCACCGGCGACCGTTTCAAACATCGTGAAAGAGCTCGCGGCCTCGGGTGTTCTCAACACCTCGGTCACGTCGCGCAGCGGTCGCAGGGCGACGGAAGTCACTCTCGCGCGCAACCTCGGTCTCGTTGCGGGTCTTCACTTCTCGAGTCGGCATTTGCGGGTCGCGATTGCCGACGTGGGCCGTACGGTCATTGCCGAGAATCATGTCCCGCTCGCGCTCGACCACCGGCACGATCGAGAACTCGACCGAGCAACGCTCATGCTCAGCGACATGCTCGACTCGGTCGATGCCACGTTCTCTGAGTTGCTCGCTGTCGGTATCGCCCTCCCCGCACCGATCGACCTCAGTACCGGGACGGTTGCGACCATGGGACTACTTAAAGGGTGGGAAGGGGTAAATGTCGCCGCGGTCATGACGCGACGAATCGGCACCCCGGTCTACGTCGACAACGAAGCCAACCTCGGAGGCATGGCCGAGGCACGGTTCGGTGCGGCTCGCAACGCTCGGGGCGCCGCATACATCAGGGTCGGGCACTCCATCAGCGCGGGACTCGTCATCAACGGCTCGATCTATCAGGGCGTGACCGGCAAAGCCGGTCAAATCGGCCATATGACGATCGACGAGAACGGTCCCATCTGCCGATGCGGAAGTCGAGGATGCCTTGACACCCTCGCGGGCGGTCCTGCGCTTCTCGAGCTCTTCCGCGACGATCCTGGGATGCAGCGCATCCGCGACCTGCTCATTCGGGCCGAGGCGGGCGACGCGAGTGCGAAGCGGGTGATCGCTGACGGCGGCCGGCACATCGGAATCGCTGCCGCGAGCATGTGCAACCTGTTCGACCCAGAATTGATTGTCATCGGCGGCGATCTCGCCGAGGCGGGTGAAACACTGCTGGCGCCCTTGCGCCACGCGCTTGAGCGCTCGGCACTGGCCGGCGCGCACGGAGTACCCGAAGTCGTGCAGGGCGACCTGCACGATCGAGCCGAGGTACTGGGTTGCCTCGCCCTCGCGATCGAGAATGTCGGCCTCAATGCCGAGGTGCGGACGGCTCGCCGGTGAGCGGCACCCGGACGCTCTACTCCCATTCACGGCGCCGCCTCCGCCGCTGGATTGCGTTCGTGGTCGGGGTGTTCATCACCGCAACAGCGCTCAGCGGCTGTGCACCCGCGAACACCGCAGTCAAGATCGCCTTGCTTTTGCCCGAATCGAAAACAGCTCGCTACGAAGCGTTCGACCGACCGTACTTCACCGCAAAGATCAACACGCTCGGAAATTTCACCGTGCTGTATTCCAATGCTGATCAGGATGCGGCAAAACAGCAGTCCCAGGCCGAAGCCGCCCTCGCGTCGGGCGTTGCGGTAATCGTGCTCGACCCCGTCGATGGAGCCGCGGCCGCAAGCATTGTCGCCGCTGCCAACGCGCAGTCTGTACCGGTGATTGCTTACGACCGGTTCATCGCAGACAGCAAGCTCGCCTACTACCTCTCGTTCGACAACCAGCACATCGGCGAACTGCAGGGCCAGGCTCTGGTCGATCGGATGGATGCCGCAGGGGTATCGGGAGGGATCCTGATGGTCAACGGGGCACCCACCGACGGCAATGCGGGCGAGTTCAAAAAGGGCGCGCTCTCGGTCATCACGAAGAGTCGGCACCCGGTTCTTGCCGAATTCGACACCCCGGATTGGAGCCCCGACCGTGCACAGGACTGGGTCGCCGGCCAGATCACTCAGTTTGGGCGAGGAATTTCGGCCGTATACGCAGCAAATGATGGGACGGCGGGCGGTGCGATAGCCGCCCTCCACGCCGCGAACGTTGAGCCTTTCCCGACAGTGACGGGACAGGATGCCGAACTCGCTGCGATCCAGCGGCTCGTGTCGGGTGACCAATACATGACGATCTATAAGGCAATCAGGGCGGAAGCTGAACTCGCCGCGGAACTGGCTGTTCGGCTCGCAAATGGCGAGAAGCTGTCGAGCGACTTCGCAGTCAACGGGACGCCCGCCACGCTTCTCGATGCCGTCGTTGTGACGAAGACGAACATTATGCAGACGGTTGTCGCCGATGGGGTCTATTCGGTAGCTCAGATCTGTACGAGCGTGTACGCGCGTGCGTGCACTGCGGCGGGAATCACATGAGCGACCTCGTGAGCACTCAATGAGCTACGTGTCGGCGGCGATGCAGGGTCGGCCGCGTAAGGCCGAGCAACTGCTCTCGCTTCGAGGAATCAGCAAGCGGTTTGGCGCTGTCCGCGCGCTCAACAACGTGGATCTCGACGTTTATGCGGGCGAGGTTGTCGCGATCGTTGGCGACAACGGCGCCGGAAAGTCCACCCTCGTCAAGATTCTTGCCGGGGTTCATCCCCCAGACGAAGGGACCGTCTCGTTCGCTGGGGTGCCCACGAGCATCCCGACCCCTACCGACTCGCGCGACTTGGGGATAGCGACCGTGTATCAGGATCTCTCCCTGTGCGACAACCTCGACGTCGTGTCAAACCTGTTTCTCGGGCGTGAGCTTCGCAAGGGCGGCGCGCTCGACGAGGTCGAGATGGAACAACGCTCGTGGACGCTGTTACGAGAGCTGAGTGCTCGGATCCCCTCGGTGCGCGTGCCGGTCGCCTCGCTCTCGGGCGGACAGCGTCAGACGGTCGCGATAGCCCGATCGCTCATCGGTGAGCCGACTGTGATGATTCTTGACGAACCGACGGCGGCGCTCGGCGTCGTGCAAACCGCCGAGGTCCTCAACCTGATCGAGCGGCTGCGCGAACGAGGGCTAGGGGTGATCCTGATCAGCCACAATATTGCCGACGTTCAGGCCGTCGCCGACCGTATTATTGTGCTTCGGCTCGGGCGCAACAACGGAGACTTTAGAGTCGCGGATGTCACAAGCGAAATGATTATCGCCGCGATCACAGGCGCAAGCGACCACGGCACGAGCCCGAGCGATCTGCTGCGTGAGGCACGACGATGATCGCCGACTCGGCAAAGTCCGCAGCGATTGACCCGGCGGATGAGCGGCCCGTTCCAGCAGCGGGCGGCATTGGAGGCACGGCGCGCGCGCTGATCGAACGTTTGCGCGGGGGCGACCTAGGCTCGATCCCTGTCGCAATTGGCCTGCTCGTGATTTGGGCCGTGTTCCAACTCCTCAACCCGAACTTTCTTTCGAGCACCAATCTTGTGAACCTCTCAATGCAGAGTGCCGCCGTAGGCACTATTGCGATCGGTATTGTGCTCGTGCTTCTGCTGGGCGAGATCGACTTGTCTGTTGGCTCCGTGAGCGGACTCTCCGCGGCGATTCTGGCAGTGGGATATGTGCAACTAGGTCTGCCGCTACCGATTGTGCTCGTCGCCTCGCTCGTGACGGGAGCCCTCATTGGACTGGCGTTTGGGCTCTTGAGAACTCGATTCGGCGTGCCGAGCTTTCTCATCACGCTCGCTGGGCTGCTCTCGGTGCTCGGGCTGCAGCTGTACGTCCTGGGCAAAACCGGATCAATCAACATTCCCTTTGACTCGTGGATCGTTCAGCTCGGACAGCAGTGGTTCCTGCCCCCTTGGACCTCGTACTCGCTCGTCGGCGTGGCCGTGGGTGTGTTCGGCGGAACTCAGTACGTGCAGTCGGCTCGTCGCAAGCAGGCAGGGCTTCCGGCGACCTCGGTGTCGCTCATCGTCTTTCGCGCGGCCGCACTCTTGGCCCTACTCGGCGTCTCGACGTGGTACCTCAACCTCACGCGCGGGGTAGGCGTGATGTTCGCGCTGTTCTTGCTGCTCGCTGTCCTGACGCACTACGCTCTCACCCGCACCGGGTGGGGGCGGGCGGTCTACGCGGTTGGCGGAAACGTCGAAGCCGCGAGGCGGGCCGGCATTCGGGTCAATCGCGTGTACATATCGGTGTTCATGCTGTGCTCGATGTTCGCGGCTCTGGGCGGAATTTTGGCGGCCGCAAGGCTCGCAGCAGCGAACCAAGGAAGCGGCGGTGCCGACACGAACCTCAATGCCATTGCCGCGGCCGTGATCGGTGGGACGAGCCTCTTCGGTGGCCGCGGCTCAGCGTTTTCGGCCGTGCTCGGGATTCTCGTGATCATGTCGATCACTTCCGGCTTGACTCTCATCAATCCGGACTCGTCGATTCGCTACATCGTCACCGGTGTCGTGCTCATGCTCGCTGTCGTCATCGACTCGCTCGCGCGGCGTTCACGGGCGGCTTCGGGGCGCGCCTGAACAGCATCCCCTCAGGGGTGGTCAGCTCCAGAATCGTGCTGCCACCCCGCGGCGCAAGGGCGTTTGCCCGTGCGCCATCTACGGCTTCGACGACGCGGTCTGATCGGCCGTCGACTCGGCGGACGAGTCGTGTGCCTCAGAGGCTGCCACGTCCGGCGTGGTCGCGCTCGGCGACTCCTCCTTCATGGTTTTGACCTCTGACTTGAAGATGCGGGCCGACTGGCCGAGGCTGCGGGCAAGGCCCGGGAGCTTCGGCGCGCCGAACAACAACAGTACGACCGCGAGGATGATGACGAGGTGCCATCCGTTGAGGTTACCTAGCATGATGAATCGCTCCTTTGTGTGATGACTCCGGATTGGTGCATCCGGTGGTCGGGTGAATGGGTTCATCTCGTGGTCGGATCGACCGGGTAGAAGTCACTGCCGGTCGGCACGGGCCGCTCGACGGGGGTCTCGTCAACCGCGCCAGGTTCGGCTGTGGGTGCGGTCGGGCGGCTGTCGTCGCCGAATGCTTCGTTTGCAAGTGCATCACGAATGATCTTGCGCGGATCGTATTGCCGCGGATCGAGCTTCTTCCACTCAATCTCGTCGAACTCTGGACCCATCTCGTCGCGCATGCGGTCTTTCGCAGTGTTGGCCATGTTGCGCAGAGACCGCACGAACCGTCCGAGCTGCGCGGCGTACTTCGGCAGTCGGTCCGGCCCGAGCAGGAAGACCGCAACAATGCCGATGATGAGTAGCTTGTCAAACGACAGTCCGAAATCCATCATTGACCTCTCTCTGTGTGCGACTGACGACGGTGTGCGTGCATCATACGTCCTTGCGGACGACGTGAATGAGGATCGCATGCTCGGGCGCAAGAATCGGCATCGGCAAGCCGACCTCGGCGAGGATTGCTCCCGTGACCGTGACTCCCGATTTGGCCCAAGCCGGTGCGCCTCGCTGGATTACGAGTGGGCCGGGATCCGGGAACTCGACGCTGACATCATAGGTCGCCGCGGGATCCAATCCCGGTAACTCGATGCGACCGGGTGCCTCAAGCGCTGAAGTCGCGACGCTCACGAACGCGAAGACGCCCTCCGAGCCATCGACGGCGACACTGCCGTACAGCGAGTAGGCGGGATCCAACAGGTCCGCGTGCACGGCCACCCCGCTGTGGATGAGCTCCCGATGCTTCTTGTACAGCGCGACT
>Ga0209724_1000835_pt1 | contig 29034 bp, 22 predicted proteins | sample grotaG_FD_184143 | JGI IMG/M metagenome (GOLD analysis project Ga0209724, IMG submission 184143) | Glacier valley bacterial and archeal communities from Borup Fiord, Nunavut, Canada, to study Microbial Dark Matter (Phase II) -... | ecosystem: Environmental > Aquatic > Freshwater > Ice > Glacier ...
CGTAGTGCTCCTCCAGCCAGTCGTAGAAGTAGTTGCTGGGCACCTGAATGGTGAGCACGTTGCCTTTGAGCTCAACGGGCACAATGGGCTGAAACCACGTCCGGAAGCTCTGTTCGCCGATTTCCGCCGAGATGCTGCGTAAGCAGCCTGCCCAAACCGTGCGAAAATCTTTGAGCATGAGACAGGTTAGGGCAACATCCGGGGCCGGGCCGGAAGCAAAAGGGTGATAAAATCGACCATCTTGCGACGGACCTATTTTTTAGAGGGGGACAAAATTGTGGAAAACTCTGCACTTAAAAAAGCCGAAATGCTCTTGTTTTTGTCGTGCTTTTAACAGGCCGCCCGAACCGGCACCACCGCCGCGCCCACCAGCCCGGCCCGCCTGGTTTTCGGCGAAAATTCATAGTCCAATCTACCCAAATTTATGCCCGACCACCCCACTTGGTTTATCAGCGTCTGGCGGCCATTGGGGCCGACGATGGGTTCGGGTGCGTCCATGAACGTGTGGGTGTGGCCGCCCAGTATCAGGTCGATGCCGGCCACTGCGGCGGCCAGTTTGCGGTCGTCGAGCTTGGCCTCCGGGTACTGGTAGCCGAGGTGCGAGAGGCAGATGACGAGGTCGCACCGCTCGGCGCCGCGCAGCTGGAGGGCCATTTCCCGGGCCTTGGCCACGGGGTCGAGGTACACGGTGGCGCCGAAGTTTTTGTCGGTCACCAGCCCGCTCAGCTCGATGCCAATGCCAAACACGCCGATGCGGACGCCCTGCTTCTCGAACACCTTGTAGGGCGCAAACCGGCCCGCCAGCGGCGTTTTCGAGAAATCGTAGTTGGCGATGAGGAACGGGAAGGTGGCGTGCGGCAGCTGGCGCAGCAAGCCTTCGAGGCCATTGTCGAAGTCGTGGTTGCCGAGGGTGCTGGCGTCGTAAGCCATCTGGCTCATGAGCTTGTACTCGAGCTCGCCACCAAAGAAATTGAAGTACGGGGTGCCCTGAAAGATGTCGCCCGAGTCGAGCAGCAGCACGTTGGCTTCCTGCCCGCGGATGGCCTGGATGAGGGCCGCGCGCCGCGCCATGCCGCCCAGCCCGGCCCACTGCCCGCCGTTGTCGGGAAAAGGCTCGATGCGCGAGTGCATGTCGTTGGTGTGCAAGATGGTGAGCTTCACCGGGCCCTTGCCGCGGGGCGCGGCCTCGGCCGAATCGGCCAGGCCGCCCAGCACGGTGAGGCCGGCGGTGCCGAGCAAGGAATTGCGGAGAAATTCGCGGCGTTGCATGGAGAATAAATGGAAAAGTATGAATTTAAAAATTAAAGTTTCGGAGAAGAATTCACGGCCAAAACCGGGTCGATTTTTACGATTTTTAATTCTCCACTTTTAATTTTTGCGCTCTGCTAATTGGCCTTCACGCGGCCTTCTACCTTGGCGGTGACGGGCTGGCCGGCTTTGGTGAGGGCGCGGACGTGGTCAGCGATGGCGGTGCGGAGCAGGATGTTGGTGTGGCGGGTCGGGCAGGCTTTGAAGAACCCCATGTTGTCGCCGCCCGTGGCCAGGTAGTCGGACAGGGCAATGGGCCAGGTTTTGTGCTGGTTCGCGTCGAAGGGCTGGCCGCCGATGCGGATGTCCTTGGGCAGGCCGTCGAAGGTGACGGTGTAGGTGGCGCCGGCAATGGCCATTTTGACGTGGGCGGCGTAGTCAAAGAGCTGCTGCACCACGGCGCCGGGCGCGTCGAGCACCACCAGCTCGTTCTCAAACGGCATCAGCTCAAATACCGCCCCGAGGGTGACGGGCCCGGCCGCGAAGCCGGCCCGCAGGCCGCCATCGGTCATCACGCCCAGCGGAACGGGCTGGCCCAAGGCCTGGCTGGCCCGCTCGCGCTCCAGGTCGGCCACGAAATTGGCCAGCGGCGACTCGCCCGGGCTTTTCACCAACGCCGCCGGGGCCGCGCCCAGCACTTCGCTCATTTGGGCGGCCACCTTGTCGTGGTACGGCGCAATGAGGGCCGCAATGGCGGGGTCTTCGGGCTGGGATTTGCCCACGGGCTGGCTGGTGACGGGGGCAAAATGGGCCGTGGGCGCGTAGGCAGCGCGCTGGCAGGACGGTACCAAGGCCAGGCCCAGCGCCGAAAACAGAAAAAGAATGGAGGTTCGTTTGAACATAATCGACAAAGGAAACAAGCAAGCCCGCCGCCCGCAGCTGCGGCCACCACGTGCTTTTTGCTTACTTTTTAGTTAAATCAACGCTGAGCAAGCCGTACACGTGGAGGACGGAGGTGCTAATGCCGGTAACGTTGCTGAAGCCGTTGGTGGTTTCGGCACGGGCCAGCACGGCCACATTTCGCCCACCCGCCGTGCGCAAGCTGGCCCCAAGGCCCGCACCTAAGCCCAACTGGAGACTGCGGAACTGCTCGCCCGCCAGCAAGGGCTGCGGCTTCATGAAATAACCGGTGGCCGTTGCCTGTTCGGTGGTATTGTCCGTTTTTAGCGCGTAGGCGGCGGTGAACCCCAACTCGGCCAGCGGCGTCACCTTTCCGCGCGGGTACGTGTACCGGAACATGACGGGCACCCGCAGGTACGCCAAGTCGATATGGGTGCGGGTGAACACGCCATTGGGTGCCCCGTTGTAAAGATTTTGAGATTCTAAATCGAATTTTTCGGCCTCGTAAAGCACCGCGAGTACCACCGAAATTTTCTGACTCAGGCGCCCGGTGTTGATGCGCACCGTGGGCCCAAACGCGAACCCGGTGTGGTTGCTCACCGCCCCCGCTTTCTCGTAGGGAACCCCGTCGTAGGAGAGGTGATGCAGGGCCACGCCCCCCATCAGGCCCAGGACTGCGCGCGAAACCGCGGCATCGGGCGATGCGGACGCGGGTTGGGCACCCGAGCAAGCGTTGTACAGTTCCACCACCCGGCGCAACGCACTCTCTTGGAACAGCAGGTGCGGCAGCAAGCTTTGGGCGGCGGGGCAACCGGCCAGCGCGGTGGCCAGGGTGGTCCGGTACGGGTTCTGTTCCTCGGTGTAGATTTGGCCATCGCGCACCACCCGGGCAGTGCTGTGTTCGAGAGGCGCCAGGGGCAGGGCCGGCGAAGCCACAAAAAACAGCTCGTGCTGCTCGGCATCACGCAGGAAATACAGAGCGGCCGGGCCATCGGCCAGCACTTCCAGGAAGTACGGCTGGGGCGCGGCCGGGGCCAAGGCCACGGCGACGGCCCGGTAGTGCTTGCGGCCGGCCGCAAAGCCGTAGCCCCGCAGCTCGGCCGGGGAGTAGGTGGTCACGGCCGCTTGCGCATTGGCCCGGAAACGGCAGCGTTCGGCGTTGGCCCGGCCGTCGCGCAAGTCCACCTCCCCGCGCAGCGTGTCGCCGGCAAGGGGGAGGACGTAGCCCGGCCGAAAGTTGGTCTGGGCCTGCGCCCGGCCGGCTGCCAGCAGGCCGAACAAGGCGAAAAATAAGTAGCGGTAGCTCATTTTAAAAACAGGAAACCAGATGGGGTAGAATAAATACCGGCGGTTCGTCATGAATCCGTAAAGCTACAATAAGGATGAATGGCGGCCGCCGGTTTCCGCAGCGGGGCGGTATCTTTCGGCCTGTTTAGGCTGGGTGTGGTTGTGAAAATCGGTCTTGGCCCCGCGCTTGTTGTTTCTGCTACTACCCATGTCCGACACCCCGGCCGCCGCGCCCGTTTCCTTCGCTGAGTTTCCGGCCGTGACCACGGCCGAGTGGCAGGCCCGCCTGGCCCGCGACCTCAAGGGCCAGGACCCGGCCACGCTGCGCTGGCCCCTGCCCGACGGCTTCACCCTCGAACCCTTCTACCACCGCGAGGCGCTGGCGGCGCTGGGCGGCCCGCCGGCGCCCCTGCCCCATTCCGGAGCCCCGTGGCGGAACGTGCCCGCCCTGGCGGTGCCCGCCGGCGGCGACGGCCGCGCCCAGATTGACCAAGCCGCCGCGGCCCTGGCCGCCGGCGCCGACGGCATTCATTTCCAGCTGACCGACCCGGCGCCCTTCGCCGTGGCCTACCTGGCCGAGGAGTTGCCGCTGGACCGCACCTGGGTGGGCTACACCGTGGCCGCCGACCCCGACCAGCTGCTGGGCCGGCTCGTGACGGCCGCGCCCGGCGCGGCCCTGCGCGGGTTTTTGCGCTTTGCGCCCGGACCGGTGCCCGAGGGGGCCGAGCTGAGCAGCTTCCGCGAGGCGCTGCGCCGGTGCGTGCGCCTGGCGGCGGGGATGCCCGACTTTCGGGCCCTGGCCGTGAACGGGGCTTTCTTTGGGAACCGCGGCGCCACGGCCACCCAGCAAATTGCCTTCAGCCTGAACACGGCCGCGGCGTTGCTGGCCGAGCTGCCCGCCGACGACCTGCCGCTGGCCCAAGTGGCCGCGGCCCTGCACGTGCACCTGGCCATCGCGCCCAGCTACTTCCCCGAACTGGCCAAGCTGCGGGCCTTGCGCCGGCTGTGGGCCACCCTGCTGCACGGCTTCGGCCTGCCCGCGGCGCTGAACACGGATCTGCGCATCCACGCCATGACGTCGTCGTGGACCCAGACCACCCTCGACCCGCACACCAACCTGCTGCGCCACACCACCGAAGCCATGAGCGCCGTGCTCGGCGGGGCCGATTCGCTGTCGGTGGCGGCCTTCGACTGCGTATTCGCCGAAGCCAACGCGTTTTCGGCCCGGCTGGCGCGCAACCTGTCCATTTTGCTGCGCGAAGAGGCCGGCCTGGCCCGCGTGCAAGACCCCGCCGCCGGCTCCTACTTCCTCGAAACCCTGACCGACCAGCTGGCCCGCGAGGCCTGGGCGCTGTTTCAGCGCACGGAGGCGGACGGCGGCCTGCCCCAGGTGCGCGGGCAGGTGCTGGAAGAAATCAAGGCGGTGGCGGCCGAGACGTTCCGGCGCATTGCCAGCGGCCAGCAGGTGGTGGTGGGCACCAACCGCTTCCAGAACCCGAGCGAGGCGTTCAGCTTCAACCCCAAAAAGCTGCTGCGCTCGGCCGATTTCGACGTGACCCGCGCCGCCTACCCCACCGAGGTGCTGCGCCTGGCCACGGCCCTGCACTTCGAGCGCCGCGAGAAAAAGAGCAAGCGTGCCGCCGTGGTGTTGCTCGGCGCCAACACCAACCAGTTGATTCTGGAAACCTTCGTGAACCTGCTGCAGGCGCACGAGCGCCCCGAAATCGCGGCCAGCCACCCACCCGGCACGGTGTCGCTGCTGTATTCCTCGCCCGAGGAGGCCATCCTGATGTACGCCACGCCCGAGCAGTTCGGCAAGTTTGCCCGGTTCATCTACAAGATTCCGACCGACAAGCAGGTGTTCGTCCCGCCCGCCCTGCTCAGTTCCGACCTGCCCACGCTGCAGGAAGCCGTGCGCGTGTTTGGCTTCCAGGAAATGAAGGTGCAGGGCTACACCACGGAGGAAGTGCTGGCCCGGATTCAGGGACGCTGACGCTGCGCTGAATGAGGAATGAGGAATGAGGAATGCGGAATGAGAAATTGGTTTTGCGTCCTTGCTCTCTTTCCTCCGTGTTTAAAATCAGTGAAGCTGTTTAGAAAGTCAAGAATTATGTCATCCTGAGCATTCTGCGCTTCAAGCAGAGACGAAGGACCTTATCACGACTAAGCAGTCATTATTCAATCGTGATAAGGTCCTTCGCTCTACTCAGGATGACAAACGCTTGTAGGAGTTGAATTACTAAACAGTTTCAGTGAGAAGAAGGAGGCGCCGCCAATTCCTCATTCTTCATTCTTCATTCCTCATTGATTTCAAATGAAGCCCGACTTTTCCACCATTGCCTACGACGCGGCCCCGGCACCCGCGGCTTCACCGGCGGCCGAAACGGCCGCCACGCTCACGCCCGAAGGCATTGCCATCAAGCCCAGCTACGGGCCAGCCGACGTGGCCCATCTCGACCATTTGGGGTTTGGGGCGGGGCAGGCGCCGTATTTGCGCGGGCCCTACGCCAGCATGTACGTGCAGAACCCGTGGACCATCCGGCAGTACGCGGGCTTCAGCACGGCCGAGGCCAGCAACGCCTTTTACCGCCGCAACCTGGCCGGCGGGCAGAAAGGGCTGAGCGTGGCCTTCGACCTGGCCACCCACCGCGGCTACGACTCCGACCACCCGCGGGTGCAGGGCGACGTGGGCAAGGCCGGCGTGGCCATCGACTCGGTGGAGGACATGAAAATCCTCTTCGACCAGATTCCGCTCGACCAAATGTCGGTGTCCATGACCATGAACGGGGCCGTGCTGCCGGTGCTGGCCTTCTACATCGTGGCGGCTGAGGAACAGGGCGTGAGCCCCGAAAAGCTGGCCGGTACCATTCAGAACGACATTCTGAAGGAGTTCATGGTGCGCAACACCTACATCTACCCGCCCGCGCCGAGTATGCGCATCATCGCCGACATTTTCAGCTACACGGCGGCGCACATGCCCAAGTTCAATTCGATTTCCATCTCGGGCTACCACATGCAGGAAGCCGGCGCCACGGCCGATTTGGAGCTGGCCTACACCCTGGCCGACGGCCTGGAGTACGTGCGCGCCGGCCTGGCGGCGGGCATGAAGATTGACGAGTTTGCCCCGCGCCTGAGCTTCTTCTGGGCCATCGGCATGAACCACTTCATGGAGATTGCCAAGCTGCGCGCCGGGCGCCTGCTGTGGGCCAAGCTCATGCAGCAGTTTGCACCTGCCAACCCCAAAAGCCTGGCCCTGCGCACGCACTGCCAAACCTCGGGCTACTCCCTCACCGAGCAGGACCCCTACAACAACGTGGCCCGCACCGCCATCGAGGCGCTGGCCGCCGTGCTCGGCGGCACCCAGAGCCTGCACACCAACGCGCTGGACGAAGCCATTGCCCTGCCCACCGACTTTTCGGCCCGCATTGCCCGCAACACCCAACTCTACCTGCAGCACGAAACCGACATCACCAAAGTCGTGGACCCCTGGGGCGGCAGCTACTACGTCGAGACCCTCACCCACGAGCTGGCCGACCGGGCCTGGGCCCTGATTCAGGAAGTGGAGGAACTGGGCGGCATGGCCCAGGCCATTGAAACCGGCCTGCCCAAGCTGCGCATCGAAGAAGCCGCCGCCCGCAAGCAGGCCCGCATCGACTCGGGCAAGGAAATCATCGTGGGCGTGAACCAGTTTCGCACCGATGAGAAAACCGAGGTCGAAGTGCTGGACATCGACAACGACGCGGTGCGCGAAAGCCAGATTGCGCGGCTCAAAACCATCCGCGCCACGCGCGACAACGTGGCCGTGAAAGTGGCCCTGGCCGCGATTACGGAGGCGGCCGGGGTGCGCGTAGAGGAACTAGCTGACACCAAACTGACCACGAACCACGAACCACAAACCACGAACAACCTCCTCGCCCTGGCCGTGACCGCCGCCCGGGCCCGCGCCACCCTCGGCGAAATCTCCGACGCCCTTGAGGCCCAGTACGGCCGGCACCAGGCTACCACGCGCACCGTATCGGGCGTGTACTCCCAGGAAATGCACCACAACGAAGCCTTCGAAGCCGCCCGCACGGCGGCCGAAGCTTTCGCCGCCCGCGAAGGCCGCCGCCCCCGGATGCTCGTCGCCAAAATGGGCCAGGACGGCCACGACCGCGGCGCCAAAATCATCGCCACCAGCTTCGCCGACGTGGGCTTCGACGTCGACATTGCCCCCCTCTTCCAAACGCCCGCCGAAGTGGCCCGCCAGGCCGCCGACAACGACGTGCACGTGGTGGGCGTGAGCAGCCTCGCCGCCGGCCACAAAACCCTGCTCCCCCAGCTGCTCGCGGAGCTGCGGCAGCTCGGCCGCGAGGACATTCTGGTCATCGCCGGCGGCGTGATTCCGGCCCAGGACTACCAGTTTCTCTTCGATGCCGGCGTGGCCGGCGTGTACGGGCCGGGCACGGTCATCGCCACGGCCGCACTGGAGATTCTGGCGAAGCTGGGGGCGTAGTTGTTTCCAGCGAATGTTCCCAGCGAAGTTGGCTAGCGTCAATCCTGCTTGGTTGAAAGGCCCGCTTCCTCCAGCGGACCTTTTTTGTTCGCTGTAATTTTGGAGCTTGTGGCCCAATTCCCCCCCTTTTTTATGAATCTTTTCGCCAAGATTGACCGCCTCGACGCCTTCCGGCCGCTGGCCCCGAAACAGGAGCAGCGGGTGCTGCAAAAGTTTCGGCTGGAATAGCGGTATGTTGGCGGGGTCAACTCCCTAATTCCCGTCGCCATGTTCCTGCTCGCCCAAGTTCTCGTCGGCCTGGTGGCCCTCATCCACCTGTACATCCTGTGGCTGGAGATGTTCGCCTGGACCACCCGCGGGCCCAAAACGTTTCGCTCGCTGCGGCCCGAGCTGTTCGAACCCACCAAGGTGCTGGCGGCCAACCAGGGCCTGTACAACGGATTTCTGGCCGCCGGCCTGGTGTGGGCCCTGCTGATTGCGGACCCCGCCTGGCACCGTTACGTGGCCAGCTTTTTCCTGGGCTGCGTGGCCGTGGCCGGGCTGTACGGGGCGGCCACGGCGGGCCGGCGCATCCTGCTGGTGCAAACCGGGCCCGCCCTGCTGGCCCTGGCCGCCGTGTGGCTGGCCTGAAGCCGGCGGAAAGGTCCTTTAATTCCCAGCCCAATTTGTGGCTGCTGGCCCTAATAAAGCAATTTCCAGGCTGATTTTGAACCGGTTTGTGCGTCGCATAAAATCCCTATCCCCGGTATTTTCGCCGAACATGAATGCTTTGACTGCGTTTGACGCCGGGTAACCGCTCATTATTTCTCCCGGCTATGCTGCGTTTCTTTCTCTACAGTCTGGCGCTCGCCCTGGGCACCAGCGGGCGGGCGGCCTACGGCCAGCAAGCCCCAACGCGCGCCACTTGGGTGGGCGTGTCAGTCGGCGAATCCCTGGTTTTCTCCCCGTCCTCGCCGACGCGCATTGAATTGCCGCCGGGCTCTTACCTGGCCGCCGCGGGTGGCACGGGCACGGCGGCCACCGGGGCGGCGCTGCTGCGGGTGCAGCGGGGCCGGTGGTTTGGGCAGCCTGAGCTGCGCTACCACAGCCTGTACTCCGCGGATTTCACGTACGCCCGGGGCCCCGGCGGCTACGGCATTCCGTCGGGGGGCGGCACGGCAACCACGGCGTTTCACGTGCAGCAGCTGGTCCTGGGGGCGCTGGGCGGCTATGCATTCGGCCCCGGCCAACAATTTTACGCGCTGCTGGGGCCCGCCGTGGCGGTGCGCCTGGGCACCGACGGCAACGCCGCGCCCAGCGCCGCCACCAGCCTCAGCGACGACGTTCGCTACGCCGTGGACGCGGCCCCCGGCGCCGCGCAGCTGCAACTGCACGGCGGCCTGGGCTGGTGGGGCCGGCACGTGGGCGTGGAGGCGCGCTACGCTTACGGCCTCACGCCGCTGGTGCGCCGCCTGGCCTTCGACGGCCACGCCTACGATTTTCGCGTCGACGCCCACGCGCTGCTGCTCACGGTGGGCTACCACGGCCGGCTTTAGGCCGGCTCCGGGGCCGGGCCGCCCAGCAACTGCTGGGCATCGGTATTGCCTTTCTGGGCGGCCAGGCGCAGGGCCGTCAGGCCGCGGGCGTCGGCGATGGACGTGTCGGCCCCGGCTTCCACCAGCAGCTTGACCAAGGCATTGCGGCCAAAAAGGGTGGCGAACATGAGGGCGGTGCTGCCGTTGCCGTTTTGCAGGTCGAGGCCGGCGCCGTGGGCGATGAGGAGCTGGGCCAGCTCGGGGTAGCCCTTGAAGCTGACGCCCATCAGGGCCGTGTTGCCGGTGACGTCCCGCGCGTTGAGGTCGGCCCCGGCGCCGAGCAGGAACTCGGCAGCGGCGCGGTGGTCGTCGTACGCCGCCAGGATGAGGGCCGTGAAGCCATGCGGGTCGGGCGTGTTCACGTCGAGGCCCGTGCGCAGCACCTCGCGCAGGGCGGCCACATCGCCGCGGCGGGCGGCGTCAAACAACGTCTCTTCGGGGCGGGCAGAGGAGAAATCCATTTCTTGCGTAAGGAATAGAATGAATGAGTTTGAACGCCGTCAGCAGCCTGATTTTCTGCAACCGTGCTGCTGAGCGCAGCCCTGATGCACCACGCTCTTCAAAACCACAGCAGCACCAGCAGCGCCAATAGGGCCAACAACCCGCCGACGGCCGCAGTGTTTACCACGGTTTCGGGTGGGCGGCGGGCGCCCACGCCCACCCCCGCGCAGCCCCCGATGAGCAGCGGCAGCAGCGCGAAGGAGCCGTAGATGGTGCCGCCGTAGGGCCGGAACGGGGCCGGGCCGTCGGGCGAGTCGGGCGCGCTCACCCGCTGCACCACGCCCAGCAGCGGCGTTTGCCACACCGTGACGCGCGCCTCCTCGCGCACCCGGTAGCCCACCGCGCTGGGCAGCCGGAAGGTGGTGTGCTCGGTGTGCACCCGGTAGGCCAGTTGCGGGTCGGAGAGCGAGGCCGTGACGGCCACCGGAATGCGGCTGCGCACCCGCTCGTGGGCGTATTCGCGCAGCGGCAGCGCCCAGTCGAGGGCCAGCAGCCCGCAGCCGGCCAGCAGCGCGGCGTTGAGGCGCCGCGCCCAGCGCACGTAGCGGCGCAGCCGCTCGTGGGCGGCCGGCCGGGCGGCGGGGGCGGCCGGCTCCTGCGCCAGCAGCAGGTCATAAACCGGGCGCCGCCGCCGGTTGCCGAGCACGGCGTAGGCCGTTTCCACGTCGCCGAGCCGCGCTTGCATGGCGCGGTCGGCCGCGGCCAGGCGCTGGTAGCGGGCGCGCTGGCGCAGGTAGGCCTGCGCCACCTGCTGCGCCGTGGCCGTGGGGCTGATGCCCAAAACGCGGTAGTAATTCTGCATGCTCGGTGCCCGAAGAACCAGAAGGAATTCTATTCAACAAGTAAGCGCCGGCCGCCGTTACGCGCAAGCCGCCGTGCCCGGTTAACTGAAAAAGCGCTTACCCTATTGCCTTTTGCACCCAGGGCTTGAGGCCGGGCACGCGGGCCAGGCGCACGCCGGCGTTCACCAGCCAGGGCTTGTTGCTGAGAAAACGCATGAGGCGGTAGCTTTTGGCCAGCTTGCGGCTGATTTGCTGGGCCACCTGGGCATCGTACTGCCGCACGAACCCGGCGCTGAAATCTTGTTTTTTGAAACAAGCCGCGGCCTGGGCGGCAGCCAGGATGCCGCTCTGCATGGCCGTGTCGATGCCGTGGCCCTGAATGGGGTCGACGAGGGAGGCCGCGTCGCCGCACAGCAGGAAGCGCCCGCCGCTCACGGGCACCGTGCGCCCACCGCCTAGCGGCAGGCCGAAGCCCTGAATGCCCCCCCGCTGCCGCGCCCGGGCAAAGCGGCCGGCCAGGGCGGGGTGCGTGGCCAGCAGCTCGGGCAGCACCCGCTTCAGGTCCACTTGGTGCCGGGCCACGGTTTCGGCCAGCATCCCCAGCCCCACGTTGTAGCGGCCCGCCCCCACCGGAAAAATCCAGAGGTAGCCCTGCAGGTAGTCTTTGGTGAAGAAGTATTCGGTGAGGCCGGCTGCGGCCCCTTCGATGTCCTCAAAATAGGCCCGCACGCCGGCGCAGTGGTGGGCACGGTCCAGGGGCGCGGGCAGCAGCTGGCGGCGCACCACCGAGTTGGCCCCGTCGCAGCCCACCACCAGCTGGCAGGTGATTTCGGCGCCGGCCGCGGTGGTCAGGCGCACCCGGTCGGCTTCCACTTGCAGGGTTTTCAGGCCGGTATTTTCCAGGACAGTGGTGGCCGAATTGGCGCGCACCAGCTCCAGCAGCGCCGCATCAAACGTCTCGCGGGGGCAATTGAAACTGGGCAGCTTCCAGCGCATCCAGAGGCTGTCGCCGTTGGGGGCCACGAGGCGCGACTGGCGCACGGCGTCGAGCGGCTGCAACTGCCAGAGAGCGTCGGCCAGGGCGGGGTCGAGCTGGCGCAGGGCCTTGAGGGCGTGGCCGGGGATGGCGTCGCCGCACACCTTGTCGCGGGGGAATTGGGCTTTGTCCAGCAGCACCACGCGCCGGCCGCTGTGGCGCAGGGCCAGGGCGCAAGCCGTGCCCGCCGGGCCCGCCCCAACGATGGCGATGTCAAAATCGGAAGTGGTAGGCATGGGTCGGCGAAGATAAAGCCGGGCGTGCCACCCCCGCCCGCTCCCCTGCCCCAGGCACCTAGCCAGGCGACTTGCCACCCAAAACAAATTCGTGTTCTATTTCATTAACTTGTAGAGAGTCAATTGCTTAATATTATTTTATCTGACGATAAAATAGCATCCTGCTCTCCTACCGGCCTGCTCAATCATCAAATACCGCAACTTCCTTTCCGGCCATGAAAACTTCTTTTACCGCCGCGCTGGCCTGGCTGGCGTGCGCGCTGCCCGCCGCCGCGCAGCTGACCGTTACGTTCACTATTGACACAGCGCCGGCCGGGCGGCTGGCCATCAGCCCGCTCATTTACGGCACCAACCAGCCCCAGCAGGCGGCCGATAACTACGGCTCGGTGCGGCAGGGCGGCAACCGCACCACGGGCTACAACTGGGAAAACAACGCCTCCAACGCCGGCCAGGACTACCAGCACCAGAGCGACGACTACCTCTGCTACGTCGCCGGCCTGTCCAACGCCAGCTGCGCCGTGGCCGGGCAGGTAGTGGCCAGCTTTGTGCAAGACGTGCAGGCCCGGCCGGGCCGCCCCGCCGCCCTGCCCACCCTGCAAATGGCCGGCTACGTGGCCGCCGACAAAAACAACACCTCGGTGAGCGTGGCCGAAACCGCGCCCTCGGCCCGCTGGAAGCCGGTGCTGCCCCGCAAGCCCGGCGGCAGTTTTGCTTACCCGCCCACCCTGGCCGACAACGCCGTGTACATGGACGAGGAGGTGCATTTTCTCACCTCTACCTTCGGCACGGCGGCCAGCGGGGGCGTGCCGGGCTATTTTCTCGACAACGAGCCCGCGCTGTGGACCAGCACCCACCCGCGCATCCACCCCGCGGCGGTGGGCGCGGCCGAGCTGTGGACCAAGTCGCGCGACCTGGCGGCGGCGGTGAAGGACGTGGACCCATCGGCGCAGGTTTACGGGGGCGTGTTCTACGGCTTTGCCGAATACCTGAACGAGCAGAACGCGCCCGACTGGGGCAGCGAAGGCGCGGGCTACCCGTGGTTCGTCGACTATTACCTGGCCAAGATGCAGGCCGCTTCCACCGCCGCCGGCCGCCGCCTGCTCGACGTGCTCGACGTGCACTGGTACCCCGAAGCCACGGGCCTCGACAACGGCAGCTCCGTGCGCATCGTGGGCAACAACGTGTCGGCGGGCGTGCAGCAGGCCCGGCTGCAAGCACCGCGCACCCTCTGGCAGGCCGGCTACGGCGAAACCAGCTGGATAGCGCAGTATTTCGGCCAGTTTTTGCCGTTGCTGCCCCGCCTGCAAACTTCCATCGGCGCGCGGTATCCGGGCACCAAGCTGAGCGTTTCGGAGTATTGCTACGGCGGCTGCGGCGACATTTCGGGCGGGCTGGCGCAGGCCGACGTGCTGGGTATTTTCGGCAAAACCGGCGTGTACAACGCCGATTGGTGGGACGACTGCGGGGCCGGCTCGCGCTCCTACATTTCGCCCGCCTTCCGCCTCTACACCAACTACGACGGCCTGGACGCCCATTTCGGCAGCACCGGCGTGGCGGCCACCACCTCCGACGCGGCCACTACCTCGGTCTACGCCGCCATTCAGGGCAGCAGCGCCAATGTGCTCACGCTGGTCGTGCTCAACAAAAGCGGCCAGCCGGTGCAGGGCGCGTTCACGCTGGGCGGGGGCACGGCCTACGCCACCGCCCGCGCCTGGAGGTTCGACCAAACCAGCCCCGCCCTGGTGGCCCGCGCCGCGCCCGTGCTGAACCCGGGCGGCACCGGCTTCAGCTACACCGTGCCCGCCTTGTCGGCCACCACCATCGAGCTAAAAACTGCCAGTCCGCTGCCCGTCGTGCTGGTCGAATTCACCGGCCAGGCCCAGCCCGATGGGGGCACCCTGCTGCGCTGGCGCACGGCCAGCGAGGCCAACACCGCCGCCTTCGAAGTGCAACGCAGCCGCGACGGCCGCGATTTTCGGCCCGTGCTGCGGGTGCCCGCCACCAACACGGCCACCCCCCACAGCTACGCGGCCCGCGATGCCGCGCCGGGGCCCGACGCCTCCGGGCGGCTCACCTACTACCGGCTGCGCGTGCTCGATAAGGACGGCAGCGCCGCGTTTTCATCGGTGCTGGCCGTACCGCGCACGGCGGGCCTGGCGCGGGCCCTCACCCTGGCGGCGCTGCCCAACCCCGCCCCCGCCGGCACCGCCGTGCAGCTGGCCGTGCAAAACGCCGGGCCTGCCCAATCGGCCCACCTGTCCCTCACCGACGCGCTGGGCCGCGTGGTGCTGAGCCGCATCGTGGCCCTGCCCCAGGATGGAAGTGCAGTGCCTTTGCCAGAAGCAGCGGGCTGGCCCCGAGGCCTGTATATGCTCACGCTGCGGGCCGCCGATGGCGCGGTAGCCCGCCAGAAACTGGCGTTGGAATAAGCCCCCGACAAATTCCCAACCGGTCCTCAGCAAATCGTTCACTTAGGCAGAATTGCTTTAGCAGGCTAAAAGCTTTCGGGGCCGGCAAGCTTCCGGGCGCGGCACTTTTTTGCAAGCGCGGTATCAGAACGGGACGCCAACGCTGGCTGTTGCCAGAAGCCCAAAACGGCTGCCAATCGGCCCAACGGAGTTCGGAGGACAGCCGGCCGTGCCTTTTAATATAAATATCTTACAATACGGTTACGAATGCAGGGGCCCGTTTGTGCGTTGCCAGGCGGTGTACGCCCGCTTTTCGGGCGTGGGCAAGGCACGATTCGCGCTTCGACCGGCCAAATCTTGCCCATTATTTGCGCAGAAATTAGTAGGTTGCTGCTACCGCCCCCGGCCCGAAACCGCTCTTTCCCACCACGGGACGGCTCCGATGCCGCCCCGCCTTGCCGGGCCCTGTTCGTTGGTGCGACGCCTTAGCCCCGCCCGCCTTGTCTACCGTGCCACCTTCTCTCTTGCCCGCCGACGACGCGGCCCGCGTGCGCGCCCTTGCGCGCTACCAGCTGCTCGACGCCCGCCGCGAGAAAATCCTCGACGACGTGGTGGCCGCCACGGCCCGGCTCTTTCGCGTGTCCAACGCCATGCTTTCCCTCGTGGAAGAAACCCAGGTGCTGGTGAAGGCCCCCTACAACCTGCCGGTGGACGTCGAGCGCATCCCGCGCGAGCAAAGCCTGTGCGCGGCCACCATTTTGCAGGACGAGACGGCCGTGTTCGAAGACCTGACCCTGAACAGTGCCCCGGGCGTCGATATTTCCCTCATCCTGCAACTGGGCCTGCGCTTCTACGCCGGCCACAACCTGCGCACCCCCGACGGGCACAACATCGGCACGCTGTGTCTATTCAACGAACAGCCCCGCGCCTTCACGCCGGCCGAGGGCCACTTGCTGGGTCAGCTGGCGGGCCTGGTGATGCACCTGCTGGAGCTGCGCCGCACCCTGGGCCCGCACAGAGGCTTCACGGCCATGCTCTGGGAGCCCATTTACCGCGCCATGGGCGAGCAGCTCGACCGCCTCTCCGCCCTGGCCGAGCGCGCGGTGCCGGCGGCGGGGGCCGCGCAGTTGGCCCCCGCCGCTTGCGCCGAAGCCGGCGCCCTGGTGGCCAGCTTGGACCAGTTTGTAGCCGCCACCCTGCAGCGCAAGTAGCGCCGGCCCCGCGCCGGCGTACTTTTGCGCCGTTTCCGTGTTGGTCATTTTATGCTTGAAGAGAAGAACGAAAAAGTACTGGCGCTGCTCGGGGCCACGGGCTCCATTGGCACGCAGGCGCTGGAGGTGGTGCGGCAGCAGCCGGGCCGGTTCCGGGTGGCGGTGCTAAGCGCCCAGCGGCAGTGGGAACTGCTGGCCCAGCAGGCCCGGGAGTTCCGGCCCGCCGTGGTCGTCATCGGCGATGAAGCCTTCTACCAGCCCCTGCGAGCCGCGCTGGCCGACCAGCCCGAAACCGAGGTGCTGGCCGGCGCCGCCGCCCTGGCCGACATCGTGACCCGCCCCGAAATTGATATCGTGCTCACGGCCCTGGTGGGCTACGCCGGGCTGCTGCCCACGGTGGCCGCCATCCGGGCGGGCAAGGACATTGCCCTGGCCAACAAGGAAACCCTGGTGGTGGCCGGCGAGCTCATCACCGGCCTCGTCAAGCAGCACGGCGTGCGCCTGCTGCCAGTGGACTCCGAGCACTCGGCCATTTTCCAGTGCCTAGTGGGCGAGGCGGCTAATCCCATCGAGAAAATCATCCTCACGGCTTCCGGCGGGCCTTTCCGGGGCCGCACCGCCCAGCAGATGGAGGCCGTGACCAAGGCCCAGGCCCTGAAGCACCCCAACTGGGACATGGGCGCCAAAATCACCATCGATTCGGCCTCGCTCATGAACAAGGGCCTGGAGGTGATTGAGGCCAAGTGGTTGTTTGGGCTGACCAACGAGCAGATTGACGTGGTGGTGCACCCGCAAAGCATTGTGCACTCGCTGGTGCAGTTTCGGGACGGCTCGCTGAAGGCCCAGCTGGGCCTGCCCGACATGAAGCTGCCCATCCAGTACGCGCTGGGCTACCCGCAGCGGCTGGCCAATGCCTTCCCGCGCTTTTCGTTCCTCGACTACCCGAGCCTCACGTTCGAGGCGCCCGACCGGGCCGCGTTCCCCAACCTGGAGTTGGCCTTCGGGGCCATGCGCCGGGGCGGCAACGCGCCTTGCGTGCTCAACGCCGCCAACGAAGTGGCCGTGGCCGCCTTCCTGCGCGAGCAGGTGGGCTTCCGCCAAATGTCGGACCTCGTGGCCGGGTGCCTGGCGCGGGTTTCGTACCTTGCCGAGCCGGCATTGGCCGACCTGGTGGCCACCGACGCGGAAACGCGGCGGTTGGCCGCTTCGCTGCTGTGAGCAGGTCAAAAGAACGTCCTGCTGAGCGGAGCCGAAGCATCTCTATCGCGCAACTAAACTCCAGTAATTGGGATTACTACCCCGGTAGAGATGCTTCGGCTCCGCTGCGCTTCACTCAGCATGACGTTCTTCTATCTTTGCCCTTCATTACCAACTCCCCATTTCCCATTGGCTATTCTCACCATGATTGGCCAGCTTGTGCTGGCGCTTTCCATCCTAGTCGGCTTGCACGAATTCGGCCATTTCGCCTTCGCCAAGCTCTTTAAAATCCGGGTCGATAAGTTCTACATCTTCTTCGACTTCCTGTTTCCGATGCCGACGGTGGCGAATTTCGCGCTGGTCAAAAAGAAAATCGGCGAGACGGAGTACGGCATCGGCTGGTTTCCGCTGGGCGGCTACGTCCAGATTCACGGCATGATTGACGAGACGCAGGACGCCTCGGCCCTGGCCGGCCCGCCGCAGCCCGACGAGTTTCGGGGCAAGCCGGCCTGGCAGCGCCTGCTGGTCATGCTCGGCGGCATCCTGATGAACGTGCTGCTCGGCATCACCATTTTCACGGCCATGACGGCACACTACGGCGACACCTTTTTGCCGGCCTCGGAGGCCCGCTACGGCGTGCTGCCCAACGGCCTGGGCCGGGAGCTGGGCTTCCGCACCGGCGACAAAATCGTGAAAATCAACGGCCGGCCCTTTGCCGAATTCGACGACGTGTACAAGCCCGACGTGCTGATGGGCGACAATTCCTACTACACCGTGGAGCGCAACGGGCAGCTGGAAGACCTCAAAATTCCGAGCAACTTCCTCGACAAATTCGGCAAGCAAACCGAGGACAGCCTGCTGGTGCGGCCGCGCGAAACCTTCGCCGTGGAGCGCGTGGTGGCCGGCGGCAACGCCGCCAAGGGCGGCCTGCTGGTGGGCGACGCCATCACGACCGTGGCCGGCCGGCCGGTGCAGTTCTTCGACGAGCTGCAGGCCGCCCTGCTGGCCCACAAAAAGGAAACCGTGCCGGTCGTGGTGCAACGCAGCGGCCAGCCCCTCACCCTGAACATTGCCGTGGACGGCGCCGGCCACATCGGCTTCGAGCGCAAGTCGACGCTGCACGTGGGCACCCGGCACTACTCGCTGGCGCAGTCGCTGCCGCTGGGCGTGCACAAGGCCTTCGGCGTGATTAGCCTGCAAGCCCACGCCTTCGCCAAGATTGGCCGCGGCGAGCTGTCGGCCTCCGAGAGCCTGGGCGGCCCGGTGGAAATTGCCCAGCAGTTTGGCGGCACTTGGGACTGGCAGCACTTTTGGGGCCTGGCCGGCGGCCTGAGCATGGTGCTTGCCCTGATGAACCTGCTGCCCATTCCGGCCCTCGACGGCGGCCACGTGGTGTTCCTGCTCTACGAAATGGTGCTGCGCCGCAAGCCCTCCGATGCGTTTCTGGAAGGCGCCCAGCGCGTGGGCACGGTGCTCATCCTGGCGCTGATGGCCTACGTCATCGTGTTCAAGCAGGTAATGAAGCTGTTTCACTGACCGGCGAACGGGGATGTTAGCGGAGTGGCGGCACGTCCTGTTCATCTGGTGTCCGCTTGGCGAAGCATCTCTGCTGCGTAACCAATCCTTCGGTCAAGCGGGTTTCGTGTTGCGGGCGAGATGCTTCGGCTCCGCGGACGCCAAATAAGCAGGACGTCCGCTGTTATTGCCTCACGCCAACTTTTTCTTATCACATGCACGTCCTTGCCGCTCTAGCCGCTGTATTGCTGCTCATTCCGCTGGCCGGGGCGGGCCCGATGCGCCACGCCTACCACGCCAGCATCACGGAGCTGCGCTACAACGCAGCCAAAAAACAACTGGAGCTGTCGGTGAAGGTGTTTACGGACGACTTTGAAAAAGGCATTTCGCAGGGCCAGCCGGCCCGCGTCAACCTCGGCGACGCCGGCCCCCGGCCCTTGGCGCTGGCGGCGGCCTACCTGCAGCGCACGCTGCAGGTGAGCACCGTGGCCGGCACCCCGCTGCCGCTGCAAGTGCTGGGCATGCAGGCCGAGACCGACGGCCACTGGTTCTATTGCAAAGTGCCGCTGCCGGGGCCGCTGCCCGCCGTGAAGCTGCGCCAAGCCATACTGCTCGACGTGTTCGGCGACGAGGTCAACATCGTGAACATCGAGGCCGGTGCCCACAAGCAAAGCGCGCTCTTCCGCGCCGGCCACGAACAGGAACTCATTACCTGGTAACGAACCCCGTCGGCGGCTAGGCTTCGGTGGCCCCGCGCAGGAACTGGCAAAAGGGCACCATGGCCCGAAACACTTCCAGCACGTAGGCCCGGAAATCGGCGTGGTCCACCACCTCGGCGTCGGCCAGCGGGTGGGTGGCAACGAAGCTTTTGTGCTTCAACAGCTCAATTTCGGGGTGTTCCGGAGAATACGCCGCCGGCGACTTCTTGAGCTTGTCGCCGCCCAGGGCGCCGAAGTAGCGCCGGAAATCTGGCGCGGCGAGTAGGGCTTTCAGGCCGGCGGCGTTGTAGTCGATTTCCTGGCGGATGGCGGCCAGCTGGGTTTTGTCCGGCATGTAGAGGCCGCCGGCAATCAGGGTCTGGCCGTTGGGGCCCAGTTGCAGGTAGTAGCCGGGGGCGTCCACTTCCTTGCCGGCACTGGCGGTGAAATAGACCGAAAAGTGCGTTTTGTAGGGGTCCTTGTTATTGCTGAAACGCACGTCGCGGTAGATGCGGAACACGCTTTTGCGGCCCCCGGGCCCGGCCAGGGCGGGGTCGAGCTTGGCCAGCTCGCGAAACCAGAACTCGGCGTCCTCGTCGAACTGGGCCCGCAGCTGGTCGTAGGTGGGCTTGCGCTCCTGAAACCACGGCCGCTCGTTGTGCTTGGCCAGGCCGGTGAGGAAGGTGAAGAGGGGTTTGAGCTGCATGGGGGGGAGAAGCGTTTTGAAGGATTTACTTGGTTGAGGTGAGTTTAGGCAGCACGACGGGCTTTTTTAATTTTCAATTCCCCCTCGCCCCTACTCATCGCCTTCCTCATCCTTCTCCGCCTTTGCCGCGCGCACGGCGGCGCTGCGGCGCGGGGCGGGCATGGCGCTGTGCTCGCCGCGGATGGCCTGCCAGATGTTCTCGTTGAAAGCCAGGTCGGGGGCGGCGTCTTCGCGGCTCAGGTCGAACTTTTGGGCGCGGCGGGCGGGGCCGTTGAAGGCAGTGTTGCGCACGTCCTGGGGCGTGGTGGCGGGGCGGGCGGTGTAGGGCGCGGGGTTGGGCTTAGCCGTGAAGCAGGCCCAGAGCGGCGGGGCGGCGGCGTCGTACTGGCTCATGGGCGGCAGGCCGAGGATGAGTTCCAGCGTGCGCAACATGCCCGACGTGGTGTAGGCGGTGTGCACCACGGCGTGGCGGCGGACGTAGGGCCCCATGAGGTAGGCGGTGGAGCGGTGGGCGTCGACGTGGTCGGGGCCGTTCTGGGCATCGTCCTCCACTATCATCACCACCGACTCCTTCCAGACGGGGCTGTGCGAGAGGTGCTCGATGAGGCGGCCGAGGGCCAGGTCGTTGTCGGCGGCGTACGACAGCGGGCTGAGCTCGCCCTTGCGGGCGCCAAAGGTGTGGTCGTTGGGCAGGCGGATGATGCTGAGGGCGGGCAGCTGGCCGGCGGCCACGAGGCGGTCGAAGTCGGCTTCCCAGATTTTTTCGCGGTCCACGTCCTTCACCTTCAAGTCGAAGCCGGGGTAGGCCTCACAAAAATGGCCTTGGATGGCCGGCACGTTGGCTTTGTTCTTGTACACGAACTCGCCGTAGGAGCGGTAGCTGCGGCCGGCGCGCCGGCAATAGTCCCAGAGGAAGCCGTCTTTAGGTTCGGCCACTTCGCCGCGGTTGCCCTCGAAGTCGTAGTTGCCGCCCCGGTCGCTGTAGTTGCTGGGCCAGCTTTTTTCCACAAAATCGGTGGCGTAGGCGGCCGTGCTCCAGTTGTGGCCGTCGGCGCTCACCTCGGCGTCCACGTAAAAATTATCGAGCAGCACAAACTCCCGGGTGAGGGCGTGGTGGTTGGGCGTCACCTTTTCGGGAAACAAGCACAGGCTGGCGTCGCCGTTGCCGGCCGGCACATCGCCGAGCACCTGGTCGTAGGTCCGGTTTTCTTTGATGAGGTAGAAGACGTGCTTGATGGGCGAGGCCCCGCCCACGCGCTGGGGCACGGGGTTGCCGGCGGGCACTTCGGGCGCGGCTTCGCGGGCTTTGGTGAAGGGCGTGTTGGCGTATACCTGGGCCGAGAACGTGGCCAGGGCCGCCGCATCGGGCAGGGGCAGGCGCGAGAGCGACCCTTTCAGCAGCCCGCCGATGTAGCCGGGGGCTTTCTCGCCCACGTCGCGCACCGGGTTGGGCCCGTTGGGGTTGGCCCGCGAGGTGCTGCCTTTGCCGTTCAGCACCAGCAGTTGGCCGCCGGCCACGCGCACCGCCGTGGGGTACCAGCCGGTGGGTACGAAGCCCAGGGGCTTGCTCGCGGCGGGGTCGCGCACGTCGAACACGGCCAGGCAGTTGTTGTCGGCATTGGCGATGAAGAGCTGGGATTCGTCGGCGCTCAGGGCCACGCCGTCGGGCGTGCTGCCGGCGGGCGCGGCCGGAAACAGGGCCGTGTTGAGGGTTTCGGTCACGCGCCCGAGGCGGGTGTCAATCACCGAAACCGAGTTGCTGTTGGCGTTGGCCACAAACAGGCGGCGGCCGTCGCGGGTCAGGGCCAGGTCGTTGGGGTGGCTTTCGACGGGGATGGCGGGCAGCAGCCGGTGGGTGGCCGCGTCGTAGGGCAGCACCGCGTGGCCGCCCCACAGGCTGAGGTAGAGCCGGGTGCCGTCGGGGCTGAGCAGCACGGCGTAAGCCTCGGCCGGCAGCTTGAGGCTGCGCACGACTTTCCGCGTTATCAGGTCGATGGTGTAGAGCGAATTGTCTTCGCGCGTCACGGCGTAGAGGTACTGGCGGGGGCCGTCCACGGCGAGGCCGGCCACGCCGATTTTCTGCTTGGGCCACTGCTCGCCCAGTACCAGGGCGCTGTCGGGCTGCAGCTTCTGGCCCGCAATTTTGAAGACGTGGATGCGGTTGTGCTGCCCGCCCGAGGCGTAGAGCGTGCGGCCGTCGGGGGCGAAGGCCAGGCCGGCCCACGCGGCCGGCACCACGCGGGTGTCGAGCACTTCGCCGGTGGCCGCGTTCAGCAGCTGCACCGAGTTCTGGCCCCAGCCGGCGTTCACCACGGCGGCCAGGCGGCCATCGGGGCTGATTTGCAGGTTCAGCGGCAAGTCGCCGAGGGGCGTGGCCGCGCCGGCGGGGCTGAGCTTCCAGCCGTTGGAAAGCAGCGTTTGGCCGGTGCCGGCCAGGGGGCCGGGCAGCACGCCGGGCGCCACGGGCGCGGGCCGGGTGCCGGGGCCGGCGGTGCAGCCCAGCAGCAGCAGCGGCGCGAGGCGAAGGAACGAGTAAGCTAAACGCATGAAGAATGAACGGCGCGGAGAAGCGGCCGCGCCGGCAGCCGCGAAGGTAACCGGCCGGCCCGCCCCCGCGGTTACCGGCAGGTTGGGTCTGGGCAGCGGCAGTGCGGATTGCGGGCGGCGGGCGCGTTGATGAAATAGAACAAGCCGAATGCCGTTGTGCCCGCATTGGTCACTTTTTTCGGGTTATTTCATGCTGCGTCGTTTGTCGTGCTGCCTGCTGGCCGCCCTGCCGGTTTACTCCCTCCTGGCCCAATCGTGCGCCGCGCCAGCGCCGGCGGATTCTTTCTGGGCGCAGCAGCTGCGGTTTCCGCGGGTGCGCGCGGCCCGGGCCGGCACCGGGCCCGCGGTGGCCGCCCGGTTGCGCGCGCACGCCCTGGACCCGAACCGGCTCGAAATCCTGCTGCGGCTCGTCAAAACCGACGTGGCGCTGGAGGTGTGGGCCCGCAACCGGGGCGCGGGCCCGTTTGCCTTGCTGCGCCGCTACCCGCTGGCGGCCACTTCCGGCACACTGGGCCCCAAGCGCCGGGCCGGCGACTACCAGGTGCCGGAGGGCTTCTACGAAATCGACCGGTTCAACCCCCACAGCAACTTCCATCTTTCGCTGGGCCTCAACTACCCCAACGCCGCCGACCGCGCCCTGGGCGAGCCCGACCCCGGCGGCGACATTTTCATCCACGGCGGGGCCGCGACGGTGGGTTGCCTACCCCTCACCGACGCGGGCATCGAGGAAGTGTACTTGCTGGCCGTGGCGGCGCGGGCCGCCGGGCAGGCCGTTATTCCGGTGCACATTTTTCCGTTTCCGATAACGGAGGTCGAGCTGGCCAGGCGCGCCGGCAGCCCGCACCAGGCCTTTTGGCGGGGGCTGATGCCGGGCTACGCCGATTTTGAAAAGACACACGACGTGCCGGATGCGGCTGACGGCGCGGTGGCCGGGCGGTAGGGCGCGCGAAAACCGTTGGCGCGGCGCGGCGGCCTAACTTGCCGCCGTGCCGCGCTTCGTCCTGCTCTTTTTGGTTCTGGTGGGCCTTTTCAACGCCAGCCGCGTGCTGCGCGAACCCCGGCCGACCGCCGACCGGCCCATGGATTTCCGCACCTGCTACGCGGGCCAGGCCGTGCTGCGCCAGGGCCTAACCCCCTACAACGACGACGCCCTGAAAGCCGGCTGGCAGCGCATTGTCCGGCAAGAAAGCCTCCGCAGCCACACCCGGCCTGGCCTGCCCAACCTGCCGTTTTTGTATCCGCCCTGGGCGGCGGCCCTGTTCGGCCTCACGGTGGGGCGGCTGCCCTACGGCCGGGCGTGGCCGCTGTGGTACGCGCTGGCCGGGCTGAGCTTGGTGCTGCTGGCGTGGCTGTGGGCCAATATTTTCAACTACCAACACACGCCTGCTGTGCCGTGGTGGCACTTTTTAGCAGCGGGCTTGGCGTTGAAGGGTACCGTGCCGGCCCTGCTCGCCGGGCAGCCCACCTTCGTGGCCCTGGCCTTGGGCGCGGGGGCGCTGGCTGTTGGTGGCTTTCGGGCGGCGGCCTTGGCGCCGGGCAGCCCGCCGGCCGGGGCGGTTGCGCCCGTGCCGCTGGCGGCCTGGCGGCCCTGGGTGGCGGGCGGGCTGCTGGGCCTGGCCGCCTTCAAAGTCACGCTGCTGCTGCCCTTTGCCGCGTGGTTTTTGTGGCGCCGGCAGTGGCCCGCGCTGGCCGTGGCCGCCGCCGTGGTGGCCCTGCTGAGTGCCGTGGCGGCGGTCTGGGCCCGGTTTCCGGCCGAGCTGCTGCCCTCCTACCAGCACTTGCTAGCTCAGGTGCGCGCCCAGGCCTTCGACCCCGCCGACCCCGACTACCCGCTCACCCAAGGCCTGACGCTGCGCCTGGAGCTGGGCAACGTGCTGGAGTGGCTGCGGCCGGGCAGCAGCGGTTGGCACCCGTGGCTGCACGGGCTGCTGTGGCTGGCGGCCGGCCTGCGCCTGGCCTGGCTGCGACAGGCCGGAAAATTAGCCGATGGGTACCTGTTGCTGGTGCTGAGCGTGCTTACCTTGCTCACCACCTATCATTTGTATTACGACGCGCTTCTGCTGCTGCCGCTGCTGGCATATGCGCCGGGCCTGTCCAAACGCGGGCAGGGGCTGCTGCTGGCGCTGCTGCTGCCCCTGCTGCTGCCGCTCAATGGCCTGGCCGTGGCCTCGGGCAACCCCGTGGCGCTGCAGGGCCTGTATTTTCTGATGCCGCTTTCGCTGCTGGGGGTGCTGGTGCTGCTGCTGGCCCGGCCGGTGGGCAAGGCCCGGGCCGATGGCCAAGAAAGCCCGTCCTGCTCATCTGGTGTCCGCGCAGCCGAAGCATAACGTTCCCGGGCGCTACGTACCGGCCGGCCTGGTTTTTTCGTTTACGCTTTTCAATACCCGCTTCTTTGCTTATGAAACGTTTTTTTCTTGCGCTGCTGCCCGTGCTGCTGGCCGGCGGCGCCCACGCCCAGCGCCCCACCGACCTGTGGTATTTCGGCCAGCAGGCCGGCCTCACCTTCGCCGACGGCAACGCGCCCAGGCCGCTCAACGACGGCAAGATGAGCACCTACGAGGGCTGCGCCGTGGCCACCACCGCCAAGGGCGAGTTGCTTTTCTACACCAACGGCGAAACCGTGTGGAACCGCAAGCACCAGCCCATGCCCAACGGCCGCCAGCTGATGGGCAGCGGCAGCAGCACCCAATCGGCCCTCATCGTGCCCGACCCGGGCGCGGGCAACGTGTTTTACATCTTCACCGTGGCGCCGCAGGGCACGCCCAACGGCCTGCGCTACTCCGTGGTGGACATGACCCGCGACGACGGCTTCGGCGACCTGCCCCGCGTGAACCTGCTGCTCATCCAGCCGGTGGCCGAAAAGCTGGCCGCCGTGCGCCACGCCAACGGCCGCGACACCTGGGTGGTGGCCCACCGCTGGAACTCCAACGCCTTCGTGAGCTACCTCGTCACGGCCGATGGAGTTTCCTCGGCCAAGCCCCTGATGAGCAACGTGGGCAGCATGAACGCCGGGCCCGGCCGCAACGCCATCGGCTCCCTCAAGTTCTCGCCCGACGGCCGCCACCTGGCCGCCGCCCTCTGGCGCGAAACCAACCGGTTTGAAACCTACGACTTCGACCGCAACACCGGCAAGGTGAGCAACCCGAGCAGCTTTGGGCCCTACGCCGAAGCCTACGGCGTGGAGTTCTCGCCCGACGGCTCCAAGGTGTACGGCAGCTGCAACGGCGTGGGCGGCGGCCAGACCGAAATCTGGCAATTCGACCTTAAAACCAAAGCTAAGACGCTGGTGGGCAAGTCGGCCAACCGCAAAATCGGCGCCCTGCAGCGCGGCCCCGACGGCCGCATCTACGTGGCCCGCGAAGACAACCCCAACCTCGGCGTGATTCAGGCCCCTAACGCCCTGGGCAAGGACTGCAAGTACACCGACGACGGCGTGAAGCTCGGCGGCCGGCGCAGCAAGCTGGGCCTGCCCGGGTTCGTGGTGGTGCCTTGACGCTGCGCTTAATGAGGAATGAAGAACTGTCATCCTGAGCAGAGCGAAGGACCTTATCACGCAGGAACAGTACACTTCGATTCTAACGACGCGAACCTAATAAGGTCCTTCGCTCTGCTCAGGATGACAATATTCCTCATTCCTCATTCCTCATTCCTCATATAAGCGCAGCGTCTAGCTTTTTCCGCCAATCTTGAAGCGCAGGAAGCCGAACGCCAGCGAGTAATAGGGCGCCTTTTCGCTGAAGTACCCCGTCACGTCGCGCGAGCTGACGCCGGCTTCCCACACGGGGCTCACCAGCGTGACGCCCAGCGGCAGGCTGGTGCCGTAGCCCGCACCACCGCTCACGCCGCTGCTCAGCCGCAGCCAGCGCGTGGGCTTGAAATCGACCCCCAGCCCCACAAAAGGCGCCGTGAGGTTGCCGGCCACCTTGTTGAGCGGGGCCGTGAAGTCCACCCCGGCCTCGAACAAGCTGCTGAGGCGCACGCCGGCGCCCAGGCGCAACTTGGCGGGCAGGGCGGCGGTGCGCTCCTGGGCCGCCTGGTAGGTGAAAAGGTTGGTTTGGTTGGTGTCGAACTGGTTGACAATTTCCTTCAGCACGTTGTAGCTGTTGATGCCCGTAGAGGACGTGGCCTGCAGTTTTTGGTCGGCGGCCGTCACCACGTTGCCGGTCCAGGTCATCGCGCCCAGGTCCGTCACCGACACGCCCAGGCGCAGCAGCTTGCCCACTTCGGCGGCCAGGCCCAGGTCGTAGCCGTTGCCGTGGCCCACGGGGTGCAGGCCCCCGCCGGTTTCAAAGTTGAACTGCGGGTTGGTGGCCAAGTTGCCATAATTGACCTTGAAAATGGGCGAGAGCGCCGTGTAGGCCGCCAAGCTGCCACCCGCCACCCGGATGTCGGCAATGCCAATGCCCTGGATGTAGCGGTAGCCCGCCCCGGCCGAGAGCTTGAACCCCACCTTATCGAGCACCCGGATGCCGTAGGACACGTTGTACTCGCTGGTCCAGGCCAGCTGGATGGAGGTGCCGTCGAGAAAGTTGGAGAGCAGCGGGGGCGGCAGCGTTTGGGTAGCCAGCACGGAGCTGGGGTAGTAGGGCTGCACGCTGGCCGCGTACTGGCCGTTCACGATGACGTCGGCCGCGTTGTGGTTCAGGGCCAGGTGGGCGCCCACCCGCTGGCGGTTGCTGAAAGCCAGGCCGCCCAGGCCGTTGGGCAAGCTCACGGCGAAACCCAGGGTGGTGAAGTCGGCATTGAAGTTGAGGGCGTTGTCGCCTTCGAAGCCCTTCACCAGCTCGGCCTTTTCGGCTGGGCCGATGGGTTGGCTGCTATCGAAGAGAATGTGTTTGAACAGGGTTTTGCTGAGCGTGCGCGAGGCCAGCCCGGCCCCGCCTTCGCCCACCGTGAAGGCCACCGTGGCCTCGCCGGGCCGGCCCAGGTTGGCCGGGTTGATGCCGATGGCTTGGTAATCCTGCGCGAAGGTGTTGATGACCCCGCCGCGGCCGGTGGCGGTGAAATTGCTCAGCTCGTTTTGGGCCCGCACGGCGGCGGGCAGGGCCAGCAGCGCGGCCAGCGGCAGGAGGCAGGGAGAAGCTTTCATACAGAAAAAGGGAGGGAGGGTTTAGCTTGCGGGTGGATTGCGCGGCTGTGAGTGGCAGAATAACGTCATGCTCATCTGGCGTCCGCTTGCCGAAGCATTTCTACCGCTACACTAACTCTGACTTAGAAGCTGCTTGGGTTGCCATTTGAACGGCGTAGAGACGCATATTTGCGTCTCGTCGTCCGCGCCGATTTGCTGATTATCGTTCAACCGAAGGTCAGCGGAGCTGACGACGAGACGCAAATATGCGTCTCTACACCGTTCGGGCAGCTTGGAGCTTGACTCAGACAGCTTCTTGGAGCAGTTCTCAAATCCGTGTACGCGAGCTGCCCCGTGCACGAACCGGAGAACCGCTGTAGGGCGCGGGTGAGATGTCTGGGCGGCGCTCAACATGACGTTCCAGAGATTTTCATTCGCCCGCAAGCTACCGCTTACCCGTCAATATGTTGCTCCCGAAACGCCTTTCCGCCGCCGAGTACGCCGCCGGCATCCGGGCCGGCTCCCGCACCGTGCTGGGCCGCGCCATCACGCTGGTCGAGAGCACCCTGCCTGCCGACCAGGCCCTGGCCCAGCAGGTGCTGCAGGCTGTACTGCCCCACACCGGCGGCAGCCTGCGGGTGGGCATCACGGGCGTGCCGGGCGTGGGCAAAAGCACGTTTATTGAAGCGCTGGGCCGTTATTTGGTTGAAACCCGGGGCGTGAAGCTGGCCGTGCTGGCCGTGGACCCCAGCAGCCAGCGCGGCGGCGGCAGCATCCTGGGCGACAAGACCCGGATGCCCTGGCTGGCGGCCCACGCGGCGGCGTTCATCCGGCCCTCGCCGGCCGGCGGCAGCCTCGGCGGCGTGGCCCGCGCCACCCGCGAGGCCCTGCTGCTGTGCGAAGCGGCGGGCCACGACGTCATTTTCGTCGAAACGGTGGGCGTGGGCCAGTCCGAAACCACCGTGCACGGCCTGGTCGATTTCTTCCTGCTGCTGATGCTGGCCGGCGCCGGCGACGAGCTCCAGGGCCTCAAGCGCGGCATCATGGAAATGGCCGACGCCCTGTGCATCACCAAGGCCGACCACGGCAACGAGCAAGCCGCCCGCCGCGCCAAAATAGACTACCATAGCGCGCTGCACCTGTTTCCGCCGGCGCCCTCGGGCCAGGCGGCGCCGGTGCTGCTCACCTCGGCCGCGGCCGGCACCGGCATCACGGAGGCGTGGGCTGTCATTGAAGCCTACGCCGCCGCCACCCGCGCCAGCGGCTACTTCGCGCAGCGGCGCCAGCAGCAGCAGCTCCAGTGGTTGCAGCACAGCATTGCGCAGGAGCTGGAAACCCGCTTTTACGCCAACGAAGCAGTGCGCCAGCAGCTGCCGGGCGTGCGGGCGGCCGTGGCGGCCGGGCAGCTCACCCCGTGGGCCGCGGCCGAGCAATTGCTGGGCCAATAGCGGGCAGAGAGAGCCGGCGCGGGCGCGCCGCGCCAGCGTCTTGCGCCCCGTACCTTGCGCCCATGTCCGATTTTCGCCTGCGCGTTTTCGCTGCCACTGCGCGCCACCTGAGCTTTACCAAGGCTGCGCAGGAGCTATTTATTTCCCAGCCCGCCGTCACGAAGCACATCCGGGAGCTGG
>Ga0209724_1000837_pt1 | contig 29026 bp, 26 predicted proteins | sample grotaG_FD_184143 | JGI IMG/M metagenome (GOLD analysis project Ga0209724, IMG submission 184143) | Glacier valley bacterial and archeal communities from Borup Fiord, Nunavut, Canada, to study Microbial Dark Matter (Phase II) -... | ecosystem: Environmental > Aquatic > Freshwater > Ice > Glacier ...
TCGGCTCGCTCGCTCGCGAACGCGTCGAGGCCGTGGCATCCACCCTCGACGGATTCGAGCTGGCCAATCGCGATCTCGAACTGCGCCAAGAGGGCGACGTTCTGGGCAGCGTGCAGTCCGGGGGGCGGTCGAGTCTTCGCCTGCTGCGGGTGACCCGAGACGGCGATGTCATCGTCGATGCTCGGAGTGCGGCATCCCAGCTATTCGAGGGCGATCCGTCGCTCGAGCACCATGAACCGTTGGCGGCCGCTTTGAACCGGCGATTGGATGCCGCCGCCGAAGCTTTCCTAGGCAAGAACTGACAGCTGCTCGAGGAAGCGCCCGCGGAGCCGCCCGATAGGGTGGGACCCATGCACAGGATCGCCGTTGTTCCTGGGTCATTCGACCCCATCACGCTGGGTCATCTCGACGTGATCGGCCGTGCGGCAGCGCTTTTCGACGAACTGCACGTGCTGGTGGTGCACAACCCCTCCAAGTCCGCGCTGCTACCGATCGCGCAGCGAGTCGCACTCATCGAGCAATCGGTGACGAGGGCTCAGCTCGCCGGCGACATCCGGGTGACGAGTTGGACGGTGGGCCTCCTCGTGGACTATTGCACCGATGTCGGCGCGACAGTGCTGGTCAAGGGCATCCGATCGCAGGTGGATGTCGCCTACGAGACACCCATGGCGATCGTCAACCACGACTTGGCGGGAGTCGAGACCATTTTCATGCTTCCCAGCCCAGAGCACGCTCACGTGTCGAGCTCTCTGGTTCGCCAGGTTGCAGCTCTCGGCGGAAATATCGCCCCCTATGTACCGCCGGCAGTTGCGGACTATCTTCGGTCGCGTGACCAGTAAACAACCCAACGCACTCAAGCAAGGAGACGGTGATGGCTAAGACCCCGGATAAAGACGCCAAGGCGAGGGAGGCCACGGCGGAAGCCGCGAAAGCCAAAGCCGCGAAAGCCGCGAAAGCCAAGGCTAAAGACAAAGAAAAGGCCAAGGAGGCGAAAGCCAAGGCCACGAAGAAGGCGAGGGACGCGAAGGCTCACGCGAAGGCTGACGCGAAGTCGAAAGCCAAGGAGTCGAAAGCCAAGGAGAAGAAAGTCAAAGAAAAGAAGGTGAAAGGCGAGGGCTCGACCAGGACGAAAAGCGCTTCGGTGAAGCGGGGCTCCACTTCGACGAAGCCGTCCGCGAAGAAGCCGGCCCGCGCGCAGGCGAGCTCCAGCACGCCCGCGTCACGATCCGCAATTCCCAAGCGTATTCCCCGCGCCAGCATCGACGACACCGTAGCCGCGCTCCGCATCCGGGCACGTGAAGCGGCCGTTCCCCGCTACTACCGCATGAGCAAGCCCGAGCTGGTCGCTGCTCTCAACTCGTAGCCGTTTGGCGACCGGCGCCCTCGTGGGGCCCGCGCTAGATCGTCAATTAAAGCTGCAGCTCGGACCGTCCGAACTTCTCTCGCAAGAACCTGCTTTGGTCACTGAGTGCATCCACGGCACTCGCGTAAACCGCAATGCGGATGCGATCACTCTCCTTCTCGAGGATCGTGAGCTGTTCGATCAGTTCGTCGTGGGCGCTCTTCTTTCCTTCCACCCGGGCCGAGAGGGCGAAAGTGCGCGGCAGGTTCAGAAAGGTCTGCACCGATGTCGGCAGGTAATCCAGCACCATCCGCTCGACCACATGTCGCTGGTCGGGTGCGGCCGAGAGTTCCGCCCAGCGCTTCACGACCTCGTCGAGCGCGTCGAGAATTCGAATGAGGATGGCATTCGCGTCACCCGTCAAGCGGCTCGCTTCCCCGGTCATGGCTCGACGCAGCACCTTGAGCTGGGCCGCAAGATCCTCAGCGGATGCCCCCTCCCCGATGTCGAGGCGCAGATCGACCCGGTCGCGCGGTGCGACCAGGGCGCCCACGCCGTAGCTCGCGGCCACGACCAGGGGCCAGAACGGTCCAAGGCCGACGACCAGCTGTGCCCCGACCGCAGCCACGGCGAGCACCCCGCCGAGGATGTTCTTCGACGATCCCAGCCAACGGCCGCCGCGGGATCGCCAGAACGCGCTACTGGTAGCCACGAATCTCCTGGAAAGCGCTGGCCAGATCACCGTTCAACGCGTCGAACGTTTTTCCCCCGGTGAGTTTGGCCACCGCAGTCAGCTCGTCGACGTTCCCGTTGCCGAATAGCACGACGAAGGTCGGTATGGACGCCGCGCGATCACCGAGGGACTCGAAGTACCGACGGAAGTCGTCCGCGTTCCGCCCGTTGGTGTTCTGGCCGTCTGTCATCAACACGACCGACACGAAGGTAGCCGGGCGTTCTTTCTTCTGCACGAGCGCGACTCCGTATGCGCTCACCAACGAGTCGTAGATCGCGGTTCCTCCATCCGCGATAAGCGAATCGGCAACGTCGCGGATCTGCTGGAGAGCCGCGGTCTTGTCAGTGTCGGGTACCTCGATGACGATCGGCTTCTGCGGGGCGTAGTCGAAGGGGATGAGGGTCACCCGCTCTCGACTGCGGAACGCGGCAAATCCACCTGCGGTGCTTTCGTCTGCACCCGCGAGATTCTTCAGCGCTTGTTGGAGGGCGGCGAGCCGTTCACCCGCCATCGAACCGGAGGTGTCGAGCACGAAAACCGTCTGTGCTGGCGCGCGCACCGTCTCGAGGTACGTGGATATGAGCGAGTTCGCCACGTCCAGGGTGTTGGGAAACGGCGTCTCGAAGAGTATTCCCGGCGGGAATGCGTTCCCGGTGTCGATCCCCGGCACACCGGGTCGGCGTTTGGTCTTATCGACGATCTGCTTCTGAACATCGGGCGTCGTCAGCCAACTGGTCAAAGAATCGAACAGCGGCTTCTTCGAGGCATCCGCCGACTTGAGCAGGGTGAGCGGGTAGTCGCTCGTGACCACGCCGTCGGTCGGGGTGATGATCGTGAGCGGTTCGCCGGTCGGCTGCAAGCCCATGAGCACGGATTCGTAGTTGATGATGCCGTCGACCACGTCGGGGTTGGCGATGAACCGGTCGGCCAAGAACCCCGAGGAGCCGGCGGTGAGTTTCTGCCCCGAGAAGAAACCGGTGAGCCCGGGGGTGACGGCTGCGATATCCGCATCGGTGAGCGCGGTCCCGGTGCCCGAGAGGGCGGTGGCAACAGCGACGAGCGCGCTGAATCCCGAGTTGGATGCGGCCGGGTTGGTCATGCCGTATGTGAACTTTCCGGCGGATGCTGCTGCGGCCAGATCGGCCCAGGTCGGGGGTGTTGTGTTCCAGCCCAGCTTGCGAGCCACCGACTGACGGAGCCCCAACACGACCGGAGACGTCATGACCTTCACACTCGAGGTGATGGCTGCCGTGCCCCCGGGTAGCAGGGAGAGATACCGGTTGTTGGGAAACCAGGTGCCGTCGTATTTGCCGTCGGCACCACCGGATGCCACGAGCTCGGTTCCCGCTAGGGTGCCGACGTATTGGAACGCGACCTTCACCCCGATGGCAGCGGCCGCCTCACTGAGAATCGGCACCATGTCTTTGACTTCACTACCGGCCAGGATTCGGAGTGTCTGGCCGTCATTCGGCAGGCCGCCGCCGTCCCCCCCGGGAATCGGATCGCATCCCGAGAGCAGCAGTGCCGAGATTGCCAGCATCCCGGCCACGATGGCGCGGCGGCGCATGATCAGCTCGCGGTTTCGGGTGCGGCGCGGTCCAGGTACTCGGTTGCTTCAGCGAGTCGAGATTGGAGGGCGGTTACCGTCTGCGCCATGGTCTCTACGGCCTTGATCTTGTAGCCGTCGAGGGCATCGATCGTCTCGTAGATGTTCTGGAAGGCACTCTGCAGAGAGTCGAGGCTGATGGTCGCCGACGTTGATTGCTCCGCAATCGCGGTGGACTGCGTTTTGAGCATCTGGGAGGTCGCGACGATGAGATTCGAGGTGGTCGTGTTGAGCGCCGTGATCTGATCGAGTACGAGCTTCTGATTGGCGAGGGCCTGAGCAACGATGACGGCTGTGCGCAGCGCCGAGATCGTTGTGGTCGTGGCGCGCTCGACCCCCTTGATCAGTTCGATGTTGTTCTTGCGCACGACGTCCAACGCGAGGTAGCCCTGCGCGCTGACCGCGAGTTGCGTCAACAGGTCTTGGTGCTTCTGCCGGATGGCGAACAGCAGGTCGGCGGTGAGCGCATCTGCTCGGGCAGCATCAGTGACCCGTACGGTGTCAATCGTCTGGACGAGTTGGGCGTCGAGGGCGCTCGTGAGCACCGCGTATTCCTGCAACTTGTTCATCGTGTCCCAGAGGCGCACCTTCTCACCCTCTACGGCGGCGTTGTCTTTCTGCAGCGAATCCTGTCCGTTCTGCAACGCCTGCAGGATCTTGTTGAGCTGCGTCTGCGCGGAGGCGTACTTTGCAAAATAGCTTCGGATCTTGTCGCGGAACGGGATGAGGTTCAACAGCATCTGGCCGATTCCGCCCTCGGCTTTCGTCGGGTCCAGGTCCTCAATGGTCATCCTCAGCTCGACGAGCGTGTTGGCGACTTTGCGCTGGGCGTCCCCGTCATCCCCAGCACCGCGTGCTGCTGCCAGTGCTGCTACCGGGCGCTCGAGCATGCGATTGGTGACGGCGGCGGCGCTGCGGATCTCGTCCCGGCCCATCGCGGCCACATCGTTGATCTTCTTCGTGAACTCCGGGGCGTGCGGGTCGGCGTCGACCAGGCCCGCGATGAAGGTCTTGGCGCGCTCAGCCAGTTCGGTGCTCCGGGCGTCGTCGATGGGCATCATCGAGCTTGCTTGGGCAATCCCGACGTTGGGCACCGCCGCTGGCGGCACGAGCACGAGGTCGGACTGCACTTCCGGAGCGGTTACCGGAGTTGCGGATGTCGCGGGGGTGAGATCGAGCGGCGAGGCGGTCATGATTCTCCTGGTTCGGTCGGCGAGTGCACTGGGGTCACGAAGGTTGAGAGGTCGGTGGTCTGGGGTCGTCTTCATCCACCGGAGTTGGTGCTCACCGGGGCGGGAGGGGTGTCGTACCGGGAACTGATCTCGGTGATCATCGATTCGAGGGTCTCGAAACTGGGTGGCTCGACCACGTTGACCGGGTTGGGTGGAACGGCAAGGTTGTTCTCGGTCAGGGTAGCGCTGAACAGTGACGCGTCGGCAGGTCGGAAACCGTATTTTGCTGCGAGTTTGGCCAGTCTCGGGTCATCCACCATGAGCTGCCCTACAGCCGATCCGTTTGCGCTCAGAGGCACGATCGTGTGCTTGGACAGCACCGTGGGCTCGGGGTACATCAGCACCATGTCTTTCGTTATGGCGTTGGTCCCGGTAGGACTCATCTGACGGCCCAGAAATTGAGCTTCGTAGATCATCACCATCGGTTTGGACCCGATGCCCTGCGACAGGTAATCCTCGAACGGGGCCTCTGAGGATGACGCCGAGAATCCCTGCTGCAGAAACAGCGATGACATCTGATCGATGACAGCCTTTTCCGCTTCGGGCGAGCTGACGATCGAGTTGCCGTTGGCGACATAGGAGGCGATCGACAGGTACATCGCTGCCGAGTTCGATTGCCGGATGTCGGTGCTGGAGATCAAGACCGACCGCGAACTGGGATACAGGTCGGCGGCACCGGGAAGCTCGTTCCACCGTGTGCCGGCTGCCACGATCTGCAGATATCTCGCCACGTCCAGGTGCCAGGTTCCCGCTGAATCCTGCGATGCGACGCCGGCCGCTGCGAGGAGCGTGACGATGGGGGTGAATGTCGCGATGGCCATCGGCGAGTAGAAGGGGGCATAAACCGTGGTGGCCCCGGTTTCCCGCTTGATCTTCTCGGCCGCTGGCGCGGATGCCGGGAAGACGAAATCGACTCCGGACAGGTCGACCGTCGTGGCGATCTGGCGCGAGCCCGCGGTGGTGATGCGCACATCCAGGCCCTTCTCGGCGAAAATCGCTTTCACTTCGGGGTCTTCGAAGAACGGCTTCTTCTCGGAACCGATCACCCCTTTCACCATCGCGAGGTTCTGAGGGCTGGCTCCACCGCCCGTGCCGCCGGGTGAGGATGCTCCGCCGAAGAGCGCGCCGCCGAACACCGCCAAAACGATGCCCGCGACGAGGAGACCGGCTACCACCAGTCCGATGACCCGCTTCGCGGTGGCCGTCAACTGACTCGTGTCTCCTCTACCGGGGAACGGAGGGCATGGGTGGTGGCGAAAGGTACGCGGATGAGGTCGGGGCGCAGGGGATCGGGGCGCATGGCATCAGATTAGAGGGTGCATGTGAAGAGGTGCCCCTGAATTCTCGATGCCATCTCACGTGTGGGCGAGCAATCAGCGAACCGCGCCGCAACCGCACCGGGAAGAGCACAATGGAACCCGTGACCCTCACCCTCGGATACAAAGCCTCCGCAGAACAATTCAGCCCACGAGAATTGGTGGAGATCGCCGTTGCGGCCGAAGCTCACGGCATGGAGAGCGTCGCGGTGAGTGACCACTTCCAACCGTGGCGCGACAATGGCGGACACGCGCCGTTCTCGCTCGCGTGGATCGCGGCCGTCGGGGAGCGCACCGAACGCATCCGTATCGGGACAAGCGTGATGACACCGACCTTCCGCTACAACCCGGCGGTGCTGGCACAGGCGTTCGCGACCCTGGGCGAGCTCTACCCGAGCCGCATTTTTCTCGGTGTCGGCACGGGGGAGGCGCTGAATGAGGTGGCGACCGGATTCCGCGGCGCGGGCGCCCAGGATTGGCCCGAGTTCAAGGAACGGTTTGCGCGCCTCCGGGAAGCCGTCGACCTGATGCGGCAGCTCTGGACCGAGGATCGGGTGAACTTCGCTGGCGAGTATTACTCAACCCACGACGCGTCCATCTACGATCGACCGGACCAGCCCATCCCGGTCTACATCGCAGCGGGGGGCCCGGTCGTGGCCAGATATGCGGGCCGTGCAGGCGACGGATTCATCTGCACATCGGGTAAAGGCATGGGCCTGTACACCGACGAGCTCATTCCGGCGGTGAAGGAGGGGGCGGCGAAGGCGTCGCGATCCTACGACGACATCGACCGCATGATCGAGATCAAGCTCAGTTATGACACCGACGCAGAGACGGCTCTGCAGAACACCCGGTTCTGGGCACCCCTGGCGCTGTCGAAAGAACAGAAGCACGACATCACCGACCCGATGGAGATGGAGGCGGCGGCAGATGCGCTGCCGATCGAGCAGATCGCCTCACGCTGGATCGTCGGTAACGACCCAGCGGCGGTCGTCGATCAGGTGAAAAAGTACGTCGACGCGGGCTTCAACCACTTGGTCTTCCACGCTCCCGGTCATGATCAGCGTCGGTTCCTCGATCTTTTCGAGCGGGACCTGGCACCGCGCTTGCGCGAATTGGCGTAGTTGCATCCGCATCGGTCGTCAGGGGCATTCTCGATGATGTGCACGAGCGCCATCGCGTGCCCCCGGCCCACCCCGTAATCGGCCGCGAGCCATTCGATGGAGCGTCGCTCTCTCCGGGTCTGGTGTGAGGTTCTCCTTCACGTCGAAGTAGCTCCTTCGGCGTGCGAGGGGCACGAGCTACCTAAGCTGGTCGCGTGATGCTCACCGTTTTCGCCATCGGGGGCCTGCCGGAGTTCGTCGCCGGTGACGACCTCCCGCGCGTCATCGGGGATGCCGTCGAGGGGGTGCTTCGGTCCGGCGACATCCTGGCCATCACGTCCAAGATCGTCAGCAAGGCCGAGGGCAGGCACGTGACGGCCGCCGATCGCGAACAGGCGATCACGGATGAGACGGTGCGCGTGGTCGCGACCCGCGAGCATCCGGGGGGGCTCACCCGTATCGTCGAGAACCGGCTGGGCCTGGTTTTGGCGGCCGCGGGCGTCGACACGAGCAATGCCCCGGACGGCACCGTTCTGCTGCTGCCCATCGATCCGGATGCCTCGGCTCTCGCCCTCTGCACGGCCCTCCGATCCCGGCTGGGCCTCCGCGTGGGGGTACTCATCACCGATACCCTGGGCCGGCCCTGGCGCGAAGGCCAGACGGATGCGGCGATCGGCGCGGCGGGTATCCGCGTGCTCGATGACCTCCGCGGCACGAATGATGCGAACGGTCGGCGATTGGTTGTCACGGCCGCCGCCGTCGCGGACGAGATCGCCGCCGCCGCCGACCTGGTCAAGGGCAAGGCTTCCGGCCTGCCCGTTGCGATCGTGCGGGGGATGGGTCATCTCGTCACCGACCTCGACGAGCCCGGAGCGCGATCCCTCGTACGCTCTGCGGCCGACGACATGTTCCGCCTCGGCACGAACGAAGCCTGGGCCGAAGGGTATGCGGCGGGGCTGCATGCAGCAGGATCGACGGAGGAAGAGCCGTTGACCACGGTGGTGCGGGCCACGGTGGCGCGGGCCACGGGAACGCGGACAGCGGGCATGCATGAGCCGGGGTCAGAGGCGTGACCGATTGGATCGTGATCGTGCCGGTCAAGGGAACGAGCGATGCTAAATCCCGCCTCGGCGCGGGGACGGCCCGGCGGGCGGCCCTCGCGCGCGCGATCGCTCTCGACACGGTTGAGGCAGCCGTCGGCTCCGCCGGGGTTTCCCAGGTGGTGGTCGTCACGGGTCCCGACCTCGCTCCGGCGCTATCCGGCCTCGGCGCCGTCATCGTGCCCGACCCGGAGGGCGGGCTGATTGCCGCAATCACGTCGGCGTTGGCCGTGGCGTCAGCGCTCGACGCGGATGCCGCAACGGCAGTACTGCTCGGAGACCTGCCGGGCTTGCAGCCTGCAGAACTCTCCCTGGCGCTCGCCGCGGCATCCCGGCACCCGCGCGCGATGGTCGCGGACGCTGAGGGCCTTGGTACCGTGCTGATCACGGCGACATCCGGCCAGGCCCACGCGCCATCGTTCGGATCGGGGTCTCGCGCAGCCCATGCGGCGCTCGGCTATCGCGAGCTGACGGGGCAATGGCCGGGCCTGCGCCGGGATGTCGACACTGCCGCCGATCTCGAGGCCGTGAGGTCGGGCGGGCGGCTCGGCCGTCGAACGCAGGAGGCACTGGGCGCCTAGGCGGCTTAGGCGAACCCGGCCGTGGCGCCCCGATCAGCCTCGCCTTATCGAGACGGCGCGCTTACAGTCGCATCATGATCCAGGTTCTACTGCCCGCCCTGACCCTCGCCGTTCTCATCCCGCTCGTCGGGTCGCTGCTCTGGTACGTGCTCGGAAAGGAACGAGTCGAACGCCATGACACACCGAGCTTCGATGACCCCCGCCGCTAAACCGCGCACCGGATGCGACCCAGTACCGTCGAGGCGGATACGGCGGCCATCGGCCGCGAAGTCGAGTTCCCCGACCGGGAGGTGGAGATTCGCCGCCTCGAAGATCAACTGCAGGGAAAGCGGCGCCGAGCCATCGAGGGCCAGAACGTGCTCGGGGATCAGGTTGGCGGGAGCCCTGGTACACGCTAGAGACGGGCGGCCACTGCGAGAACGTCCCGTGCGAGGGCTGCGCTGAGCCCGAGATCGCTCATGCGCAGCGGTACTGCCGATGCGGTGATCCCACCCGCCTCGATCGCGGGCAGCAGCGCGGCATCCGCCTCATCGACCAGCCACGCATCGAGGATGCCGCCGGCCGAACGTGCGCGGTAGTGCAGCGCGACCGCGTCCGCGGTCGTCGCCACTCCGATGGCGCTGAGGCACGCATCCGCCATGCCGCGAACCACAGCGCCCGCAATGATCGGAGAGACGCCGATCACCGGGGCTGGCGACGCCAGAACCGCTTCCCGAATGCCGGGAATCGCGAGGATCGGCGCGATCGATACCACCGGATTCGACGGTGCGAGCACGATGACGTCGGCGCTGGCGATCGCCTCGAGCACCCCGGGCGCCGGGCTCGAGGCGGGCGCGTTCCGGTACTCGAACGAGAGCGCGGGGATGCTGGCCCGGTAGCGGGTCCACCACTCCTGCAGATGCATGGTCCGGTCTGCGACGTGCACCTGGGTCTCGACCTCATCGTCGGTGGCGGGGATCAACCGCACCCCGAGCGGCCAGCGTGCCGTGATGCGATCGGTTGCTGCGCTCAGGGGTAGCCCCTCGCGCAACAGGCCGCTTCGGGCGATGTGGGTGCCGAGGTCGAGGTCACCGAGCGTGAACCATTCCCACCCCGCCCCGTACGCCGCCAGTTCGCCGGCTACCCGCTCGCTCTCGTCCCGGCGGCCCCATCCGCGAATATCGTCGTTCGCTCCGGCGAGGGTGTACATGATCGAGTCCAGGTCGGGGGTGATCCGCAGGCCGGTCAACCACATGTCGTCGCCGACGTTCACGATCGCGGTGATCTCGTGAGAACCCCCATCGCCGCTGCCACCCACCGCACGCAGGTGTTCGCGCAATCCGCGGAGGAAGCGCGCCCCCCCGACGCCACCGCACAGGACAGCGATTCTCATCAGGCAAGGCTAACCACCCGGGCTGGTTGCCTCGGTGAACTCCCGGTTCCGCACCATCGATATCTGGCACACTCGTGTGGTGGAGAGTGCGGCGTCGAACCTCGGGCTGGAGCATCCTGCCGCTACGGCTCGTCCCGCTGTGTCCGCGGTCATGCCGTCGTCCGCCCCGCCCCCGATGCAGCGCGAGGAGTTCTCCGCCGTCACACGGTCGATCCTGCGGATGATCGAAACGGTCATCGACGGCAAGGCCCACGCGGTAGAGATGGCCGTCACCGTGCTTCTGGCGGAGGGGCACTTGCTGATCGAGGATGTTCCCGGCGTCGGCAAGACGATGCTCGCGCGAGCTCTGGCACGCAGCGTCGATTGCTCCGTTTCGCGCATCCAGTTCACCCCTGACCTCCTGCCCGCCGATATCACCGGGGTCTCGGTGTACAACCAGGCGACCCGCGAGTTCGAGTTCAAGCCCGGCCCGGTCTTTGCCAACATCGTCATCGGTGACGAGATCAACCGGGCGAGCCCGAAGACCCAATCCGCGCTCCTCGAGAGCATGGAGGAGGGCAATGTCACCGTCGACGGGCGCAGTTACGCCCTCGCGGCCCCGTTCATCGTCGTGGCGACGCAGAACCCGATCGAGATGGAGGGCACCTATCCCCTCCCCGAAGCGCAGCGAGACCGGTTCATGGCTCGCATCTCTATGGGCTACCCGGATGCCTCGGCGGAACTGGAGATGCTGAGAACCCGCGCGACCGCAAGCCCGCTCGACGCCGTGCGACCCGTCGTCGATGCGCGCGGGCTCGCCCGGCTCATCGCTGTGACGCGCGCGGTGTACGCAAGTCGCGCGGTGGAGCAGTACGCCGTGGCCTTAGCACAGGCCACGAGGCAACATCCCGACCTGAGACTCGGCGCGAGTCCGCGAGCGACTCTGCAACTCGTGCGCGCGGCCAAGGCCCGGGCCGCACTGGACGGGCGGGAATTCGTGCTTCCCGACGACATCGACGCCCTGGCCTTGCCGGTGCTCGGTCACCGCCTGATCGCGGCCCGGCGGTCCGGAAGTGGTCAGTCCGCGATGTCCGTTGCCCCGGTGGCCGAGACGATCGCTCGCATCGTGGCCGACACGCCCGTCCCCCTGGGTGCTTCGGCATCCTCCTGAACCATGGCGAAGCGGCGCATCCCTCTGATCGCGGGGATCTCCCTCACGGCTCGCGGATGGGCGTTTCTGGGGGCCAGCTCCATCTTCGTCATCGCCGCCTACGCCGGGGGAACCCGCGAGCTGCTCTACGTCGCCGCTCTGCTCGCGGCGCTCCCCGTCATCGGGTTACTGGTGTTGCTGAGGGCACGGCCGCGGATGCAGGTGACGCGCGTGACCGATCACCCGGTGACCCCGGCTGGGCACGGCGCAACGGTGACGGTGCGGGTGAGAAATCTGGCCGCCCGCGGCAGTCTGCGTGCGCGCTGGACCGATCCCGTGCCCTGGCCGGAAAAGCTTCCGGGCGTTGCGCCTGCGGGGGACCTGCCGCCGCTTCGCCCGCGCGGAGTGCGTTTTGCAGCAGACAATTCGGTGACGATGACGTATTCGATACGGCCACCGCAGAGGGGTCTCTACTCGATCGGGCCACTGCGACTCGATCTCTTGGACGCTTTCGAACTGGTAGCGCTGAGTACGACCGTTGGCACCGGTCACCAACTGATCGTGATCCCCGAGGTCGTGCGGCTCGGAGAAGCGGAACTGGCCGCCTCCGTCGGTAATGGCGACGCCCCGGTTCTGCGGCGACGGGTGGTGGGAGACGACGACGATTCGATGACCCGCGAATACCGATCGGGCGACGCGCTGCGACGAGTGCATTGGCGGGCATCCGCTCGGCATGGCGGCCTCATGGTGCGACAGGAGGAGCAGCGAAGTTTTCCGCGCGCCCGGGTCGTCGTCGACACTCTGGCGGACGGATACGGGGACTGGCTCGAAGGCCGCAGCGAGACCTTCGAGTGGGTGGTGAGGATGCTCGCGTCCGTCGCCGTGCATCTGCGGCGACACGGTTTTCTGGTGACGATCGACGAGACCGCGCATTCTCAGATTTTTTCGGCTGCTCACGTTTCCCGGCTCGGGTCCGGTTCGCGTTTCAGCGATCCGTCGCATCTCTGGGACGAGGAAGCTCTTCTCACAGCGCTCGCCACCATGACGGGGGCTCCTGCGGGCGCATCCTCCGACGCCGGAGCCATCCCGGGGGAACGGTCGGGCATCGTGATCGCCATCGTCGGTTCGGCACAGGCGCACACTATCGATTCGCTCGTAGAGCACCGCGGCCCCGGCGAGGTCGGTATCGTATTCGTCGTGAGCGGGCGATCCGTTCGCGATCGACTGAACGCCTCGCTCGGCAAGCGGCCCGTGAACCTATCGAGCATCGAGCGTCTCGCCGAGGCGGGATGGACGGTCGTTCCGGTGGACACCGACACCGACCCCGCACTCGCGTGGGCCACCGCCCTCGATGTGGGAGAGCATCGTGGCATCGCCTGAACGGCGCGCGGCGGGCGACTCGAACCCAGCGCTCATCAGGTCGGGTTGGCTACTGACCATCCTGATTCTCGCCGGGGTCGGCTTCGCGGCGTGGGGACTGTCCAGCATCCTCGCCGGGGTCGCCTGGTGGTTCGAGATGATGCCGGTGGCCGTGGTTGTCGCGGTCACCGCTGCTGTGGTTCGCACCGTCACCGGGCGGCGGTGGTGGGCTTCGGCGGCCGCCGCGGCCGCCGGGCTCGGTACCGTGACGGTCATCTTCGGGGCGGGGACGGGGCTGGCCGGCGTCATCCCGACCCCGGCCACGGCCGAAGTACTGGAACAGCTTCGAGTGGCCGCGCTCGAATCGATCGCGGTGCAGAAGGTGCCCGCCGATGTCGACCACGGCATCCTGTATCTGCTGTGCGCCGGGATCGCTGCGATCACCCTGGCGATGGATGTCGCCGTGTTCAACTCGCGGTTTCCCGCCCTGGCAGGGATCCCCCTGCTCGTGTTGCTGCTCGTGCCGAGTCTGGTTCGGCCGGAACTCGACGACGGCTTGGTCTTCGTGCTCGCCGGGGCGACCTATTTGGCCATCCTTCTGGTGAGCTCACGCTCTCCGGTGCGACGGCCGGCGCTCGGTGTTGCAGCGGTGGCGTTGGCGATGGCCCTAATACTCCCGCTCGCGTTACCCGCTGTGACCCCGGGTAATGCCGCGGCCGGTGCGGGCGGATCGTTGACCGCCGGCCTCAATCCGATCATCACTCTCGGTGACGACCTGCGCCAGGGGATCGACGCGACGGCACTCACCTACGCGAGTGACGAACCCGGCGGACAGTACCTCCGGCTCACCACACTGGACGATTTCAGTGGAACGTCGTGGCAACCCACCCCGGCGGACCTCGACCCCGGCAACAGTATTCACGCGATCGGGCCGGCGCCCGGCCTGGGTGCCGCGGTCTCGACGACGACGACCCTGACCCGCATCGCCGTCTCGGATGTGCTCAGCCGTTGGCTGCCGGTGCCCTACGCGCCGACTTCCATCACGGGCCTGGCCGGTTCCTGGAGCTGGGAACCGGAAGGCCTCTCCGTGCGTTCGGATGCCGCGAACGCGCGCGGCCAGCGCTACGACGTCACCGGCTTGCAGATCAGCCCGTCCGTGGAACAGCTGATTGCCGCGGGAACCACGGTGCCGCAGGGGATGGAGCGTTACCTCTCGCTGCCGATCGATCTCCCCTCCGTGGTCGGCACTCGTGCGGTGGAAGTGGTGGCCGGCGCCAGCAACAACTACCAGAAGGCCGTCGCGCTGCAATCGTACTTTCGCGGTGGCACTTTCACGTACTCCCAACTCGCGCCCGTTGCAGAGGGCTACGACGGGTCGGGCGCTGCCGTCCTGCAGAAGTTTCTCGAGGTGAAGTCGGGTTACTGCGTGCATTTCGCTTCGGCGATGGCCTCGATGGCGCGCACGCTCGGCATCCCCGCCAGAGTCGCGGTCGGGTTCACCCCAGGTCAGCCGACCGCGGGGCTACCGACCGGCGCCGAGCAGGCAGGCGCAAAGACCTTCACCGTCACCACCCATGACCTGCACGCCTGGCCGGAACTCTTCTTCGACGGGGTCGGGTGGGTGCGCTTCGAGCCGACTCCGGGCCGGGGGTTCACGCCCCAATTCACGCAGGCCTCGGTGGATGACCCGGCGACACCCCTCGTGGATGAGTCGGCGGCGTCGAAACCCGCCGCCCGCGCTGCGCCGGTACTGCCCAAAGAGGACTCGCAAACCGTGCCTGTCGACGTGGCAAGCCCCTCGACTTCGGTGGCCTCGACGCTGGGACACTGGTGGTGGGTAGCAGTTCTGCTCGCCGCTTTGCTCGGTCTCACTCCGCTCTCGGTCAGGTGGGCGATGCGATCTCGGCGATCGGCGCGGGCGAGGCGGGGCTCCGCCACGGCCGCGTGGGGAGAGGTGACCGCCACCGCCTTCGATCTGGGGATGGCGATCCCGGCCGCGGGATCACCCCGCCAGATCGGCGCCGTGATCGCGGCGCCTCTGCCGCGCGCCGCGGCCGAGGCGGTGACTCGGCTGCAGCAGGCGGTGGAACATGAAGCGTTCGGTCCCGAAGATTCTCCTGAGCGGGATCGTGAGCACAGTGCGGATCGAAACCGTGGCCTCACGTCCGATCTCGGCAGGGTTCTCGTCTCGATGAGCCGTGCCATTCCGTGGCGGGATCGGCTGACCACCCGGCTCCTGCCGCGTTCGGTGTTGGGCCGATGGGGATATTCCCCCCGCGGCGGAAAGAGAAGGGAGCAGACCGTTCCGGCGTAATGCGATACTGAGTCACTCAGCGAAGGAATGACACCCATGACCGTTGTACGAGCCGCCATCACCCAGACCACGTGGACGGGTGACAAGGCGTCCATGCTCGACAAGCACGAGGGCTTCGCACGGGATGCCGTGGCCGCCGGCGCCCAGGTGATCTGCTTCCAGGAATTGTTCTACGGCCCGTACTTCGGCATCACCGAGGACAAGAAGTACTACGCCTATGCCGAATCCTCAGCCGGGCCCATCGTGCAACGGTTCGCCGCCCTCGCCCGCGAATTGAACCTCGTGATGGTGCTGCCGATCTACGAGGAGGACATGCCGGGGGTGTACTACAACACCGCCGTCGTCGTCGACTCGGACGGAACGATCCTCGGCAAGTACCGCAAGCACCACATCCCGCACCTCGACCGTTTTTGGGAGAAGTTCTACTTCCGCCCCGGCAACCTCGGCTACCCGGTCTTCAACACGGCCGTCGGGCCCATCGGGGTCTACATCTGTTACGACCGGCACTTCCCGGAAGGCTGGCGCGAACTGGGATTGAACGGTGCGCAGATCGTCTTCAACCCGAATGCCACGAAGCCCGGGCTCTCCAATCGGCTGTGGGAGATCGAGCAGCCCGCCGCGGCTGCCGCGAACGGGTACTTCGTCGCCGCCGCCAACCGGGTGGGCAGGGAGGACAACGAGTACGGTGACCTCGCCGTCACCTTCTACGGCAAGAGCCAATTCGTCGACCCGCAGGGCAACCTCATCGGAGCGTACGGCAGCGGGGAGTCGGAAGAGGTGGTGATCCGCGACCTCGAGATGGACATGATCCGCCAGGTGCGCGACGACTGGCAGTTCTACCGCGATCGTCGTCCGGAGTCATACACGTCGACCACGAAGCCGTGACCGGCCCAACAACCATAAGAAGGCACCGTGACGAAGACGCTCATCATCAACGGAACCGTTGTCTCCGCGACGGGGCGTGCCGTCGCGGATGTGCTGGTCGACGGCGAGACGATAGCCGCGGTGCTCGCACCCGGCTCGCACCTCCTGGGCTTCGATATCGCGGCAAACGTGGATGCCGTCATCGACGCCGCTGGCAAGTACGTCATCCCGGGGGGCGTGGACGCCCACACCCACATGGAGCTGCCGTTCGGGGGCACCGCGGCATCCGACACCTTCGAGACCGGCACCCGGGCCGCCGCCTGGGGCGGCACGACGACGATCATCGACTTCGCCGTGCAGACCTACGGGCAACGGGTGATGGATGGCCTGGCGGCCTGGCACGCCAAGGCCGACGGCAACTGCGCGATCGATTACGCCTTCCACCAGATCATCGGCGACGTGAACGAGGATTCGCTGCAGGCGATGCGTGCGTTGCCCGATGAGGGCATCAGCAGTTACAAGATGTTCATGGCCTACCCGGGCGTCTTCTACTCCGACGACGCGCAAATTCTGAAAGCGATGCAGGTCGCGGCGAGCACCGGCCTCATGACGATGATGCACGCGGAGAACGGTCCCGCGATCGACGTACTCGTTGCGCAGTTGCTCGCGCAGGGCAAGACCGACCCGGTCAACCACGGGCTCGCCCGGGCGTGGCAGATGGAGGAGGAGGCGACTCACCGCGCCATCATGCTGGCCAACCTCACCGGCGCGCCGCTCTACGTGGTGCACGTCAGTGCGAAGCAGGCCGTCGCCCAGCTAGCCGAAGCGCGTGACAACGGTCAGAACGTCTTCGGCGAGACCTGCCCGCAGTACCTGTACCTCTCCCTGGAAGAGCAGCTCGGAGCTTCGAGTGAGGAGTGGGGCAACTTCGAGGGCGCGAAATGGGTCTGCTCGACACCCCTGCGCTCAAAAGCCGAGGGTCATCAGGCGCACATGTGGCAGTCGCTTCGCACCAACGACATCCAGATGGTGTCCACCGACCACTGCCCGTTCTGTATGAAGGGGCAGAAAGATCTCGGCCTCGGTGATTTCTCGAAGATCCCGAATGGCATCGGCTCGGTCGAGCACCGGATGGACCTCCTGTATCAGGGCGTCGTCGACGCTCAGATCTCGCTCGAGCGCTGGGTGGAGATCACGGCGACCACTCCCGCGCGCATGTTCGGTCTCTACGGCCGCAAGGGAGTCATCCAGCCGGGTGCCGACGCGGACATCGTGATCTACGACCCGAACGGGCATACCTCGATCGGCTACGACCGCGATGCCGACGGCCTCCCGACCGGCAAGAAGCACCACATGAACATGGACCACGCGGCTTGGGAGGGCTTCGAGATCGATGGCCATGTCGATACGGTGCTCTCCCGCGGAAAGGTCATCGTCGACGGCGAGGAGTATCTCGGCGCCAAGGGGGATGGCCGCTTCCTCAAACGCGGCCTATCGCAGTACCTCATCTGATGACGCCGCCGGCCAGAATGCCCGCGCGGCAACGATAGGAGTACACGTCATGCAATTCGGAGCGGTCCTGCAGACCAACCCCCCGGCATCCCGCACCATCCACCTCGCCAAGCTCGCCGAGCAGTACGGGTTCGAGTACGTGTGGACCTTCGATTCGCACCTGCTGTGGGAGGAGCCTTACGTCATCTACAGTGCGATCCTCGCGCAAACCCACCGGGTGATCGTCGGCCCGATGGTCACCAACCCGGCCACCCGGGACTGGACGGTCACGGCATCCGTCTTCGCCACTCTCAACGAGATGTACGGCAACCGCACCGTGATCGGCATCGGCCGGGGCGATTCGGCCGTCCGCGTAACCAACGGCGCGCCCACCACGCTCAAGGCCCTTCGCGAATCCATCCATGTCATCCGGGAGCTCGCCAACTCGCGCTCGGTCGAATACAACGGCGCACAGCTGCAATTCCCGTGGTCGCACGGCTCGCAAGTCGAACTGTGGGTCGCCGCCTACGGTCCGCTCGCCCTCAAGCTGACGGGGGAGGTCGGTGACGGGTTCATCCTTCAGCTGGCTGACCTCGACATCGCCGAGTGGATGATCACCACGGTCCGGGATGCCGCGGCAGCCGCCGGCCGCGACCCCATGTCGATCAAGTTCTGCGTCGCTGCGCCCATGTACATCGGCGATTCCGCGGATCCGCAGACCCTCGCTCATATGCGCGAGCAGACCCGCTGGTTCGGCGGGATGGTGGGCAATCACGTGGCCGACATCGTGGCCAAGTACGGCACGGGCGGAGCTGTACCGAAGGCGCTCACCGACTACATCGCCGCGCGCGAAGGGTACGACTACAACCAGCATGGGCTCGCCGGCAACACCCACGCTGACTTCGTTCCCGATGAGATCGTCGACCGGTTCTGCATCCTGGGCACCGCAGCCGAGCACATCGAGAAACTGAGAGCGCTCAAGGAACTCGGGGTCGACCAGTTCGCCGGCTACCTCCAGCACGACAATAAAGAGGAAACCCTGCGGGTCTACGGCGAAACCGTGATTCCGGCCCTGCGTGATCACACCGTGGCGAAGGTCTGATGCGCACGCGGGCGGTGCTGTTGGGTGTAACGAGCATCGCGCTGCTCGGGGTGATCTGGGAGGGCTATAAGGCAGTCGGGCCGGTCGGTGGCTTCGATCTGTTCGGAGTGCAGTTGTTGCCACGCACGTCGGACATCGCAATGCCCCAGATCGTGGATATGGTCGCCCGGTCGCTCGCTCCGGTGAGCTCGGCGCCGGGTTCGCAGCCGGTGTGGCTTGCCGTCGTGATCGCATGCCTGTCCAGCCTCGCGACTGCGGCGGTCGGCCTCGCGGTGGGCGGCGTGGTCGGCTTCGCACTGGCCCTGCTCATGTTGCGATTTCGGCTCGCGGAGGCGGCAGTGTTCCCGTGGCTCGTGCTCAGCCAGACGGTACCTCTGATCGCCCTCGCGCCTGTGATAGTCAGCTGGGGCGGCCGCGTACAGATCGGCGACTTCGAGTGGCAGCGGTGGATGTCGGTGGCGATCATCGCCAGTTATCTCGCCTTCTTTCCGATTGCGGTCGGCGCGTTGCGCGGGCTGCAATCGCCCACCACGGCCCAGCAGGAACTGATGCATTCCTTCGCGGCCGGGTGGCGCGCGAGCCTGTTGCACCTGCGGCTGCCGGCGAGCGTGCCGTATCTGATCCCTGCTCTGCGGCTCGGTGCAGCCTCGGCGATCATCGGCACGGTTGTGGCGGAGGTGTCGACGGGAGCCAAAGGCGGCATCGGCCGACTGATCATCGAGTACGCGCAGTCCGGGTCATCCGATCCCGCGAAAGCATTCTCACCCATCGCCGGTGCCGTGGTCATGGGATTGGCGGCGGCGGGCATCGTCGCCGTGATCGCGCTGACGCTGGGGCGGTTCCGACGCACGGAGGATGCCGCATTATGAGTGCCGTGGTCGCGACCGGGGTTGTGAAGACATTCCAGACCGGGAGTGGGTTGATAACGGCTCTCGATGATGTGTCGCTCACCGTCGAAAGGGGTGAGTTCGTGTCCCTCATCGGCCCATCGGGCTGCGGCAAATCGACCTTGCTGCGGCTGATCGCCGACCTCGACGTCGTTACGAGCGGGTCGGTCGAGGTGTTCGGCAAGTCGGCGCGTCAGGCGCGTCTCGACCAGGATTACGGAATCGCCTTCCAGACCGCGGGCCTCCTGCCATGGCGTTCGGTAACGGCCAACATCGAGTTACCCCTTCAGCTTCACGGTGTCGACGGCCCGGCTCGTCGCGCTCGAGCGTCCGAGCTGATCGAACTCGTCGGGTTGGGCGAGTTCGCCACAAGCTTTCCCGAGCAGCTATCCGGCGGTATGCAACAGCGCGTCGCCATTGCGCGCTCCCTCGCGGAGCGGCCGGAGCTGCTCCTAATGGACGAGCCGTTCGGCGCCCTCGACGAGATGACGCGGGAGCGTATGCAGTCGGAGTTGGTGCGGATCTGCGCCGAGACGGGCGCCGCCGTTATCTTCGTCACACACTCGATCCCCGAGGCGGTTTTCCTCAGCGATCGGGTGGTCGTCATGTCGCCGCGGCCGGGGCGCATCCGCGACATCATCACCGTCGCGCTCGGGGATGCCCGTGGCGAGAGTCTGCGCGAGGAGACCAGCTTCTTCACTTCCGTCACGCGCGTGCGTGAGGCTTTGCACGGTGCCCCGGGCTCTGATGTCGGCAGGGGGCTGGACGCCCGGTGAACAGCACGTTGCGGCTCCGCGTCGTCCCCCCGATCGCACTAGGCGTGGTCGCTCTAGTGGCGTGGCAGGTTCTCGTCGTCGCGGCCGACATCCAGCCCTACCTACTGCCGGCCCCGAGCGCGATCGCCGCTCAGCTCATCGTGATCGCCCCGGCCCTCTGGTCGGCCATGCTCGCCACCGGCTTGAATGCACTTGTCGGTTTAGTCGCCGGTACTGTGCTCGCCATCGTTCTTGCGATCACAGCCTCCCGCATCCGTTTCATCGATCAATTGTTGGCGCCGATTATCGCGGCGATCGCGGTCGTGCCCATCGTCGCGCTGGCGCCGGTGCTCACGAACATGTTCGGAGCGACGAGTGAGACTCCGCGCCGGGTCATCGTGACGATCGTGGTATTCGTGCCCGTCTTCGTGAACACCCTGCGAGGATTGCGTCAGGTGCAACCGGTGCAGCGAGACCTGCTGAGGTCTTATGCGGCTTCGCGCTGGCAATTGACGACGACGGTGACGCTGCCCGGCGCGCTGCCGTACATCTTCACTGGCCTCAACATCGCCAGTTCGCTCGCCGTCATCTCAGCGATCGTCTCGGAGTACTTCGGCGGTCTCCAGAACGGACTCGGTTCCCGCATCACCTCGGCAGCCGCCAACAGCGCCTACCCGCGAGCGTGGGCTTACGTCTTCGGCGCGATAATCCTCGGTCTCGTGTTCTACTCCGCAACCCTCGCACTTGGGCGCCTCGCCAGCCGGCGACGATAGCCCGAAATCGTCTTCCTGCCGAAGGGGCCAGGAGGTCGTCCACAACCAGCGTCAACGAACAGGAGAAAACATGCGACACAGCAAACGCGCCGTGCTCGGTCTTGCGGCCGCCGCGGCATCCGTGGCACTCGTCCTCAGCGGGTGCAGCGCTCCCGCGGCTGACAAGCCCGCGGCAGGCAAACTCACCCCCGTCACTCTGCAACTTCAGTGGTTCGCGCAGGCGCAGTTCGCCGGTTACTACGTGGCCCTGGAGAAAGGCTTTTTCACAGCGGAAGGGCTGGATGTGAAAATTTTGGAGGGCGGAGTGGACATCGTTCCCCAAACCGTCCTCGCCGACAATCAGGCCGACTACGCCATTGCATGGGTTCCCAAGGCCCTCGCGAGCCGTGAAGCCGGCGCCGGTATCACCGACGTAGCCCAGATCTTCCAGCGCTCCGGCACATTGCAAGTCTCGCTGGCTGACAAGAAGATCACCACCGCCGCCGACCTCGCAGGCAAGAAGGTCGGAAACTGGGGCTTCGGAAACGAATTCGAACTCTTCGCCGGTATCACGAAGGCCGGACTCGACCCTGCCTCAGCGGTGACGCTCGTGCAGCAGAATTTCGATATGGCGGCCCTGCTCGCCGGGGATATCGATGCCGCGCAGGCGATGACCTACAACGAATACGCCCAGGTGCTCGAGGCGGTCAACCCGGCCACAGGTTCTTTGTACAAGCCCAGCGACTTCAACACCATCAACTGGAACGACGAAGGCACCGCGATGCTGCAAGATGCGGTCTGGGCCAACACCGAACGTCTGGCCTCCGATGAGAAATATCAAGCCACCACGGTGAGCTTTCTCAAGGCCGTCATCAGGGGCTGGATTTTCGCCCGGGACAACCCCGACGAGGCCGCTCAGATCGTACTCAAGTACGGTCCTCAACTCGGCGCGAGCCACCAGCTGTGGCAGACCAATGAGATCAACAAGTTGATCTGGCCTTCACCAGACGGCGTGGGCATCATCAACGCCGATTCCTGGGCCCAGACGGTCAAGGTAGCCCGGACGGCGAAGAATCTGGAAGGCTCCACGGTCATCACGGCGGAACCCGATAAAAACTCATACACCAACGAGTACGTTCAGAAGGCGCTCGACGCGCTTGGGACGGAGGATACCAAGGGCGCTGGCTTCTCCCCCATCGACGTCACCCTCCTCGAGGGCGGCAAGTAGCACTCAGCGGCACACTACGCGGGTGGTCGACTCGTCGGCCACCCGCGTTCGCGCTGTCAGCCCCGATCGATAGTCTCGGCGAGATGAGCTTCCAACCCACTCGAGACGCGGGACTCGCCGCACTGGCCGACTTCCTTCCGCACGCCGGTCGCACCTACGCGCAAGAACGCAACGACGATCGCGGGCCCGACGGCGGATCGTCCGTGTCGATGCTGTCGCGCTACATCCGTCACCGCTTGGTCACCGAGCGCGAGGTCGTGGCGGCCGTGCTCGAACGGCATTCACTCGCGGCATCCGAGAAGTTCGTGCAAGAGGTCTTCTGGCGCACGTACTGGAAAGGGTGGCTCGAACTGCGGCCGGAGGCATGGTCGAGGTATCGTTCCGACCTCGCCGCGCTCCTCGCTGAGAGCGACACGGCCCCATGGCGGGATGAGTACGCTCAGGCGCTCGCCGGCCAGACCGGCATCGACTGCTTCGACGTGTGGGTGGCCGAACTCGCCGAACACGGGTATCTGCACAACCACACCCGCATGTGGTTCGCGAGCATCTGGATCTTCACCCTCAAACTGCCGTGGCAACTCGGCGCCGACTTGTTTTACCGTCAACTCTTCGACGGGGATGCCGCATCCAACACCCTCTCGTGGCGCTGGGTGGCGGGGTTGCAGACCAAGGGAAAGACCTACCTCGCGCGGCCCGACAACATCGCCCAGCACACGGACGGCCGCTTCAGGCCGCGCGGGCTCGCCACGAGCGCCCCCCCGCTCACGGAGGAACCTTTGCCCTCGCCCATCGAGCTGGAACTTCCCGAGGAGGTGCCGCCGGCCCGCGTCGGGCTTCTCGTGCACGAAGAAGATCTGCACTCTGAAAGCTTGAGTCTCGGCAGAGCGACCGTTGAGGCGGTAGCAGGCGCACCGTTGGCCGGAGGTCGGTCGCCTCTCGGGGTGTCCGGTGCCGTGTCCACTTTCACGCGTTCCGCCGTGGCGGACGGACTCGACCGTGCGGAGAACTTCTTCAGTGCACGGCGGCACGACATCGCCGACGTGTCGCCCGACGCGTTGGCGGAATGGGCAGCTTCAGCGGGCGTGACCCACGTCGTCACCGGATTCGCTCCGGTGGGCCCGGTTCGCGACGCGCTGGACCGTGCGGCCCCGCCCCTGGCAGCGCAGGGGATCGCGCTCGTGCGCACCCGTCGACAGTGGGATAGTCGCGCGTGGCCCCTCGCCAGCAGGGGATTCTTCGCGTTCCGCGAGCGCATCCCGAGCTTCGTTCGGGATGCCGGCATCAGCTTTCGCTGACCGCCTCCGCTCGTTCAGACGGCTCCGAAGGATCACGCAATACAGTGGGAGCATGACGGACATTCTCACGAATCAACTCGCGACGACGGACCCCGCGGCTGCGCGCTCGGGGATGCCAGAGTCTGCGGCACCCGGCCTGGATCCGAGCCACGGTGTGCAGGCATACGATCTCGACCGCGCTCACGTGTTCCACTCGTGGTCGGCGCAAGGCGCACTCACCCCGTTCGTCATCGCGGGCGGGTCGGGCAGCACGGTCTGGGATTTCGACGGCACGCGCTACCTCGATTTCTCGAGCCAGCTCGTCAACACCAACATGGGCCACCAGCATCCGGCGATCGTCGCAGCCATCACCGAGCAGGCCGCGACCCTCACAACCGTGGCCCCCGCTGCCGCCAACCTCACCCGAGGTCAGGCGGCGCAGCGGATTCTCGGGAAGGCGGGAGGGCACTTCGGCAAGGTGTTCTTCACCAACGGGGGCGCCGATGCGATCGAGAATGCGATCCGCATGGCGAGGCTCACCACGGGCCGCGACAAGGTGCTCTCCACCTACCGTTCGTACCACGGCAACACCGGGGCGGCCATTGTCGCAACCGGCGACTGGCGGCGGATGCCGAACGAGTTCGCCCGCGGACACGTTCATTTCTTCGGCCCCTTCCTCTACCGTTCAGAGTTCTGGTCGGATTCTCCAGAGCAGGAATCCGAGCGCGCCCTGCGACACCTCGAGCGGGTCATCCAGTCGGAGGGCTCAAGCACCATCGCGTCGATCCTGATTGAGACGGTTCCCGGCACCGCTGGCGTTCTCGTGCCCCCGCCCGGCTACCTGGAGGGGGTGCGCGACCTCTGCGATAAGTACGGGATCGTGCTCATCTTCGACGAGGTCATGTGCGGGTTCGGGCGCACGGGGGAGTGGTTCGCCTGGCAGGGCTTCGGCGCCGACGGCCACGGCGTCGTTCCCGACTTGATTGCATTCGCAAAGGGGGTCAACTCTGGCTACGTTCCGGCCGGTGGCGTGATCATCTCGGAATCCATCGCCAACGAGTTCGAGACGCAGGTGTTCCCGGGCGGGCTGACGTACTCGGGGCATCCCCTCGCCATGGCCGCGATCGTCGGTTCGATCGACGCGATGCAGTCCGAGGCAGTCGTGGAGAATGCTCTGATGATCGGGCGCGATCACCTGGGACCCGGCCTTCGGGCACTCGGCGACAAGCATCCCCTCATCGGTGAGGTGCGCGGCCTCGGGGTGTTCTGGGCGCTCGATCTAGTGGATGACCGTGAGTCGCGCGATCCCGTATCGGGCGGGGTCATCATCGAGCTGAAGAAGGCCATGATGCGTCGCGGACTACTGCCGTTCTCGGCGGACAATCGCATCCACGTCGTGCCGCCGTGCATCGTCACGGCCGACGAGGTCGATCGCGCGCTCGGTATCTACGACGAGGCGTTCACCGAGGTGGAGGCGAGCCTCTAGCGCTGCGCCCAGCCGGGGCACGCCCCGCTACGGCTCCCGCGGGTGGTTTCGAGGATTGCGCGAGGCGAGAATCTCGCGCAGCGTCGGCAGTACCCGCTGATCTCTGGGGCGATTCGCCGCCTGCTTCGAGCGGATGATGTCGGCAAGGGATGCGACGCGGATTTCGACGCCGTGGATGGTGACCGGTTCCGAATCGCGGATCAGGTCGGAAAGTCCGTCAGTTCCGCGGCGTAGAATCGGCGACCGTGTCCCATCTCATCCGCACGCCGTACACCGTGCCCGTCTACGACCTCATGCACCGCCCCGGCGAGCTGCGTGAGAAATCTATCGACGTCGTCGAGTCGGAAGGCTACGGTAACGCCGTCATCGGGGTTCCGGCCGGGGCGAAACTTCGGATCGAGCTGAGACTAGAGGCGCTGCACGACGGCATTCTCGTGACCGGAGCCGTGCGGGCGACTGCGATCGGGGAGTGCGTTCGGTGCCTCATCGAGATCAGTGAGCCGGTTCGGGTCGAATTCCAAGAGCTTTTCGCGTACTCTTTCGACGAGGCTTTCGACTATACGGTGCAAGATGATCACGCCGATCTTGAACCGTTGGTCCGGGATTCGGTGGTGCTCTCACTGCCGTTCCAACCGGTCTGCCAAGACGACTGCATGGGCCTGTGCCCGATATGCGGGGTGCGGCTACTCGATTTCCCCGACCACCGGCACGAAGCCGCCATCGATCCACGATGGGCTGCCCTAGCGGGGCTCGAGACGTACGAGCCCGAAAAGACAGTCTCCGTCGACAGTGAAGAGAAGAGATAGCCATGGCAGTACCCAAGCGCAAAATGTCGCGGGCCAGCACCCGCATGCGCCGCGCCCAGTGGAAGGCAACCGCCCCTACCCTGGTGAAGACCGTCGAGAACGGCAAAACCACGTACAGCCTCCCGCATCGCGCGAAGGTCGTCGAAGACTCGACCGGCACTCCGCTGTACATGGAGTACAAGGGTCGCAAGGTCGCCGACGTCTGAGTCTGTGGCTCGCCCTTCGGGCGATGCTGAGTCTGTGGCTCGCCCGTCGGGCGATCCTGAGTCTGTGGCTCGCTATTCGGGCGATGCGGCGCCGAGGCCTCGTCCTTCGGGCGGCGTAGGGTCTGGCGAAAGCATCCTCGCTCTCAGCCAGCTGCTCGGGGTCGAGATCGAGCCCCGGATGCTTCGGCTCGCCCTGACCCATCGGTCGTTCGCCTACGAGAACGGTGGCATCGCCGATAACGAGCGGCTCGAGTTCCTCGGAGATTCCGTGCTGGGGCAGGCCGTAACGGTGATGTTGTACACCACGCATCCCCTGCTCGACGAAGGCGACCTGGCCAAACGGCGCGCGAGCCTGGTGTCGACCGTCGCGCTGGCACAGGTGGCGCGCTCGATAGGGCTCGGGCCGTTCATCCTGCTCGGGCGTGGCGAGGACCTCACGGGCGGGCGGGACAAGCCCTCGATCCTCGCGGACACCGTCGAAGCGATCATCGGTGCTGTCTATCTTCATCAGCCGGAGGCCGCCAATGCTCTGGTTCTGCGATTGATCGAACCGCTCGTGGATGAGCCGGGACGGTTCGGCGCATCCATGGACCCCAAAACAACCCTGCAGGAACTCGCGGCACAGCTGGGTCGGCCCGCACCGACCTACACCGTGACCGAGAGTGGACCGGACCACGGCAAACGGTTCATGGCCGAACTTCGACTCGGCGACGCGCTAGTTTCTGCTGGCGAGGGAACGAGTAAGAAGCAGGCCGAGCTGTCGGCCGCCCTCGACGCCGTGTTGTTCCTGCAGTCGCAGGCCCGTGCCCCGTCCGAGGGGCGGCCCCGGCCGCCCTCGCCTGAAGCGTAAGCGTCGATGCCGGAGCTACCGGAGGTCGAGGTGGTGCGCCTCGGTCTGGCACCTGCCGTCACGACGGCGACCGTGGCATCCGTCACGATCTTCGATTCCCGATCGCTTCGGCGCCACGACGGCCCGGCCGAGGACTTCGTCGACCGGCTCGTCGGTCGTACGATGCTCGCGCCCCAGCGTCGCGGAAAGTTCCTCTGGATCCCGCTGTCTCCTGTGCCCCCGTCCCCGTCCCCGCCGCTGTCCCCGCCCCCGTTGTCCCTCGCCGCGAGCCACGGCATCCGGCCCGTCACCACCACGGAAATTCAGGAGTTTCGGGACTCGGCGACGGTGTTCCCCGGGCAGTCGCTATCGGATGCCGACGGAGTTCCTGAATTTCCAGAGGGGAAGCGCGGCGGAGGGCCGGATACCGCTGTCCCGGTCGAGGCCCTCACCGTGCACCTGGGAATGAGCGGCCAAGTTCTGCTGCGCGACCGGTCGGTGGATGACGCGCGCACTCGAATCCGCATCGATATCGTGCACCCCGCGCTCGGGCTGCGGCGCCTCAATTTCGTCGACCAGCGCATCTTCGGCTCGATGGCGCTCGATGTACTGGTTTCGCCGGTGAACGGCTCGGGACCGACCATCCCGAGTCGGGTCGCGCACATCGCCCGGGACCCGCTCGACGAGTTCTTCGATGACCGGGCCTTTTTGACCAAGCTTGCTGCGAAGCGCACGACGATCAAGCGCGCGATACTCGATCAAACCCTGATCAGCGGTATCGGTAACATCTACGCCGATGAGGCGCTGTGGGCCGCCCGCATCCACTACAACCAGCCGACGGCGACCCTCGGTCGCGCCCGTGGCCTGCGGCTGCTCCGCGAGGTGCGGGCCGTCTTAGTGCGAGCCCTCGGCGAAGGCGGCACGAGTTTCGACACGCAGTATCTCAACGTCAACGGTCAATCCGGGTACTTCGCTCGCTCTCTCAACGCCTACGGGCAGCAGGGCAAGCCATGCCCGCGATGCGGCCAGCCGATCGTGCGCGAGAGCTTCATGAACCGCGGCTCGCACCTCTGCACTTTCTGCCAGCGGATCCGCTGAGGTACGCGCCGCCCGCGCATCCGCCGAGTTGCTTTGTTCCCGGGCATCTGTCGAGCGACGTTCTGCCGCCTTATTACGCCGACCCGCAATCAGGCGCTGGATGCCCCGCGTGGCAGGTCTTTGCGCCAGGCACTCTCGTCGACGACTCTCGTGAAACCGAGCTCTTCGTTCACGCTCAACATGTGGCGGTTCTCCTCGGCATTGGACGTGAGCACCGACGGATGCCCCGGTGCTCTTTCACGACGAGCGTCGCGTACTGGTTGACCGCACGATGGGATTGCCGAAGGAGGGATAGGTCGCTGAACCCGGCCAGGGTGCCGCTGGCAACGTGCTCGACCGCGGTGGTTATCCGAGTACGCGGGTTCATCCGTTCGTCCCGTTGGTCGGTTTCGATCAGACGTTCGGTAGTCCAGACGTCTTCGGGTTCTTCGAGCCCCGCGCTCGAGGCATCCGTGCTCATGCGGGTGAGCAAAGTAGCCATATCCGCGCGCCAGCGGTCAGGTGTGGCGCGCTCCCAGTGATGCAGTGCGTAACCGGGTCCGCTGGTCGCGACTGCGGTGGCCAGTCTCTCGGCTCGTCGGTGCGTCGGCAGCGCCAAACGGCTGCAGCGCTGCACCTGTTCGAGGCGGTAACCACGCGCGAGGAGGAACCGAGTGGCCGGGTGCGTCGCGGAGACGGACCCGAAACCGGTAGGAGACGGCAATCGCGGCCCGCTCCGGCCGGGGATCGAAGTGTAGACGAGGGCTTTGGATCGGCGATCCGCCACGGCTATCGATTCCAAACGGCCGGCCAGCGTGCCACCGATCCCTCGACCCCTGAAGTCGGGCAGCACCTGCACGTTGAGCCACGCCGTATCCGCCTCCTCGCCGGCCTGGGTCTTGTAGAGTCCGCGGCTCACCATCTTGTCGTCCACCCACGCCGCGATCATCCGCCTCGGCTCGTGAGGGTTCCAGAAGTACGGCAACTCCTCCGCGGGCTCATGCGCCAGTTCCTCGGTTCCGTACCCGAGCGCCTCGACCGCGTTCGCCAATTCGATACCCGCCACGAAATCGGCGGAGTCT